>Ga0209656_10000493_pt1 | contig 25963 bp, 21 predicted proteins | sample BogFormECP12_OM2_FD_188239 | JGI IMG/M metagenome (GOLD analysis project Ga0209656, IMG submission 188239) | Bog forest soil microbial communities from Calvert Island, British Columbia, Canada - ECP12_OM2 (SPAdes) (version 2) | ecosystem: Environmental > Aquatic > Freshwater > Wetlands > Bog ...
TGTTGTGCCTGACCGCAAGCCCCAAAATCGTGTTTAGGGCACGCCGATCGTCCACATGTCGTACCCAAGCGGCTAGTCCCATAGCAACAACCAGTGCCAGCCCGCCACGAACCCCGAGTTGAAGGTCTGCTATCGGAGGCAACCCGGAAAGCATATGCTCGTTCTGAGACTTACTCGTTTTGACCCAAAGCGGCCCTTCGCCAAGGCAAAGCCGAACGGGTTTTCACGCACACAATTCCCGATCGGGAGCCAACGAGCACGGTAGAGGGGCCAAGTGGTAGGCGGTCCACTACCTCAACCAGAGACATGAAGGCATTCGTCTGTCGGGCCCCCGGTCGACGGCGGGGCACGTGCGACATCGCCGGTCGGAAGTCTCTCTTTCCCTCAGCGCTCCCCCAACAGACATGTGCCCGATCCCCCATTAAGGGGATACGATCAGATGCCCGAGACGCGACTTGATAGGAGATCCGACAGAGCACGCCCACGCGGCCGCCAAATGCCTTCGCGTCGAGGTCGAGGGCGTTTTTTATGCAAGTTAAAGCCAACATCGGGTATTTTAATTAGGTTCGCGGCAATGAGGTAAACCCGAGACGATAGAGGCAATTTTCTCAACCCAAACGCCAGGAGAATCATGATGGAGCAGACGACATCGACCAACCTGTTCGGCGACATCGTCAAACTGCTCGAGCAGTATAAGCTGCCAGGTATCGACGTCGCTGCAATAGTCGATATGCGACGCAAGGATATCGAGGCGCTGATGACCGCCAATCGGGTTGCCCTGGAGGGCGCACAATCCGTTGGCCAAAAGCAGGTCGAAATCCTGCGTAGCACCCTGGATCAGCTGAGCTCGCTGATCCAGCAAGCAACAGCTTCCGGGAGTATGACGGAGAAGACCACCAAAACCGGTGAGCTTGTCCAGCAGGTCCTGCAGCGAGCGCTGGAGAACATGCGCGAGCTCGCGGAGACTACCTATAAATCCCAGTCCGATACCTACTCGGTGTTGACCAAACGCATCCAGGAGAACCTCGACGAGGCGAAGGCGCTGCTGCGTCCCGAAAAGTAGGGCCTCCTCCGTTCGCCAGTTGTGCGTGTGAGAAACGCCTACGCGCAAGAGAGGCTGAGTCGCTCTGGTCCCTCTCGGAGACCACTGAGGATCTTCAACTCCATGTCTAGCGTCGGTATGGAAATTCGCAGCGTCGAGGTCGACGGGCAGCTGTTGCGCGTCGGCATTCGCCCGGGGAGCGGCGGCACGCCGCCGCTCCTGATATTCAACGTGATCGGCGCCAATCTCGAGCTGGTCGAACCGTGTGTCGCCGCGCTGGAAGGCGTGGAAACCATTATCTTCGACGTGCCGGCATCGGGGGGTCGCCTTTGCCCCCCCGCCTTACCGACTCTCGCACCTTGCCCATATGGCCGCCGCGCTTCTTGCGAAGCTGGGCTATCAAGGGCAAGTCGACATAATCGGGGTTTCCTGGGGCGGCGCTCTTGCGCAAGAGTTCGCGCACCTTTACCCGGATCGCTGCTGCCGACTGATCCTCGCCTCCACCTCTCCCGGCGCGATCATGGTGCCGGGCAGGCTCTCGGCGCTCGCCAAGCTGATCAGCCCGCGCCGCTACTCGGATCCAAAGTTTCTCCGCGCCGTCGGCGGGCGATCTGTATGGTGGCGCCTACCGCCGCAATCCGGAGTTGCTGCGCGAGCACAGCCGGCCCTGCGGCGCGCCGGCGCTGGCGTACAGCATCGCTTCCAGCACGCGGTCGGTCAGTGTCGCCGGCAGCGGCCACGGAAGCTTCGCAGCTGCCGCGCGTTCGAGCGTGAGCGCCACCGTACTGCGCGCTATGCCGAGCGAGCGGGCAATCGCCCGTTCGGTCGCGCCACCCTCGTGCTTGAGGCGCAGGATCTCTCTCACGTCGCATCGACACTCTCTCGGCTGGCATCAGCTCCCCCGCCCATCGTTCCCCACGACGAGAAAAAGGCCGCGCCTCGCGCCAGCGGTCGAGCGACGACGCCACCCCTCAAGGGTGGCCGACTTCAGATCGGAATGGCCGAGATCAAATCGGAATCGGTGGCCGATTTCATTCCGGAATCAGTGGCCGCTGCCGGCGGCGGCAGCTGGCTCTGGATGGCGCGAAGCGCTGCAAGATTTTGCCGAATCTCTTTGATACCCTCCTTCACCAGCCCGACGAGCTGCGGGTTCTGTCCCGGTGTGCCCAGGAGCATTTCCTGCCGGTGCAGCGCTTCCCGGTGCGAGAAGATCTGGTCCCAGAGGAACGAACGATCGAAATCGAGCCCGCGGTTGAGACGAATGTGCAACAGGCGGATCCGCAGGTCGGTGCGCAGTTCGGCGGGCGGGTTGACGCCCCACGCCTTGATGATCGGATCAAGCTTCGCCGCGAACACGTTGGCGTCATCCAAGAGGTGGGCGGCGATCTCCTTGACCGCCGGCGTGTGCGCATAGGTCGGCGCGAGCGAGCATTCCTCGCGGTCGAAGGTAATGACGTTGTAGGCCTCATTGACGAACTCGAGGTCGGCCGGATTCATATCGCCGCCCGGAGCGGATGTTGCCGTCGCCCGGCACCCGGCAACAGCGAGCAAGGCCCCCGGCATTGCCAGCGCGAGCACGGTGCGTCGGGTCACGTGTTCCATGACTTTCCCTGTGGCCGGTCAGAAGAAATATGAGAAGCGCAGCGTCGTTCCAATGGTCTGCTTGAAGCCGCCGGTGCGAGCTACATCGCCATTGACTTCCAGGACGGTCTGGATTTGCGGCGACAAGAACAGGGTCACTGCGCCGCGCAGCCGCTGCTCGAAGGACTTGCCGGTGTTGACGGTGCCGGTCAGCGGCGTGCTGAAGTGGTCCAGACCGCCAAAAAAGCCCTGATACCCGATGGCGGTCCTCAGCGCGCGAGTCCACTCCCAGTTGAACCAAACCTGCATGCGATAATCAGGGTCGTGATACGTCTTGACGCTCAGCGGGATGCCCGGCTGGATCGGCCCGGTGGTATCGCCGAAGAAGCGCGCGTCGAAGGCCACGTCGTAGGAGAACTGCTCGCCGATGCCGTGCTCCCAGCCGATCTGAAGGTCGCCGGTCCAGTTGGACTCACCGTTGGGCTGATACAGAGCGGCGAAGTTGAGCGGCCGGTCTCTGTTATGGGTACCGGTAGGGGGATACAAGTACGCTCCGATAACCAGGTACTGCTTCCCCTCGAAGTCCGCGTACGGCCAGAAGAAACCCGCAAGGTTGAAGTTGGATGCGCCGGTCACGCTGCCGAGATTCATGCCGCCGACCGTCGGGTTCGAGAGTGAGCCGAAGGCTTGGGCCACCAGGAAGCCGGCCGGATGGTCGAACATATACTGGTAGTGAGCGAATCGCTCGACGCCGATGAACGCGTTAGCGCTGCTGCTCGGAACATTCGTCCCGTCGGGAGTGACGAACGAGCCCATGTGCCCGTAAACGAAATAACCGAGGTTGACGTTGGTGCCGTCCGGCAACGGCAAAAAATCGTTGGGCTCGATCTCCTGGGCGGATGCTATTCCGGCGCTGCCGAGCAGCAGCGCCACGCCCACCGCAAGCAATACACGCCAAGCGGTCGACCACCCCTCGCCCCTGGACATTCGCCTCCTCCCCCTTCAAACGGCAACGGTGCCCCGCGCTCAGACGGCCCTGCGCGTCATGCCGCCGCCTCCACGGTTTCTTCGGTTCGAATCAACCTCAGTTCGCCCAGATAGACGCTTTCGCCCAGGATACAGTCGCGCCAGGTGCTGCCATGGGCATGGGACACTTCAACACGATACGCGCCTCCATCCCGAGGCAAATTGTCGAAGCGAAAATCGCCGAAGCCGTCGCTGGTCGTCGCCGCGAGAGACTTGCCTCCCTGGGACAGGGTCACCTTGGCCCCCTGGATGCATTCCACCACTCCGGCAAGCTCGGCGCTGACGCTTCCGCCGATGAAGCAGGTCTCCCACCGCTCCAATCCCCGGTACCAAACGCGGGGCTTGGTTGCGAGGTTGGGCTCGAGCACCTTGAGCCCTTCCCTCGCCGCCATTTGCTTCATCGCGGCGTCATCAAGATTCACCGCCTCGAAGACATCCGTCGGGCAGACTTGTTGGCAGCGGGGCCGACGCCATCCCTGATCGAGCAGGTGGGCGTCGAAGATCCAGGTCTGCGGCACCTGCTGCTCCTCATTCCAGACGATTGCCCCATAGGGGCAGGAGCCGACGATGTCCTTGCGGCCCCGTGCCTTCACCGGATCGATGATAACAATGCCGTCGTCGCGCTTGCGGATGACGTCGCCGGCATAGCGAATGCAGGGCGCGTCGTCGCAGTGGTTGCACATCACCGGCAGATAGGTGGTCTCCACCATGGGCGCGCTGCCCTGCACGCGGCGCAGGATGCGTATTGGGCTGTCGCCGACAGCGGCGGCCGGCGCCGCATAGCCGGGGAAGTTGTTGCCGACATGTTCGTCCCGGTCCGCGATGACGCAGTTGTAGCAGTTCTCGCAGCGGCCGACGTTGATGATCAGGTTCCACTTGCTCACGGCCGCCTCCTCACGCTGCGAGGGCGGGCTTGAATGCTTCGGCCCCCCGCCACTTCTCGACCTGCACCAGGCAGGAATTGGGGGCCATGCTGCTGGTGCCGCGGGTTTGCGACCGGTCGGGAGTGAGCATGTTCAGACACCCGCCGATCTCGACCGTTTCTCCCGCAACTTCGGTGAGCTGGAACACGGCGCTGGACTCATACGACTTGACCACGCCTTGAGTTACGAGAGGCGAAATGTCCGCCGCGCAGATCACCGCGCCCCGGTCGTTGAAGATCTTCACCAGGTCACGATGGCCGATGCCCCTGGCGGCGGCATCGGCGGGGTTGAGCCGCAGCAACCAGAAGCGATGGCCGGCAATCAAGGCGCGATGGTCCTCCACCTGATTGACCGCGCTGTTCTTGCCGTCGGCGTAGGTGTGGAAGCTGTAGCGGCTGTGGGTGGCGATCATCTGCAGCGGATAGCGCCCTGCCAGTTCGGTGTTGCGCAGCCCTTCCCAGGACGGGAAGTAGCGGTTGAGCGGTGGACGGTCGGGATTGTCCGCCGTGTTGCGCTTGAGGATTTCGGGCACGAATTCCAGCTTGCCGCTCGGCGTTTGCAGCCCCATGCCGAACTCTTCGGCGAATTGCGACGGCAGCGGATGGGGTTCCGGCACATCCTTGCGCCGGCCCTCGGCAAACCAGCGCATGTCCACAGGCTGGCGGAGCTCCGGTTTTTCGGGCGGCACGACGTAGTACCCCTTGCGGCAGAAGTTCCGCCAGGAAATGTGGTCGGGCAGATCCGAGGAATCGAACACCCGCTTGACCCAGTCGAGTTCACCGCATCCCTCGGTGAAGATCGCGCCCAGGCCCAACCGGGTCAGGATAGCGGTAAAGATGTCGTAGTCGGATCGCGACTCGCCCAAGGGCTCGATGCACTTGTGCTGCAGGGTGACGACGCGATGGTTGACGGCAACAACCCCGTGATGGGCATACCCTCCGGAATTCGACCATTCGCCGATATCCCAGCGCTCCAGCGACGTGCAGGCCGGCAGGATGATGTCCGCGAACTGGGTCTCGCCCTCCATCCAGATGGACTGGTTGACCACGAACTCGATGCTCTCGTGCCGATAAGCGTCTCCCCAGCGCCCCGATTTCGTGGCGGTGCTGAGAGCCGATCCGCCGTAGCGATAGATCATGTGGATCGGCGAATAGCCCGGCATGGGATAGGTGAACGGCGCGAACTGGGCCTCTTGGGACATGCCGTCCCAGAGCCAACCGGTGGCGTGGCCGCTGATGATGGCGTCGGGCAGTTGCTGGCGCGGCACCATCTGCTTGACCGGATTCATCGTCAGGACATGCGGCATGCGCTGATAGTTGTTCAGCGCATTGCCGGTCCACGCGAGGTCACCGGAAATCCCGCCATCCGCATAGCCCGGAAAGTAGAAATGCAGGTCGTGCGGGGCGCCGAGCTGGAGATTGCCGAAATTGATGCCCGGCTTGCCCCAGCCCCGCATGGCCATTATCATGATCATGCAGCGCGCCCACTGCGCGCCCGTCGCGCCGCGGCCCGCGCCGCCGAATCCCGCACCGCTCATTCCGATAGCCAGATAGACCTTCTTGCGGCCCCACATGCGGGCCAGGGCGCGCACGTCCTTGGCCGGAACGCCGGTCTCCTCCGCCTGCCATTCGGGAGTCTTGGGGACGCCATCGGTTTCGCCCAGCAGGTACGCCTTCCATTCATCGAAACCAGTCGTGCGGGTGGCTACGTAGTCCTGGTCGTAGAGGCCTTCGCTGACCCAAACGTACATGATCGCCTGGGCCAGGGCGGCGTCGGTCTGCGGACGGATCGGGATCCAGCGTCCGCCCAGCAACTGGGCTGTTGGATTGCAGTGCGGGTCGATATGAACGAACTCGATGCCGAGTTCCTTGGCCCACAGGCGACGCGGAGTGCCCTCGAACCCCGCATAAGCGCCGTTGGTGCTTTCGGGATCGCAGGACCAGAAGACGATCATCTCGGCTTCCTTGAGGCAATCCTCGACCCCGCCATAGCCCGCCGGCACGCCAACCCGCATCGAATTGCCGAAATGGTGCATGGCACCCCAGTACCAGCCTTCCCAGCTGTCCGGGTTGGCGGCGACCCGGGTGAAGCCGATCAGATTGGCGAATCGCATCAGCGCGCTGAGGTAATAGCCGACGTTTCCCCACTGGTGGTGAGACGACATGGGAAAGGTGATCGAACCGGGGCCGTGGATGCGCTTCTGCCGGTTGATCTCTTTGGCAACGATGTCCAGAGCCTCGTCCCAACTGATGCGCACATAGCCGGACTTGCCCCTATTTTGGGGATTGCGCTCGCCGTTGGGATCGAAATCCGCCCGCCTCATGGGGTAAAGGATGCGCTTATTTGAATAGACCAGGGATTTCAGGGTCAGGGCGTGCGGCGCCACCAAGCCGCGGCGCGGCGGGCTGAATCTGCGGCCACGGGCTTCGATCACCCAGGTGGGCGGGTCGGTCTGGTCGAACTCGATGGGAGTGACCCGCACGATCCGGCCGTCTTTGACGAAAACGAATAGGGGGCCGCCGTTGCTGCAGGTTGTGTAGCGGCGGCTGCCGTCGGGCATAGGAGTCCACATGCGCAGACCGGCGGTCTCGCTCATGTTGAGCGTCTGCGTGAACCAGACCACCAATTCGTCCGGCCCGGTCGTCACCACCTTAAAGTTCTTGGCGGCGTGGATGATCTCGCCCTGATCGCGATTGGGCAGCAGGAATTTCAAGGCAGTCGCCACGTCCTTGAACACCATGGTCACATCCGCCTGGGCCGCCGCGCCCGAACGGGACCGGAATCTGCCGTTACGGATCTCCACGATGCGGCCGATGCTGCCATCCTGCAGGCCGATCCACGCGACGACGTCGCGCTGCTTCAACCGCTGACGGAAAGCCGGGACGCGCAACGCCGTGACGTTGAGCACCTTGGCCAGGGCTAACAGGACTGTTCTGAGAACCTGTCGGTTCATGATCGAATCGATGGCTGACATGACGGGATGATCCGCGGATCGGATGAGGCGGCTTAAAGGCCTGGGAAGGCCGGCCCCCATTGCAGCAAGGTCTCCCGACCGAATGGGTATTTGAGCGTCGGGCTGTCACCGTTGACCAGGTCGCCATCGACGAAATGCTCAACATGGAAGCCGGCGGAATCGGTCCAGTAGTCGAAGACCTGGCTGCCGTGGAAATGGCGACCGATGCCCCAACGATGCGTGTAGCCTTTGTCGGTCATCACCATGTAGCCCATGCCGACATCATCGAAATCGCGGCATTCGAACGAGACATGGTCAACTCCCGGCGCGGGCGCGCCGACAATGGCCACGGTGTGGTGGTCGGTCCAGGCGGCTCCCTTGTCCAGGTGCACGAAGGCGGCCAAGACGTTGGCCTCGTCATCCCTGTAGATCAGTTCCGACGGCTTCATCCCCAGGGTCTCGCAGTACCAGGCGATCATCTGCTGGGGAGCCGGCGTGAACAGGGCGACGTGGCCCAGGCGTTGAATGTGCGACGGACCATAGACCGGACGCTGGAACCTGCCCAAGCGGTTCCGCGCATGCGCGTCGTTCCACATTATTGGAGCGCCGCCGGAAGGAACAGGCGTGGAGCGCGTCGCCCCGAATACGAATTCGAGCCGACGGCCGTCCGGATCGCTGCCGACCATGTACAGGCCTCCTCCTGGATGGGGGCATTCCGTGACGCCGGAACCGAACTTGGCCACCAGCAAATCCAGCGCCTCGCGGCTCGCCACGCGGAACCCGATACCGACGAAGGCGGCGTCGCCCTTACTGGTGACGTATGAAAACGGCGCGTCGCCGTAGCTGCGCATGTAGAGGCTGTTACCCTTCTGCTCGAGGTCGAGCAGGCCGAAGTCGAGCATGAACTGGCGCGCCGCCGCCGGATCGGGGTGACGGAAGATCACGTATTCGATGTCGTCGATGAGCATTGTTCCCTCCCTTTTTGTTTTCGGCTAACATAATAGGCTTAACAGCTTGGTTTCGTAAACCACTCGACGACAAGCTCAGCGCTGCCAAGGTCGGCTGGGCGCGCGCATACTGCGTGCGGCGGCAAGCAATGGCCGTAGCGCCACGTCGCCGCGCATCGCGCCGCGCAGGAGCGATGCAAGCTGGCCAAGCGTGGGACGCGCGGCGACGAAATCGTCGGGCAGATCCGGCCCCCACTGATACAGACCCTCGCGATCCAGCTTGTGGTAGCCGGGGGGTTGGCTGGCGTCGAACACATCGCCGTCCGCGTAGTGTTCGTGCTTAAGGCCCCACGGGTCGCGCCAATAGTCGAAGATCTGACTGCCGAGCAGATGGCGCCCCACGCCCCATGCGTGCTTGTAGCCGGCGGCTTTCAGGACCTGCTGCCCCATCTCGACCGCGTCCAGGTCGATCACCTCGAACGCGGCATGATCGATGTCGGCGGCGGCACCAATCGCAAGGAAGAGCGTGTGGTGATCGGAGGGTGTAGCGCCACGGTCGAGGCGCAGGAAGGCGCCCGCGGGTGTCGCGTCCGGCAGGCACATCACGTCTGACGGAATGAACCCGAGCATGCGCATGTACCATTGCACCTTGCGCGGAAAATTCGGGCTCGCGAGCACGAGGTGACCGAGTTTGGTCACCTCGGGAGGCGCAAGGCGCGGACGCTGCGTGTCATTGGTGCGCACCGTCTGCGCGGGTGCGTTGTGCGGGATGGCGGGGCGGCTCGGAACAGGGGCGACCTTCGCCTGGCCGTGCAGCACTTCGATGCAAACGCCGTCCGGGTCGCGCAGGCGCACCATCTCGCCGCCACCCGGGCCGGTGAAGGGCGCGGGCGTCGCGCCGCTCTCCTTGGCGAGCGCATGTAATGAGGCGCGCTCGGGGACGGAAAGGCCCACACTGAGCAACGCCGGACGCTTGGCGCGGGTGACGCTATAGATCACCGGGTTCTCGCCGACGCCGCTGAAATGCACGGTGTCGCCTTGCCGGGCCGCGGGAAGCAGGCCGAAATCCGTCAGGAACTTCGTTGCCTTGTCGAGGTCAGGGCGCGCGAGATGCAGATAGAGCAGCGCGTCGGCGCGGGCCACGATCTGCTTGGGCCGCTCCAGCGGAATGCTCCCGGGGGCGCGGGCGGTCGCGACGCCCGCCAAGCCCACCAGGTTGGCCATGAACAGGCCGACCGGCCCCGCGCCGATGATGGCGATGTCGTAGTCGCTAGGTAGCGTCACAGTCGTCCTCCACCCTATTTCCGGTTTCCCGGTTGACATCTCAGTCATTATGACCATATGGTCAATGCCAGGCTCATGGCAACCGAAATCGCGAGGACCTTCGAAGATATCCAAGTGCCCTGAAGCTCGAATTCATCTGCATCAATATCTGGCTTCGGATTCGATGTCAGAATTCGCCCAACGAGGCAGACCCGTGCTTGCTACCGCAGGCGGACGGGGTTCAGAGACGAGTAGGAGGAAGAGTCATGAGGAATGACGCGCCTGTTTTGATCGTCGGCGGTGGCGGCGCCGGCCTTACCTGTTCGATGCTGCTGGCGCAGCTTGGCATCGAAAGCCTCTTGGTCAGCGCGCTGCCGACCACGTCGATCCTGCCCAAGGCGCACGTGCTCAATCAGCGCACTATGGAAATCCTCGGCGATGTCGGCGTCGCCGAGCCGATCTATGCCAAGAGCACGCCCGCCGCGAATATGTCCGCGATGGGCTGGTATGCCGGCTTTGCCGGCCCCGACCCGGATTTCGGCCGCCTGATCGGCAAGATCGAGAGCTGGGGCTGCGGATACACCAATCTCAATTGGGTACAGGCCAGCGCCTGCCGCAGCGCCAACCTTCCGCAAATTCGCCTCGAGCCGATCATGAAGGCGCGCGCTGAAGAGCTCAATCCAGGCAGGATTCGGTTCCACCATGAACTGATCAAGCTGGAGCAGGACAGGGACGGTGTCAGCGCGTCGATCAAGAACCATGATACGGGCTCCGAGTACACTGTGAGGGCAAGTTACCTCCTCGGTTGCGACGGCGGTCGCACCATTCCTCGGTTGGTTGGCATCCCCTACGAGGGCCTGGGCGTGATCGCCCAGACCGCTACGGCGCATGTTTCGGCCGACCTGTCAAAGTTTGCGCGGGATCCGGACGTATTGATCCGATGGATTTGGTGCCCCGCTATCGGCGAAATGGCGGTGCTCGTGCCCATGGGGCCTGACCATTGGGGTCCGGACAGCGAAGAGTGGGTGTTTCACGTCACCTATCAGGGCGAAGGTCCGAGAAACCTCACCGACGAGCAGATCGAAAAGAACATGCGTCTGGCGCTCGGCATCGGCGATCTGCCGATGACCATCCACAAGATCACGCGCTGGGCAATAGAGGGGGTGCTGGCGGCGAAGTTCCGCGAGAAACGGGTATTCCTGGTCGGCGACGCGGCGCATCGCCATCCGCCTACCGGCGGTCTCGGCCTCACCAGCGGCATTCAGGACGCGCACAATCTGTGTTGGAAACTTGCAGCCGTGCTCAAAGGTCAGGCCGACGAGAGTCTGCTCGACAGCTACGAGGCGGAGCGCCGCCCGGTGGACGCCCGCAACATCCAGCGTTCGATGGAAAATGCGAGAGCTCATTTCGAAGCGGGAATCGCTTTCGGGCTGACGACCGGCGCCTCGGCGGACGCCAACTGGGCGCAATTCAAACGGATTTGGAGCGGCAAGCCCGAGGATGCAGAGCATCGACGCGGAGCCCTGCGTGCGATCAGGCGCACCAGCATGGAGGCCGACGAGCTGAACGTCGAATACGGATACCGCTACCAGTCCGCAGCCGTCATTCCGGACGGCTCTCCGAGCCCCGAACCGATCGACGATGTCCGCCTCTACGAGCCGAGGACGCGTCCGGGCAGCCCTTTGCCGCACGCCTGGATCGATGACGAGTCCGGAAATCGCCGACCGCTGAAGGATCTCGTCGCGCCCGGGCGGTTTCTGCTGATAGCCGGCGAAGACGGGCAGGACTGGTGCGCCGCGGCCGCGGCCGTTGCTGCCGCAAATGGTCTTCCGATCGACGCCGTGCGGATAGGTCATATCGACGGCGACCTGTTCGATCCGCGTCTGACATGGGCCCAGTTCCGCGGCATCAGCGAAACCGGGGCCGTGCTCGTGCGGCCCGACCGGGTGGTCTGCTGGCGCACGGCCAGAGCCGTGGCAAGCGCGTCAGCGACATTGGCCGAAGCGCTTGGGAAAGTACTGGGCCGCACGCTTCGCCCCCAGTGAGCGAAAAACAGAAGTCGCTCATCGTAATGAGAGTGGTCCAGCCATGACCAGGCCCTACTGCATTATCGGCTGCACCCGTGGGACCGGGCTTCAGATTGTGCGGCATCTCGCCGCCCGCGGGACGCCGGTACGGTGCATCGCTCGCGATCCGCTCAAGGCACAGAATCTGCTCCCCGCCGGGGGGTGGTGCGATCTTCTTCCCGGTGGACACTACCGGCCGAGTTGCCGGCCAGGGCTGGTGAAGTGGTTGGACGCCGCCAAGGCGGTGGCGTTCACCGGCCGATTCGTGCTGCTGTCCGGGATGGGTTCGGAGCTCCCATCGTTCACCGGCCGCTTGTTGAATGCAATCAAGGGCAACCTGCAGCGCAACCAGCGCGACCGCGACGACTACCTGCGAAACAGCGGGCTGGACTGGAGCATCGGAAGAGGCGGGCTTCTAACCGACGGAGCCGGCGGACAGGCGGCAATTCGCATTACGCCGCCGGTGCACCGCTTGTCGTTGCTTCGCCGCCTTGCCAGGACGGATTTCGCCCGCGCCCTGATTGCGACCGCCGATACGCCCGCTGCGTCGGGACGCATGTTCGACGTGTTCAACGAGCCGGGCTCATCACCGACCGACGAGCCGCTCACGCGCCAATTCGAATGTCTGCGCCGAGCCACCGGCGCAAAGCAAGTCTCGCCATCATTTGAAAATGCGGTCGTAGAGCAATCATGCGGGTGAATCTGGCAAGACGTGCGGAGATCGGCTCCGCCAAACGGGCGCGCACGCGAGCGGTCATTCTGGACGCGGCGCGCCAATGCTACGCGGCCGGCCCGGTGACCGTGGATGCGGTGATGCAGGCGGCCGGGCTGGCGAAGGGCACGTTCTACGTGCACTTCGAAGACCGTGCCGAGCTGGAGGCGGAACTCGCCGAGACGTTGATCGCAGAGCTCGACGAGCGGCTGCAGCCGGCGCGCCTCGCAGCGAGCGATCCGCTAACGCGCATCGCCACAGCGGTCACCATTCTGCTGCACTCTCTGGCGGCCGAACCGTCCAGCGCGCGCCTCGCAGCACGGGCGACTCCCAACATCCAGGGTGTGAGCCAGGCGGTGTACGCCCGACTGCGTGAGGACCTTGCGACAGCACGGAAAGCCGGCCGCCTGGCCCTGTCCAGCATCAATCTCGCTGCACGTCTGGTCACGGCGATGGGCTTGCAGGCCGCGGAGGATCTCGGTCGTGGCCGGATCGACGCGCGCGCGATTCCAGACATCGTATGCGCGATTCTGCGAGCCTTGGGCTGTGCACCGGACGATGCAGCTGCGCGATCGGCCGAGGCGGCGCACAACGCCGACAACTTTGCGCACCAGTTCGCCGCCGCAGGCGAGGCGGATCTCCCGGGAGGATAGGTTGGCTATCAACATCGTCCATGCGGTCCAAGGCGACGATCGCTTCTGGGGCGTCCTAGTGCCCGGAGGCATCGCCAGGTTGCCGACGCGCTTTGCCAGCACCGCGGCGCTGATTGCCGGCGGCGAAGCGGAATGGCGCGCCGCCGTTTCCCGCGCGCCGGATGTGCGCCTAGCAGATGTCGCGCTGCTGTCGCCGGTCACCGCGCCGTGCCGGGTGATCTGCCAGGGGGCGAACTATCGACAGCACATGATCGAATCCGGGCTCGACCCGGACGAGAAGACCTTCAACATGTTCTTCGAGAAGTCCGATGCGTCCGTCGCGCCGCCGCTGGGCGAGGTGGTGCGGCCCGCGCATGTGCGCCTCTTGGATTACGAAATCGAGCTGGGTCTGGTGATCGGCGCCGCGGTCACGGCCGCGCGCGCGGTAACCCCGGACGATTTGCCCGACCTGATCTTCGGCGTGGTGATCGCCAACGACATCAGCGCGCGCGACGTGCAGTTGCCGCAGACGCAGTTCTTCAAGGGCAAGAGCTATCGCGGCTTCTGCCCGGTAGGGCCGTATCTCACCGTGCCGGAGCGCAACGAATTCGCATTGCTCGACGACTTGCTGTTGACGCTCGCGGTGAACGGCGCGGTGCGCCAGAAGGACAGCACAGCCAATCTGGTGTTCAAGCCGGCCGAGACGCTGGCGGAGCTGACGACCTTTTCGGACCTCTCGCCCGGCGATCTGATCCTGACCGGCACGCCGGCGGGATGCGCGCTGCGCGTGCCGCCGCCGCCGCTGCGCCGTCTGATGCAGTTGCTGCCCGAGCGCGTGCTGTGGAAGGCGTTCGTGAGAGCGCAGCAGAAGCGTCTATCTTATCTCAAGCCCGGCGATCGCATGGCGCTCACCATCAAGAGCCCCGATGGGCGGATCGATCTGGGCGAGCAGCAGACGACCGTACGGGATGATTCTGTGCGCGAGGTGACGCGATGACGATGCTCACGCCCGATGCTACGAGCAAGCTGCTTTCCGTTTCGGGCCGATCCGTAACCGCTCTTTTCGCCGACTGGGCGGAACGAATACCAGATAAGTCCTTCCTCGTCTGGGCGCCATTCGAGGGGAGAGCGCAAACGCTCAGCTATGCCGAGTTCTGGGCTTTGTCCGGCCGGGTCGCGACAGGGCTTGCCGCACGGGGCGTGACCGCAGGGTTGCGGATTCTGCTTCACATGGACAACGCGCCGGAGTTCCTGTTGACATGGCTCGCCAGCGCCCGTCTTGGCGCCGTGGCCGTCACCACCAATACCAGGTGCGTCGCCGACGAGATCGACTATTTCGCTGCCAAGTCGGACGCGGTCGGCGTCGTGACACAAGCTGCGTTCGCCCCGCTCTTCACCGAAATCGCGAAGAAACACGCCTTGTTTGTCGTGACCGATGCCGGGGGAGACGGACGGGCTTTCGCGGACGCTATTGCGGTAAACGGCGCGGAACCGAGATCCTTTCCCGGCCCGCTGGACGAGTTCTCCATTCAATTCACTTCGGGCACGACGTCCCGGCCGAAAGGCGTCGTCTGGACCCATGCCAATGCCGTCTGGGGCGCGTGGACAACGGCGCGCAACCTCGGCATCCGCCATGACGACGTCTGCCAATTGGTCCTGCCCCTGTTCCATACGAACGCCCAGATCTATTCTCTGCTGTCGACATTGTGGGTCGGAGGGACGCTGGTGCTGCAGCCGCGCTTTTCCGCTTCCCACTTCTGGCCAGCGGCAGTCGCCCACGGTTCGACCTGGGCGTCGCTGATTCCGTTTTGCGTCAAAGCGGCCCTGAGCCAGCCCATTCCCGCCGACCATCGTTTCAGGCTCTGGGCACCGGCGGTGGCGCTGCCGGAATTGGTCGATGGCCCTTTGGGGATCCGGACGGTCGGGCTCTGGGGCATGACGGAGACCATCACACCGGGCATCATCGCCGACCCGGAACGGCCCAGTCCGTTCATGTGCATCGGCCGTCCGGCCCCGGGTTACGACATCCAGGTGCGCGACGGAGACGGCAAGCCTCTGGGCCTCGGTGGCGAGGGACGCCTCTTTGTCCGTGGCGTGCCGGGCGTGACGCTGTTCAAGGAGTATCTGGACGATCCAGCGGCGACCGTGGCCTCGTTCGACGCGGAGGGTTGGTTCGATACAGGAGACAGGGTCCGTATCGCGGAGAACGGCGACATGTTCTTCCTCGACCGCGAGAAGGACATGCTGAAGGTCGGTGGCGAGAACGTTGCGGCCTCGGAAATCGAGGCGGTGATTCTCGCCACCGGACTGGTGAACGACGTCGCCGTGGTCGGTCAGCGCCACGCCATGCTGGACGAGGTCCCGGTCGCCTTCGTCATCGCCTCCGACGCGCCGGACGACCTCGACGAGCAGCTGATCGCCGCCTGCCGCGAGAAGCTCGCCGCCTTCAAGGTCATCCGCGCCGTGCACCGCGTCGACGACCTGCCGCGGTCGACATTGGAGAAAGTGGCCAAGAACGTCCTGCGTGACCGGCTGCCCGAGATCCGTGGATAGGTAAAGTTCAGCAATAGCAATCGCGCCAATCCGGCCGCCACGAGCCGGCATCGGCATAGGAGCCCCTGGAGAGAATCATGCGCACTGCCGTCATCACCCATTATCGCCGTTCGCCGTTCCACTTCGCGAGCAAGGGCGCGCTCGCCAAGGTGCGGCCTGACGACCTCGCCGGTCAGGTCATCGCCAAGCTGGTCGCCGACAGCGGCGTCGATGCGAACGACATCGAAGACATCATGCTGGGCTGCGCCTTTCCCGAGAGCGAGCAGGGCTTCAATCTTGGCCGGCTGCTGGCGTTCATTGCGAACCTGCCGATCTCGGTCGCCGGCACGACGGTGAACCGCTTCTGCGGCTCGTCGATGCAGGCGATCCATATGGCCGTCGGCGCGATCGCCGTCGGCGCGGGCGACGTCTTCGTCTGCGCCGGCGTGGAGTCGATGAGCCGCGTGCCGATGATGGGCTTCAACCCGTCGCCCAGTCCCGAGCTCTACGCGCGATACCCGCAGGCCTACATCTCAATGGGCGAGACCGCCGAGAACCTGGCCAAGAAGTACCAGATCTCGCGGGTAAAGCAGGAAGAGCTGGCAGTCACCTCGCATCGGCGCGCCGCCGCGGCGGCCAAGGCGGGCAAGTTCGACGAGGAGATCGTCCCGATCACCGGCAAGGGCGGCACGGTTGCGACCGACGGCACGATCCGGCCAGACACCAGCCTGGACGCGCTGGCCGGCCTCAAGCCCGCTTTCGACGCCGAAGGCTCGGTCACCGCCGGCACCTCCTCGCCTCTGACCGATGGGGCCTCCGCGGTTCTCGTCGTCGCCGAGGAATACGCGAAGGCACACGGGATGAAGCCGCTGGCGCGGATCAAATCGATCGCGGTCGCCGGCTGCGCGCCCGAGATCATGGGCATCGGACCCGCCCCGGCGACACGGAAGGCGCTGAAGCGCGCCGGCGTCTCGCTGAACGATATCGCCGTCATCGAGCTCAACGAGGCCTTCGCCGCTCAGTCGCTCTCGGTGGTGCAGGAGCTCGGCATAAACCTCGACAAGATGAATATCGATGGCGGTGCGATCGCGCTCGGCCATCCGCTCGGCGCCTCGGGCGCCCGCATCGCCGGCAAGGCGGCGTCACTGCTGAAGCGCGAGGGCCAGGAACTGGCGCTCGCTACCATGTGCATCGGCGGAGGCCAGGGCATCGCGACCGTGATCGAGGCCGTGTGATGCCGCGCGAGATCAAGAAAGTCGCGGTGATCGGCTCCGGCGTCATGGGCGCCGCGATCGCTGCGCACGTGACCAATGCCGGCCTGCCGGTCGTGCTGCTCGACATCGTCGGCAAGGATCCGAACGACCGCATCGCCATCGCCAAGGGTGCGGTCGAGCGCCTGTTGAAGACGGATCCCGCGCCGTTCATGAGCCCGCGCAACGCCAGGCTGATCACGCCGGGCAATCTGGAGGATGATCTCGGCCTGCTCGCCGACTGCGACTGGATCGTGGAGGCGATCATCGAGAACCTGAAGATCAAGCACAGCCTCTACGAGAAGCTGGAAACCGTGCGGAAGCCGGGCTCGATCGTCACCTCCAACACCTCGACGATCCCGCTCGCGCAACTGGTCGAGGGCCGGTCGCAGGCGTTCCGGCGCGATTTCGCCATCACCCATTTCTTCAACCCGCCGCGCTACCTGCGCCTTCTGGAGCTGGTCTCCGGCCGGGACACGGCGCCCGACGTGACCGAAACGCTGGCCAGGTTCTGCGACGTGAGCCTGGGCAAAGGCGTCATTCGCTGTCACGACACGCCGGGCTTCATCGCCAACCGCATCGGCATGATGTGGATGCAGGCGGGCATCAACGCCGCCCTGGATTACGGGCTCACCGTCGAGGAGGCGGACGCGGTCGCCGGAAAGGTGATGGGCTTCCCCTCCACCGGCCTGTTCGGCCTGTTCGACCTGGTCGGCATCGACCTGATGCCGCACCTCGCCGCCAGCATGACCGCCACCCTGCCGAAGGGCGACGCCTATCTCGGCATGATCCGCGATATCCCCATCATCGATCGGATGATCGAGACCGGCCATATCGGCCGCAAGGGCAAGGGCGGGTTCTACCGGTTCTACCGGATGGTCAGGGAAGGCGGGACCCGCCGCAAGGAGTCGATCGACCTCGAGACCGGCGAATACGGCACTCCGAAACCGGTCAGCTTTGCGAGCCTCGACGCCGCCCTGGCCGACCGGAAGAGCAGCCTCAAAACTCTGCTGTCGGGCGAAGACAAGGGCGCCAAGTTCGCCTGGGGCATGCTGGCGCCCACCTTCGCCTACGCGGCGGACCTGGTCGGCGAGATCGCCGACACGCTGGTCGAGATCGATGCCGGCATGAAGCTCGGCTATGCCTGGAGATACGGCCCGTTCGAACTTATGGACCAGGTCGGCAGCGACTGGCTCGCCGAGCAGTACAAGGCGCGCGGTCTGCCCGTGCCCAAACTGGTGGCGCTGGCCGACGGCCGCAGCTTCTATCGCGTCGACAACGGCCAGCTGCGGTTCCTGGGCCTGGACGGCGCCTATCTGGATGTCGTGCGGCCCGAGGGCGTGCTGCTGCTCGAAGACATCAAGCGTCGCAGCCAACCTCTTGCGAAGAACGGTTCGGCCTCGCTGTGGGATATTGGCGACGGCGTCGTCTGCCTGGAGTTTCACTCCAAGGGCAATTCGCTCGACCCGGACATCATGGCCCTGATCGGCAAGGCTATAGGCCTGATCGGCGACGGCAAGAGCGCGTGGAAGGCGCTGGTGATCGCCAACGACGGCGAGAACTTCTCGGTCGGCGCCAATCTGGGTCTGGCGATCTTCGCGATCAATAGCGGCCTCTACGACCAGCTGGAGCAGATGGTCGCCACCGGCCAGATGACCTACAAGGCGCTAAAATACGCGCCCTTCCCAGTCGTCGCGGCACCCGCCGGCCGCGCGCTCGGCGGCGGGTGCGAGATCACGCTGCATTCCTCCGCCGTGCAGGCGCATGCCGAGACTTATATGGGCCTGGTCGAGGTCGGTGTCGGCGTCATCCCCGGCTGGGGCGGCTGCAAGGAGATGCTGGCCCGGCATATCGCCAACAAGAAGCGGCCGCGGGGGCCGATTCCGCCGGTCGCCGCCGCCTTCCAGACGATCTCGACCGCCCAAGTGTCGCGTTCGGCCGCCGAGGCCAAGGACCTGCTCTATCTGCGCGAGACGGACGGCATCACGATGAACCGCGACCGCCTGCTCGCCGATGCCAAGGCGAAGGCGAAGGAGCTGGCCAAGGATTACCAGCCGCCGGCGCCCTTCGAATACCACCTGCCTGGCCTGACCGGCAAGACCGCGCTCGCGCTCGCGGTGCACGACTTCGCCAAGCAGGGCAAGGCGACACCCTACGACGTGGTCGTCGCCGACAAGCTGGCGGATGTGCTGACCGGCGGCGATACCGATTACGCCGACGCGCTGGGCGAGGACGACATCAGCGCGCTGGAGCGCAAGGCCTTCGTCGGCCTGACCCGCGACGCAGGCACCATCGACCGCATCGAGACCATGCTCGAAACCGGCAGACCGCTCAGGAATTGACATGCCCACATACACTGCTCCGATCGACAATTTCCGGTTCGTGCTCAATGACGTGCTCGCTGTGGGCGAGACGATGGAGAAGCTCGGACTCACCGAGGCGACGCCAGACGTGCTGGAGACCGTGATCGAGGAGGCCGGCAAGCTGTGCACCAACGTGCTGCAGCCGCTCAACCTCTCGGGCGACACGGAAGGCTGCACCTTCGAAAACGGCGTCGTGCGCACGCCCAAGGGCTTCAAGGAAGCCTATGACCAGTTCCGAGAGGGCGGCTGGGTGGGCTTAACCGCCGATCCGGCCTATGGCGGCCAGGGACTGCCGCATTTCATGGGGTCGGTGCTGGACGAGATGGTCTCGGCGGCCAACATCGCGTTCGGCATGTATCCGGGCCTCTCCGCCGGAGCCTATCGCGCCATCGCATTGCACGGCAGCGATGAGCAGAAGAATCTTTACCTGCCTAAGCTCGCCGACGGCATCTGGTCCGGCACGATGTGCCTCACCGAGCCGCAATGCGGCACCGATCTCGGCCTCATCCGGACGCGCGCCATCCCGCAGGAGGACGGCACCTACAGGATCACCGGCACCAAGATCTTCATCTCGGCGGGCGAGCACGACCTGACGCAGAACATCGTCCACTTGGTGCTGGCGAAGCTGCTCGACGCGCCCGCCGGCACGCGCGGCATCAGCCTATTCATCGTACCCAAGTTCCTGCCCAAGGAGGAGAACGGCGAGATCGTGCCCGGGCCGCGCAACGGCATCTTCTGCGGCTCGATCGAGCACAAGATGGGGATCAGGGCCTCGTCCACCTGCGTGATGAACCTGGACGAAGCGAGCGGCTGGCTGGTCGGTGAGCCCAACAGGGGCATGCGCGCGATGTTCACGATGATGAACGCCGCCCGCCTCGCCGTCGCCATCCAGGGGCTGGGTCTAGCCGAGGTCGCCTACCAGAACGCGCTCGCCTACGCCAAGGACCGGCTCCAGGGCCGTTCGCTGACCGGCTCCAGGGCCGTTCGCTGACCGGCGCCAAGGCGAAGGATAGGCGGCCGACCCGATCATCGTCCATCCCGACGTGCGCAAGAATCTCTTGACGGTGAAGGCCTTCACCGAGGGCGCCCGCGCGCTCGGTCTCTGGGTCAGCCTGCAGCTCGATATCGAGCAGCATGCCGCCGATCCCAAGGAGCGCGAGGCGGCGGCAGACCTGCTGGCGCTGATGACGCCGATCGTGAAAGCCTATTTCACGGACGCCGGATTCGAGGCCATCAACGATTCCATGCAGGTATGGGGCGGCCACGGCTATATCCACGAGAACGGCGTCGAGCAGTTCGTCCGCGATGCCCGCATCACCCAGATCTATGAGGGCGCCAACGGCATCCAGGCGCTCGACCTGGTCGGCCGCAAGCTGCCGGCCAATTTCGGCCGCTCGCTCCGCCGCTTTTTCCATCCTGTGATGGCCTTCATCGAGAAGAACAAGACCGACGCCGAGTTCGGCGAGCTGCTGCTGCCCTTCGCCAAGGCCTTTGGCAAGCTGCAGCAGGCGACCGCCTTCATCGCCCAAAAGGGCCTGGCGAACCCGGACGAGGCCGCCGCCGCCTCGACCTCGTTCCTGCGCATGTTTGCGCTGGTGGCGATCGGCTACATGTGGATGCGCATGGCGAAGGTCGCGAAGGCCAAGCTGCCCGCGGCCAACGGCAATGCCGCGTTCTATTCCGGCAAGCTCAAGACCGCTCGCTTCTTCGTGCAGAAGATCTTGCCCGAAACCGAGCAGCATTTCCGCGCCATCATGGCCGGCGCAGCTCCGCTGATGGACCTGGAGGACGAGGAGTTCTAGCTGGACATGGATGTTAACTGGTTGAGGCTCTGTGCGTCTACTCTGCGAAGAAAAGTTCATGTGCTACCGCAGGTGTCCGGATGTCGGAGGCCTCCAAACACCGAGCGCCAATCCCGCATAAAGGGGATAGCCGCGAAGGCCCGACAGCCCGTGTGACGCAAGGCGGTGGCGCATTTAAACGGAGCCGCCAAAGCTCCTGGATTATCCTTTTCGCGGAGCGTGAGACCAGGTCTTAGTGTGTCTGGTAAGAGAGAGGTCGCGAGGGGCTTCAGCTCCATGGCCGAGCTCATGGAAATTCACAGCGTCGAGATAGACGGACAGGTGCTGCGCGTCGGCATTCGCGCCGGCAATGGCATCACGCCGCCGCTCCTGATATTCAACGGGATCGGTGCCAATCTTGAGTTGGTCGAGCCGTTTGTCGCCTCGCTCGACGGCGTGGAGACGATTATCTTCGACATCCCCGGGATCGGCGGTTCACCGTTGCCGCCACGGCCTTACCGCCTCTCGCATCTGACCCATTTGGCAGAGGGGCTTCTTGCGAAGCTCGGGTATTCGGAACAAGTCGACGTCCTCGGGATTTCCTGGGGTGGGGCTCTTGCCCAAGAGTTCGCGCATCTCCACCCGGATCGCTGCCGCCGGTTGATCCTCGCCTCCACCTCTCCCGGCACAATGATGGTGCCGGGCAGGCTGTCAATACTTGCTAAGCTGATTAGCCCGCGCCGCTACACGGACCCAGAGTTCCTCCACGGCGTCGGCGGCGAACTCTATGGCGGCGCCTATCGCCGCAATCCGGAGTTGCTGCGCGCGCACAGCCGACATATCCGGCCGCCGGGCGGCCGCGGCTACTTCTATCAATTGCTCGGTGCGTGGGGGTGGACCAGCATTCCGTGGCTCTGGTCGCTGCGTCAACCGACATTGGTTATGCACGGCAAGGACGACCCGATCGTCCCCCTGATCAATGCCAGGATCCTCGCCTGGCTCATCCGCAAGGCGAAGTTACACGTTGTCGATGATGGTCACCTTTTCCTCATCAGCCGGGCAACAGAGGTGGCTCCGGTAGTACGAAGATTTCTGACGGAAAACACCGCCTGATGGGATAGAGAGTGGGGCCGTCACGGCTCGGTGACGTAGGTCCCCGGCGCCCTGGCGCCCGGCTGGTAACGCTCGTTCCCCAGCGACTGGGGGGCGGCGCGCATCTCGCCGGAGCGCGCGGCGAGCCACTCCCGCCAATGCTCCCACCAGGACCCCGACCTCTCCCGGGCGACCGCAAGCCAATGCTCGGCGCGCTCCGGAAGATCCGGGTTTAGCAAAAACTTCGCCTTGGGATTACCGGGCGGGTTGATCAGGCTCTGGATATGGCCGCTGGAGCTCAGGACGAATTCCGTCTTGCCGCCGAATGTCCGCGCCGTCTCAAAAACGCCCTTCCAGGGAGTAATGTGATCGGTGATCCCGGCGACGGCATACTTGTCGCAATCCACTTCGGAAAGAGCGATCGGCGTGCCGAGGATCTCGGCAACGCGCGGTTTCTGAAACTGACTGTCTACGAAGATATCGATGAGCTGGCTGTGAAACTTGGCCGGCAGCCGCGTCGTATCGTTGTTCCAATAGAGGATATCGAAGGCCGGCGGCGGGTGGCCCATCAGATAGTTGTTTACCCAGTAGTTCCAGACCAGATCGTTGGGCCGCATCCAGGCGAACACGCGGCCCATTTCTTGGCCCTCCAGGACGCCTTTGAGCCGGGAATTCTGCTTCGCGGCGGCGATGGTCTGCGGTGTCGCGAAGAGACCGAGCTGAGAGTCGGCGGTGGCGCCGAGCACCGCCACCATCAAGGTCGTGGCATTGACCAAGCTTTGCCGGATCGCCGCGAGATGACCCAATAGCGCCGCGACGGTCATGGCGCCCGAGCAGGCCCCATGCAGGTTGACGTTTGCGGCTCCCGTGATGTCGCGGACTGCAGCAATCGCCGCAAGCAGAGCTGCGACATAGGTGTTCATATTCCAGTCGCTCTGCGCCGGGGTCGGGTTGCGCCAGCTGACGACGAACACCTGGAAACCGTTTTTTACGAGATATTCAACGATGCTTTTTCCGGGCGACAGATCGAAGATGTAAAATTTGTTGATCTGCGGCGGCACGATGATTTGCGGTCGCGCATAGACTTCCCCAGTCGCGGGCGCGTATTGGATCAGCTCCAGCACGCTGTTGCGGAACACAACCGCCCCCGAGGAGTGCGCCAGGTCCTTGCCTACTTGAAAAGCCGCCTTGTCGACCTGGGCGGGCATTCCCTGATTGGTGGTAAGGTCTGTCAGCAGGTTTTTGATGCCCTCCAGCAGGCTCCCGCCACCGGAATCGATGACCCTTTTGAGGGCCGCGGGATTGCCCAGCAGCGTATTGGTCGGAGACAGCGCATCGGTCAGCAGCGAGACCACGAATTGCGCCCGCCGTTTGGTGAGGCTGTCCAAACCCGATTTATCGACAAAGCTGGCGAGAGCATTGCCCCATGCCAGGTAGCCTTGCAGAGACATGCGGTAGAACGGATTGTCTTTCCACGCAGAATCCAAGAAGCGTTTGTCGCCTCGCGATGGCGCAATGTCCGCATTGCCTGAGAGCACCGAGATCAGGTCGCGAGCCAGCGCCGCCTCCTGCTCCAACACGAGCATCGGTTGCTTGACGGCCTGTCCGCCGATGTTCCCTACGGTCCCGAGGATGTCCTGAGGGCGCAGTCCGATAAACGGGTTGGGCCCGAGAATTCCCCCGGTGGCCTGGGCGGCAACATCCTCGGCGCCACCGGTTTCCGCCGCTTTGTCCTTATCGTTCGTCATCGGGCTTTCCTTCCCTTGCAGCCTGTGTGCTGGCTCAACCGTCAATCGCCATGACAAGCGCATGGGCGATAAGGGCTGGCTTGGCTTCGCCTTCGATCTCGATGGTGTTCTCGGTTGTCAGCAGCGTCCGCCCCTCGCCCTTGTCCTCCGCGGCGAGCAGCTTGATGCGATTGCGGACGCGGGACCCGGCCCTGACCGGCGCGATGAAGCGCACGCGGTCGAGGCCGTAATTCAGCGCCTGGCTGATCCCGGCAGGCTTGACAACGACTTCGAATGTGCTTGGGGCCAGCATAGCCAATGTCAAGTAGCCGTGAGCGATGGTGGTCCCGAGTGGGCTGTCGTGTTTGGCGCGATCGACATCGACATGGATCCACTGGTGATCCTCGGTGCATCCGGCGAACTGGTCGATGCGCTGCTGGTTTATCGTGATCCAGCCGGATACCCCGAGCTCCTGCCCGACGAACGCCTTACTGTCGGCGAGACTGAATTTCTCGGTAGGCATGACAACTCTCCTCAATCAGTCAGCTGAATCGTGAAAAGTCGGCTGCCCTTTTTTCGAGGAATGCGCTCGCTGCCTCTTTAAACTCAGGAGCCCTGAGCCGCTCCACAAAAATGTCGGCCTCTTGCTCGATCCGAACGGCGACCCCGCCGCGGTCGTCTTTCAGAAGTTGCTTCGTGAGCCGAACTGCCGACGGCGGCAGGGAACCGACCCGCGTCACCAATTCGATCGCAATGTCGATCAGCTTGTCGTCTTCGACGATACGGTTGACGAGGCCCCATCGCATCGCCGTCTCCGCATCGATCGACTCGCCGAGAAGCAGCAGCTCGGCGGCACGCAGATGTCCGATCGCGCGCGGCAGCAGAAGAGTGCTGGCCGCCTCCGGTACAAGGCCGAGCGTGACGAAGGGGAGCGACAGCCGTGCGCTGCGTGCAGCGACGACCAGGTCGCAATGCAGCAGCATCGTCGTCCCGACGCCGACCGCGGAACCGTGCACGGCGGCGACCAGCACCTTCTCCGCTGTCGAGATCGCGCGCAAAAACCGGAAACCCGGGCTGTCCATGCCGGTCGGCGGATCGGCAACAAAGTCGTTCAAATCGTTGCCGGCACAGAACGCCTCTCCCGCGCCGCTGAACAGGACGGCCCTTATCGTCGCATCGGCTTCGGCCTCGACGATGGCTTCGGCCATCGCATCATACATGGACCGGGTGACGGCATTGCGCTTGCCTGCGCGATCGAGACGGATGTGCAGGGCACGGCCGATCCGGCTGACAATGATTTCTTGCGCCATCGGCCGGCTCATCCAAAAGCCTTCATTCCGGGCAGCGGCTCGGTAAAGAAATCCGCGATCAGCGACGCGCCCGGCCGCATGTCGTATCTGCTGAAGTCGCGAATCCCGGCTCCCAGCAACACCTCATCATCAATGAAGAACCTGCCGGTCCACTGCCGAGCCGGCAGGTTCAGGATCGCGTGGGCGGCGTCGGCCACGATCTCGGGCTTGCGCGCCCCCGACATCATCTCCTTGCCACCGAGCTCGTAAAGCACGGCTGCAGTCGCGATAGCCGTGCGGGGCCAGAGCGAGTTCACCGCGATCCCGTGTTCGGCGAATTCTGCGGCCAGCGCCAATGTGAAGAGACTCATCGTGTATTTGGCGACGCTGTAGGGCGGATGCGGCGCGAACCATTTCGCATCGTGGGTGAGCGGTGGTGAAATCGTCAGGATGTGCGGGTTCTCCGCCTTCATGAGATACGGCAGGCAGGCCTGCGAGCAGACGAAGGTGCCGCGGCCATTGACCCCGTGCATCAGGTCGTAACGCCGGACCGGTGTGTCGAGCGTTCCGGTCGTGCGGATCGCGCTCGCATTGTTGATCAGGATGTCGATGCTGCCGAATTCGTCCGTGGTTTCCCGAACGGCTTCGGCCACCCGCTCCTCGTCCCTGATGTCGACCATCAAGGGAAGCGCCCGGCCGCCGGCCTTGTCGATCTGCTCGGCCGCTGTGTGGATCGTGCCCTCGAGCTTCGCATGCGGCTCGGCCGTCTTTGCGGCGAGCGCGA
>Ga0209656_10000494_pt1 | contig 25944 bp, 33 predicted proteins | sample BogFormECP12_OM2_FD_188239 | JGI IMG/M metagenome (GOLD analysis project Ga0209656, IMG submission 188239) | Bog forest soil microbial communities from Calvert Island, British Columbia, Canada - ECP12_OM2 (SPAdes) (version 2) | ecosystem: Environmental > Aquatic > Freshwater > Wetlands > Bog ...
ACAAATCGCACACAAGCTCCGCCCATCTGTTCTCCGGGTCTTGCTACGAATCGTGTCTTTGAGTTTGTCCATGCTTTTCCTGCGCGGCCATTTCATTCCCCGTTCAAAATGATAGCCCAGAAAGTCGCGCCGAAGTTGCCTTGCCCTTCACGGGTCGGCGTCCGGTTCTGGGCTTCGCTCACCCCACGCAAGCTCGCCAATGCATCAGGCCGTATCGTGTTCAACATTGTTTTATTTATGGACTGGCAGTTCGTCTCCGGTCGCCTCCCACCCCGTCGCTCGACGACGCAGTTACCTTCGACTACGGACAGCCAGTGTTCTGTCCGATGGGGACTTCCACCCCATTGTTGGTGCGCACTCTCAGGCGTACGATAGGGACGCTCTCGCGCGTTCGGCGCCATAAGTCTCCACGCCCTCCTCTTTGGCGCTTTGCGAACACCCTCTTGCGCTATCGGAGCTGAGGCTCTTTCCCATTTAGCAATGCCGGATCGCGCGGGAGCGCGTCCCTACCGGTCGCAACGGCATCAGCTAATCAAATCGACACAACCAGGGGCTTCTTCGCCGAGACGCAGTCAATACGACCCGGGTAACGGCTCCAGTCCAAGACTACACCGTCTAACTACCGTTTATTTTGGACAGCAGTGCGCGCTTCAAAGCTGGGGGTCAGAGTTTTTACCAGGACGCTCGGAATCAAGATCCACTGTTCCGATGAAAAGGAGGCGCCCCTTTCCGTACTCCGTGCGATTTGATTGAGCATGTCCTGGGTCACATACTTTTTGATGAGGTGGTACAGGGGCCAAGAGTATTGGAGCCCGGTTGCGCTGTAACCGACTATCTCACGATCGCCAACTGGCTCGCGGGGAACAGCAAGGCCGCAGGAACCAACTTCCACGCGGTCTTCCAGACGGCCAACTCCGGATACGAGCGGGTCACAAAGGCCAATTCTCCGACAGAAAGAACGAACACCGCTGCCGGCCCGAAGTGTCCCAATTTATAGTCACCAAAGACCATGAACACCAAAGACCTGACACGACTCGGTGTGCCACACGGCGCCCCGCTCAAAATCGGCATGGACTTCATCGTGAATTACATCGCGCGAGGCGGCGATCCTACGCGCCTTGAAGAGGAGATCACGGCGATCATTGCCAATCCGGCCGCATTCCTTGGCGACCCAGAGCGCGAGACATTTGCGCGCGCCTTGTACGAGCCTGCATTCAAGCAGCGCGAAAAGCTCGCGCCATGGCGCCAATGGGGATCCGGCCTGGAAGCCGAGGCGGTAAAGCAGATGGCCAATGCCTGCGCATTGCCGGTTGCAGTGGCTGGCGCGCTTATGCCGGATGCGCATGTTGGTTATGGCTTGCCCATTGGCGGAGTGCTTGCGACGGAGAATGCCGTGATCCCTTACGCTGTGGGCGTGGACATCGCCTGCCGCATGAGAATGACAGTCTTTGATCGCAAGGCGAACAGCATCGCAGGAGAGAAAGACCGCCTGGCGAACATCATCGAAAGCGAAACCCGCTTCGGCGTTGGCGCGACCTTCAAGCAGCATCGCGAGCACGAGGTGATGGACGAGGACTGGGACGTCTCGCCGATCACGAAGCGCTTTCGCGACAAGGCTTCGGCGCAGCTTGGCACCAGCGGTTCCGGAAACCACTTCGTTGAGTTCGGCGCGTTCACCGTGAGCGACGGACAGGCGCGGGCGCTCGGCATTGAGCCGGGCGAATATCTTGCGCTGCTCTCGCATAGCGGCTCGCGCGGAACCGGCGCACAGGTTTGCCAGCACTACAGCCGCATCGCGATGGATCGCCATGGCGAACTTCCGAAAGAGTTGAAGCACCTCGCATGGCTCTCCCTGGATGAGGCCGCGGGCCAGGAATACTGGGCTGCGATGAACCTCATGGGACATTACGCTGCTGCCAACCACGCGCTGATCCATCGCCACATCGCGCGCAAGCTCGGCGCGCACGTGATCATGGACATCGAGAACCATCACAACTTCGCTTGGAAAGAGCGCCACGTTATCGATGGAGTCGAACGCGAAGTGATTGTTCATCGCAAAGGCGCAACGCCAGCGGGCGCAGGTGTGCTCGGGATCATTCCCGGCTCCATGGCCTCGCCTGGCTTCGTCGTGCGCGGAAAAGGCGACGCCGAGTCGCTTACCAGCGCCTCGCACGGCGCAGGCCGCGTGATGAGCCGCACGAAGGCCCTGCAAAGCTTCACTTGGGGTGCTGTGAAGAAACTGCTCGCGGAAAGCGATGTAACGCTGCTCTCCGCCGGCCTCGATGAAGTGCCCGGCGTTTACAAGGATATCGCGCAGGTCATGGCCGCCCAGACTGATCTCGTCGAAGTGCTCGGTCGCTTCGACCCGAAGCTGGTCAAGATGTGTCCAAGCGGGGAAAGAGCTGAAGACTGAGAAATGAACGACATCTTAACCAAAACCACCGTGCTGGTGTGGCCTCATGGCGTCCGGCCCAGACACAAGCTGGACGCCTATGAAACAAGCTTACGATTGTGACAAACAACGAGCAAGAATTTTCGCTGGTCGAGGGTACTTACTTTTAAGAATTGCTCTAGATTTCGCGGTTCGCGAAATCTATATCATTAGAAATGAAAGCAGTGACCATCAGTAAATACGGTGATCAAAGTGTTCTGACCTACGCTGATATTGAACGGCCCAAGCCAAAATCAGACGAGATTCTCGTGCACAATGGCGCCGCCGCCGTCAATCCGGTCGACTGGAAAATCCGTAATGGATTAGGTGAAATGTTTGGGTTACAGTTGCCGATTGTGCTGGGCTGCGAAATTGCCGGCACGATCAAGGAAGTCGGTAATGAAGTGCGAGATTTTCACGCAGGCGATCCCGTGTACGGATACGTCAGCTTGCAGCGCAACGGTGGCTATGCGGAATATACTATCGCCAAGTCCGATGAAATTGCGCCGAAACCTGAAAGCCTCGACTTTGACAGTTCAGCAGCCGTCGCAGTAGGCACCTTGACTTCCTGGCAAGCAATTTTTGACACCGCGAATCTTCAAGAGGGCCAACGAATCCTGATCACGGGCGCGTCGGGCGGTGTCGGTTCAATGGCAGTGCAGCTTGCCAAAGCGAAGGGGGCATTTGTAATCGCGACGGCTTCGGGCAAGAATGAGGAGTTCGTCCGAAGCTTGGGCGCAGACGAATTTGTCGATTACACTCGGGAGAAATTCGAAGAGAGGGTGCGAGAGGTTGACGTCGTTTACGACACGGTAGGCGGTGATACTTTGGAGCGATCGTTTGAAACGTTACGTCGCGGCGGATGTTTAGTAACGACGGTGACGCCGCCATCCATCGAAAAGGCGGAGAATTATGGCATCCGCGCCTCGATGATCGGCGTGGAACCAAGCGGGCAGCAATTACGCGAAATAAACCAGTTGATTGCCGCCGGTAAGCTAAAAACACATATCGCAACGGTTCTCCCGCTGAGTGAAATCAGGAAGGCTCATCAACTTTCCGAGAGTGGACGGACGCGCGGCAAAATTATCTTGCACCCAAGTTAGCCTTCTGAAGGACCAACCTGCTGTTGAGTCCCACGTCCACCCAGAATAAATCCACTTTGCGCTATGTGATGTCAGCAAGGCCATGACTTGACCGAGCCGCGACAGGTCCTGCCGATTGAGCCCAAGGAAGCCGGTTACCCCTCTGGAAACGCTCGCTTTTGATCGCGTCGATGAACACCAGTAGCGCCCGGAAAACCAGGTCGTGTAAGACAGTTCTTGCATCGATATAAAGCTTGCTTTACCTATTCAAATGGCAACGGTTACACTCTCCTCGAAGTATCAGGTCGTCATTCCGCGGTCCGTTCGAAACCGCCTCGGGTTGAAGCCTGGGATGAAGCTGCAGGTGATCGAGTACAACGGTCGCGTCGAGTTTTTGCCGGTACGTGAACCGGCCGAGCTTCGCGGCATGTTAAAGGGCCTGGAGCCGGTCATCGAGAGGGAGCCGGATCGACTGTGAACGTTGTCGACTCTTCGGCTTGGCTAGAGTATCTGGTCGATTCCGAAAGAGCTTCCCTCTTCGCTGAACCGATCGAGAGAACGGAGCAATTAATCGTGCCGGTGCTCGTTATCTACGAACTCTTCAAGAAAGTGCTGCGCGAACGCGGAGACCAACCCGCCATCGAGGTTTTCGGCCTTCTCTCACAAGCCAATGTGGTCGATGTCGATGCACAGCTCGCAACGGCCGCGGCGCGCTTGTCGCTCCCGTTAGCCGACAGCATTATCTACGCAACAGCCCAACGGCACAGCGCGATCCTCTGGACACAAGACGAGCACTTTGCGGATTTGCCAGGTGTGAAGTTTTTTCCGACACGCTGAGGTTCTCGCGCGTCAAGGCTGAGTCCCAGTGTTTTTACCACTTCGTTTCCATCCCTGCAGTTGGGACTCCAAAAAGTTGAAAAAACGTAACAGATGTCGCGACGGGGCCTCTTTACTACCGTTCTCTTCAAAGGAGGCGGGTTGGTCCCCAGACACAGGCGGGACGCCTATGATCACACAGGTCACGCCGAATTATTGGGTCGACCCGTTCCGGCATTCCCTACTTCCTCGCGGTGAAAACGCCGGAGACCAAAATCGATTCCATTGATTCGCTCATGAACACTCCGGTCGCAAGCCGCACCGGCAGCGAGCCGCAGTTGCTCGCAAACCTGGCCACGCTAGAGCGCCGCCAGACGCAATCCGTCATCAATCATTTCAACATCCAGCCTGTCTACGACATCTACGCGAACGCGCAGGGCCGGGATCTGGGCGGCGTGATCACCGACATCAATAAAATTGTTGCTGAGTACGAGCAGAAGATGTCTCCCGGCAATCAGATCTTCGTGCGCGGTCTGGTTGTGAACATGGATTCCGCGTTCCTGCTCCTCGGCATCGGCTTCATTGCGGCCATCGCCCTCGCCTATTTGCTGATGGTAGTGAACTCTATCGCTGCTGCTCTTGCGGCCGGCAGCACCCGTCTGCGTCCCGTTATCATGACTGCCTCGGCGATGATTGTCGGTATGCTCCCGATGGCTCTCGCGTTTGGCGAAGGCGCCGAGCAGAACGCCCCTTTGGGACGCGCCGTGATCGGCGGCCTGAGCGTGGCTACTCTGGCGACACTCTTTTTCGTACCGGTCGTGTTCAGCCTCCTGCGGCGCGAAGCGCAATGACCAGGAAAGAACGTCATTTTCCTTCAAGTGCATCTTATCTTTTGATTCGCCCACAACTCCGTCCAGCTTCAAAAACATGTCGACTGCCATAAATTAACTTTCTATTGGTTCATCCATTAAGTTTCTTTAAGCTGAATTGTGATTACCGCCCATACGACCTGCCGCGATGCCGCGACCACTCAATTGAGGCTCACGACAGATTGCGTCGCATAGTTACCCGCGCTTTCTCAGAATTCAGGCCCTCGTAAGTAGCAGGAGTCTACATCGGGATGAGAGTGCGACCATGGCCTGGAAGAGCCTTTCTCTATGGCTCCATGGAGCTACGTTTGGGTAAGCCTCGCGTATAAATAGCCTCCCCAATCGTCCTCGTCCTCGTTCTCGATCTTTGAACGTTGCTGACAATCGGTGCGTTTCCCGCGTCCAAGGAAGTCGAGAACGAGGACGAGGACGATTGGGGAGACAGGACCGCCATAGTAGGATATGCGTCCCGCTTGTCACTCAGTCACCACCTGACCGTCGCCGAGCTTTCAGAGCTCGGAGTCAAGCGCATCAGCGTTGGCGGCGCACTTGCTCGCGTCGCCTTTGGCTCCGTTCTTCGTGCCGCAAGGGAGATGCAGAAGCAAGGGACGTTCGGATTCGTAGCGGAGGTGATGAGCAAACAAGACGTAAGCGCGATTTTTGGCGGTTGAATTTAAAGGCACGACCGGTGTGGAGCGCTCGGGAAAATAATAAAAAGTCGGTCCCGGGTCGTATTGCGACGTTCGTTCTGGACCGACTTTATCTTGATTTTTTTATTACCTTGAACCGTCAGTTACAGGGAGTTTTGACCCACAAACTCAGCACTGGTGGTTTGGAATACCGAAACGTGTCCGACGGGCGGTTCGTTGCTGACAAGATAACAGCCGGATCCGACAAACTGTTTGGTCTGCGTATCATAGACCATCAAACAGCGCATTTTCGAAGGATCGTCCGTGTGGGTTGAAGATCCAGTTCCCTGCGGTCCGGCGGCAAACTTTCCCTCCGACCGCTTTTTGCTGTATTCCTCGATCTGTTTCTTTGTCGGCCGAAGCGTTTCCACTGAAATATAGCGATGTGCGGCTGCGTGCTTGCGGTGTTTCTTCACAGCCACGAAGTAGTCATCAACTTGCTCGTGCGCCGCAGCTATCTGTTCCGGTGTCGGAGTATAGCAATAGTCCGAATCGTAATAATTGACGCCATACGCTCCGTATGGAAAGCCAAAATAATTTCCTGAGTAGCGATAGCGATCATGCTCGTCGTCATTATCGTGCGCCGGCATCGCAACCATGTGACTGGCGGACATCCCGTGGGCCATCGACACGGAAGGAATCGCAAATGATCCAGCCGCAGCAAGGCAGATCACGTACAAAGTTCGTTTCATAATAGTTGGTTCCTTTTACTGGATTGAAGTATTCTAGAATTCGATCGGGCAAGAGGCGCGGCATCGATCGTGTCGTTGTAGCGCCCCGATTTAACCTCCTGGTAATCACCGATCGTGATCAGTCGTTACTTACTCCAACGAGAAAAACTCTGCGATCCCTCAGAGAAGTTTTCTGACTAGCCTGCATCCCTCGGATGAGCGATGCAGGCTGAAGCAGCACAATCGGCCGGCGTCGCCGGTTGATTGTGCCGCATTTTTTGAAGTAGAAGATCGGGACCCATATTCCGAAGTTTGGACTCGTTCTCGTCTGTCGCCCTCGATGAGCCGGCGGTCTTTTGCAGCGAAAAGAGCCCGATTTTCAGCAATTATTTGTCCCGTTATTCTGATTGAGAAACATCAGAATCTTCGACATCTGCTTTGCCTGCGGATTGAGATCCGTCATGGCGATCACTACTGTACGCGCCGACGATGGCAACTTAAATTTGAACTCGGAAGCGGCGCCGCCGGTTCACGCCGCCAATCTATGAGAACAAACGGATTAGCTTTGCTGGCTTTGATATTCCTATGCTTGTGGAAGGCAGAACCCGGTTACACCTTCGATTCAAGTCCGGAGCCACTCTCAGGTTTGAACCGGTCCATCGCGGAGATTCACACCTGTCGCCAGCTGATTATCGTCACGACCAGCGGCTGGAATAACGTCAATGCCACTGTTCAACTCATGGATCGCCGACAACCGGGAAGAAGCCGATGGAGAAAAGTGGGAACACCGTTCCAGGCGGTGATCGGTAAACGCGGGTTCGCTTGGGGGCTAGGCCTGCACGGGCGCGGCGAGCCGGGATCACCTACGAAGAAGGAAGGCGACCAGAAATCCCCGGCCGGCGTCTTCAGGTTATACTCTGTTTTCGGGGTCGCGAGCCTGGAGCAGGTTCACTTTCTCCGGTTTCCATACGAACAGGTCGATGACTCGACTGAAGCGGTCGATGACCCTCGCTCCAGGTATTACAATCGGATCGTCGACCGAGGGGCGATCAAACACCCCGACTGGTCCACTTCGGAGTCGATGCTTTCGGTACCAGGCCAGTATCGATTTGGCGTGATGATCGAGCACAATTGGTCACAAATCCCCGGGGTCGGCTCCTGCATTTTTTTTCACGTTTGGAATAACGACCGGACAGGGACAGCCGGATGTACAGCAGCTAGCTTAGCCAATCTGAAGCGTCTGCTCCACTGGCTGGATGCAAATCAGAACCCGCTGATTATCCAGTTGCCGTCACCGGAGTACGCCCGTCTGAAGGGATCCTGGGATTTGCCGTGATTTCAGGCTCGTTCACGCGATGGGTTTTGGTGCTTTGTCCTTGAGCTGTTTGTGAGCTTTGCGGTGTTCTGTGCAAATTCTTCGGTTGCTCAAGCGCTCCCGGGATGCGGCCGCCCCCAATGAAAACAGGCGGAACGCCTGTTCTACCTTGCGTCAACGTAGCGTAGGCATTCTGCCGCGCCGCGCTGCGCATGGACACACCCTCCGGTTGTGACGACTCGAGAACGTCGCTATTGCGCCAGCGAGTTCACGCGCTGCGGGCACCCGGATACTGAACAGGCAGAGACGCCTGTTCTACCTTGGCTCTCCACTTCGAACCAGGCGGTTTGCAACGCGTGGCGATAACCGCGCTAGCCGCCTAGCTGCCGGCCGAGGTTGCGGAAGAATTCGTCCATCATCTTCTTTCCTGCCGCCTCTACCAGGCGAGAGCCCACCGCCGCGATCACACCGCCGACATGACCCTCAGACTCACATCGTAGTTCGCTCCCTTGATCCTTCGGCGAAATCTCGATCTTCCCGGTCCCTTGCACCCAGCCCGGCTTCCCCTTCACCTCAGCATGAAGCGTGAACGACTCCGGCGATTTCTGGTCCGCGATCCGAACCTTCCCGATGTAGCTCCGCTTAATGCCAGCAACGCCGATCTTGAGATGCGCGGCATAGCTGTCTTCCCCCGTCTTCTCCATCTTTTCGCATACGTCGATGCACTTCTGGAGAACCGCGGGATCGACCAGCGCCTCGAAGACCCTCTTTTGCGGAGCCGTGAACGTGTATGTCGCCGAAAACTTCATGGAAAACTCAGGACAAAGATAAAGAGGGAATGAAGAATTTTTCTGTTTTGCACCCGCAGTTGGGCGGCCCGAAGAAACTCGGTGGCGGATCAAATGTTGATTTGTATACACGCGACTCGAACAAATTTTTGCCTGGTTCCTTCTTGGAATTGAATTGCTTATCGCAATTACAGGATGCTAATAGAGCCGTCCAGATATGCGGAAATTCTTCATCGGTCCACGTCAAGTGCTTGAGCACCAATGACTTCTTCCAGGGGCCGATCATCGGCCACCTCGGGCTCTAATGCGTCAGACAATGCGCACTTTGATAACTACCTCCCGAAAAAATTGCAAAATTAAAACGGTGTAACATTTGTTTTCGGCGTGATTCGGGACAGGGCCCATAATACCGATTATGGGAACTGTAGGATTAAAAATGCGCTGCCACGCAATATAGGATCCTACCTTCGGGTTCAGAGTTCATAAATGGTTTGATTTTGGGGCGGGGACCCCGAAGCTTGCCGTGCTTGTGTCAATAGGATAAACTCGCTCTCGATGCCGCTGACGATCCAACTCCATCCCTCCCAAAGACAGACCGCGTTCAATCTCGAGCGCTGGCGTGAAGTGCTCGGAGATCGGGATTTGGCCCGCCTGCCGCATCGCATCGAGACCGACCGTCACGGTCACATCCTCATGAGTCCTCCGCCCGCGCCATCACACGGTGTCAAGCAAGCTAAGATCGCGACCTTATTTGGCCGGTTACTGCCGGAGGGGATCGCGATAACCGAGTGCCCTGTTTCAACCTCAGATGGCGTTAAAGCCATCGACATAGCGTGGCTTGCGCCCGAGCGGCGTCAAGAGGTCGACTCGGCTGTCTGCCTTGCTCGAGCGCCTGAGATTTGCGTCGAGATCCTCTCTCCGTCGAATACCGGCGAGGAGATTTCCGAGAAGATGGATCTGTACTTCGAAGCAGGTGCCCAGGAAGTCTGGATTTGCGATCAGGGGGGAACTGTCGAGTTCTATCACTCGGGTATACGGCAGGTTCGCCGATCCTCCGAGATATGTCCGGAGTTTCCGCAGCGCATCGATGCTTGAACGCGAACCGGGATAGCAAAAGCTTGTTCAGCCCGGCGACCAAGAGCTCGCGGGTGAGAACGGGACACCTGGGGAGAACTCAAGAAAGGGAAATTTACGCACGTTAGATACCGCTTCACCCTCGTGAAAGCGCAAAGAAAATTTTTACCGTAGGTGGGGTGACGACACGAAAGTGTCAGAATTGTCCGGTTCGAGAGAACCCAAATTGGACGATTTAAGGCGTCGAGCGTGAATTCGTGCCGATTGAGCGGCTGGAAGACGCCGCGCAGGGCATCTGGGCGTCGTTGCAAGGTGAAAAGTGTCAGCTTGATCGTCTGATTTTGATCGCGAAACAATCACTTTGTACATTGTGGAGGCAGTGGCAAAAAGGGATCTTTTCCCGTTTATAAGCGATTCTTGAGAAGCTCCTCCACGTCGCGCCGGCCATGGAGAATGGCGACGATCTGCAAGGGACTCATCTCGGGTCGGTAAACAATCAGGTACGAGTAGACTGAAAAGAACTTCACCGGCTCATGCGTCAAATCCTTGCGCCAATGGCCGGCGCCGGGTCTTCCCCGCAAGATAAACGATCTTCTCGCGGATGACAGATTCAACCCGGTCGGCTGTCTCAAGACTGGCGTTCTTCTTGATGTAACGCCAAATTTGAACTAGATCGTAGGCGGCCTCCGGCGCAAGAACGTAGCGCCTGCTCATTCAGGCTTGGCTTTTAGCTTGGCAAGGTAGGCGTCCAGTTGGTCTTCTGGAATACCGTCGCCCCGGTCAAGCTGATCGATGCCGCGCCTGATCTTCGCGTTGATGGCGTTTTTGTTTTCCAATAGCCAGCGGTCCTGTTCTTCCTGCGTTTCGAGAAGGCGAAGCAACGCTTCCTCTGCGCTGGCGGCACCGGTCGCTTGAATCTGTTTTTGGATTCGAGCCTCTAAGGACCTATCGTGGATTTCAATGTTCATGTGCGGTTCCTGCCTGTGACTCTCCAAAGTAAAGGATATGCGGTATCCTGTCACGGTTTTCAAGCGAGCCGGGGCGAGGGTGCTAGTGGGAAAAACTTCTTCTTCCACTCGTAGATCGAGTACTGGCTTACTCCTAGCTCCTCGGCCGCTTGTTTAATTGTTTTCCCGCCCCGCAGAACCATTTCCACGGCTTGCCGCTTGAAGATTTCATCATACTTCTTGATCACAACATTTAATGATAATGCTCTTTCCATCTTGGGTCATTTTGTTGCGCCCAAAATCTCTGTCCGCCAAATCGGCGGAGCCTCAGCTTGTCCTAAAATTCGCCCCATTGAGCCTCAGTTCGGGACACTAAACGTATCCACAGGCTGTAATTCGCGGATGGAACGATGGAACTGCATTTAAATCGTGGATTGCCTGGGAGCACAGTCTACGATTAAGTACAGGGCGACACCGGCGCTGAGGCCGGAGGATTTCGCGCGGATACGCAACGCACTCGTCCACCGTTTCACCTGCCCAGCGATACACCCGAGTCCCGATCGCAGATGTAGCGCCGTTGGCCGTGTCCAGCCGAGCAGTCGATGATAATCGTGGCTGATAAATGAAGGCAGCCCGGATCGCCAGCACTGACGCAAGCAAGATTCTAAGGTGGAGGCTGGACAGACTATCCTGTAGCGGTTTACCGCTGTCGTATTGAAAACGGCATTGAAGTGCCTCATCGCGATTTCCTTTGCCCATCATCCTGTGGGTTGCCTGCTATTTATCAATAATATATAGTATACATTTGCTCTCCAAGTAACGGTTCCCAGAGCGCGCTACGGTTTGCGGACCGCTGTCTGCAACCGGCTAGTTCGTTGACGGATGAGTTGCCTGCGCCCCGGATTTGCCCGTGGACGATCGCGGGATCACAGCAGACGCACTGCGCCGGTTGGGTCAGTCATGCCAACTAGTGCGCAAAAGTTCGCCCCAAATAATTCGCAAAGTGACAGGCGATTTAGCCTCCCTAATTTTAGTCCTGCATAACGCAGAGCATTTTTAGACCAGCGTCGCGGCGGGAGAGGCTCGGAAAGCATACCAAGGGTGATCGCTGCGACGCTGGTCTAAAAATGCTCTGCGTTCGATGTGGAAAGGAAGTATCTCCTTCGGCTTGGTCACAATTCCTGTCCAGCTTTATCTCTCTGCGGAGGCCGCACCGATCCACATTTGCAATCCGAATTCAAAGCTGCTGGCCGGCTTTAATTCTCCAAATACCCCGGCCGCCTCCAGGACAGTCATGCCGTGGAGGAACGCCCACAAGGCGACCGCTGCCTCGGGTGCTCTTGTCTCACCATATATTCTTGCAACTTGGCCCAGCATGAAGCGCCACGACTCACGATGCACTCCATTCTCCTCTGCTTCAGGAGTGGACGGCATCAGCGTGAGAGCAAAAACATGCGGCTTCTCTCGGGCAAACCTCACATAGGCCCGTGCGATAGATCGAATCGCTTCTTCAGGAGCCTTCGCGCCTGCTGCTTTCTGGAGAACCTTCAGCAACAAGATACGGCTTTCCTCCGCTAACGCCGCCTTGAGGGCGGAAAGATTAGCAAAATACCGGTACAGGGCGTTTGGAGCCAGATGCAAGGCTGTCGCGACGCTTCGTATCGCAAGGTTCTCTATGCCTTCACGCGCAGTTTGTTCCATCGCAGTCGTGAGGATGGTCTGCCGATCTGTTTTGGAGGGATATGGCATCGGAGACAGTGTACATCTTGACGGCCTGCTTGACAGAGAATTCGGAAGATGTACGGTGTCTACGCTGAACATGAACGCTGTCCATCATCAAGTAAAAAGAAAATTATGACCAAGCCAATCGTCGTTACAGGAACATCCACGGGCATTGGCTGGGGCATCGCCGACGTCCTAGTTCGCAGAGGGTTGGAGGTCTTTGGCACCGTCCGTACGCGGACCGATGCGGACCGCTTGAAGTCTGAATTTGGATCCACATTTACCCCGTTGGTGGTGGATGTCACTAACGAGTCCTCGATAAAGCTGGCGGCAGAAAAAGTGAGCGGAATTCTTGGACAGTCAAAACTCGGAGGCCTCGTCAACAATGCCGGAATTGCGGTCGTCGGCCCCTTGCTCCATTTGCCCTTGGCGGAGTTTCGTCGACAGCTCGAGGTCAATCTGATTGCTACTTTGCGAGTAACTCAAGCCTTTGCCCCTTTATTGGGAACGGATCGCACGCGCGTCGGTGAGGCCGGTCGCATCGTCAATATCAGTTCCGTTGGCGGAAAAATTGGGGTGCCCTTTCTTGGCGCCTATGCCGCTTCTAAACACGGCCTGGAAGGCATGTCGGAGGCTCTCCGGCGCGAACTTCTCATCTACGGAATCGACGTGATCCTGATTGAACCCGGGTCGGTTAATACTCCGATTTGGGACAAGGCAGAGACGGAGGATTACGCTCTTTACCGTCAGACGGATTACGCTTCGATTTTAGAAACTTTCAGAAAAGCTTTCATTGAGGATGGCCGCAAAGGCCTATCGCCCCAGAAAGTTGGAGAGGTAGTCTATTTAGCCCTTACGACCCGGAAACCTGCCGTTAGCTATACGGTCCTCCGACAGAAATTTACGAATTGGACCCTCCCGAGGCTGCTTCCAAAGCGTCTTGTCGATCGTCTTATCGGCAAGCGCCTAGGGCTGCTTCCCATTGCTAACTAAAAACTGGCAAGGAAATGCATTTACGAATTGCATGAACAACCGGTCGTTAATGATGTCTGCACTCGCAGCGGCATTTATCTTTCAGATTGTGCAGAGAAGTCACCGATGTCGGCGGCACTCAATGGGGATTTCGCAGAAAAATTATGGGATTTGTCCGAGGAGGCGATTGGTGCCTTCAACAAACTCCCCGTCAAATAACAAAAGAAGACAGAAGAAACGTAGAGAGTACAAATTAACATGCAAACTAACTTAGATAATTCAATTTTGAAAAAAAATTCGCTGCTGTTCTGGTGCACTCTCGTGGTGCCGGTCGCTATCATCGGAATCGGCATCAACTTTATACTCAACCCGGTTGGGGCCTCAACTGCCTACGGTATTCCGATCAACGATCCCACCGCCTTTCCTTTTATGTGGATCAAGGGAATTCGGGACATCTTTGCTGGTTTGGTAAACCTGCCATTCCTCCTGATGGGAGACCGGCGCACAACCGCAATAATCTTCGCTATTTCAATTTTCGTCCCGTTCTGCGATGGGCTGGTCATACTGGCACATCTAGGCTTTGCGCCGCCCATCTATATTCACCGGGGAACAGCACTTTACATGATAATTGTTGCCGCTTTCCTTCTTAGAAAGAAAACACTTTAACTAGAAGTTGCGTTTATGGGAACACTGCTTCGATACACCTAGAACATCTAAATCATCAAAAATCTGGAACGTTTCACACCCTACGCACTCGCCGTGCTTCGTATCATCGCGGCGCTGCTTTACATGCAGCACGGCCTGCAGAAGTTATTGCTGTTTCCGGCACCCTCCGAGCACGGCACGCCGGAAGCGTGGACTCTGGTTTGGTTTGGCGGTTGGATCGAAGCGGTGGGCGGTACGCTCCTCTCCGTGGGGCTGTTCACGCGGGCGGTTGCCTTTGTCACCTCTGGCGAAATGGCGGTGGCCTATTGGATGGTTCACGCTCCGACCGGTTTCTACCCCGTGCTCAACCACGGTGAGCTCCCTATCCTTTTTTGCTTCATATTCTTGCTGTTTGTGTTCGCTAGCCCCGCTGCCTGGAGCCTCGATGGCTGGCTTCTTAGAAGGAAGAAAGCCTAACTTATGCCTAGATGTAACTTATAAAGGAACTCATGATGGAAATACTAAATGTCGTTGCGGTCCTTGTCGCTGGATTGATGATTGGAAATGAACTAGCCATTGCCGTGTTTGTTCACCCGGCTCTTGATCGGCTTCCGGATGATGTCCACCTGCCAGTTGCGAGTGCCCTGGCGCGCGTGTTTGGAAAATTCATGCCATTCTGGTACATTCTTGTGTTTTTGCTTACTTTAACCGTGGCCATGATCCAATGGCATCAATCCGACCGCTTACCGGGTTTGATTGCTACGTCGGCCTTTTTGTGGCTGTTGTCGGGTGTGTATTCGATCACTGCTCTAGTGCCAATCAACAACCATATAGCATCCTTGGCAAAGGGCACCCCACCTGCCGATGGGAAGACATTTCGGAGGAGATGGGACCTGCTTCACCGCTGGCGCGTTGTGCTCCTCACGATAGCTTTCGCGTTTCTCATCGTGGGAGTCGTTAGTAAATAAACACCTTTAAGTTCTCTACTAATGAGATCACAGGCAGAGCGGAGAGCCAACGAAGCATGATCGCGCCCGATAGGGCTGGATCGAGGTCGCGGAGGAGATGAGGTTACAGGTTGAGCAGAGGGCAGGCGAGGCACCGCCCGGTTACTGCCCCTAACAACCTGAACCCACGACGAAATGACGACCCGCCAGCCCGGTGCATCTGCTCGGTGTGAATGAATTTTTGACTCGCTTTGGGGAAGGCTTTTACTCACCTTTATCAACAAGTTCTTATGCCAGTGCCTACATCAATTCCGTGGCCAGGGCCCCCTGCTTGGTTGTCGGCCAATAGCCCACCGAGTGCAAAGGACATCGGCCTGATGGCACCTGGTGCTCCTACGGAATTGCTTATCTGGTCTCTGTACCAAGGGCCCACGTTGGTTTCATCAATGGAACCATTCATCGGATCAGACTCGGTGGGGACATCAACTCGCACACAATGGTTTACCGATCTTTCTGCCGAAATTATCGCACGAGCTGAAAACTTGAAGGCTTCCGAGCTAATATAGACGTACTGGAACATGGACCCCATCGTAGGGAGGCTGAGGATGACCACAACGAATGCTTTGAAGCATGGGTGTCGATTTCAGTTAATTCGTAGACCAAGTCATTTTCGGGTCAGATTTTTTAAGTTAAATCGTAGACTAACCCGGCTTTTTTCAGCTAAATCGTGGACCGTTTGCACTCTCCTCAGCAAAGAGCCACACACGGTCTGAAAGCCCGGAATTCGTCGCCCAGGGGCCTAATGAGAGCGTCTAGCCCGACAAGTCCATTCCCATTTGGCTCGGTGGGCGCGGTGCCAGGAACTATGATTTTTCAGTTAAATCTGCGACCAAATTTGGACCACAAATGGTCTACGAATTAAATGAAAAGTCCACGCTTTAACTGAAAAAATCCCTTTTCAATTAAATCGTAGACTCCGAGGGAAACTCGTCGGTCCTCAGTCTACGCTTTAACTGAAATCGACACCCGCTCTCGTCTTTGTTTGACAAGAGCGCGATCTCGCGCTGAGCGGATTGGTTTCGCCGACCGGAAGCTGCGCCAGGCAAACGTCGATTAGGGGGTCGCTTGGAACATTCGTGTTGTAGCCAACCCCACCGATCCATTCGATTCGCCAAAGAAGATCGTCGGCTGGAAAATCGTCGATTGCGTAAACGGCTTCAGCCATTCGAAAATCATAACCGACTCCGGTTCTTCATTCGCAAATAGCGTTCGACCGTTCGCATTTAATTTCCGTCTACCAAACTGTATTCGCACTTAATTTCCGAATTGACACTTGCCAATCTATCGAACCTGCGTCAGGCTTCCGCCCAACCTATGGCTCATCTGGGGGATGTCGGTTTGAAGAGAGGACAGTGATATGGACAAGTCCAGAGTTTTCATCGCTTCCAGTGGCAGGTCTCTTCTGGTGGCGGAGAAACTGCGGGACGAGTTGACCAGCGATTTCTGCGCGCCAACGCTTTGGACCGAGGAAAGCAGGCGGGAAATCGGGCAAACTATCTTTGAAATGTTGGAGGGCGCTGCTGAGCGGTTCGACTTCGCTGTTATCATTCTCGCCAAGGATGATATGATGACGGGCGGCCAGGGCGAGACTATGAAAGCTCGCGACAATTGCGTCTTCGAAGCCGGGCTGTTCATGGCGGCCATCGGGCGAAATCGTTGCTTCCTCGTCAACAGCGTTAGGCAAAGCGATCTCCCGTCCGATCTCGGCGGAATAATCTCCGTCCCGTTCGACGAGCCTGCCGACCTGACTGACCGGTCCGCGTGCGCCGCAGCGATCAAGGGGGTCGCGGCTCAGCTAAAAGATACAATACAGAGCAAGGGTCCGACTCAGTATCATGCCCGAGTCCCGCTCCTTACGGTCGACGAACTCTTCAGGCGGGAGCGGCCTCAGTCCGAGGGCGGAGACTTAATGGATGGTCAAGTTGTCGTGTGCGACACTCAGCCTTGGGCTGAGGTTGGGCGCGTGGAGCAAGTGCTCCGGAACATAGATAACGGCACAAGCTACCACTGCTTCTTTTATTTTTCCGACGACACAATTGATAAAATTTGTCTGACATTGCAGATGTTTGCGTGGGCGGGGGCCAGAGCACCCGGTAGCACGCAAGATTTTAAGTCCCGCGTTGATACGATAACGAAGGAAACAAGTCGCGTTCTTACTAATTTGCGAGATCTTTGTACCAGTGGACTATTGCGAATTTCGTTGATGCTTCAAGAGCCGTCATCTTCCTTTCGCGTTCACAACGCAAGCAATCCTGCGCAGGCGCGTTACTACATGAATTACTATAACAAAGGTTTTGTGCTCTGGGCGGAAGGTCAAGCTGCGACTGCTCTTTGGCGAATGTTGCCGTTGTATCTTGAGGAGGATAACGCGGACCGACTATTTCTGAACCTGAAATTCCCTCCGATAGACGATGAGAAGAAACGGCGGCTTGACGCTCTGCTTAGCCGGTCATTGAGTCGGTATTTTCCCGGAATTGAACGTGACGTCAAGCAAATTTGTGTCGGTAGTAGCGTTTAAACGGTCGATCGCATCTCTCTATTCGATAGAGGTCAACGCCGATGATTAAATCGAAAATCTTTATCTCATCAAGTGAGAGAATGTTTTTAATTGCCGACAAGCTTCGCGAAGAGCTAGCGACCACATATTGTGAAGCCGAGGTGTGGAAGGCAGCAATCAGGGCGAATGCAGGGCAAACAACAATCGAAGCTCTGGAGCAGCTCGCCAAGAATTATGAATTTTCTGTTATTATTCTTTCCGAGGCAGATGTACTCGCTAAAGACCCGGTCGCACAACTAGGCAACCGCGACAACTGCGTTTTTGAAGCGGGTCTATTTATCGGAGTGCTTGGGCGGAAGAAGTGTTTTTTCCTCTGCAGCGTCGACAAGAGCGCCTTGCCATCTGACCTCGATGGCATCATTTTTTTTAAGTTTGACGAACCAAACGACCCCGCGAACCGGGAACAATGTGGGCAGGCGATCCGCACTGTCGCGGGCTATATTAAAGACACGGTTCAACAGTCTCGAGAGCAGGAAATGCACGGATTCGTCGCGACGAGGCCATTGTCGCGTGATCAATTGCTGGAGCGACAACAATTAGATCCTGACGGCGAGCTAGAGGAAGATGAAGTAGTTGTAGCTTCGCTTCAACCCCTTGAGCTCAACTATAATGCTGCGTCGAAAGTTCAAAGAAACCTCAATAACAATATTCGTTATGTTTACATATTTCAAGCTAACAACGATACCGCTGACAAAGTCCCGCAGCTTCTGCAGCTGGTATTGCTTGCGGATAAAATGAATCCGACGTCAGATAATACGTTTGAGCGCCGGAGACAATTAGTGAAAGAAAATAATGATGCGATAATAGCGGCGTTGAAGGATATATCTTATAATGATAAATTAAACGTGTATTTTCGAAATGAATCGATTGACATTGAATATTGCATTCATAACGCGATTAGTGACAGGTTTGCAAAACTCTATCTAAAGCGGGGCGACGAATTTTTTGAATGGAAATCTGAATGGCCGGCCCACAATTTTTGGAATGAGGTTAGGCAGAAAAAGGGCACCGATACTTCTGATCCTGGTGCGGCCATATTCCACGGGACAAACGACTTCGAATTGAAAGAAGGACCGTTTTTGAGGACTTTAGCAATAGGAATGCGAAAATACTTCCCGAACATTGGCGATCAGGTATTATCTCTGTGCCTGGGGCGCGACTTTCAGCAAAAGCAGGCGGTAGGCACGAGCCAGGCAAAATAAGTCTGCCAAGCGAGTGCCTAAGGTCGGCCACGAGGGCGGGATCGGCGGGATTTTGACGGGTCGACGGGCGGTTCCGACACATTCAGTGCGAATATCGCCCAATTCGACTCAAATGGGCTTCTTGGAGTCAAGAGCTTTTACGAGTATTAGGCACATCGGCCCGAAAACCTCCGTTAAGGATTGGCGTGTTCTGAGGCCGAAAATTGCGCTTTTGCCGTTTGACCACGCCGTTTAGGGCCGCACCTCGACGATCAGCTCCAGTTCTCCCAGATTTAATTCTACGTTCATAATTTCATCGACCGAACGGTGTGATTTTTCAGGTTGCGCTGGTTTAGCTCGGCTGCCAGTTTCTCGCGCTTGAGCTCGACAACCGCTTGGTCCCGCGTGGCAACGAACAGAGGCGCGGTTCTTTCGAGTTTTTTTCGGTCTCCAGGGCTTTTCACGGTAAGCGTCACGCAAGCGTGTCTACGATTTAAGTACAGGATGACACCCGAAATTCAGGGTGAAATCAGTCTACGAATTGAGTGCAGTAGTCCACGATTTAAGTACAACGATTACTGCATTTAAATCGTGGACTGCCTCCGAGCACAGTCTACGATTTAAGTACAGAGCGACAGTAGCCGTCAAATTGAGCGAAAAGCCGGTTCTTCGCAGGCCGTAAGCGAGATTCGCCAAAAGGAAGGAAAGCCAGGAGATAATCGTTCATTCATATTCTCCGTTTAATATTCAGTACGAGTCGCGACGAATGTCACCGAATCACGAACAGGCTGCGACCCAATTGGTCTGGTACGCGAGCTACGGCTCGAATCTCAAGCGTGAGCGTTTCATGTGTTATATCGAAGGTGGTACTCCGGCGGGAAGCGCCAAACAGTACCCGGGATGCCGAGACCAACATGGTCCCATAGAATCGCGGCCAGTATCGATAGAATTTGAGCTGTACTTCGCCGGTCAGTCCAGAACGTGGAAAAACGGCGGCGTAGCTTTTATTCGTGACCGCGAAAACCCAGAGCGAGGCCCGACGCTTGGCCGGATGTACCTGATTACTGATGAACAGCTCAATGACATAGTGCTACAGGAGAATGCCAAAAAACCTGACGGTACCCGCTACGTTCCTGCCTTTGGACAGCTAGTCAGCCAACGGGTCTTGTACTTGCCTGACAATCCTTGGTACGGAAAACTTTTGAATATTGGATCGCAAGGAGAGCATCCGATCCTGACGTTCACAACCGCCCGAACCGACCTGCAGCATCCAAACCCACCCAACAATGCGTACGTGAAAGTAATCGCGTCCGGAATCAAAGAAACCTATCCCCAAATGAGCGACGACGACATCGTGGAGTACTTTTCGAGGGCTGATGGAATTCGCGACAAAATAGCTCGATCGAAAATCGAGCGTTGGGTAGGCCCAGCCTGAACTATTACAGCGGCTAGCTTTTATGGATGCTACTACAGCTCTTTGAGGCGTCTGCTGCTAAGGAACCTCCTTCTCCACCCCTTATTTCTCCTGTCGCACTGCACTTAAATCGTACACTATGGCCGTTTACTGCACTTAATTCGTGGACTGATGATAAAGGACATTATCATGAGTCTGTCCCAGGAGTGGTCATTTCGCGTACGGCACACGCGGCAATCTGGGAAGCGGGGCAAGCCGGCGTTTGGCACTGGACTTCCGCTCCACCCTTCATACTCTTCCTCCGGAATAGCTCCTTCGATCGCTTTTGCAATAGGCCTGAGGCCTGGCTCCACGGCACGAATCACAAAGAACCCGTGCCCTGGAGAGAAACCTTTCGCGGGCCGGTTGACAATTTCCCAATCCCGCAAATCTCCTCTGCCCCCAAGGGAAATTGTTCCTGTCCCGATTCCGCCGAGTGGTAGAGCGATTCTCTGCGTATGCTGTTGTTCAGTTGTTCATAACGACGCAATATCGGCCACGTAGAGCCCGCGTTGGATTCCATTGAGATTAACCTTTTAATCCGCGAGATCGCTTTCGCCAAGATCCGCAGCGGCGCCCGAGTGCGTTGGTGGGGGGTTCAAAGGAATCGCGGCCGCGCATGCGCGGCCGCGGGCCGGAAGATTTGTGTGGTTTTTGTAGGCTAGCCCTGCTGGCAAGCGGCTTGGGCGCGCTTACCCATTTCTTCCTGCGTTAGTTCTTCTTTACGCGTCGCTACCGACCATTCCTGTCCGAATGGGTCAACCAGACTTCCGAAGCGATCACCCCAGAACATGTCCGCCAGGGGCATAGCCTCCTTCGCCCCGGCCGCCAGAGCCGTCTTAAAGGTTGTGTCCACGTCGTCCACATAGAGATGAAGGGATACCGGACGCCGTTCGGAAACCCCGCAGCTCGCGTCAGGGGATTCATCCCTAAGAAAAACCACGGAGTCGCCGATCTTGATCTCAGCATGCATAATTGATTTTCCATCCGGGCCCGGCATCCGCATGAGTTCCTGGGCGCCAAAAGCCTTCTTGTAAAATTCAATGGCTTGGCTTGCGCCTTTGAGGACCAAGTGCGGTGTGACGGTGTGAAAGCCGTCGGGAATGGGATTAACTCGTGTCGTCATTTTATTCCTTATTTCTTAGCTATTGTTGCGAATTGAGTTCACGCCCGGATCGCTTTCGGTTTTGTACACTGTCGACCGACGCCGAACTCGACTATCCGACGGATGAAGCGCGCCGTTCGGGACATATGTCCCGCTGATTTTAGAAGTTTTTAACCGGAAACATCGACGTTGGCCGCTCAGTGCCGGGGGCGGAGTCGGGTTCGAAGTTCCGGGACAGTGGAGAATGTTTTGGAGACAGGTCAGATGTCGGTGTCTGAAGTCGGGCTGTCGCATGCGCGGGCGATATTTGATCTGTCCCTAAAAGTTCACGGTTTGGCGTTCGGGCGCTGGTGCCATGCGTCGAGGGGAATCCCGGTAGGAGGCCGGAGTCGAGTACGTCTCCGGTCATCAAAGCGCGGTAGTAGTCAGTCCAACCGGAGACCGGGGATGGACTGTATCCGTGACGAGCTCCACCGTCCGCACCGATATTGACCGCGCCACCCAGCCGCATATTTGAACCCGTTGGCTGATGTTATCGGGCCGAGCGAGGGACTGTACTTAAATCGTGGATTACCGCACTGTCGATCCAGCGCAAGATCCCTCTTTCAGGTGAAGGCACTAACCGCGTTGTGCAAAGCCGAGGCGAGAATGGCCATTATCGGTCCCAGAAATCGGCACAGTCCGACCACCCGTCTGAACGACCTCTTTGTCGTAATAGACTTGGACCGCTAAAATGTCTCCGACCGTCAATGCCGGACGCCCGACGGTGGTTCCGACCAGGTGCCGGGGATCTGTTGGTTGGCGGGATCGGAAGTTAATTACAAGATCGTTGCGAAGTGCGCTCGGCTCGATTCGGATCAAGGCAACGCCGTCCGGGATGTGAACGTCAAGTGTCACGTGGAAAACATTTTCGTGATCGTTCCGAATCTCGAGGATTTTCGCATTGATCGTGTCCATCCATCGAAAATATCACAGAACTTTCCCGCCGCTCATCGATTTCCACCGACCGGCCCGCCGTGTCGACTGCGGGTAAATACCATAGCACATACGTCCTTTAGGTATCGCACGCCAGAAGGGGAAAAGTATTTGACATTGTCCCATATAATAACGTATCATTACGATATAATCACAACATCATACAACATAGGTAATATAAAATAGAAATAGCCAGACAAAGCGTAAATCGTGGATTGCCTGGGAGCAGCACTCTACGATTTATGCACAGTGCGACGCGTTTCGGCGAGGTCCGCTACTTGACACCTCCAGAGGTACGAAAGAGAAAAGCGCAAATACCAGCCGACAGCCAGGAGGATCACCTCCGGTTCGAATTGCCGCCAGTTGAAAAGATGCGAGGAGCATCGTCCGAGCTTATCAGCTCAAGCCTCCAAACTTGCAACACCCGGTGGAGATTGTGTAAAACGGAACCCCTTCCGTGTTGCGGTGTTAAGGGGAGCCCCGCAGGAAATCCTGCAAATGGGTGCTGAAGATCCACGCCATGTTGGTGGCGGGTCTTTTGTTTGCGTCGAGGCCACCGGAATAGACGACCTGCCCGTGATCGCTCTCGAAGGGCGAGACCTCGAAGCAATACGGCGCGACCAGAACGGGCTTGGACGGTGTGATGCGACCGTTGATCTCCGTGAGCCGGTAATGGCCTTTCGAATCCCGGATCGCCAGCATTTCGCCGGCGTAAAAGCCGCCGTTCTCATCGCCGCCCCACGTTGGGAAACGATGCCCGAGGATCCATGATTCGAACCCGATCAGGTAAAACCTTTCGCCGGTAGCGGGATCGGTCACGGGGTGAATATCGCTATACGGTGCGCCGGCCATCCGGACCGGGTTGCCCGAGAGGTATTGGGACATGAGCTCATCCAGGTTGGCCTCGCGTGTCCGGGTGAAGGTCCCGTCCGCCGCAGGGTCGAGACGGTAGATGTCGCCATGAGACGGTCTTCCGGCCCACATGGCGAATATCAGCGAGTCACCTTTGCCGTTCGGATTCGGGATCGCGGTGAGGCCGCGGATTCCTCCCGTGGCATTCCGGGGGATGGTGGGGAAAAGATCGCTCATGTCTTCGACGATTTGATAGGCCGGCTTCGGTCCGTCATTCCGGCGGTAGATTTTGCGGCCGGCCGAGAAGAGGAGGTCGCCGTTTGCCTCAATGATGGCGAGCGGGCGGGTTTCAACCGGCCCGGATTCGGATTGCAGGGACCAAATGATTTTGCCCGAGGCGGAATCGTCGTAATACCCGGAAAAGATGCCGAGACTGCCAATCGTGAGGAAGAGGCGATCCACGCCGGTCACCTTGTCGCCATGGAGGCACATGGCCCGGACGGAGTAATTGTCATCCGAGCCCTTCTGCCTCGGACCAGAGTAGATCGTGCTTCTCGTCCATTTGCCTGTGACATCGTTGCGAGTAAACAGGGAGACATCGACGCGGCTGGGCGATGGCGAGAAGGCGCTCGCGAGGAGGAGGTTCACCGGGTTTGGCAGGGGTTTGCCGGTGCCGTCGGCCCGGAAGGTGACCGACTTGAGGATCTCGGGCCGGAGGTGTTGCGGCCCCAATTCCAAATCGACCACCCAGGTTCCGCCGGGGTGGTCGAGCCGGAGGATCTGCGCCCAGCCGGTATTCGGATTGGCGCCGCCGTACCAGATGTTCCGCGAGTCGCACCAGTAGCTGTCCGCGGCAAACAAGTGGCCCTTGTGGCCGACCAGGTGCATGATCGTGCCGCCGCCCATGTAATGCCCATTCTGATCGGTCGCGCCGGCCTTGAAAGATTGATCCCAGCCAGGCTCGACAGCCGGGTCCGCGCTATTTCCGGCCTGGGCGGCGCAGGCCACTGCAAGAACTAGCATCAGGAACCGAGAGACGCGAGGGGACATGGCTGATACTGTCACGAATGACTCCGGGCAGTAAGACAATTCCCGCGGCCCAAGGGTTTCAGTCGAGATTTCCCAGATGGATCGTTGTTCATAGGCCGGAGGGGATCGATGCGATGATTTTCTCGTTTCGGGTTCGCTGTTCAACCGGATTCGGGCATCTTTGAGGTCAGTTTCTGGGGGTTCTCCCATGGCTGGGGCCGTGCGCCGGCTGGGTCCGGCACCCGGAGCGCCATTGTAGCCGCTTCCGAACGACACCTCCCTCGTGCGTCCGACCTCTCTCGCAGTTCTGGAGTCCTGCGGCCTCATCCCGATACCACCCTCGCCAATCTGAGCCGCTCTATAGCCTGCAAGATCGACCGGAACAACTCCCGGGGCACCGTCACCTCCGCCATCTGGAAGATCACCTTCCGGGAGTGGCGCACGACCTTCGCTCCGATCTTGATCAGCTTCTCCCGCAGCGTCGTCAGCCTCCAGTGACGCACCGTGATATGATCATCAATGTATTTTTGAGCTTCCTCGAGACCTCGTGAATCTCCGCTTTGCAAAAGGGCGATTAGCGTTTCCTCTGGTAGCACGTTTGTTGGCGGGAGCTGTAGTAGTTCACTGTCCAATTGCTCTTTCGACTGATTGCTTTTCTGGTTCATTTCCCCTCCTGGTCGATCCTGGTATTTGATCGGTTCAGTATCCGCCGCCACATAGAGAGGGTGGATCGGATAGCCTTCCTTCGTCTTTTTGAGGCACATCACATCGCGGCCGGCGAGCAGTTCCAAAACCGCGTGGCAGCGGTTCTCAAACCCTCACCACCACTTCCATCAGTTCGATCCGGTGGCAACGTCTGGCGAATATCCGCCAAAATCTGAGCGGCTAAAAGCCCGTGCGGCGGGCTATAATTTTCTGTTGGTAAAAGGAGGTTTGTCGTTGACCCATAGGCCAGCGGAGGGCCTTCTTTTTTCTCCCGAGAGGCTATCGGTGCACGGCTTCGAGTCCCGTACGCACTGCCCATAATTAACAAGGGATTTCCACGGTTGAAAATGCTGAAGACCACATCAAGACGGTAAAGCATCCCATCGCTTGACGCAGTAATTTTGGGCTGCAAATTGGGTTCATGACAGACGAGGAAAAGAGAGATTTGCGCAAGCAACGGCGCTCAGCATTGTGTACTGCCATCGAGCTCAGTGTCCAGCTGGATGAGGTTGATGGCTTTCTCCAAGAACTCATTAACTCATGGGACTTTCTCATCAGAGATGCGGACCTGTCCCCTGAAAATAAGCTGACACATGAAAAGCTCAAACAACAGCTCCATAAGCTGATCTGGCCAGTTGAAGACTCCGATGATTGACACAGTAAAACCAGCCTTAGGACGCTGAAATCGGGCAAGATCGACAAGAATGCGCTGCGAACCGCGGCTGTCGCGCTCACGCGACAATGCAAGAAGTGAGTTATGGATTTCCTCGTCACAAAGCCATGCGATGCGATCCGCCATCTCGACGGCATCGCCTCGGAGTTCGCTACGACCAGCCGGTTCCGCATTCACTACCTGCGATCCGGACCGGACAAGGGGGAGGCGGTCGTTTTCCTTCATGGAAACGGGGCCTCCTCGACGTGGTGGGAAGAACCGATGATCGCCCTGCCGCCGGCGTTTCGCGCCATTGCTCCCGATCTGCGCGGATACGGACTGAGCGATCGCTCCGCGCTGATCGACGCCACGCGGGGAGTCCAGGACTGGGTGGATGATCTTTACGC
>Ga0209656_10000495_pt1 | contig 25922 bp, 22 predicted proteins | sample BogFormECP12_OM2_FD_188239 | JGI IMG/M metagenome (GOLD analysis project Ga0209656, IMG submission 188239) | Bog forest soil microbial communities from Calvert Island, British Columbia, Canada - ECP12_OM2 (SPAdes) (version 2) | ecosystem: Environmental > Aquatic > Freshwater > Wetlands > Bog ...
GACGGACTGAAAATATACGATCGCGGTGAATGCGCCGCATTCGCAGTGACCGCAACGACGGGAGATCTCCTCGGACAGCAGGGCTCCCGAATCCGTAGCCTCGTCGATCAGGGTCTTTATCACCCGATCGTACGATTGCATCGGGCTTGGCGCTGCGATTACGGGTTGATTCTGATGCTCGCGCGGCGACTTGATCGGGAAGCCCAAGCGCGCTGGCCCATGGCCGCTTTACATTCCATGGGGCACATCACCCGCCACTGGATCGCGGCGCTCACTTGCTGCCCTTTCGAAATGGGGCAGCCTGACGCGGCTTCGACAAGGGCTCTTGCGGTATCGGCTGAGGCAGCACATCCGGGAGAGGCGAGCGTAGGCAGCCAAGCGCATACCGGATTAGAAGCCATGGCCACCATGGCACGAGGGCTCGCAGAGCGGGCAGCGCCCAACGAGGCGCTCACACCTGCGTTTAGGTCGGCTGCCCTGCGGCTTGCAGAGATGTGCCGCGCGTCGTTGAGTGACGGGCGGCTCTCCCCTCCCGACCGTGTGCCCCTGACCTTCGCACTGCCGAATCATGCCAATGAGACCCTGCGCTTGTCCATCCGGCAGCAGTTGTTCGGCCGTGAACTCCTATTGGATGACGACCTGCCCGCCGGATTGCTGCGGCTGGCGTTCATAGTCGCGTTGACGTGCGCCGGCGCAGAGTTACGGTCGCACCACGACGGAGTGGACAGCATTAAATCGTCGCACGTGAGTGCCAGTCACATGGTTGCGCGGCGTATGCTGCATCGACCCGAACCGCATCGGTTGCTACGAGCGAACGCCGACCTCGTCTGGTGTGTGCTGGACGCGTTACCCTTGATCCGGGCGGATCGGAGCTCGCCAGGCGAAGCCTAGCTAAAGCTACTTGAGTTCGACGATCAGAACCTCGTGCTCACCGTCGTTGAGAACTTCGACCCCATGCTGAGAGCGTGCGCGCCACACGACCTCACCTGCACGCCGGTGAATGGTTTCGTGCCGAGCCGCTACGGTTCGCTTGATATCAGCGTCCTGCAGATAAATGACCAATCGGTCCTGCCGGTCGCCCGACGGCACAGATCCTTTTCCGGAGCGCCTCACCCGCGTGACACGTACCCGCTCGTTTTCCAACTCAACGATCGTCTTGTCGCTCATGATATTTCCCCGACTTTCATTGCAACGACCTCTGCACGCCTTGATATCAAAGGATTTCAAGCGTACGGAGGTAATGATGATGGCGCTCAACGACTACTCGGACTCGTGGCCGTTCCACCCGCGCTCGCTCGGCCAGATCACGCACCGCCCTTTCGCGGCTCTGGATCCGGTGATCGACGCCCGCCTCCGTTTGCAACAGAAAGCCGGTGAAATCACCGAAGTGGTCGTAGATCAGACCCACGATCTTGCCGATCAACTCCTCACACTCGGCATGGTGACCGGGATGTTTGTGCGTTGGCTCCGGAAGACCCGGCACCCACCCGGTAGGCGACGGCAAGATTTGTCCAGGATTGCCGCCGAAGCCTTGCACACGGCCGGCAATGTAGTCGATGTAGCGCTGCAGGACGGGGTACCAGCGCTTGCTGGTCGGCATCTGTAGCACCATCCAACGGAGTGTGGCGAGCAAGCGCTCTTCTTTTCTCAGAATGGCGTGCTTGGTCTTTATATTGATCACGAACTGGAAGGCACCGGCCACCCGACGCCAGGAGCGCCGAACGCTACTCTGGGCCGCCGCCGCCACTGCGCGCGACGGTGCTCCGGCGGGTGGCGGTGTGAGCAGCTTCAATCCAGCATCGGTCAACTGCCGCACGGTGACTGTGTACTGATCGCCCCTGCGGATTCCCACCGGTAAATCGATGGTGAGCAAACCAGCCGCCGGCGCAGTGCCGGTCGGAAGGGGGATGAACGTCGCGCCGTGGGCTGCGAACCCGATAGTGTGTGCGTCAATGATCGACATCGACTGCGCGGGATACAGGCGATTGCTGACGGCGGCGATATCCGCGGCGCTCATGACCGGCAAGTACAGCTGCGCCAGCGCCGTCGACGGGGTGCTACCCCAAAAGATCATCAACTCATCAGGGTGCACCGTACCGCTCGGCGTCGGGCGAATCTGCACGGGATGGGTCATGCGCCTCGACTCCGCCAGCCCGGGATTCGGTCCATCGATCCAGGCAGTATTACGTTGTGCGAGCTTATCCGAGGTGGCCGAGGTGGCGTTCGGCACCACGGGCGCTCCGTCATAACGGATCTCCGCGATCAAACACTGGTGCGGCGCGCTGACGATGGCTTCCGAGATGGATTGCAAGCTATTGCTGGCCCACTGCGACGTCCACGGTCCGTCCCAATTGCCAGTCGGCGGCGACGCCGGCAGGAACTTCTGATTGGGCTGATTGATATCCAGCCAACATCCGAAGTACGAATCCACTTCCTGGCCCGGCACCACGGTGATGGCATACGCATTGGGCGCATCCGCCTGATCGTCCATGTTGGCCGGTCCCGTGAGGTTGTGGCGCAGCGTTGCAAAACAGGGAATGGTCACGTATTCCGGGTTGCCGTGGATGTCGTTCTGCACGCCGAGTGTCGGAATCATGCGACCATGAGGCGTGCCGTCGGTGGCAAACCGGTACGTCGTGTTGGTATCAAAGTTGCTGACAGTGTTCTGAGCTTGGAAAAGCCGAAAGAACACGCGCACCGGATACGGCGTCGGGCCCGCGGTCTTGCCGAGCAGCCGCACGCGCGCCAGGGCGAAATTGAACACGGTATGGTTATTGTTATCGGTGGGATTGAATTCCAAGGCCGAGCCGTCTTCATCCTGGGTTAGGCCCTCGAAGCTGTCGCCCCCGACGCTACCCTGATTGCCGGACGCGTTTAAGTTGCTGATGACACTAGCAATGAACCCCGGTGCATCGGCCGCGTTCGTGGACATTGCCACACCGAACTTGATCGAGTTGCCCGTGACCTTGAACAGACGGACATCAAAGCTCAGCCAACTGGGCTGGGTGGGATCGTGCGGATTCACGTCGACAAAGAAGGGATCGGCGCCCGTGACAAGCTCGAGTTGCGCACCGTTGCTCAAAGGCGGTGTGCCCGCGAGGGTAAGCGAGGCTTGCAATGTGACCAGTGTCGAGTCGATCGAGGCGGTCGTCATAGCCTGAAATCCCTGGTCGCCCGTGAACCCAACCGTATAGGGAAACAGGAAGCCCTGCGGCTCATCCGGAAGAGCGGGATTCTCTGGAATGACTGGGCCGACAAACTGAGCGGCATTCAGCATATTCTGGATAGCCGTGGCGACGTTCGCGGGAAGCGTTGAGTCAAGGGTTACCGTCAGCGTCGGCCTCTGGGGCGGTGAGGCGAGATTTCCCGTATTGAGGCCAAGATCGCTCGGCAGTACGCCGCGCACGGCGACCCAATAGGCCGAGCCGAAGCTCGCAACGCTCGTCGAGGTCGGTTCGAGCGCATCCACTTCGTCCTTGCCAAACGTACTTCGATCGACGATGAAGGTCAGCGACTGGGTCACCGGCGCGACTTGCGTGAACCCCATGAATCCCGTGGTGGTCGCGCAGAAGACACTGTTGGCTCCGCTGGTGAGTGGCGTGAAATTGGCAACGTGCTCGGATATGTCATTCGTCTTCGTGGAGTCGTAGACGACGGTTCCGGACAATACATCATAGGCACGTAAGGCACAGTTCGAACATTCCCGCACCTTCGCGCCGTCGCCAAAATTATCACCGTCGATCACCCAGGCGAGCCCCACGGGCGAGGGAAGATCGGGTGGATTCGACACGGGATTCGCAATGATCAACGGCGATCCGAACGAGTCGCGCAAAGGAGAGGCCGATTGCCACAGCTTGGTCAGCGTCGGCGGCGTCACGGTGCCATCCACTTGAAAGGCAGCGAACCCCCCCGCCGCTCCGCTCGTATTGGCGCCCACCACGAGTACATTGCGGCCGTCCCCGGTTTGCATGAACGCGAGCGCAACCTTCGTGTCGTTGGACGGGTCTCCGTACTGCACCATCGTCAGCGGCGTCGACCACTTCCCGAGATTTTGCGAGTCAAGCAGAAAGATGCCTCCATCCTTCGGCACAAACGCCACCAACTGGCGCCCGTTGATCGGCGGCAGAACCACGGGGCTTGAGCCACCGAAATCCAAATCGCCGCTGTTCTCAGATTGGGTGAAACTGGACCCCTGGAACCAATCGAGCACGGTGAGCTGGGGAGTAGTGCCCGAAATCTCCACACCCACCCGCACCGCGCCGTTGAAATAGTCACCTAGACTGCCCGGTCCGGCTGCCGGCAGAGTTCCCCAGTAATTTCCGTAAGTATCCAATTTGTCGTTAGGGCCAGTTCCCCCGGTATCGCTGGCCTTGAATTGCGTGGCATTGCCGGTCAGAGCGAAAACGGTTCCATCGCCCGCCGCGGCAACCCCACCGGTTCCCCAAATGCCGCCACCGAAAATGGTCAAAGAGGTCGCGGTGTTTGACGAGATCATCGGCTGGTACAGTTGTTGCGTGAGATCGTCGGGTGAAATGGCCACGACCCAGCCGAAGTACCGACCCTCGTCATACGCCAGAAAGGCCGCAAACGTTACCCACAACCAGCCGTCAACCAAATTGATCGCGCTGCGCTGATCTTGGACGTGCGGATTGAACGTGACTCGTCCTGCGGCCCCCGCGTCCTTGAGCTCCTGGCTCGCCGTAATCACACCGGTGTCGAGTGACACATTGAATATCGTGTAATGACCGTTGCCGACCGAGTCCTGCCACATGGCGACGATGAACATCCGTCGATTCGCCGTGTCCACCAACGGAGTACCGCAAACTCCGACCGGCGGCGGAATGTTGCTGCCGATACGCAGGTTCGGCGTTACCCCCAACGATGTGGACCAAAGGGGCGCCGCAGCCGCACCCTGAGTTAGAAGAGAACCCTCGCCGTAGCAGTAGATCTCGTTGGTGACCGTGGCGACGAGAACGAGGGTGTGTGTCTCACCACTATGGGAACCGGAATTGAATAGCCAGTTCTGCACGACCAGGACGCCTCCCCGCACGATACGGTTGAACGTCTGTCCACTGACGGTAGCGGTGCCAAGGTTTATCGAAACGTACTTGCGCCAGGGATCGGCGCTAATCGGAAAGTTGGGATTGGTTCCCGTGCGTGCTGTGTCGCTTCGCAACGTCGTTGTTGAGTTCATGAAGGCACCTCTCGCAGATGGATTCGAGTGACAATCTCGGGTGCGCGGTGGGATTCCAATTCATGGTGGCTGCCGACGCCCGAGGATTCGGGCCGCCGCTGCTTCCTGCATCGTTACCACTCGCGATCGTCCTTGTCGTGAATTGTGACGCTAGAAGACTTCCGACGAGCCTACGCTCGGATGATAGAGATCCGGTCGGAACTTCTCTTTATCGGTCCCCAAAGTCTGACCAGAGTAGAGTCCAAAAGCAAGGCATCAGTTGAACCCCCAGTACCCTTTCGCCGTAATTTCGCGTCGCAGCAATGCGATCTCTCTATATTCGACGCTGGTCATCCCGCTTGGCGGGATCCTCCAACTCATTTCCCTTCGGGACGCGACCCTCACTCGGAATGTATTCCTCCTGCGCATCGAGTCGACAGACGTCGATGAGCAGAATCCGGCGACTTCCTGGCCAGGCATGACGCGATGCAGATCCAAGCGTGGTCGCGCGTTCTTCACTCGCAGTGGAGCGCCTCCTTTGTTTTCCGGAGCGGGCAAAACAGGGATGTTTTGCCCGCAGCCTCCATGGATGCATTCCCAGCGGCCCGGAAAACAAATGACGCTCCACCTTGCCTAATTCCCCACCCCAGGCGCATCATTCGCGCCGGGACAAAAGTCGCTGCCATGGAGGCAACTCGACCAGCCATCCGAATGGCAATCGCGCTATGTTCTGACTGCACTGCAGACTCACGGAGGAGTGGCGCCAATGGACTCTCAAGGCAAGAACGAGATACCGCCTCCACCCAAAAGGTCCCCTATAGAACGCAGGGGGCCGAAGTGGATTCTCAAACCCATATCGATTTTCCTAACCACCGGCGACGAGACGGACACCGTAGATCGATTGTTCGTCTCCAAACATGTTAACGACCTCAGGCTGATCGTCGCCACCGTATTCGTCGTGCTGCTTCTGGTGCTCATCCTGGCATTCCTCGCGGGCGCATGGACATTCAACGTGACTCGGCCGCCCCCCGGGGTCACCTCGGATCCCAAACAACTCCTGGAGGCTTCCACCTCTGCGGCCAAGATATTTCTTAAATTATTTGCCCCGACTTTCGCCGTTTTCGGCGCAGTCCTCACCTGGGCCTACCAGGTGGGCAGTGCGCGGCTCGGGGTCGTCGATCTATTCGCCTGCGAAATGGATACCTTGTGCCGAGTCATCACCATCGTCGATATGGTCCGCAACCAAGCAAATAAATACGAGTTCGACCCCTCAAAAGGCACCCCCGACATTAAAGACAAAAAAGACCATCCCGCCCACTTCAATTCGCAGGAGGAATATTTTCCGATCTTGGCAAGCAATTCACGTGATTTGCAAACTCTTGAAGCCAATGTGGTCATCAACATCACCGCCTTCTACACCTTCATGAAGGCTGTTCGCGATACATTGCGGCAACTGGCTGACGCCAAGAGCGTAGAGCAGTGGCAAGAATCGATGCGCAACGTGATCTACATGCTCTACCTCGGACTCGAAAGCGGCCGCAACGCCATGGACGATCTAGTCGAATTCGAGCCCACACACACCGAGCGGACCATGGTCATTCTGCTCAGTGAGCTCGACGCCTACTATTTTCTGCGATGCAAATTTCACGATCCCAAGGAAATGCACTTCGACAGACTCATCCTACGCGGACCCACCTATCTCACCTTGGTTCCAAAGCTAAACGATGTGCTTGACTGCAAGGCAAGGGAACCTCTCGCCAAAGCGCAACGTGGCGAGCTGAAAAACCCAACCTACGCAGAGCGCCAGTGGCTTGCCGCTGTTCAGCTACGCGATTCGTTGAATGCCCGTTTCAAGCAACTCAAGGAGAAGTTTCCTCTCGAATGCATGGCAACGAGTGACCGAGTCGTGACCGCCAGGATTTCCGTCAACTAGACCGTCTTGGGGTCGCGCACCCGCTTCAGTCGACTCCAAGATGAACAGGTCGAGCGTCGAACCGCCACGTCTTTCGGCGCATTCACGCCGAACCGCACCTGAGTCCCTTCCACGCCCAAGACCGTCACGGTCACATCGTCACCGATCATCAGAGTTTCATCGACTCGTCGCGTTAATATTAGAGCGTAGAGGTTCGGAAGAGCTGCGATTACTCATACGAAGCCCCGGCTAAAGCCATACGCCAGGACTAGAATCCATAAAAAACAAAAAGCCGTCGCGACGGCTAGCACCACATAGAAGTGGCGTCTGTTCGTCCACGTACTCCAACGCGGAACTGTGGCGCGCAATATTTCAACGCTCAGCACGGCGATAGAAAGGGACGCGCATAAAACCCAGGTACTGAGAATGAGGACAGAAAGCCTTGGAACCGAAAGAAGCTTGCCAATTGTCGGCCCTAGAGGAAACGCGGCAATCCACCAGCAAACCGACGCGATAATCGCCAGTGTTCGCGCACGTGTGACGACAGGATCCATGAACTTTAACAAGTAACTTGGGAACAAAAGTGGGGCATAACTTGTTGCAACCTGCTTACCCGCCAGCCTCGATTATCCCGATAGTAGCGCAAGCCATGAATGTCGGCTAACCGGAGGCCAATCTCGATGCGCGACCGTCCGGGTTTGGCCGACTGCCGCCCGATGCGGACAACGCCTAGAGTCGGGTCGGGACCCTTGGCAGCCAATGGCATCCAATTCCGAACACCCGCTGGATCAGATCGATCAGTTGAGTCTCGGAGTTTCGCAATTCGAGTATGATCTGCAAAGCGCCGAGCTCGTGGCGATCACCAAATACCCGGCGGCCCTGCTATCAGGTAAGTGCCCATGCGCATTGGACTCGGTCAAGTTTCTTTTGCGATCGCAGCAGCGAGCCTCGCTACATTGAGCCTCGCGTACGGCGACTTCGCGCCGTCGGGGCGGTCCTTACCCGGCTGGATTCCCTGGCGGGAAACTTGGGTCCATTTATCTGCGCTACTCCTGCTGGCGGCCAGCACCGGTCTTTGCTTCTCGCGCACGGCATTGCCGAGCGCGTTGACGATCGGTGCGTACCAAGCGGTCTGGGCCCTGATCGGTACGCCCCCGATTCTCTCTGAGCCCCTCAGCATTGGCGCGTGGTATGGCTTTTGCGAAGCCTTGACGGCGCTTGTCGGCGCATGGATTCTTTACTCCATGTTGCGATGGCAGTCGCGAGGATCGGAGATCCCAATCGCCGGCGAGCGCGCAGTGCGTGTCGCACGGGTTTTGTTTGGCCTCACCTGTGTCTTCTACGGGTGGTCGCACTTTGTCTACGCTGATTACACCGCCAGCATGGTACCTACCTGGCTGCCCAGTCGATTGGCATTGGCTTACTTCGCCGGGCTCGGTCACCTTGCCGCTGGAATTGGCATCATTGTCGGCATTCTGCCCCGTCTCGCGGCAACCCTTGAAGCGATCATGATGAGCATGTTTGGCCTTCTGGTGTGGGTGCCGAGCTTTTTCGCGCAGCCCCGGCCCGGATGGGCGACGCCGCCCCAAAATCAATGGTCCGAGCTCGTCGTGAACCTGCTGTTGGCCGCCTCCGCCTGCGTTGTCGCAACCTCTTTGCGAAACCGCCCCTGGGGCTTCGGCTCCCGCTCCCGCGTGTGAGCGGGCCCGGCGTTCCAACGTCGCTCGCGGTAGCGCGGTCTTGCCGTCTAGTGGCACTTCGCGGAACTTACAGTCAATTGGCAGGTTCGTGACCCATTTTTCGCCCATAAAGCCACTCCACCCCGCCATGCAGCCCTACTCGGCAGTCGTGCTGGGTTCAACGGGGAATGTGGGACGGCAGATCGTGAACCTGCTGGCGGCCAGCGCCGTGGTGAGGCAGGTGGTGGTGGTGAACCGCAGGCAGACCGATGAGTTCGGGCACATGCCTAAGGTGCGTGAAGTCGTGGTGCCGGACATGGACAGGCTGGCCGAGGCCGTGGAGCCGGCGGCGAGGGAGGCTGGCGTTACGGTCAGCTTCTGCGCCATTGGCGTCGGCAAAGGCAGCCAAAAGATGCCCGAGGCAGAGGTGCACAAGGTCGAGGTTCGGTACCCCGAAGCCTTCGCCAAAGGGTGCAAGGCGGGCGGCGTTCTTTCCATGGGACTCATGACCGCCGCCGGCTCCGACATCAAGTCCTCGTTCACGTATGTGCGCATCATCGGCGAGAAGGAGAAGGCGGTGACCAGCGTCGGCATCCCAACCCTCGGCATTTACAAGCCCAGCGTCATCTTTGGCAACTCCAATACACCGTCCTACCTGCGCTACGTGTTCCCGGCCGTGCAGTGCGTCCTGCCGTCGCGCTACCACTCCATCCACAAGAACGAGTTGGCCCGCGCCATGTTCGAGGGCACGCAGAAGGCGCTGGCCGAACTGCTGCAGAAGCAGGCGAAGGGCGGCGCGCTCCCAACTCCCGTGGTCAAGTCCTACGAGTACCGCGACATGAAACCGCTCTTCAACCAGGATGACCCCAAGGACTGACGCGCCGGAACAGGCTACTTCCTGTCGATCTGGATGTTTTCTTTGCTGCCGCTATGGGACACGGAAACCATGATGCCGATGCCGATCAGGATCGCGACTCCGATCAAAGTCCAGGTGGTGCCTATCTTTTGCAGCATACCCAATTTCCAGAGCGCGGCCATAACCCCACCAATCAGGACGACGAAACCAACCAGATACATGCCTGCCCATTTCATGACCAATCTCCCGATAAAATCAGGTTCCAAAACTGCAAGACTGATACCACCCACCGATTGCGAGCTTGGGCCGCTTCGCTGGATGCCGTTGAGGAATGCGGCCATAACTCGCCGGTACCGGCAGAATATCCAGCGACGCACGCGCCGTCTGTCTGGCAGCGAACGGAGGGTTCCTCCTATTGAGGCTTATCGTCTCGAGGCCTGTCGTCGCGATAAACCATCATTTGGCCTGCCTCCTAAAGGATGGATTTTCTCCGGATGCCAGCACACCACAAGATGCATCGTGCGTATGTCGACGTCGGCCGCGAAGCGGCGTAGGGTCCTGCCTACGTGACCAGGGTGGCGCGAGGTTCGTACTCGACGCTTCCTTAAGGGCGCCCCAGTGGACTGGTGAGAACTCCCGCCGCCGCGAGGTCACTCTTCGTGGGAATCCAGACATCTTTCGGCTCTGTCGCGATCACGCGATCAACAAACCAGTCGCGCAAACCGGCTGCGCGGTAATACTCTCTCATGTGCTGCGTGCTCATCCATTTCCCGATGGGTGTCTGTCCCGGCAATGAGGGCTGATGGAAGCCCAAGCTCGCGTTCGCGGTCGCCACTCGATGCATACCGGCGAGAAATATGTAGGTGCAGGCGCTGAGGCACTGGTTGCGGACCATGGTATCGAGTTGCCGTTGCTTTACCCGGATGGCGATGTCTGCCGCCTCTGTGATGCGGCCGCCTTTGGAATCGAGGATCAAGGTAGTGGCGTTTGGCGTTGCGTCGAGAACCGATTGCAGGGCATCGGCGGATCCGCCGCCGATCCGGCCTTGCAGCACTATGGCGGTTCCATCAGAGGTTGATTCGACGACCGCCCTGCCCATGGGATCATGGCCGCTCGCGATTTGGGCCATCAAGATCTCGGTGTGAATGTTGTCGTTTTGTAGATCTCTGGCGGTAGCCAGGACGCTGAGGCAGACCATCACTCGGGCGGCATTGGCCCAGAAAAGCTTCCCGCCGCGCGCCGTGTGCCGGTTTGCAGAAGCGAATGATGCCCACGGTGGCCCAAATCCAAATCGTTATCTGCAGCACACGGAGTGTCACCGCAGCGGCGGCGCCGGCACGTAGGGAATGACTGAAGGGCTGCCCGGCGTCATAGCCGAACACGATCAGTGCCGGTAGGCAATTGGCGAGTAGGACGCCGTTTAGCCAATAGGCCTCTCCGAGAGAGATTTCACCTCGCCAATGTCGGATGAACCAATTGCTGGACGCGGACTCGGGATTGATTTGAAGTTCGGCTGAATGTTTCATTTTCCATGAGCTCCGCTACGGCATGTCATCTTTCAATTGCCGCTACTTACCAAAGTGTCTTCAGTGTACATTGCAGGAAGATGCTGCGATTTCATGTGGCGAGGAACCCATTCAATCGATCGCGCCAGCGCGCGATGCTGCTGTTGTGCCTCCTGGTTTGCACTCAAGCGGCCTTCCCGACAACTCCCGGAGAAGTCCCCATCGGCGGGACTCTGCGAGACATTACCCTACAAGGACTCAATGGCCCGTCCCGACGACTCGGCGCATTTCGTGGCAGACCGCTGATCATCAATGTGTGGGCAAGTTGGTGCGGCCCCTGTAAGGCGGAAATGGCCTCATTAGAGCGGCTCGCCTGGCAAGAGCCACGGCGATATTTCGCCATCATCGGCATTTCCACGGACGACTATGCCGATCGAGCGAAAGGACTGTTGAACGGCACCAATGCAACCATCAGCCATTACCTCGATCACGACCGGCAGATGGAAGACATGCTGGGCGCGTCGAAGATTCCCTTGACCGTGCTCGTCGATGCCGATGGCCGGGTGCTGAAGAGAGTCTATGGGGAGCGGCAGTGGGACGGCGCCGATTCACTAAGGCTCATCGACGACACCTTCCGCATGTAACAGCGGCCCCCAACGAAGACCTCTTTGGTAATCAAGCATGCGCTCGTTTTTTATTCTCGTTTCCATGTTCGCGCTATTGAACGTCGCGTCCGAATTGACCCATGCGCAGACCGCGGTTGCGAACAAGGATTTCGCGCTCACGCTCGTACGCGGATCCAGACTGATGGTTGCGGCAAGAATCAACGGACGGCGCGTAGACGCCCTCCTCGACTCCGCGGCCGAGCTGACAATTCTCGACCGGGCATTCGCCGAGAAACTCAAGCTCGGTCTCGGACAATCGGTATCTGGCCAGGGATCGGGTCAATCATCATTTGACGCAAACCTCGTTGGCGGCGTGACTCTCGAGGCGCTCGGTCTCACGCTCCGCGATCAGACTGTCGCTGTCGCCGATCTATCGGACGTTGGTCGGCGCCTGCTGGGACGTAGGATCGACGTCATACTTGGCCGCGAACTTTTCGACGCGGCGCGTTTGTCGATCGACATCGACGGAAGCCGTATCTCGGTGGTCCCGCGCGACCGGGAGCCGCGCGGCGCACGCCTGGACCTGGTGACGGAACATGGTGTTGAGACGGTTCCCGTGCGGGTCGAGTCGGGGGATGAAGTTCGCGCGACCTTCGATCTAGGCAATGGCTCGGGGGTCCTGCTCGGGAGCGCTCTGGCCACTCGAATGCACCTCTTGAGCGACGGACGCAAGGTGGGCGTCGAACGCGGTGGCGGCCTTGGCGGGGAGGCCGTCCGGCAGGTAATTACCCTGCGATCAATCGAGGTCGCCGGTCGTCGCTTCAACGACGTTTCCGCAACGATTGACCCGCAACCAAGTGCGTCGGATGTCAATATCGGAGTCCCCTTGCTGCGGAACTTCCGGATTACGACGGACTTCGCAACTCACGCCGTCTGGCTGGAGCCTAAGGACTGAACAGAGGAAAATACGTTAGGGCCTCTCCAACACCATCCCCCAGTGCCACGGCGACCCGGACAGGCTCTCGTCCCGAAGCCATCGCAATCCCGCCTCTTCACCCCAAATTCGACATTGCGCAGGCCGTGGTCGGATGTCGAGCGGCGGCCCACGCGGTGTACGCGCATTGTGGTTCCAGTGAACGACTCCGACCCGACCCCCACGACAAAGGACTCGGCGAGCTTCGCGCAACAGGCTTACAGGCTCCTCGATATGCAAAATGTTGAAAAGCAGAGCAAAGCTTGCCGACTGCGCGTGCCGCCCACAACCCTGGGTGACGAAGTCCCGCCGCTCAATGACGACGTTGCGCAATCCGACCTGCGAGACGCGCGCCGCGGTCGACGCCACCATGAGCGGATCAATGTCGAGCGCATAGACCGTGCCCAATGTTCCCTGCGCGGCCGGGATCGTGAAGGTGCCGTAGCCGCAGCCGAACTCGATAGCGTCGCCGCTCAGGTCGCGACAACCAAGAGACTCAAGAATTCCGGGAGGGTCGAAGTACGACTCCCACTGCTCGACGGTGGGCATACCGCTGTCGCGTCCCTTGCTCACCTGCGCTTTTCCATCACTTCCATCTTCAGCTCCATCAAGAAGGGTCGAAGAAGTTTAGCGGCGCAACGTGGATCCACTCAATTTTGGACATCCGGAACCAGGTCGAAGGTGAGTCCGGAGTGGAGCGTCAGCCGCGGAATCAGGCAGTCGCCGAAGATCGCGGCCGGCGTCCAGAAGCCGCCGCGCGTAGCCACCTTGTCGACGTCGAGTGCAAGGCATGCGGCGGCCTGGCCAAGCATCTTGCCGGTCGAACCGTAGCCTGGGTCGCGGTCGCCCGTGACCTTGGTGCGTACCCGCCGGCCGTCCGCCGTCGTACCGAGGAAGCGCAAGTCGAAGAAGCCCGTGCGCTGCGCCTCGGGGCTCGGGCCCTCGCCGGGCTTCGGCAGCACGAAGCGCTCGAGCACCGCGCGCGCCGGTCGGACGGCGGCCGCGAGCATGAATCCTGTGAGGCCCGCGATCATGGCCGTGGCAGCGAACCGACCCTTCAGTCCATGGCCCATGAGCACCGCCTCGTCGTACCTGAAGTCGGCACCATAGGCTTGTTTAGACAGCGCGTTCGTGCGCTGGACGATGCGCGTGTTGATGCCGCTCATCACGAACGGCGCAAGCCAGGCGCCGAAGTCGACGTCGAATACGGCCGATTTGACATTGGGTTGCCGCACCCGTGGGACACTTGCGGTCGGGCACAGCGAATAGGGGTCGGCGAGTTCCTTGCGAAGTGCCGGGTCCGTGGCAGCCTCCTTGATGACGTTCATCAGGCTGGCGACGGTGCCGCCCGAGAACCCGCCGCGCATCGCCTTGACGCGCATCTTGACCTGGGTGCACGGCGCGCCGAATTGCTTCATGGCCTCGCGTTGCAGGAAATGCACGCCCAGGTCCGACGGGATGGAGTCGAATCCGCAACAATGCACGATGCGCGCGCCGGACTTGACCGCCGTCGCCTCATAGCGTTGCAGCATGCGGCGAATCCACTGCACCTCGCCACTGAGATCGCAGTAATCTGTCCCCGATTCGGCGCAGACTTTGACCAACGGCTCGCCATGGAGCGCGTACGGGCCGACCGTGGATACGATGACGCGCGTCGACGCGCAGAGCTTGCGCAACGAGGCCTCATCAGCGACGTCGGCGACAACGAGCGGCAAAGTTGCCGCCTTCGCCCCGAGCGTACCGCGCAGCAGCTCGAGTTTCGTCGTCGAGCGCGCGGCCGCGGCCCACTTCAGCTCGCCCTGCGTGCCGAACTCTTCGCACAAATAGCGGCAGAGGATTTTGCCCACGAAGCTCGTGGCACCGAATGCGACCAGATCATAGGACGGAGTGCTCATGCTCGAGCCATTCTGCACCATTCAAGCGGATGTGTCGTACCTGACTATTGCTGAAACTGGTTTACTTGCGAGGCGCGCCGGGCTCGGGGGCCAGCCGTCTCGGGCAAAAAAAACGCGCCGGCGATGAGCGTGACCATGACTACAATCACCGGGTACCACAGGCCGGAATAAATATTCCCGGTGATCGCCACCAGCGTGAACGCCACCGCGGGCAGAAAACCACCAAACCAGCCGGCGCCGATGTGATAGGGAACGGACATGGATGTGTAACGAACACGCGCCGGGAAGAGTTCGACCAGCCACGCCGCCATCGGGCCGGTGACCAAAGTGACATACACCATGAGAATCACGAGCATCAGCAAGACCATGGGATAGTCGATACGCGCCGGATTCGCCTGCGCCGGGTATCCTGCGGCGGCAAGTGCTCGCTGCATGTTCGCGCCAAATGCGCCGATCTCGTGCTCGAAGCGTTCCACGGAAAGTCGGGTACCGTCGAACGAGGACACGTCAATTGCTCCGTCGCCGGGGCGTCCGATGCGGACCACGGCGACGCCTCCAGCGGCCGTGATCTCCGTGGTATAGGGGACGCCGGCCTTGGCGAGGGCCGCCTTGGCTATGTCGCAGGACTTGACGAATCGACCCTTGCCGATCGGATCGAACTGCAGACTACAGCCCCCCCGCTCCGCGAGCACCTTGACGGGCGACCGCTGCGCCGCCTCCTCGACCGCCGGATTCGCAAAATGAGTGATGGCGTGATAGATGGGAAAATAAGTCGCTGCGGCGAGCGCCATGCCGAGCAGAACCAGCTTTTTCCGGCCGATGTGATCCGAGAGCCGCCCGAACACGAGGTACAGCGGGGTACCGATCACCAGTGCTGCCGCAAGCAGGAGACTCGCCGACTGCGGTTCGACTTTGAGTACCTGGGTGAGGAAGAACAAGGCGTAGAGCTGACCGCCGTACCAGACGACGTTCATTCCGGCCGTCGCTCCAAACAGGGCGGAGAGCATCAACTTCAGGTTCCTCCGATCGCCGAAAGCATCCCGAAGCGGCGCTGCGGAGCGCGTGCCTTCGGCCACCATTTGCAAAAACACAGGCGATTCCGCGAGTTGCAGACGGATATACACGGAAATGGCCAGCAGCACGGTCGAGATGAGAAATGGGATCCTCCAGCCCCAGGTCTCGAACTCGGCACCGAGTGCCGCCCTGCAGGACAGCACGACAATCAAGCTCAGGAGCAGCGCGATCGTCGCGGTGGTTTGGATCCAACTCGTATAGCGCCCGCATTCCCCCGGCGGAGCGTGCTCGGCCACATAGATTGCGGCGCCTCCGTACTCGCCGCCAATAGCGAGACCTTGAAACATGCGAAGCGCGATGAGGGCAATGGGTGCGGCAACCCCGGCGGACTGATAATTCGGGAGGACGCCTACCAGCGTGGTCGCCATTCCCATGATGATGATGGTCGCGAGAAAGGTCTTCTTTCGCCCTATGAGATCGCCCAGTCTGCCAAATAAAAGGGCGCCAAATGGTCTGACCGCGAAACCTGCAGCGAAGGTGAGTAGCGCGAAGATGAATCCAGTTGTCTCGTTCACGCCGGCGAAGAATTGTTTTGAGATGACCCCCGCCAAGGACCCGTACAGGAAGAAGTCATACCACTCGAAGCCGGTGCCAACGCTCGCGGCGAGGATCACTCGCGCGTGGCTCAGCGGGACCCGCGCAGCAGCGATTGGCGACGTCGCGGTGGGCACGATTCTCCCGCAAGTTCTGGGCGCGCCGTATCCGAATCGGCGCTTTGAGCCATCCTATCACTGCTGCGGAACCCCGGGTGTCTCACAGACATTCACACGATCCGCCCGCAGGATCGCTAATTCTTCAGGTGGAACCGAATACGCAACGCATAACAAGAGTTCACGGGCTGGCCATCTTCCGTCGTCGCGCGGTAGTGCCCGGATCCTGCTCTTGCCAGCTTTAGCGCACCCTCGTCGAGCCGGGCACTGCCGGTGCCCTGGAGCGTGGTCGGATTCGCCAAGAGCCGGCCCTTCGCATCGACGCAGACTTGCACCGTGGCTATGCCCTGCTCTTCCAAACGTCTCGCAGGCTCGGGATAGAAGTCATCCGGATTCGGGAATCCGGTACCCGGCCCTCCTTCAACTCGCTTCGGTACGTGAGGCATCAACGGCGGCGGAAGCGGCGGTTGCAACGGTTCCTGAACGACTTCGGTGGTCACCTTGCTGTCGGGATCCGGCTCATATCGAATATTGGTATCGAGCTTCGGCACTATGAGGTTGACATCTCTAAATTGCGGCAGAGGTAGCGGCGGTGGCAATTTGTGCGGGCGCGATTCCGGCAGCGGCTGATTCAGCAGCGGGTCCGGCGGCACACTCGTGTGGATGTGTGAAATTGCGGTCATGAATCCGTACAAGAGCACGGCGTGCAACGACACCACTAGGAAGAAAGTACTTGAGCGGCGCGAGAAAAAGCCAAAAGTATGGTCCGCATAGCCGAACAGCCCCTTGCCCCCCGTGGCCAAAGTGCTCACCGGAATCCGCATTGGCTGATGCTCGTACGCGATCACCGATTTCACGTTGCGCTGGCTCATACGAGAACTCCTCGGTTGGTTTACCCATAGTAGTAAATCTACATAGGGTCTGACCGAAACACAAGGCCCTTACCGCACGCGGCCATTCGCTCCCGTGCTTTATCCTCGAGCAGCGGGCTTTTTCGCCCTAGACACGCATAAACGGAGCCTATTTGTCGGCAGCTGGCGACTACTAGGACCCAATGACAATCTGCGCCACCATGGCACAGCGCAGCGGCGTCATCGCTTGGTCACGGCCTCGCTGCATAATGGGTACTGTCCGACCGCAATTGCGCGGTTCACCGCTAAAGGCCGAGGAACCCCATCATGGAAACGCCATCGACACGCAAAGATTCCCGCGCCTTGCCCTCGCCGACTGGTCCAGAACAAGCGCAGGTAAGAATCATATCCATGGAGATCTCCACCCGGCGCACTGGCTACCGCGAAATTTCCGACGAAGAATTGGAAATCATCGAGATGCGTTACCGGCAAGCCCAGGCGCTCACGAATCTTGAAGACCTGTTCACACACGGCCAGCTCGACTGCATTGGCGCGGCCTAGTCGCGCTGCGGTTCCGCCGCCTTGAAAGCTCCCTCGGCGACCAGGGTCGCGGGCACCAGCAGGGCCACGAACACGGTGGCCAGGGATAGCACCAGCATCGCCCAAAATGTGAGGTGCAACGCCTGTTCCAAAGCGCGGCGGATTGCCGCATCGCCGGCTGTGAGACCGGGTGCGTGAAGAAGTTGACGGAGCTGATCCGAGGTGACCGGAGCCAGGGTGCCCGAGCGGCTCAAACCGTGGTTGAGCACGGCACCGAGCAGTGTGGCGCCAAACGTACTGCCCAAATTGCGCGAGAAGATATTCGACGCGGTGACGCTGCCGCGCTGCGCAGAATCGACGATTTCTTGGATGAGCACGAGCGAGGGTACGCTGACCAGCCCCATGCCGAAGCCCATGACGAGCGACCCCATCGCGGCGATGAGCGGGGACATAGTGGGCGTCAGCGCGACAAAGAACACTGCCCCCAGCGGCTGCAGCACCGCACCGGTCAGGATTAAGTGCCGCAGCTCAAACCGGTGGAAAAGGCGAGCCGCCAGGGTGGCGCCGGCCGGCCAGCCGATGAGCACGGTCGTCAATGCGAGGCCCGCCGTGGTCGGCGAGCGCTGCATGACGAGCTGCACGTACACGGGTAGAAAGGTGGTGAGGCCGATGAGCGCCATACTGGCGAGCACGCCGACGCCGTTGGTCGCCGCGATGGGTCGATGACTCCACAGAGCAAATGAGACGATCGGATTGTTGACGCGGCGCTCCAGCAGCACGAATACCACGGTTGCAATGCAGGTCAGCCCGGCCGCTGCCGCGAGTTGCACCGGATGGTGGTTACCGAGTTCGGTGAGCGCGATCAACAGAGACGTGACGGCTAGCGTGAAAGAGGCTGCGCCCCACACGTCGATGGAGCGTCGCTGATGCATGCGATTATCCTGCAGGTACAGGATGAATCCAACTGCGGCCGCGATCCCCACGGGGATATTGATCCAAAAAATCCAGGCCCAGGACATCGAGCGGATGATGAGTCCGCCTGCGACGGGTCCGGCCACCGCCGCAACGGCCCATACACTCGCGAGATACCCTTGCACCTTGCCGCGTTCACGCGCGGGATACAGGTCGGCCACGATGGTCATGGCGACCGGCTGCATGGCACCCGCGCCGACGCCTTGAATGAGCCGACAGCAGATCATGACCGGCATGGACCATGCGAGACCTGCCGCGAGCGATCCGGCGAGAAAAATCCCAATTCCCACCAACATGACCGGCTTGCGGCCGTACACGTCCGCGAGATTTCCGAACACGACGGTCGTGGCCGTTTGAGCCAGCAGAAACGAAGAAAATACCCAGCTGTAGAGCCGTAACCCACCGAGATCAGCGACGATCTGCGGCATTGCCGTCGACACAATGGTCGCTTCCATGGCAATCATGGCCATCGTCGTCATTACCGAGGCAATGACGAGCGCACGGTGGGAATTCTGTTGCGGCAATATATGAGTCTCGAGGCGTTTGACAATGCCAGACCGTGACGACAACCGCAACACTAATGAGTCAGCGCGCAATCCAATTCGGCGCCCTTGGGCGCGCGTCTTTTTCTATTCGTCGCGGTTGCGTTGCGAGATCGGCGCTCCCTGCTCGATCACTCGCTGGGCACAAATATCCACAACAGTACGTACAACAGTAGGCCCACTCCCCCACAGATGAACAAGGCGGCAAAAATGAGCCGCCATACCCAGGATTCCATTCCGGTCGATCGCCCGATTCCCCCGCACACGCCGCCCAACCACCGGTCTGCGCGGCTGCGGCGAAATCCGTTTACCGCCGATGTGATGGGGTAGTTGGAGGGAGTTTGCTCGGTGTTCAGCAGCCGCTCCTTCGCACGCTTGAACTCATCTTCGGTCAATCCGCCGTTTGCACGCAGTTCCGCCAATTTCCCAAGTTCGTCAGCCAGCACCATGGAGCTCTCCTTAATAGGGCCGTATCATCCTAGAACACCGCAAGTGAGAAAAAGTGGCACTGAGACCCCTCGTGCTCAGGTTCCGTGCCTGCCGCGGCCTAGTTCTCTACGCACGTGAAATTGCGCGGCTCATCCAGCGAGGCACCGACTTGCCCGGCGAACTTTGGCCAGCGAGGATAGACGCACATGGGCCGCCTGCGGCCGCGACCGTCGGTGTTCTCATCCACGGCGAGCAGTTCTTCGGGCGCTTGACCACTCTGCACCCAATTATCAAGCGCGGTCAGATCATCGTACTTGGCATTGAATGTTCCAAAGCCGTGCGACAAACCCGGCACCTTGTAATACCGAACGAAGGAGCGCATCGCTGCCCGGCCCTGTTTGGCCAATTGACTTTCGTAATAGGCGTCGCTGTTGCCCGGCGCGATGAAGTCGTCCTCGGTGCCGTGCGCGAGAATGAGCTTGCCACCTTTCAGCCGGAAGGGCGTGAGATCGACATCAGTGACGTCCAAGATCTTCGCCACTTCCTCGATGCGCGCACGGTATGCAACAGGATTGAACTTCAAGGGATCGAAGTTGACATCGCGCGTAATGATGTACTTAACGGTGGCGGCGCCCGCATTGTACAAAAGCGCATCCATGTTGGTGGGTGGATTCCCCGGAACGCGCCGCGTTCCGAAATTGGATACCAGGAATCTCGATCCGTCGAGCAGCGCCCAAGGAGTGAATTCATCGGCACCGGCGATGGCAAAGCCGGGCCGATAGGGCGACGCGATGCGCGCCACTGCATCAATTTGCGCATCCGAAAGACAGCTATTGCCGCTGTCTTTACCCTCATCACAGCGCAAGGTGTTCCTCACCGTGCCGATGTTGAAGGCGCGATGGCAGGCCGCAATGTTGCTGATGATGCCATCCGTGGCGCCATCCAACGGATCGCACGCCTTACGGACCGCATCGGTCAAAGTTTTGGTTTTTTCGGGACTCAGCCATCCGGCGCCGGCGTTCGAATAGACCGCTTGCGCAACGTTCAGGGATGCGAGGTGCAGCAAAGTGACGTTGTATGCCGGATAGTTCGCGACCACGCCATCATAATCCGACGCGTAAAGCGCCGCCGCGTTGAGCGCTTCATGGCCGCCCTGGGAGTTGCCGACGAAATAGGTGCGCTTCGGCCTCATCTTAGAATGCGCCAAGATGATCCGAACCGCGGCGTCGTGGACCTTTTTCACCGATTCCCGGCCGTAATTCCGCAGTGCCTCCTCGTCGAGGCCGAACGACCCATCGAACCCCGGGCCGCCTCGATGGCCGCCGTCGCCTCCGGCAGTGGCGTAGCCGCGCTTCAATGGAAACGGGACGGTCTTCGGCTGAAGCCCTTCGGCGCCGAGCCCAGTCACGAGAATGCCGTCGAACCCGCCGCCACCCATCTGCAGCAGCTTGCCATTCCAGTTGCTCGGCAGGTTGACCTCGAACTGCATGCGGGGCGAGTTCGCGTTCACGGGGCTGATCCAACCTTTGACCTCGCAGTATTCTCCGTTGACGTTGCCCTGCGTGGTCGCGGATATGAATCGGCTGCTGTCGACCCGCGCGCCGGTGGTTGGCAGTCCAATCTGGTCCGCCGAGATCATCAGGCCAGACAGTGCCTCGCAGGCGTCGCGCGCCGCCGCGCCGTCAGCGGCAGCGCCGGTGCGCGCCGCAAGCCCAGCCGCCACGAATGCGATCACGAGCATGGTCGCTTTCACGTGCATATGACGTCCTTCGATCAAAATGTCCGATTGAACCAAGAGGCGACGGTTTGGGTGTAGGCAAGCACTCGGCGCCCAAAGTTTATCCCGATCGCATCCGAGGGCATCGCTATCGCGGATGCCCAAATTTGGACGCACCCGATGATCAGCGTGATGATCAAGGCGTAAAGGCCCAGGCGCCAATTTTGACGAGCCTCATGGGCGGACAGCTTGGATTGAATATCCGCCAATGTTTTCTCAAATCGCCTTCTATCCTCCTCGAGCGCGGTCGCCTTTTCTTCAACCAGATGACCGGGCGGATCGACGCCGGGCTCATAAATGAAAAATTTCGAGCATTGCCGAAGGCGGTTTATTACCTCCTGGGCAGGATCAACGGCGGAGATGCGTTTCGATTCCCGCACCGCTCCTATCTCTCTGGACAAATTGGCGGCTTGCCGATAGCAGCCAATTTCGCCCTTGATCATGGCGCTCGTTTCGCCCGGGACGAATTCAAAGGACTCGCTGGGGTTTTTCCGAAATACGGTGTCCGCCTCGTGATGGCCCTCATGTGGGCGCCATCCGCCATCCTGCATTCGCGCGCGCCTGGATAGATACCCGCAATCAGCACATCGTACGGCGTCCACTGATCTACTCTCCGGTTTCCACAGCGTCGGGATGCTAATTTAGCTGCCTCCTATTGTAGCGCCAACACGGCGGCCCCCATTCCAGGTAACCCCTCATATTTACGGCGGTCGGCCTCGAGCGTCTGATATGCTGATTCGGCTTGCACTTGCGACCCCCTCCTCTCGGGCGATGGCCGGATTGGGACTCGCGCGCGCAACCGGAACCACGGGTATTGCGAACAGATAAAACATTCAAAAGCAATCAAGAAGGGATCAACGTGACATCTAAACGACACCCAATTCACTTGGGGACGGCAGGACTTTGCCTGCTGCTCGCCAGTGCCAACGCCGTCGCCACCATGCAGCAGCGCGAGTCCAACCTCGTCGACCTGGTCGGCAAGTCCGAGCTCATCCTACGAGCCACCGTCAAGCACGTTACAGATGGAATAGATGCACGCGGCTTGCCCTACACGGAAGTGACCCTGCATGTTGCCGAGGCAATTCGCGGCGAGGTCGGGATCGAATATACCTTCCGGCAATTCGGCCTGCTCAAGCCGCGCAGCATGGGCAATGGCCTGGTCAATCTCATGGTCACCCCGGCCGGCTGGACCACGTATGCTCAGGGCGAAGAAGCCATTCTGTTCCTCAATCGGCACGCCAAGTTCACCGGCTTGCAGACAACCGTCGGTCTGGCCCATGGAAAATTCAAGATTTCCGGGGCGGGGGCCAGCAACGATACGAACAACTCCGGCCTGTTCGCACACGTCAAGGTCGATCCCAACCTCCTGGCCGGGTCGGACCAGCGAATGATGAGCGCGAAAAACGGCGTGGTGGATACCAAGGCGTTCGTTTCCCTGGTGCGCAAGGCGGTCAAAGGCCGCTGGATCGAACAGGGGAGCATGAGCAGTGAATAACTCCAAGATATTGAGTGGCTGCTTCGCGGCGGGATTGATGCTGCTGACGGCAACCGTCGCATATGCCGATGGGCCACTGATCGTCGATCCGAATACCCGGACCGGCTACCACTTCGGACCGGAACGGATACCGGTTTACTATGACCTGGGTGACTTGGGGTTGGTCACCGATTACTCCACCGGCACGCCGCAACAAGTGGTGTTCGGCAACTCGGTGGGTGAGCATCTGGTGCGCAAGGGATATGGTGATTGGTCAAACGTTCCGACCGCGGCCGTGGGCGCGTATGTAGCAGGAGATTTCTCGAAAAAGGGCTTGCCGGACATCGACGCGACGAATGTGTCATTGATCATCGGCACGTCCAACGGTCGCGGCATCTACGTCATCTTCGATAAGGACGGCAGCATTCTTCAGGATTACATCGGTGCGCCTGACGGGATCCTGGGCGTGTCCTCTCCGCAATATTCCATCGAAGGCACCACCATCATCACGGAGAGTTGGACCGTTCTAAACGGCTCAGCGATCGATCCTCAGGACATCGGGGGCGCCGCATTCCAGGGGGTTGCCACGCACGAATTTGGGCACTCGCTCGGCCTGGCGCACACACAGGTCAACGGCGCGGCCGTGTTCTACGGCGAAGCGCCGGGTCCGACGAGCTGCGCGGCACTACCCTATGTGCTTGGCCCGACTCGGGCCGACGTGGAAACCATGTACCCCTACATTGACCCGACTCCGGGTACTGGAACCGGCGCAGCGCAGGGCAACATCCATACGCTCGACTCGATGGCTGCCATCTCGGATCTGTATCCCGGCCCGGGATGGCCACAGGCCTACGGAACGATCGAAGGCAAAGTGTACGACCTCGACGGCAAGACCGAATTGACCGGCGTCAACGTTATCGCCCGCAATCTCTCGAATCCCTATGCCGGGGCGAACTCGGCGGTTACCGGTCAGTTGACGCAAGGACTGCTGGGACCCGACGGCAGCTTCGTCATTCACGGATTGAATCCCGGTCAGCGCTACGTACTGTATGTAGACGCCATCCTGGCCGGCGGCTTCCCAACACCGCCCCTGTGGTTTCTTCCGGGCGCCGAAAAATTCTACAGCGCTGACGATGACGAGATGGACTGGGCCAACAGCGACCGCGGTTTCGATCCGTGCGCGCATACCGTGATCACCGCCAGGGCGGGCGTCACCACCCACGCGTCAATGCGTTTCGAGCACAGACCCGGCGCACCGACTCTGTTTCAGCTGGGCTATGGGACCGGCGTCAACAGTCTATCGGGTGACGGCCGGGTCGGCGTCGGCGACTATGGCCGTGGCGGCCCGGTCTTTCGCTGGACTGCCGCCACCGGACCCGTGTCGATGGATGTCGTCAGCACCGGTGAAGCGACGTCGATTTCCCGCAACGGTGCGTACATTGCCGGCAATTTACTGGACGTGAATTCGGATGCGTCGCTGGGCGCCTATCGCTGGGACGCAGCGAACGGGTGGCTTGCAACGGCGCCAACCGGTTCCTGCGACTCTGACAGCACGTTTGCTCTCGGAGTCGATGACCACGGTTCGGTGTATGGTCTCAGCTATGATAGCTGTACCGATTACCGGGCGTGGATGTGGAATCCGCGCCAAGGCAGCGTGCACCTGGCATCGCCCGCGCAGAAACCCGACGGCTCTCCCGCAAATACGCGCATCAATCAGGTCTCGGCGAACGGTGAGACGCTCGTGGGCTGGATGGAGGATCCGCTGCAGGGCATTTGGTACGGCGTGGTGTGGAACTCGGGCGTCCCGAGTCTCGTGCTCACCTCCTTGGGTGAGCCGGTCGATGAAGTGACCGCGGTCAGTGGCGACGGCAAACTGATCGGCGGCGACCTACTCGACGGACAACTCCCGCTGGGCGATGGCTATCGCCGGCAGGCTCGCGGCGGACCCATGGAGTTTGTACAGCCGCTTCCCGGCGACGCCGCACCCGCCCAGCCTTTTGCGATGTCGCGCGATGGCAGCGTCACGGTTGGATTCAGCGGCAATCCGTTCCTCAGTCTGAATCCGGGGCCGTTCATATGGACGCGCGAAATGGGCACGTTCAACCTGGACGACTTCGTGCGCGGCCAGGGCACTGCGATGGAACAATGGGTCAGTCTGTGGGAGCCAGAATCCGTGTCCAACGACGGCCGCACCATCTCGGGCTGGGGTTATGGGTTTCTCGGTCCCGCCGGTTGGGTGTTGCGGATCGACACGGCGTTTGTGTGCCACAATCCGGCGGGCGCGGCGAAGGGACAGAAGCCGTCCAGCGGCGAGACGTTGAATGTCGAGTTCCCGGGGAAATTCGACGAGCACCTGGCACACGGTGACACGGTCGGCCGCTGCCCATAAAGGCTGGACGTCTTGCGCGGCGCCCGGGGCCGCGCAAGGCGAGCCGTTTCCTGCGCCGCTCTTGGCACCCTACGAACAAACACGCGGCGATCGCGCCGTGCGAATTCAACGTCGTTATTGATGTTTCGAGCGGATGTATTTGATTTCACAGCTTTTTTTCGGGGAACAATGGTTACCCCACTGGCCCGTGCGACTTCAACTGGCGGGAGCCGCTCCGGTCGACTTCGCCGTACTGTCCTGTTCTTGTTGGGGCCGGGCGGCCGCCGCTTCCGTGTCCTTCACCTTTGCATGGTGGTGACCAATGACGCAGCCCGCCACGGCACCGGCCACCGCATGATGACCCGCCACATGTCCCACAACGCCGCCGACCGCGGCGCCTTTGATACATCCGTGAGCAGAACCGGTGAGCGGCAGGGAGGGAAGCACGGCCGCGATCGCGATCACCAACCATCGTTTGCGCATAGGAATTTCCTTACGAGACTTCGTACATCGTCATACTCAGCGGACCCCGTCGACCGGCAATATCCGCACCGCTCTGAACGACGTAGTGATTTTGGGACCGCCGCAGCATCGGGCAACTCGAACTTGCTCGCCACACTGCGAAGGCACCTATCGAGGCCGCCAGG
>Ga0209656_10000497_pt1 | contig 25835 bp, 24 predicted proteins | sample BogFormECP12_OM2_FD_188239 | JGI IMG/M metagenome (GOLD analysis project Ga0209656, IMG submission 188239) | Bog forest soil microbial communities from Calvert Island, British Columbia, Canada - ECP12_OM2 (SPAdes) (version 2) | ecosystem: Environmental > Aquatic > Freshwater > Wetlands > Bog ...
CAGGTTCACTCGCGCCAGCACGGCGTTCAGGTCAATCCGGGCGATCAGCGCGTTCACATCCAGCGTATCGACGACGAGGTCGATCACGCGCTGCGCAACTCCCTGCGCCATCGCCTCCATTTGCTCAGCGAACCGCCTGCTCGCCCCGCGTCTCACCCGCTCACCTGGATCCACACGTCTCAGTATGGCGGACGCTCACAGGTCCCGGCTCATTCGCGCGGGGTGACCCGCGCAGTTGATACCCGGCCCAGTTCTCCCATCCGACCGCTAACAGGCCCGCCCCTCGGAGCCAGACCCACGCGGATGCGCTGGCGAGCACTGGGCCGCTCCTATGTCCGGTCGAGCATCATATCGCGGCGATCGGCAACGCCGTCGGGGACAGCGATGCTAGAAAAGCCAGCCCGGCCGCCTGCGCCAGCACCGACCAGGCCTGTCTGCGGTCCGCGAAGCGCCGTATCCGGCCGGGCTCAGCCCCCCTCAGCGTGAGCCGCCACCTCGGGCGCCGCGGGCGGCCTGGCGACCAGCTCGATCAACCCGAGGACCACGAGCAAGAGGACGACCAGCAGGATGACGACTAGCGCAGTGGGCTCACCCCAGAAGACGAATATCAGGGCGAATAGGGCCACCGCCCCGACACGAAGGCTCCTGCGGTGCAGGTACGTCCACTTGCCGACCGGGCCGGTGGACACCCCCCTGCGCTCGCCGAAGTGCCGGATCCAGTCGATCCCCGACGTCAGCGCCGAACGGGTCTGGACCGCCGTGCGAGAGGGCCCGGTGAAGAACGCCCCGATGGCGACGACCAGCCCGACCACCAGCACGACCCGGAGCCCCACCTTGATGAAGTGAACGAACGCGTCGAACACGGAGGCCGCGGCATCGGTCGGCAACGTGCTGCTAGGGACGCTGCTGAGGTAGATACTACGGGCGATCTCCAAGCCGATGGCGAGGACCAGCATGGACGCGACCAGTCCGAGCCCGGCTCCGATCAGGGCCCGCCGGCGGCCCCGCGCGACGTACACCCCGGCGGCGAGGATGAGCAGCACCAGTATGGGCAGCACGATCTTGCCGGCCTTGATCAGCCGGTAGAACCCCTGAGCCTTCCCGAGGTCCTTCGCCTGGAACAGCGCCAGGGTCGGGGTGACCGGCGGGATGCTGCTCGCCAGCTTGAACCCTTTCGCGACCAGGTCCTGCTTGGCCACGGCGATCAAGGGACCGAGATTGAGAACGATCTGGCCATTGCTCGTACTGATGGCACCGCCGCCCTGCCCGGAGAGCACCTTGACCAGCGCCTGATGCGCCACGGTATTGACCTGCACCCAGGCAGTGGCGAAGGCCTGGCTGGATACAACCGAGTGCACGGTGCTGTGGATGAAGCCGGTGACCGAGCTGGCGATCTGCGGGGCAAATTGGTTGAGCAGCGAGCTGATCTTGGGCAGCCCCCTGCTGTTGAGCTGGGCGGCGGCCTGATTGACGGTTCCGGTTATGTTGATCCTGCTGGTTATCTGGTTCGTGATCTGGTCGGTCAGGTAGTTCTGCATGGCCGGGTCGTGGACCAGCGGCTCCACGGTCGCCACCCACCGGCCGGTATCGGAAACCTCGTTGCCAGCCCAGACACCGAGAACTGAAACCGGAGCGAGTATGCAGCCGAGAGCGATGAGCGCAACCGCAACGATGGCTCGCCAGCTGAAACGCCGCCGACGCGCCTTGGCGGGCTCCTGGCTGCGCAGCGCCGTTACCTCCGCGCGGAGACGTTCCACCTCGGCTCGCTCGTCCGCTTCCTCCGCACGGAGACGTTCCAGCTCAGCTTTCTCTTCCGGGCTGGGCTCGGCGCCGGCCGCAGGTTCTGGATCACTGCGGGTGTCAGACAATACGGACACCTCCTGGCGGCTCCGGCGCACGGCGGCCACGTGGTCGGGTCGCTCGGCCAACGCCTGATAGTGCGTAATCCCACGTTGGCCCAGACGCCCCGCGGCGGGGCTCACCCATCCGGGGTGAATCACAGGAATGATCGGGAGGTAGGTCCCGTCTAGACACCACGGTCATCACAGCAGACCGGTGTCGCGGCCCCGGTTGACGGCATCGCGCCGGTTAGACACCTGGAGCTTCCGGTAGATCGCCTGGGTATGGGTCTTGACCGTGTTCGGTGATACGCCAAGTTCCGCCCCGATCTCGCGCCGCGACAGCGTGCCCCGGAGCAGGCGCAGCACCGCCACCTCGCGATCGGTGAGCGGATCCACAAGATCGACGCACGGCGATCGCACCAGACGGCGCCTGAGCCGGTCCAGCCGGGTCGCCAGGGCAGTCACGTCATCCGGGTACAGGATCAGCACATCCGCCGCGTCATCGATGATCTCGGCGGCGCGGGCGTCGTCGCCCATGTCCAGCAGCACCTGGGCCAGCGCGAGCATGCCTTCCAGCGCGACCCATGGGCTCACGCCGAGCGTTGGTCCGTGCGACGGGACGGCATGTTTGAACTCGGCCAGAGCCTCCTCATGCCGTCCCTGCGCGGCATAGACGGCACCGGTGGCCGTGTAAGCGAGGGAACTCTGCGGCGCGTCAGCAAGCCCGCATCGGGTCGCGAGGCAGCGTGCCGTGTGGGCCAGATCCCTGGCGCGCGGCAGATCGCCCCGCCGGACGGCGATCAGGGCGAGGGCGGAGATCCCCAGGATGCTCAGCGGCGTGGTGGATGCCTCGCTCCCTACCGCCTCCGCTAGTTGTTCCTCCGCCGCCCTCAGCTCGCCCCCCAGGTAGAGGCGGAAACCGTACGCCGCCTTCGCCAGGGCGTGCCACGGTGACCGCGGGTTTGTTTCCAGCGTGACCGCCCGGCAGGCCGAGTCCCGCATCACGCTAAGGCCATCGAAGCCGTGGACGCCGCGCAGCAGTGCGGCCGAGGATTCGAACGAGGAGATTCCGTCCGGCAATGGCCCGTGCTGGCCCCCCGCCTCGATCACCGGGATCCAGCGCCGAAGTGCCTCCGGCTCGTCCGAGTGGACGGCCGCCCACGCCGCACAGTGGGCGGCGAGCGGGCTGGCGGCGATCTGCTCGTCGGGTAGCGAGCGCATCCACCCCAGAACCGTCCCGGCCTTCCCGGCGTTCACGTACGGGTGCCAGTTGTTCGCGATGAGGTCAACGGCGCGCGGCACCTCACCGGCGGCCAGCGCGTGATCGATCGCTTCTCCCGCCAGCCCCGCCGCTTGATACCAGGCACTGGCCCGCTCGTGCAGGGTGCGCACCATCTCTGGCTCGATCCTGGCCAGGCTGCTACGGAGCACTTGCGCGAAGAGCTTGTGATAGCGGAACCAGTGACGAGTCTCGTCGAGCGATACGACGAAGAGATTCTCCCGCTCGAGGATATCGATGATCGCCGCCGCGTTGCCTGTCCCGGCCACCGTATCGCAGAGCGGCGCGCAGAACCGGCCGAGGATGGCGGTCCGCGTGAGGAACTGCCTGATCGCGGCGGGTTGCCGGCCGAGAACTTCCTCGACCAGGAAATCAGCGACGAACCGGTTGTCGCCGGTGAACTGGCGGATGAAGTCCCCGGGCGAGGGATGACCGCGAAGGGCCCTGGCCGCGAGATAGACTCCCGTCGGCCATCCCTCGGTCCGCCTGACCAGATCGGCCAGGTCGGGGTCGGTGAGCTCGGCGGCGGAAACGGTACGTACGAGCCCGGTCGCCTCCTGGCGAGTGAAGCGCAGATCGCGCGCCCGGACTTCGGTCATTTCGCCAAGGGCCCGCAACCGGGCCAGCGGCAACGGTGGCCTGGATCGCGCGCCAAGCACGATCTTCAGGGTCGACGGCAGATGACGCAGCAGTGCGGCGACCTGCTCATGGCAGCGACGGTCCTTGATCACGTGATAGTCGTCGAATACCAGGACGATTTGTACCGGCACGCCCATCAACGTGTTGACCAGCATCGGGATGACTGTCCCCGGGATGTCCGGCTGGCGGCCCGCAAGAACGCGGAGGATATCCTCGGCGCCGAGTTCCGGGCAGGCCTGCTGGAGCGCCGACACGACATGCCACCACAGCCGGCCGGGGTCATCGTCACCACGGTCGAGCGACAGCCAGGCGACCGGGCGGCCTTCGGCCGCTGTGGATCGCCACTGCGCCAGGAGCGTCGTCTTGCCGAAGCCCGCGGGCGCATTGACTAGGACCAGTTTGGCCGAAGCAGGGCTGGTAAGCGCCCTGAGCAGCCTTGGCCGGTTCACCCATTCCTTGCGCCAGCCAGGACCATGCAGCTTCGTGTCGATGGGCACGTGCATCACGGGGCACGCCGGGAACGGGCCGGCGACCGTACGCACCATGCGTTTTGGCGGCCGAACTCCCTGAGCGCGCCCGTAGCCTCGCACTGTCCCATCCTTGGCATAGGGCGCCAGGACAGGGCAGGGTCGAAGGTCCTTAAGAATTGGGGACTTTGGTCTGTTAACGCTCCATTGCTAGCCGCGGGTGATCCTGGCGATCACCCCCGGCTGACCGCGACCTGATACAGCGCCGTTTGGTAGAGGGCCGCGATGGCTCATGATCCCTCCTGGGGCTAGCGGGCACAGCCAGTGCGGCCTGCTACCCGATCGCAGCATCGCCATGCCGCCGCCGGCAGGGTCTTAGGCGCCAAACCATGCGGGCCCAAGGTCCTCCGCTACCTGGGCGGCTCCCCGGGGCGGGTTTCGCCCGCCGTGTTCGGCAGGTGGAGTCCGACCACCGCACCGCCGCCCGGCTTGTTGCGGGCGGCGGCCACGCCGCCGTGCGCGGCCGCGATGGCCTGGACGATGGCAAGTCCCAGGCCTGCGCCGCCGTCGCCGCGGGAGCGCCCGGACCGCCGGAAGCGCTCGAACGCGTGCGGCAGGAATTCGGCCGGGAAACCGGGCCCGTCGTCGCGCACCTCAATGTCAAGGTCGGTGCCGCTGGTCCGGGCCGCGAGCACGATGACCGACCCGCGGGGCGCGAAGCGCAGCGCGTTGCCTAGCAGGTTGTCGACCGCCTGGCTGATCCAGTCCGGGTCGATGCGGCCCCGCAGGTCGGCCGGGACGTCGACGCGGCAGGTCAAGCCCGCCTCGGCCAGCCGGGGCCGGGCGAGCTCGGCGCTGCGGGCGAGCAGCGGCCGCAGTTCGGTCCGCTCCAGCCGGAGGCTGAGCCGGTCCTCGTCGCTGCGGGCGAGCAGCAGCAGGTCGCTGGTGATCCGGGCCAGCCGGTCGGCTTCGGCGGCCGCGCTTCGCACCGCTGCGGTCAGTTCTTCGCGGCTGCGCCCGGGCCGGTCCGCGAGCTCGAGCTCACCGCGGAGCACCGCGAGCGGCGTGCGCAGCTCGTGGCTGGCGTCGGCGACGAACGCCCGCTGGCGGCTCAGCGCCCGCTGAAGCCGGCCGAGCAGGTCGTTCATCGTCGCGGCCAGCGCAGCGATCTCGTCCCTGGTCGCCGGGACTTCGATGCTGGATTCCTCGGTGCCGGCTTTCAGGGGGCGCACGGACAGCGCGGCGACCTGCCGCCTGAGCCGCTCCACCGGCGACAGGGCCGCGCGAGCCAGCCAGTAGGCGCCGACGCACGCGATGACGACGAAGATGGCCCCGGCTCCGGCCACCTCCCGTTCGGCCTGACTCATGGTCGACTCGTAGGACTCCAGCGAGAGCCCGGCCACCGCGGTCCAGCCGGGGTGGCCGGCCAGCGGCGCGGCGGTGATCCGCGTGTTCTCATCGTCGATCGTCTGGCTCAGTGAGATCGGGCCCTGCCGGGCCAGGGCCAGCTCCGCCGCGGTCAGCAGCGGAACGGTCCCGGTGTCCGGGCTCGCGCCGCGCACGCGGCCCGCGGCGTCGATGACCTGGACCAGGTACTCACCGGGAGCCGGACTGGCGGCCGAACCGGACTGGCCGCCCGCGACCAGATACCGGCCGGCCTGGCCCAGCTGGACGGTGAGCTGGGAATCGATCGCGCCTAGCTGGGCCGACGAAAGGCTGCTGATGAACAGCCAGCCGCCCAGGGCGAAAATCGCCGCGGCCGCTACCGCGAACGCGACCGCGAGGCGCAGCCGGATCGGCATGCCGCTACCCGGCCCGGAGCCGGTAACCCATGCCCCTGACCGTCTGGAGATCGTGCCGCCCGAACGGCGCGTCGATCTTCCGCCGCAGGTAGTTGACGTACTGGTCGACGACGTTGGAGCCGCCGTCGTAAGCGAAATCCCACACCGCGTCGATGATCTGCGAGCGGGACAGCACGCTGCCCGGATGGCGGAGGAACAGCTCGAGCAGCGAGAACTCCTTCGGGGACAGCGCCAGCTCGGTCTGGCCGCGCCAGGCCCGCTTGGTCGCCGGGTCCAGTTTCAGGTCGCCCTCGGCCAGGATGACCGGCCGGGAACGGTCATCGCGGCGGGCCAGCGCCCGCAGCCTGGCCGCGAGTTCGAGCAGGCTGAACGGCTTGACCAGGTAGTCGTCCGCGCCGGCGTCCAGCCCGCGGACCCGGTCCCCCACGCTGTCCCTGGCCGTCAGCATCAGCACCGGCACCCAGGTCCCCGCCTCCCGCAGCCGCCGGCACAGCTCCACTCCGTCGAAGCCGGGCAGCATGACGTCGAGGACGATCGCCCCATAGGCGTTTTCTGTCGCCAGCCACAGTCCCTCTGGACCGTCGCCGGCCACGTCCACCGCATGGCCTTCCTCCTCCAGCGCCCGCTTGAGCAGCACGGCCATCCGGATCTCGTCCTCCACCACGAGCACCCGCATGCCTTGAAGCGTACGAAGCGCCAGATGAGAAATCGATGAGAACCGCCGATAGTACGGCTACGGAGCGTCATATCAAGCGGGCCCTAGCTTAGATGTGAGACCTCACATCGTTCTCTCACGGAGGGCTCACCAGCACTAACGCACTCTGGGGGGACAAGCTCACGTCGTCCACTCAGGAGCAGTCAGATGGATCAGCAACCCCAGGACCCCCGGGCGGCCCGGGCCCGCGCTCGCGGCCTGCGGCAGGTACGCCGCTGGTCGAACTGGACGGCCGCCGCGCTGATCGCGATGACCGTCGTGACGACCGGGTACTTCGCCCGGGCCAGCCACTCGGCGGCCGTGGCGGCATCGGCGGCCGGGGTGGCCGGCGGCCAGCCGGGAACGTCGGCGAGCACGCACCAGCCGTGTGTCTCTGTCCCGGTCGCCACGTCGGGTGGTTCCGGCGTCACGAGCCAGACCGTGGTCCGGTCCTGCGGACCGGGCACGGGCACCAGCGTCCCCGCCGTGATCACCACGGGACGGACGTACGAAGGAGGCGATTCCTGATGGCGTTCTCGGTCCGCTACACCACGGACATACCTCGGCTGAACAGCCCCGCACCCGGCGTGCCCGGCATCGGCCCGGCCTGGAGCCGTGTCGACGCCGAGGGCATTGCTATCGCCGAACGGGCGGCGCTGGGCACCACCGCGCGGGTCGCGGCCTGGCCGCCGGAGGACCTGGACCTGGCGCTGGCCGCCGTCGATACCGAACTGGAGCGGCTCGACCGGCAAGCCAGCAGGTTCCGCGACGACTCCGAGCTCTCCCTGATTCACCGTGAGCCGGCCCCGGCCCATCGGCTGAGCCTGGGCCTGGCGGAGGCAATAAGTGTGGCGCTGGCCGCGGCCCGGTGGACCGGCGGCCTGGTGGACCCGACGGTGGGCGGCGCGCTCATCGCCCTGGGCTATGACCGCGACTTCGCGGCCATCGGTCCCGCCCCGGTCCCGGCCGACCGACCTGCTCCGGCGCCCGGCTGGCAGTCGGTAACGCTGGAGGGAACCGTGCTCGGCCTGCCCGCCGGGGTGCGCCTGGATCTCGGCGCGACGGCCAAGGGACTCGGCTCGGACCGCGCGGCCGCGGCGGCGTACCGAGTCCGCGGGCGCGGCGGGATTCTCGTCAGCCTGGGCGGCGACATCGCCGTCGCCGGCCAGCCGCCCGTCGGCGGCTGGCCGGTGGCCGTGGCCGACTCCTCCGATCCGGGCCGCCGCGCGCCGGACCAGGTGGTACGGCTGACGACGGGCGCGCTGGCCACGTCCTCGGTGACCGGCCGACGGTGGCAGCGCGACGGGCACCAGGTGCACCACATCGTCGACCCGCGGACCGGGTGGCCGGCGGCCGGCCCGTGGCGGACGGTGAGCGTCGCCGCCGCCAGCTGCGCGCAGGCCAACGCCGCCAGCACCGCGGCGATCGTGGCCGGGCACGACGCGGAAGCGTGGCTGGCCGGAACCGGGCTGCCGGGCCGGCTGGTGGCCCACGACGGCGCGGTGCGGCTGCTCGGCGGCTGGCCGGAAGGCCGCCGTGACTAGCGCCGCTGCGGGTACCGGGGCGCAGGGGCTGTGGTTCGTCTCGCGGGGCAGCGGGCTCGTGCTGCTGGTCCTGCTGACCGTGGTCATGGTCCTCGGGATCGCGAACCGGGCCGGCTGGGCGCCCCGGCACTGGCCCCGCTTTGTCCAGGCCGAACTCCACCGCACGCTGTCCCTGTTCACGGTGGCGCTCCTCGGCCTGCACGTCATCACGGCCATCCTCGACCCGTACGTGACGATCGGATGGGCGGCCACGGCGATCCCGTTCCTATCGCCCTATCACCGGCTCGCCATCGGCCTGGGCACGCTGGCCGTCGACCTCGGGGCGGCGGTCCTGCTGACCAGCGCGCTGCGGTCCCGGCTGGGCTTCCGCTCCTGGCGGGCGGTCCACTGGCTGGCGTATCTCGCCTGGCCGACGGCGTTCGTCCACGCCCTGGCCGCGGGCAACGACATGCGTACCGGCTGGGTCGCGGCGACCGTTTGGGGATCCGCCGTGGTGCTGGCGGTCGCGGTGCTGATCCGGGTGGTCACCGCGCGGCGCCGCGTTCCGGACTCGCCGGCGAACGGCACCGCATCACGAGACGACCGGGTCCTGCGATGACCCGCTCCGCCCTGGGCGCGCGAACGGTGTCACGACTGCTGCCGGGCGACTATGCCGATCGCACCCTGGCCCGGCACCTGGCCCGGCACGGGAACCGGCCGTCGTGCGCCGACCCGCGGCGGCGCGACGAGCTCATCGCCGAGGTCGAGCGCGCGGGCCTGACCGGCCGCGGCGGGGCCGGCTTCCCCACCGCGGTCAAGCTGCGCGCGCTCGCCGCGGCCTGGCCGGTCCCGAGGGTCATCGCCAACGGGGTGGAGGGCGAGCCCGCCAGCGACAAGGACAAGGTCCTGCTCGCGGTGGCGCCGCACCTGGTGCTGGACGGCGCGGCCGGCGCGGCCGAACTGACGGGCGCCCGCGAGGTGGTGATGGTGGTGCACCACAGCGTCCGGGAGATCGTCGACCACGCGGTCGCCGAGCGGCGGGCGGCCGGGACCGATCCCGTCCCGGTACGGGTGCTGACGGCCGCCGACACGTTCATCGCCGGGGAGGCGAGCGCGGTCGTGCACTGGGTAGAGCGCGGGGTGGCCGCGCCTACCGGCCGGCCGCCCCGGCTAGGCGGCAGCGGCAAGCGGCTGGGCGGCGGCGGCAAGCACGGTCCCGGGCCGGCCCTGGTGCAGAACGTGGAGACCCTGGCCCACCTCGCACTGATCCTCCGGCACGGCGCGGCCTGGTTCCGTTCGGTCGGCTCGCCCGGAGAACCGGGCTCAATGCTCATCACCATGGCCGGTGCCGTGCGCCGCCCCGGGGTCTACGAGATCGAGACAGACACGCCGGTCGGCGGGCTGATCGAGCTCGCCGGAGGAGCCGCCGCGCCGCCGGGCGCGCTGCTGATCGGCGGGTACTTCGGCACCTGGGCCGAGGCGGCCGCCGCGCTGCCGTTGCCGTTCTCGTCGGCCGGGCTGGCGCCGGTCGGCGCCAGCCCCGGGGCCGGGGTGATCGCCGTGCTGCCGCGCACCGCCTGCGGACTGGCCGAAACCGCCCGGATCACCCGCTACCTGGCCCGGTCATCGGCCGGCCAGTGCGGGCCGTGCGTCTTCGGGCTGGACGCGATCGCGGGCCAGCTCGAGCGGCTGGCCGCGGGCGGCGGCTGCGACCTGACCCTGGTACACCGCTGGCTGGGGCAGGTCCGGGGGGCGTGCCGGCATCCGGACGGGACGGCGCTCATGGTGGCCAGCGCGCTGCGCGTCTTCAGCGCCGAAGCTGACCTGCATGCCCGCGGCTGGTGCAGCGAGGACCGGCCATGACCGCCCCGGTCCGGCTGGCGGTGGACCTGATTGCCTGTGACGGACGCGGTCTGTGCGCCGAACTGCTGCCCGAACTGATCACCCTCGACGACTGGGGCTATCCCCTGCTCTCCGGCCGCGCGGTCCCGGCCGCGCAGCGCGGGGAGGCGTCGGCCGCCGTCCAGTTGTGCCCCCGGCTCGCGCTGCGGCTGGAAGCAGGTGCGGCCGGACGCACGTCTGGAAGCGGGTAACGCCAGCCAGGCGAGATGGGGCTTCATGATGTTTTCACCGTCGAACCGCATTCTGGTCATGTGAACACATGGGCGGCCTCTGCCGCCAAAACGACGCAAACCGCGGCCGGCGCTGCCAAGCGCCAGAAGGGCCGGGCAGCGCCGCCGCAGGGCCGCCGGCCCCCCGCGCCGCGTCCGGCCCTGGCGGGCGCGGCCCTGGTCGTGGCCGGCATCGGGCTGGGGACGACCACCGCGCTGACCATCACGGCGGAGAGCGTCGGCCAGCTGACCGCCGTGGGCGGCCAGGCCACCTTCGCCGGCAACCTCACCGGCATGGTGGGGACCTACCTGGCCCTGCTGATGGTGCTGCTGGTGAGCCGCATCCCGTTCGTCGAGCAGGTCTTCGGGCAAGATGGCCTGCTGCGCTGGCACCGGCGGCTCGCTCCCTGGCCGATCAGCCTGCTTGTCGCGCACGCGGTGCTGCTGGTCGCCGGTTACGCGCAGGCCGCCAAGTCCGGCCCGTGGCATGAGGTGAACACGCTCCTGTTCTCCTACCCCGATGTCCTCATCGCCACCATCGGGCTGGGCCTGATGTGCCTGGCCGGCGTGATCTCGATCCGGGCCATCAGGCAGCGGGTGCGGCGGGAGGTCTGGTGGGCCGTGCACCTGGGCATGTACCTGGCGCTGGCGCTCTCCTTCGCGCACGTCATCGTGCTCGGCCCGTCGTTCGTCGGCCATCCGCTGACGCAGGTAGTGTGGTCCGTGGCATGGGCGGCCACGGCCGGAGTGGTGCTGGCCTACCGGGTGGGCCTGCCCGTGCTCCGCAGCTTCCGGTACCGCCTGCGGGTCGCCGAGGTGCGGCCGGAAGGGCCCGGGGTGGTGTCGGTGATCTGCCGGGGGCAGCACCTCGACCGCCTCGCGGTATCCGGCGGGCAGTTCTTCTTCTGGCGCTTCCTGACCCGGGGCATGTGGTGGCAGGCGCACCCCTATACGCTGTCCGCGCTGCCGCAGCCGCCCTACATCCGGCTGACCGTCAAGGGCGTCGGTGACCACTCCGCCGCACTGGCCCGGCTGCGGCCGGGAACCCGGGTCGCCATCGAGGGACCCTACGGGATCTTCACCCGGCATTCCCAGCGACGCTCCCGGGTACTGCTGATCGCCGCCGGAATCGGCGTGACCGCCGTCCGGGCGCTGCTCGAGGACCTGCCGCGCAGCGCCCGGCCGGTCGTCCTGCTGCGGGCCACGCAGCAGGCGGACCTGGTGCTCGGCACCGAGATCGCCGACTTGGTCAAGCGCCGCGGCGGCCAGCTGCACGAGCTGACTGGCAACCGGATGACCGCGACCATCGACCAGTACTCGCTCCGCCACACCGTCCCCGACCTGAAGGAGCGCGACCTGTACGTATGCGGCCCGGAAGCGTTCGTGACCGGCGTCGTGGAGGTCGCGCGGTCGCTCGGCCTGCCTGACGAAGCCATCCACCACGAGGCATACGCCCTGTGATTGGCGTGAGGAGTCTAGCGTGAGGAGTAAGGCCATGAAGCGGGCACCGCTGCTGCTCTCCGCCGGGACCGCCGCCGGCTTCGTCAGCGTCCTCGGCTTCCACCTCCGCCAGGCTCCGCCGACCGTGGCAGGCGCCAGTCCGTCCGGCGGCGCGTCCGCCGCTAGCCCGTCCGCCGCTAGCCCGTCGGCGGCGGGCCCGATACCGGCCGGGCCGGCGGCGGGCCGCAGCGCTCTGGGCCCGGAGGAGCAGTACGGCTACGGCGTGCTCGACGTCAAGGTCACGGAGAGCGGAACGCGCATTACCGATGTCTCGGTGCCCCTGCTGCAGACCGCCGAACCGACCTCCCAGCAGATTAGCGAGCAGGCCATCGCCATGCTGCGCGCCGAGGTCCTGTCGGCCCAGAGCGCCCGCATCGACGCCATCTCCGGCGCCACCTACACCAGCGCGGCTTACATCCAGTCGTTGCAGGCCGCCCTCGACAAGCTACACGCAGGATGAGCAGGAAACCCGTCGATACAGGACCATAGCCGCCATATCCGTAACACTGGAATTAGGCGTCAGTACGCCCCATTGAGCCTCACACGCCACCGCTGCCAGGCAGAATGCTTCACGTTTCCTTCATAAATGAATTGCTTCATGTTGTCGTCATCGGTGGAACATACTGTCTTCAGGGATGTGAACTGCCAAGTCCGGCTGAAGCGAAGGAAAAATGTTGACACTGGAACGGAAGTGGGACAGGCGTGTTCAGCAATGGCATTCCCACGTCACGTCGGCCGTAGCGTTCGAGAAGTTGCTCGAGGACATGCTGAAGATCGCCGCCCCGCGTCCGGCTGACGCTTGCGTGGACCTAGGCGCCGGCACCGGCTTCGTGACGATGGCCCTGGCCCCGCTAACCTCCTCCGTCCTGGCGGTCGACATCTCCGGCGCGATGGCCTCTGCCCTAGCCGCTCGCGCCAAACAAGACGGCCTGGGCAACGTATCGACGCAGGTCGGTGACCTCAGAACGTTCGACCTCCGGCCGTCAAGCACCGACCTCGTGGTCTCCAGCTACGCGCTGCACCACCTGGTCGACGCCGACAAGCGGGCCCTGGTCGCCCGGTCCGCTCAGTGGCTGCGCCCCGGCGGCCGCCTGGTCATCGGAGACATGATGTTCGGCCGCGGCGCGAGCCAGCGGGACCGCGACATTCTGCGCCAGAAGGTGGTCGCGCTGGCCGCCAAGGGGCCGGGCGGCTGGTGGCGGATCGCGAAGAACCTGGTGCGCTTCGGCCTCGGCGTCGGCCAGGAGCACCCGGCCACTCCGGAGTTCTGGCAGGCGGCCCTGCGGGACGCGGGGTTCGCCGACGTGAGCTTCCACCCGGTCGTAGCCGAGGCCGGCATCGTCTCCGGCGTCCGTCCTCGGGGCTTACCGGCCGACGCGACAATGGGCTAGTGCCTGAGATCCCGCTGCCGGGGACACCGAAGTCGTCTGCCACAACGACCTGGCCCCGAACAATACCGTCTACGCCGACCGCGGCGCGGGCCTCGGCCGGTGGCCTTCATCGACTGGGACCTGGCCGCCCCGGGCCGGTGACCCGGCCATGATCCGGCTGCGCGATCTGGGCGCCGTGAGCGAGGTGTAGGCGGCCTGCCGCTGGGTGGCGGAGCATCGCGGTGAACTGGACGAATCGTGACATCCGGGTTCGTACTAGGGTCAGGCGAGGTCCGTCGGCAATTCAAGGTCATTCTCCCGAACGGACCATGGCTCCTGCCCCCGCGACAGCAGCCGCGTATGCCTTCCTTGCCGCTTTTCCCGCGAACACCACACGACTCCATGAGCACACTTAAACCAGATCTAACATTCCGATAGTAGCCTCGGATCAGGCGTTTCTTCCCGAAAAATGTCGTAGTCATCCGGTAGAATCGAACTGAAAACCTAGGGATATGCCCGGCCGGTGTTCCCGTCCCGGCCGGGACGAAGGAGAACCCCCAGGACCACCGGCCCGCGAGCATCCCCGGAGGGAGGTGACGACCCAGGTGGGTACCGCCCCGGCCTCCGCCAGCGAGGCGATGGAGATGGTCCGCGCGGGGCTGGGTTACCTGGCCGCGGCGGATGCCACCGCGATGGCGGCGGAGACCCAGGCGTACTGCCTGCAGATGCTGGAGCAGGCCCATTCGATCGGGACCGCGGCGCGGACGTCGGTGCTGGCTGCGTTCACCGCCGGGCAGGGCTATACGGCGGATGCGGATTACAGTCCGCGGGCGTGGCTGATCAACCGGACGAAGGTCACCCGGGGTGCTGCGGTCGGCTACACCGCGTGGGTCCGCCGCGCCGCGGCGCATCCGGAGGTCGCGGCGGCGCTGGCGGCCGGGGAGATGTCGGAGTCGTTCGCGCGGACGATCTGCGGCTGGACGGACAAGCTGCCCGAAGACTCCCGGGAGGATGCCGATGAGATCTTGCTGACCGCGGCGGGGAACGGGATGGGCCTGCCGGACCTGGCCGGGCTGGCCGGGGAGATCTACGCCCGGTCCCGGTCCGGGAAGCCGGACCAGGACGAGGATCGGGCGTTCGAGGACCGGTCGGTGCGGCTGGCGACGACGTTCGGCGGCGCGGGGGTGCTGCACGGGGACCTGACGCCGGAGTGCGCATCGGTGGTGACCACGGTGCTGGATGCGCTGTCGGCTCCGGCGGGGGCGGAGGATACCCGCAGCCAGGCGCAGCGGTTCCATGACGGGCTGGCCGAGGCGATGCGGCGGCTGGTCACCGCCGGGCTGCTGCCGGAGCGGGCCGGGCAGCCGGTCAAGGCGTGGGTGCATATCTCGCTGGCGGACCTGATGATGCTGGAGGGCAGTTCGGCGCTGCTGGAGGAGTGGACGGCCCGGGTCCGGGCGCGGTGGGCCGGGCGGCGGGCGCAGGCCTCGGCCGGCGGGAGTGACGGCGGCGCGTGGCTGGACGGCGACGCCGCCACCGCGGTGGCCTGTGATGCGGCGATGGCCCCGTTCGTCACCGGCGAGGTGAACCCGGCCGCCCTAGATGACCTGGTCCGGCTGTGCGTGGACCTGGACCGGCTCCGCCGCCACGGCACCGGCGGCGACGGTACCGGCCAGGACGGCGCCGGCAGCGACCGCAGCGAGGGCGACGGCCAGGGGACGGCCGCCCCGGACACCACACAGGCGTGGCAGGCCCTCGAGCGGGCGATCATCGGCAAGGCGGTCGATCTCCTGTCCGGCCCGGGCGGGCTGGCCTCGTTCCTGCGCCGCCGGCAGCTCGGCGCCCCGCTGGCCGGGCCGAGCCTGCCGCTGGACATCGGCTACGCCGAGACCATCCCCGCCGGGATCCGCAACGCCGTCACCCTGCGCGACCAGCACTGCCGGTGGGCCGGCGGCTGCAGCCAGCCCGCGTCGGCCTGCGAGGTGCACCATGTCAGGCACAAGAAGAACGGCGGCAAGACCAGCACTCGAGATTGTGTTCTACTTTGTTTCTTCCACCACCAGGTTGTCATCCACCGGTGGGGCTGGACGCTCGTCCCGAACCCCGACGGTACCACCACCGCGTGGAACCCGGACAAAACCAAGGTGCTCCACAGTCACAGCCACAGCCCACCCGCCCGACCCGGGTAACACCCCCGACTGCGGAGCGGTGCCCGCAAGGCGGCCGCCCACCGGCCACCGGCCTGGATCACTAGGGGATGAGCTCGTAGTGCAAGGTGCGGTAGCGCATCAGGCGATGAGCCGCGGGCACCAGGATGGCCTGCAGGATGCGGTGCCGACGGGCTAGCGCGCGGGCTGCGACGCGCGCCTGTTCGCCGTCGAGCAGCGTGGCGCGGGCCTGGATGGCCGGGCCGGTTGGGTTGGGGCAGCCGTTCGGTGTACAGGGCGTACCAGACGGTCAGGTTCAGGTGCCTGACCTGGCCATCTCCGTAGTGCACGGTGGCGGGCACCTCTGGGCTCGGCACCACCACCGGGGTTACCGGGCTACGTCTCCGCCAGCGCGGCGCGGGTGCCCCGCGCGGCGCTGACCGTGGTGACGGTGGTGGCGGCGACGACCAGCGCCAGGTAGACGCCGGGGACGGTGCCGTGGTGGTAGCCGGCGAAGTGACGCGCCCATAGGCACAGGCCGGTGACGGCGACCACGATGGCCGCGGCCGCCACCGCCATGACCGCAGCGGCCACGCCGGCCGCGGCCGCGGCCAGGCGCAGGGCTGGCCCCCGTGGCTGCAGCCTGCGCAGGGCCAGGCCGGGTCCGGCCGCTGCAGTGGCGGCCGCGGCGAACCCGGCCAGGGTGACGACCAAGAACCACCACGGACTGACCCCCTGAGCCCCGCCGACCAGCCTGATCGTCACGATCAAGACAGCCAAGTACGCGGCGGGCGCGATCAGCGGCAACAGCACGTACACCAGGTCCCGCGAGCGGTGTTCGCGCCAGGCGCGGCGCAGCATCAGCAGCCACAGCGGCAGTCCGCCGAACCCGGCGACCAGCGCGGAGAGGGCCAGGCTGACGTCGAAGACGGCGTAGGCCCAGCGGACCTCCGGATGTCCCGGCGCGGTGAAGCCCTGGAACTGGGTGAGCTGGGCGAAGACCAGCCCGAGGCCGGTCAGCATGGACCAGGCCATGAGCGCCGTGGCCAGGCTGGACCGCATCCTGGCGCGGCGGTCGTGCAGGTGTCTCGGCGGGCTGATCCAGGCCGGGACCGCACGCCAGGCCACGCTGGTCACGGCGGCCAGGCCGCCGCAGGAGTCGTCGAGGAGCGCCCGCACCTCGTCCCCGTACCGGGCCCGCCAGGACGGCGGGTAGAGGGCGAGCGCGGCCCGGGCCAGCAGCGTCGAACCGGGCGGCGTCGAACCGGGCGGCGCGGAACCGGGCGGCGCGGAACCCGGAGGCGTCGCACCCGGCCAGATGGGCGGCCTCATGCTCCGGCCCAGCCGAGCCTGGTGCTCAGCCGCTCCCTGGCCACCGAAGCGACCTTGCTCATCCGCTCGGACTGCTGCGCCAGCGCCTCGGCGCCGGCCATCGTGATGCGATACGGCCGACGACGATCGTCCGTCTCGAGCGGCTCGATCAGGCCCCGGGCCTCCAGTCGCGCGATCACCGCGTAGAGGGTGCCCGCGCTGAGCCGCACGCCCATGGTCTCGGCCACGTCCTGGGTGATGGCGTAGCCGTGCTTGGGCTCGTCGGCCAGGCTGGCCAGCACCAGCAGCGGCGGATCAGCCCATCGGTCCAGCCGGTCTGTCACGTTGCTCTCCCCGCTCCGTGCCCCCACGTGATTATGTCGGCCTACTCTATAGCGTCATCCGCTATACCGCAAGCCGATATAGCGGCAGGCATTACAGTGTTGGCAATCCGGGCCAGACCGTCTGGGCTCACTCGGGCCGGCTGGTCCAGACCCCGTCGTGGCGGGTGATGGCGCTGACAGTGAAGGCGAAGGCGCTGACCATCCAGACCGTGCCCACGGCGAGGAATACCCACAGCACCCACCGCAGCCGCGGCGATGGCAGATGGCCATCGGGGAACAGCAGGAAGGCCAGCCCGACCAGCACGAGCGCGATCGACCAGGTGGGCTGCGCGAGCAGCGCGACCCCGGGCCGCAGGCCGGGGCGCGGTTCCGCGGGCACGTGCGGCGGAACGGCCGGGGACCGGTCTACTGGACGACCTGCACAGTGACCGCGAGCGAGCCGGGCCGCGAGTTCGCCTTCGCGGTCGGCGGGCCCGGCAGCACCACCGTCAACACCTGGCGGTACCAGCTCGAACCCGTCGCGGACGGAACCGACGTGACCGAGTCGTTCGAGCTGGCCGACACGCTGCCGCTCCGCCTTTACTGGAGCGTGGCCGGGCGCGCGCGCCTGCGCACCAACCTCGACGGCATGCGCGCCACCCTGGAGAAGATGAAGGCGGTGGCCGAGCGCGGATAGGGCCAGAAGGCCAGCGCGATCAGCACGAGCAGTGGTCCGGTGTTCGGATCGGTGCCGGAGCCGGAGAAGATCCCGCCGAAGTCCTCGCCCGCGACCCACAGGGCCAGGGCCGCGATCACCGCGAGGACCAGGGCGGGCCGGGTCGTGACGGGTATCAGCAGGCCGACCGCGGCCAGCACGAACGCCGCGGCGAACCCGATGGTCACCACGGCCGCCTTGGTCCCGCCGCTCGCGGTCAGCGAGGACGCGGACGCGGGCGCCGCCAGCATCAGGCCGGCCATGGTGGCCCACAGGACGAACCAGGCCACCCGGGCCCTGCGGCCCAGCGGGCTGCCCTCCGCCACGCTGGGGCTCCCGGCCACGCTGGGACTCCCGGCCGCGCTGGGACTCCCGGCCGCGCTGGGACTCCCGGCCACGCTGGCGCTCCCGGGCCAGATCAGGATGGCCAGGAACGCGTAGAGCAGGGCGGCGCCGGGGGCGCCGGTCAGCGGGTTGACCATGGTGCTGAATATGCCGCCGAGTCCCTCGCCGAGCCACCAGACCGCGAGCGACCACGCGATTGTGCCCGCCAGGGCCGCCCGGGCCGTGGCCCGGCACAGCAGCCCGGCCGCCAGCGCGAGCTGGACGGTGGCGAACATCGCGTTCCACGGGACCACGTGGCCGGAGATCAGCCGTTCCGCCATCAGCACCGGGCCGGACACGAACGCGGGCTCACCCATCCCCGACGGCGCCAGCATCATGACGGGAAACGTCTTGGTGAACATGGACGGCTGATACTGCAGGGCGGCGTCGAGCAGCCAGACCACCCCGAGGGCAACCTGCAGGCCGCGCCGCAGGCCGGCCGACTCGCGGTCGGCCACCCAGGCCAGGGCCGGCCGCCGGGCGTCCCGCCTGAGCGTGGCCTGCGACGAGGGCGGGAAGAACAGGGTGGAGAAGGCCGCCAGCGAGCCGGTGGCGACCACCCACAGGCCGGGGCCGGGGCGCGCGATCACCATGGAATCGCCGCCGAGCACCCGCATGCTCCTGGCCAGCTGGATCAGCAGGTAACCGGAGAAGCCGACCGCGGCGAACCCGGCCAGGCCGGTGAACCAGCGGGCGCGCTCGGCAGGCCGCGCCAGCTGGTAGAGGCCGGCGCAGGCGATCGCGGCGCCCGCGGCGGCCAGGATCTGGCCGTTGCTCCCCCGGACGCCAGGGACCTGCACCAGCCCGGCGAAGGCCTCGACCCAGGGTAGGAAAGCGCCGAGGAGGATGACCGCGCCCGCAGCCACCGAGGTAAGCCCGGCCGCGGCGCGCCAGCTGCGGGGCCACCCGCCCAGGGCCGCACTCCGGATCGTGGTCTGCGTTGTCGTGCTCATCGTGACCCTTTCGGTCTAGCGGTTCCCGGGCCCGGGGCGAGCCCGGGCCCGGGAAACCCTCGCAGGCGCCTAGTGGAGGACGGAGAAGTACAGGAACAGGTTGGTGGTGATGTTCCCGGTCACCTCACTGGGGTCGTGGCGCTGCAGGTACTCCAGCTCCGAGTCGCTCTTCGCGCCGACGATCTTGTCCCAGGCGCTCAGGCTCTTCACGCCGACGACATCCACGTTCCACCACTCGGACTGACCGCTGTTGTCGGTCGCGACGATGTGGCTGTGCGCGGGCAGGGCCAGGTTCGAGGTGCCGCTGCCGAGCACCGCGGACAGGTCGATGGTGCCCGGGTGGTCGATGCAGTGACCCGCCACCGGGCACTGCAGCGTCGACTTCGGCGGGGTGAACCCGAGCGGGACCACCACGTACAGCGGGTCGAAGTTGCTCGCCGGGGTCTGGGTGTAGTCCGCTCCCGCCTCGCACTTCGACGACGCCCCGCTGGCCGGCGGCGTCTGGCACGAGTAGTTCTTGCTGTAGAAGAACCTGACCGTGTGGCCGTCGTACCAGCCGTTGGTGAAGCCGGTCTGCCCGTGCATGCTCGCCGACATGGTTTGGGCCATGCCGGTCATGGCCGCCGTGGACGACACGGAGCCTGAGGAGGCCAGCGCCGTCCCGGATACTGCCGCCAGCCCTGCCACCAGCAGTCCGGCCAGCATGAGGCCGACCTGCCGGGTGCCTTTGAGCCTGACGCGTTTCACTACAGACATCGAATTCCCTCCCGTGCTAAGGCGCACCCTCTAGCGCGCCTCTTCGGGGGCTCATTCGGAGCTGCCGGAGACCCGGATTGGAATCGCGGTGATAACTTTCCGTAATATCTAAAGCGCGAAACGTAGTCAGCGGTGGCCGGCATCTCGCGGCCGATCGGCTGCAGCCCGATCCTGGTGCACAGGAGCCTCGGTGGCATCTGGGCACGGCCGCCCGACGGTGATCCGCCAGTCTCGCTCCAGGCTCGTGATGAGCCCGGGCAGTTCCTCCAGCCAGCGCGCCGCCCCGACGGCCAGCGCCTTGTTCCTGACCACGGCGGGAATGCTCACCGGGCCAGGGTAGGGCGGACCAGCCAGAGCGCTAGGCGGGCAGGACGGCAACGGGCGTGGTGGTCGGCTTCGAGGTCCCGCCCGCGGGCTCGACGGTTATCCCGATCCGGTCTCCGGGCACCACCGCGGAGGCCAGCACGGTGCTGGGGCCGGCCATCAGGCCCGCCGAACGGGCGGCGGACGGGCTCATCACCCACACCTGGTACACCCGCCCGGCCGGCGGAGTCCCGGTGCCGGTGACGACGGCTTCCCGCAGGGCGGCGGAGGCGACCACGGTGACGCTTCCGCCCGCCGAAGTCCGGGTGGTCTCGATCCGGGCGTCGGGGGCCGTGACGACCTGGCTGATCGCGGCGTTGCTCGCCTGGGTCGACTCGAGCCGGTGCTGAGTGGACACCTGGGTGATGCCGAGGGCGACGGCCGCGGCCACGCTGGCGGCGGCGGCGAAGGCGGCTATCCGCCGGGGGGCGAACCGCCGCGCTACCTGGGCCCGGCGATGGTCGCGGGCCGCGCGGAGCCGGTCACTCGGCAGCGGCGGGAGTTGCCTGGTCCGGTAGGCGGCGGCCAGCACCCGCTGCTCCATCCCCAGCGGCGGCTGGAGCGCCCGCGCCATCGCGAGCCTGGCCGCGGTCTCGCGCAGGCCGCGGACCTCCGCCTCGCACGACGGGCAGTGCTGCAGGTGCCGCTCGAATTCCACCCGCTCCGGATCGGGCAGGGCATCCAGGGCGTAGCTGCCGCTGAGCACGTGCCAGTCGTCGGCCGGGATTTTCACCACGTCACCGCCATGCAGTCACGCATCCTGATCAACCCGTCTCTGATCCTGGTCTTCACCGTGCCGAGGGCCACCCCGAGCAGGTGCGCGACCTGCGGATAGGTGTATCCGCCGTAGTAGGCGAGCTTGATCGACTCGCGCTGCAGCTCGGTGAGGCCGTCCAGGCAGCGGCGCACCCGCTGGTGGTCCAGCGTCGCCGCCACGACTTCGGCCGCGTCGTCGTCCGGGACCATCCCGGTCGCCGCCTTCTGCTCCCGGCGCGAGCCTGCGCACTCCGAACGGACCCGGTCGACCGCGCGGCGGTGCGCGATGGTGAGCGCCCAGGCGGCGGCGCTGCCGCGGGCCGGGTCGAACCTGGACGCCGTGCGCCAGACTTCGAGCAGCACCTCCTGGGCGACTTCCTCGGACTGGGCTGGATCTCTCAGCACCTGCCGGACCACCCCGTACACCGGCCCGGCCAGCCCACCGTAGACCAACTCGAACGCCCGGTGATCGCCGCGGGCCACCCGGGCCATCAGGGCGGTGAGATCAGGTTCGGCCTCGGTTCCCGGTTCCGGCTGGCACTGTCGTATATCTGGCCTGCTCATGCCTCCCATTCGAGGCCCGGACGCATCCGGATTGCTCCTGCATAACTTCGTAAGAAAAAGCACGCTCGAGCATGCGGCAGCGGGTCGGCTTCGCTCGCGCGCTGTCCGTCGAGCCAGACGCGCTGCTGATGGACGAGCCCTTCTCGGTCCTAGACGTGCTCACCGCGGCGAACCTGCGCGGCGAGCTGACCCGGCTCTGCGAGGGCAAGGAATTCCCGGTCAAGGCGGCCCTGATCGTCACGCACAACATCGAGGAAGCCGTCCAGCTGGCCGACCGCATCCTGGTGCTCTCCTGCAATCCGGGCCGGATCCTCGCCGAACTGCCGGTCCCGCTGCCCCCGCCCCCGGGACCGGCAGACCCCTGGTTTCGAGCAGCTCGTGGACAGCGTCTACGGCATCCTGACCGGCCGCGAGGAAGCCGCCGAGCAGGCCGTGGCGTCCCCGGATGCCGCGGTCGCAACCCCGGCCGACGTGCCGCTCCCCGAGGTCTCCGCGGGCGGGCTTTCCGGCTGCTGGAAATCCTGGCCGCGCGGGGCGGGCAGGACGGGCAGGACGGGCTGGCCGAACTGGCCGACGACCTGAGCTTCGAGATCGACGACCTGCTCCCGCTGGTGGACGCGGCCGTCCTGCTCAGCCTGGCCCGGGTGCACAACGCGCAGCTGGAGATCACCGACATCGGCCGGGAGTTTGCCCGGGCCGACATCGACACCAGCAAGAAGATCTTCGGTGAGCTGATCGCCGAACGTGCCCCGCTCGTCAAGGCGATCCTGCGGGCGCTGCGCGCCACCGAGGACGGGACCCTGCGCGAGGGGCTTCTTCCTGGACCTGCTTCGCCGCGGCTTCTCCGCCGAGGAGGCCCGCCGCCAGCTCGACATCGCCATCGACTGGGGGCACTACGGCGAGCTGTTCGAGTACGACGCGGAAAGCGGCCAGCTGGTCCTGGGCTCCGACCCGGCTAAAGTCGGGGCATGACGGGTTGGGGCTCTTGGGGACGTCCCCGGGTGGGCGTGTCGAGCTGTCTGCTCGGCGAGGAGGTCCGGTTCAACGCCGGGCACAAGCGGTACCGGTTTCTCACCGACGACCTTGACCGCTACGTCGACTGGGTGCCGTACTGCCCCGAGATGGAAATCGGGCTCGGCACGCCGCGCGAGGCGATCCGGCTGACCACCGGCGGGCGCCTGGTCAACCGGGGCGGCACCGCCGACCACACGGCGGCCATGGCGGCCCTGCCGCTACCCGCGGAGCTGGACGGCTACGTGTTCAAGGCCAAGTCGCCGAGCTGCGGCATCCGCGCCATCCCGCGGTACCGCGACGAAAAGCAGCGCGACGACAGGCAGCGCGACGACAGGCAGCGCGACGACAGGCAGCGCGACGACAGGCGGGCCGTCGACCACGCCGGCCGCGGCTTGTACGCGGCGCGGGTGCTCAGCGCGTTCGCGCTGCTGGCGGCCGAGGACGAGGGCCGCCTCAACGACACCGGGCTGCGGGAAGCGTTCGTCGAGCGCATCTTCGCGGCCGCCCGGCTGCGTTCTTTCCTGGCCGGGGCGTGGTCAGCGGGAGACCTAGTGGCATTCCACGCCCGGCACAAGCTGCAGATGCTGGCGCACGACCCGGCGCGCTACCGGTCGGCCGGGCGGGTCGTGGCGGCGGCAGGCACCGCGCCGCGGGAGCAGACCGCTTCGGCCTACCGGGACGTGTTCCTGGCCGCGATGGCGAGCCCCGCCACCCGCGGCCGCCACGCCAACGCGCTGCAGCATGCCTACAGCCGGATCGGCCGGGACCTCGACCGGCCGCGGCGCCACGACCTGGCGGCCCGGATCGACGCCTACCGGCGCGGCGAGGAGCCGCTCAGCGTGCCGATCGCGCTGCTCGCCCACTACTCTCTGGGCCTGCCCTGGCTGGCGGAGCAGACGTACCTCAGGCCCTTCCCCCCGGACCTGCGCCTGCGGCACTCCGTTTCGGCGGGAGCGGGATGACCGATGCTCCACTGTTGCCCGCTGCTCCCGCCCCGGCTGCGCCTCGCCACCCCGGCCCCCCACCGGTACATTCCCCCCATATCGGTCCAATGCGGGCTAGCGTGAAAGGACGTGAAATTCAATGAACGTGGCGTTCTACTGAAAAGAGTCAGTAGAACGCCACGTTCATTGAATTTCCGGGGGACCTGGGTGGGGAGAGGGGGGCTCATGGGGCGTACGGGAAAGCGATGGCGCGCAGGGCGGGCCCTGCACGGTCTGAGTGTCTGTACGAACCGGCTCGGGACCAGTTGCGCGACAGTCTCGGGTGGCCGGGGAACGCCGTGGCGGCGTGTAAATGGTCCACACCTGTCACATGAGTCCCGCCCGTAGCTATTTACGCACCAGTTTCGATGGCGCCCGAGACTGTTCATGATCATGAATGGAAGTGCTTTGGCCGGCCGCGGCGACCTCGGACGTTGGCTGGAATCCTTACGTGAGGGGGAACCACCGCTCGTTCGGCCCATAATGTCCCTGGACCGGGGACGGCGGGTCAGCCTGGTACGGCGGGTCAGGCGCCGGCGGCCCTGTGCCGTTTCGGCGGAAGCGGGATGAAGCCGCTGGTCCGCGCGATGTAGTCGGCGTACTGCGGGCGGTCGGCCATCCGCCGTTCGGTGAGCCGCTGGCCCGACCCGCGGGTCAGCAGGAAGGTCATCAGCAGCGGCCCGACGATGGTCAGCAGTTCCACCCAGGAGCCCAGGCTGATCAGGAACAGGCCCCACCACATGCAGAAGTCGCCGAAGTAGTTGGGATGGCGGGTGTACCGCCACAGGCCGCGGTCCATGATCTGGCCCTTGTGGGCCGGGTCGGCCTTGAACCGGGCCAGCTGCCAGTCGCCGACCGATTCGAACACGAAACCGCCCAGCCAGAGGGCGGCGCCGATGACGGCGAGCGGACCCGCCGGGGCCCGCTCCAGCATTCCGGCCTGGACCGGGAGGGTGGCCAGCCACAAGATCAGGGCCTGGAGCAGGTAGATGGTCCGCAGCGCGTAGCGGTTCTTGTCGCCCTTCGTACGGCTCAGCAGGTCGCGGTAGCGCGGGTCCTCTGGCTTGCCCCGGTTGCGCGAGCCGATGTAGACGGCCAGCCGCAGGCCCCAGATGACCGAGGCGGCCGCGAGCGTCGCGCGGCGCGCGGGCTGGCCGTACCCGATCGAGCTGACCAGGGCGACCAGGGCGACCAGGGCGAGGCCGATGCCCCACGCGGTGTCCACCACGCTGTGCTTGCCGACCTTCAGCGCGATGCCGAACGTGACGGCCATCACGGCCAGCAGCGCGACCGCCGTGCATCCGAGCGTGACGGCGAACGGGCCGGCGGGCAGGCCGCTCACCGGGCGCATGTCCATGTCGGGGGCGCTGGTCAAATCCGGGCCAGGGTGAGCTGGCTGACGCCGATGTAGCCGGCCCGGAAGCCGGCTTCGGAGTAGCACAGGTAGAAGTTCCACATCCGGATGAACACCTCGTCGAACCCGAGGCCGGCCACCTCGTCGGCGCGGGCGCGGAACCGCTCCCGCCAGATCCGCAGCGTCTCCGCGTAGTGGGCACCGAAGTCCTCACGGCCGGTGATCCGCAGCCGGGTGGCCTCGGTCAGGCTGTTCTCGATCGCGGTGACGGACGGGAGCAGCCCGCCGGGGAAGATGTACTTCTGGATCCAGGTGTAGGTGTGCCGGGTGGCCAGCATCCGGTCGTGCGGCATCGTGATGGTCTGCAGCCCGATCCGCCCGCCCGGCGCCAGGTGCGCATCCAGGGCGGCGAAGTAGGCGTCCCAGTAGCGCTCGCCGACCGCCTCGAGCATCTCGACCGAGCAGATCGCGTCGAACTCGCCGTCCACGTCGCGGTAGTCGCGCAGTTCGACGCTGACCTGGCCGGCCAGGCCCGCCTCGGCCACCCGGCGGGCGGCGAGCGCCTGCTGCTCGCGCGAGATCGTGATGGTGCGCACCCGCGCGCCCCGGCGCGCGGCCTGGATGGCCAGCTCGCCCCAGCCGGTGCCGACCTCGAGCACCCGGCAGCCGGGCCCCACCCCGGCCCGGTCGAGCAGCCGGTCGATCTTGCGGTGCTGCGCCTCGGCGAGCAGGTGGCTACCGGGCGGCACCGACAGCGTGCCGTCGGCTTCGGCGAAGAGGGCCGAGGAGTAGGTCATGGTCTCGTCGAGGAACAACGCGAACAGGTCGTTGGACAGGTCGTAGTGGCGGCTGATGTTGCGCCGGGCGCCCGCGATGGTCTGCGCGTCGTCCTTCGGCTGGCGGCGCACGGCCAGCCCGCGCAGCCGCTGCAGCCAGGGCGGCACGAGCTCGTCGACATGAGCGGCGCAGACGGTGAGCAGCCCGGT
>Ga0209656_10000501_pt1 | contig 25732 bp, 23 predicted proteins | sample BogFormECP12_OM2_FD_188239 | JGI IMG/M metagenome (GOLD analysis project Ga0209656, IMG submission 188239) | Bog forest soil microbial communities from Calvert Island, British Columbia, Canada - ECP12_OM2 (SPAdes) (version 2) | ecosystem: Environmental > Aquatic > Freshwater > Wetlands > Bog ...
TTCGCAAAGCGGAGTTCAGGTGCTCTCGATGCAGCTGGGGGTCATGCCAATCGCTTCCCCCTCCGGTGGCCTGGCTGAGTACCAGCCCCCGGGCTTTCCACCGGTCGGCGTCGACGACGTCGCCGGGCTGGCTGCCGCGTTCGATGATCTGGCAGATCCGCTCACCGCGACCCTGCGTGGGGGAGCGGCGTCGCGTCACTACGCCGATCACTTCAGCGTCGATCACGCCGTGGACGGCCTTGTGGATGTGCTCACCGAAGTGGGTCATCGAATCGGGAAAGCGTCAGTATGAACATGATTGCCGACTCCGCCTCAAACCGGTTGCCGCCATTCGCAATTCACTTTCGAACTGGAGGTAAGTGATAATGCGCGCCCTCGTCGCCGCCCTCGTTGTCGGGTGCGTTTTGGTCAGTGCTTCGGCGGGCTGTTCGTCGCCCTCGCCGGGGAGCACACCGAGCACACCGGCAAGCACGTCAGCCGCCGCGTCGCTGCCAGCAACTTCGGCCATCCGAGACGAGTTGATTCCTGGCATTGGAGCTACGCGGGCCAACTGGGACGACTCGCACACGCTAGACGCGGCGAGCAACAACGGTTCCGACTACGGCGATGATCCCAGTTTGCCCTCGTACCTGACGGATAACGGTGCTGTCTACCGTGACGTAGGCGACCTCGGCACTGGAAGGATCCAGGCCTACACCCTGGCTATGCATACGGTCGACGCACAGGAGGTTCTACGGCAGCTCCGGCAAGAGTTACCGTCCGACGCGACGGTCGCATGGGATCTAACGCGCGATCAGTGTTATCGAGTGGCTTTCAATAGCCCGACCCTGCAGGTCCGCAGGGCGTTACATGGCAGAGGCTGAGCTTGAATACATTCAGCAAGACGGAACGACGGCGACGAGTCCTGACAGGTTCAACATTGCTTCGTTGTGGCTTGACGACGCCGGCTCGCCACCAGACCCTGAAAAAGGCTGCTGATGCTACGCCGTTCGCGCGGACGGCTGTGATTAGGGGCGCGCCGACGACCTTGGAATCGCTATCGTCGCGACGAGACCACGATGGTCCGACCCTGGAATCTTCAGCGTGCGCAGCGACGTTGCCGTGCAATTACGAGTGAGTATGTGGTCGATGGCGATAAAAGGGGGACTCACAATACGATCCAGTGGTCCATATCATGGACCACTGGACGGCGTCAGCCACCCCGCTCGCAACTGCTCGAGCCGCTGTGCCGTCCGAGTGCGGTAGATCTCGACGGCACGAAGCTTCACGTCCTCATAACCTCGAACGAGGTCAGGCAGCCCGGCGATCTCGGCGGCGGGCTCGACGGTCTGTGGTGACAGCCACTGCGCGACTTCGAGGATTGTGGCCCGATACTCGTCGACGAGTGTTCGCTCTAGCCGACGCATCCTGCTGTACCCGAAAATGTCCAGCCTGGTGCCGCGGACCCACCGCATCCCATAGAGCACCCGCAGCCACGGATTGACCCACGATCCCAGGGCCAGCTTGTCCTTGAGACCCATGGCACGAAGCGATGGGGGGTGCAGTCGTATCTTGGCTGTCGCATCCGCACCGAACTCAGCGGCCAACTTCGAGCGGAAGGCGGGATCGACCGCCAAGCGGGCGACCTCGTATTCGTCCTTGTAGGCCATCAACCTGTAGAGGTAACGGGCTACCGCTTCAGTAACAATGGTCGTGCCGGCCGCAGCCGATTCTGCGACCCGGACCTGCTCCACAAAGTCCGTGTACTCCTTTGCGTAAGAGTCATTTTGGTACTCGACTAGGTCCCAAGCCCGCGATAGGACGATGCGCGCCAGTTCGCTCCCTTCGGCCGCCTGCACGGCGGCGGCGATCACGCGCGCGGCGTGTGGTGGCGGCGGAGGTGAGGACGAAGACGTTCTCCGGGTAATCATTTCGCCGGCCGCGAGCGGGTCGCACACCACTTGACGGCCGCGACGAAACGCCTGCAGATTCGTCTCCACGGCCGCGCCGTTCAACGTAATCGCCTGTTCGATTGCCGCGGCGGTCAACGGAATGGCGCCGGCCTGATACGCCGCGCCGACCAGAATCATGTTGGCGTACTGCTCGTTGGCGAACAGCTCCCGGGCGATGTGTCCAGCGTCGAGGTAAACAGCGCGCCGGGTCGATTCATCGATTCGGTCTCGGATGGTCCCCGCGTCGGGAAAGGAAACCGTGGTGTCGACAATCATCTGACCGGTGGGCACCGTCGTGGACGACACGACGGCGACGGTCCGGTCGCGCGACGCCACCTTCAGGTTGGCCGAGTCGGTTCCGACCAGGCTGTCGCAGACGAGATAGAGATCGCAGGTTCCCTCGACCAGCTTCGACGACCGAAGCTGCGGGGCGACGGTCATTTTCAGATCAGAAATGACTGCGCCACCCTTCTGTGCCAAACCGGTTTGATCCAGCCCGCGAACGGACTTGCCGTCCAGCAATGCGGCGGTGGCCAGCATCTGGGAGACCGTGACGACACCGGTGCCACCCACGCCGAGTATGCGCATCGCGAAGCCATCGGAACCGCACACGTTTTCGGGTTCGGGAAGCCGGCTCCCGGCCAACGGCGGCGTGTGTACCTTGACTCGTGCGTGTCCCGGGGTGACCGTCACAAAGGAGGGGCAATCGCCTTTTAGGCACGAATAGTCCAGATTGCACGATGACTGGTGAATCGCTGTCTTTCGGCCGAATTCGGTATCGATCGGATGGACGGAAAGGCAATTGGACTTCTCGCCGCAGTCGCCGCAGCCTTCACAGATCCGTTCGTTGATCACCACTCTGGACGTCGGTGTCTTGATCTGTCCGCGTTTGCGCTTGCGGCGCTTTTCGGCCGCGCACTCCTGGTCGTGGATGAGGACGGTCGTGCCGGGCACTGCGGCGAGTTCCCGCTGCACCGCGATCATCTCGTCGCGGTCGCGGACCTCGATCTCTTTGGGCAGGTTTTGCGAACGGACCCGGTCCAAGTCGTCGGTCGTGACGACGATCTTTGCCACGCCTTCGGCGCATAGCAGCTGAATAAGGCGTTGGAGAGTGAACGCGCCCACCGGATCTTGGCCGCCGGTCATCGCGACGGTCGAGTTGTACAACAGCTTGTATGTGATGTTCTCACCGGATGCGACGGCTGCCCTGATCGCCAGGCTGCCCGAATGCGTGAATGTTCCATCGCCGATGTGCTGAATAAAGTGCTTCTCATGCGCGAATGGCGCCAGTCCCAACCATTGCGCCCCTTCGCCGCCCATCTGGGTCACTCCCATGACGTTGCCGACCAGCTTGTCATCCATGACCATGGTCATGGCGTGACACCCGATACCGCCGCCCACGGTGCTCCCTTGGGGCACCCTCGTCGAGGAGTTGTGGGGACACCCCGAACAGAAATATGGGGTCCGAGTCAGCAGCGGAAGTTCGATACGCGCACGCTTGGATCGCTTCTGCCATTCCAGGACAGGTTCTATCGCGTACTCGTTACCCAGTCTGCGCGCCAGAGCCGTTGCGACACTATCGGTGTCGAGTTCTCCGGAGGCGCTCACCAAAACTTGTCCACTAGGATCGAACTTGCCGATCACACGAGGCGGGTTCGCCGTGCCATACAGCAGGTCCTTGATCGCGGTCTCGACGAACGCGCGCTTCTCTTCGACGACGATGATTTCGTCGAGCCCGCGCGCGAAGTTGCCGACTATCTCGGGATCGAGCGGATAGATCATGCCAACCTTGAGCACACGAATACCGTAGTGGCCCAGTCCGTCGTCACTGATGCCCAACGTGGCCAGAGCCTCCCTGACGTCGAGGTAAGTCTTGCCAGCGGCAACGATCCCCAGCCGATCTCGGTATCCTTGCTGGACAATACGATTCAGTGAATTGGCTCGCGCATACTCGATTGCGCGCGGCAGCCTGTCGTCGATCTGGCTTTGCTCGAATTGCAGCAGATTCCGGCCGATGAGCCGTGCGTCAGGTGTGTGGTGGGCCGCGCCGAGGCCGTCGAAGCTGGGCTCGACGCGCGTGGAGTCTAGTGCCACCGTCATGGATCCATCGGCGACCGCAGTGACGATCTTGAGGCCCGACCACAGCCCGGTGAACCGTGACAGGTAAGGCGCGTGCACAGCATGATCGAGCGCCTCTTGCGGATCGCAGGGATAAAGCGTGGGAATCATCAAGTCCGCCAACGCGAACTCGGATGCGCACGCCACGGTGGAAGACTTCGCGCCGGGATCGTCTCCGACCAGGGCGACAGCCCCGCCTAGCGGATCGGTGCCAATCCGGTTGGCGTGCCGAAGAGCATCGGATGCCCGGTCGAGTCCTGGAGATTTCCCGTACCAGTAGCCGGTGATACCCCGCGTTGTGAACCGGCCCGCTGAACCTGCCAACTGGGTCCCCATCACTGACGTCGCGGCCAGTTCCTCGTTGACAGCGGGGCGGTGCACGATGTCGAATCCGTCCAAGGCCCCCCGCTGCCGCGCGATTTCGAGGTCCAGCCCGGCCAGCGGTGAGCCCTCGTACCCGGCGACGAACGTGGCCGTGTGGCAGCCGCGTGCCGCGTCGAGGATTGCGCGGTCACGAAATGCCCGCACGAGCGCCTGGACCCCAGTCAGGTGGACGGTGCCGGCGCTGCGGACGTATCGATCGTCGAGCGAATAGCTGCCGATGGGCTGCGGAGTTGTCATCGTGGCCTCACGGTGTGTGCGGACAGTTAGTCCACATAATTTGGCTTTACAAGACTAACAGTTCGTCAAATTCGTTCTTGAATCGCATGTGAGTATGTATACTCCATTTTGAGGTGATTGTCGGTATGGCCGCCCCGGGGCAGCGTCGTAACGCAACCCCGCAAGGCGCGACCTGCTTTCACTATTTGAGGAGCGACATGGGACCTCGGCAGGGTGCGCAGACTGAGACGGCAAACACCCCGCGCGGGTCAGACCTTGAGGTGAGGCCCACAACGCCCGCGGATACCGCCGAGATTTGCGATCTGCTCGAGCACGGCTTCGGTATCCCGGCTGATCACTGGCGCCCACTCTGCACGACCAACTGGCTGGCGGACAAGCCGCGAGGCTTCGTTCTCACTGATGGCGGCAGGATCGTCGGCCATGTCGGCTTGATCTGCGTGCAGCGGGAGATCAACGGAAAGACCGGCATCGTCTGCAACCATTCCGGCTTTTATGTCGCGCCGGATTATCGCGGTCGGGGCTTGGGGGCGACGCTCTCCGCGGCCGCCGTGGGGCGCGACGAGCGCATCACCCACACCTCCCTCACCCCCGCCCCGGTGACACAACGGATCCTAGAGGCCTCGGGGTGGTCAATCCTCGACCGGCACGTGTTGCTGTTCCCGCCGGGGCTCAATGCCGAAACCCTTTGGCAGTCGCGTGTCGACATCGATGTCAACGATCGGACAGTGCGCGCGTCGCTCGGGCAGGCCGAGCGCCGGATCTACGATGACCACGCGTCCTATGACTGCCTGCACATGACCGCCTGCGATGCCGGCGGCACGGCCTACCTGGTGGTCAAGCGGCGTCTGCGCCGTACGACGAGGTGGGCGGTCGGGATTCCGTTGTCCCAGATATTGTATTGCAGCGCGCCGGACGTGCTTGCTCGCAACCTCGAACGAATCAAGCTGGCGATCATGTGGCAACAGAAGACCTTCGGCATCGCGATGAACGAGCGCCTCTTTCCCAAGGCGCCGCGTGCGATCAGAAGGGAGGAAATCGCCCAATACCGATCGGCGATATTCACCCCGGACGAACTCGACCTGCTGTACTCGGAGTTCGTGCTGCTCGATATCTAACGGGGCTTCGCCCCAGCCCGACGAGGCATGCCGTGGTCGCCTTGGGTTGGGAGGCTCCGGTCGGACGGGGTTGAGACCGTGACCGGTCCGGTGTATGAACCGCATAGCGCGGTTGGTATCACGCAGGTGGATTGATATCAGCCCCGTGACGCATCTAACCGAGCTAATCGCGGATCTGGGTGACCGCGACGCGGAGCGTGGCATCGCCCCCACTTTGAGGCAGCGCAGGGCTTCGGGGATCAGCGCCACCCCGGAAGGCGCATGAGGTGCCCGCAACGATCGCCAATGCGGTGTTCAACGCCACCGGCAGGCGCGTCACCGATCTGCTCATCACGGTGGAAAAGCTGCTGTGAACGCCCAACTCCGCTAAAGTGCAGTCGGCTTTGAATATTCCGGAAGGGGAACGACGGGACTATGAGAAAGCTTAGTGTTGGGTATCTAGTTGATGATGGATACCAACCGAGCCTAGTTTATGACTTAATAGAGAAGAGCAAATCGGCAGAGCATTATTCAATCGACTACTTGGTTGTGCAGACATTTGCCGAGGACAAGAATCTGCTTAAAAGGGCTTACAGGTTATTCAAAAAACGGGATTTTCTAAAATTTGTCGCCGCTGCCTGCTTCAAGGCTATTTTAGCCTTAGAAAGCCGTATGTTTGTCAAGGATCCCAAACGTAAAAGCGCTTTTGACATGCATCATGTTGATACTTTTCATGTGCCAAAAATACACGTTCGCCCACTCAAACTTACGAGCGGATTGGTTTATCGGTATCGTGAAGAAGACCTAGATAAGATCAAGAGTTTAAATGTCGATGTCCTTTTCAACGGGCAAAGTGGAACTTTGCGCGGCGGAATTTTGACAGTATGCGAATTCGGAATTATCTCTTTTCATTACGGGAATAATCACGTAAATGGAGGAGGCCCTCCCGGCTTCTGGGAGGTGTTTAATCGAGAGCCGTCAACGGGCTTCGTAATACAAAGATTGCCGGATGAATTAGACGTGGACGCACAAGTGGCGTGCGACGTCATCGACGGGGACGTGCTCATGAGAGGCTCCATTGCTACGATATCCCCTTATGCGCGAAATCTTGCACAAATCTACAAGAAGTCAAATATCTTTATGCATAGATTTCTTGAAGATTTGGGCAGGACAAGGATTTTGCCCCAATTTCTGCCTAGGTCGCCTTATGTATATCAACCCTACACGATGCCCTCATTATATGTTATTGCTTTATATCAAATTAAAACCTTTATTACGATGACTCGACGGCTTTTCAACAGGCTGGGTGGCAAAGAACAACGCTGGGGCGTCGCCTACCAGTTCGCTGAAAATTGGCAAAGTTCAGTGCTCTCGGGATCAAATATCATTGCGAACCCTCCCTATCGCTGTCTTGCTGATCCTTTCGTTTTCAGGCACGGGGATTTGGACGTGTGTTTCGTTGAGGATCTCGACTTCAGAACTAACAGAGGCAAAATATCTGTTTTTAAAATCAGCGGTAACAAATACGAGGAGCTCGGCTCCGCCCTGGATGAGCCGTTTCACTTGTCGTACCCATTTATCTTCACAGTCGACAATGAACTATATATGTGTCCCGAAACTGGGGAGATAAGAGAAATACGGCTGTATAAATGCACTGAATTTCCACTTCGGTGGTCCTTCCATAAGACTCTAATTAAGGATGTCTCTGCAGTAGACACCAACATATTCTTTTTCAAAGACAGATGGTGGCTGCTGACCAATATTGATAGTTCCGAAATAGGAGAGAATTGCTCGGAACTGCACATATTTTACTCCAATGCTTTCGACTCTGATGCATGGACGCCGCACGCAAAAAATCCTGTGATTTTCGATAGCGAAAGAGCCAGAAATGGAGGCTTTTTTCGAGACGGTGAGAAGTTATTCCGAGTATTTCAAAGACAGGGCTTTGATCGATACGGCGAATCAATGGGAATCGCACAGATCAAAGACCTGGGAACGGAGACTTATCGCGAAGAAACCGTTAGGATAATAGAGCCGAGCTTTGCCCCGAAGATCGTTGGAACTCACACTTTCTCCAATTATCGCGGCTTATTGGCAGTTGATTTTGTGAAGGTTGAGCAAGTCAAAGCTGCTTCTCGCTGAGCCTGATTTATCGGAGCGCCAGGAACCCGCAGCACGAGGAACAAGGCCAAGCCGTGTTCGACGCGAATACGCCGCGGCGGGCCGTAGTACGCGCAGCCAGGGGCGGGACGTGGTAGTTGCGGGTTCGGCCGGGTTTGTCGACGAGCCGTTTGCCGCGCAGCCCCGTTCACAGCAGCTTTTCTACCGTGATGGGCAGATCGCTGACGCGCCTGCCGGTGGCGTTGAACACGGCATTGGCGATCGCGGCGGGTACCCCGACGATCACCAACTCGCCGAGTCCCTTGACGCCGATCGGGCCGGCGATCTTGTCCTCCGCGGGTAAGAAGGTCGCGTCCAGGGCGGGGATGTCGGCGTTGACCGGAACCAGATAATCGGACATGTTCGCGTTGACGATCCGGCCGTCACGGTGGTCGAGTTGGGTCCCTTCCAACAGGGCCATCCCAATGCCTCCGACCATGCCGCCGATCGCCTGACTGTGCGCGAGTTTGGGATTGATCACCCGGCCCGCGTCGTAGCATCCATACATGCGGCGGATCCGCACCGTCGCAAGCAGTGGGTCCACAACGACTTCGGCGAATACGGCTCCGTAGGCGTACATCGAGTATCGCTTGTCGGCGTCGCTGGGCGTCCACGTCTGCTCAGAATCCAGATGGGGCCAGCCGCGCCGGCGCAACAGTTCCTGGTACGTCTCGCCGCGGTCGGGTCCGGCCTTGGAAATTGTGGAGAACATGCGGCCATCAGTGACCGCAACGTCCTCCGGGCGCAGGCCGTTGAGTGGCGATTCCGGGTCGATGACAGCTATGCGAATGAACCTGTCGCGCAGCATGTTCGCTGCGGTGAACACCGCCGCGCCCACACTCGCCATGGTCTGCGAGCCCGAGTGCGGAGGCGCTGGCGGGAACCCACTATCGCCGAGGGCAAAACGCACCCGTCTAAGCGGCATCCCCAGAGCGTCCGCGGCGACCTGCGTCATCGACGTATACGTTCCGGGTCCCATGTCGCTCGTTCCGCTTTGCACCTCGGCGGTGCCATCGGCCAAAACCCTAGCGATTGCAGCACATTGACTACGCGCCGTGAAAAAGGCCGCCGCGGCCATCCCGATCCCAACGAGTTGATCGCCGTCGTGGGTGGCCCCGGGCGTCGGATTACGCCGGTTCCACCCGAAGGTCGCCGCGCCCTGCCTGAGGCAGTCGGTGAGTCGTCTCGTGGAAAACGGCGTGCCGGTGGTCTGGTCGACATCGGGTTCGTTGCGCAGGCGCAACTCGATCGGGTCCATGCCCAGCCGGTGTGCGAGATCGTCCATGCCGGACTCGAGCGCAAACATTCCGGTGACCGCGCCGGGTCCCCTCATGTACGTCGGCAGATTGACGTCCAGCGGCACAATGCGATACGTCGAACGCATGTTGGGCACGCGGTAGAGGAACCGCGGATTGCCGACCAGCCCATCCTCATAGGTGCCGTATTTGGCTGTCTCGGTGCGCCCCTCGTGGATCATGGCGACGATGTGTCCGGAGTGGTCTGCCCCGATGGCCATGCGCTGCCGGCTGGTGGGCCGGTAGCCGATTGCGCTGTACATCTGCTTGCGGGTCAGCACCAGCTTGACGGGTCGTTGCATTCGCCGAGCGGCGAAGGCGGCCAGGAGTTGATGCGGCCAGGTCTCTCCGGCACTACCGAACGCACCGCCGACGAATGGGGAGATCACCCGTACGTGGTCTTGGGGCACGCCCATCGCCTTGGCGTAGACCTGCCGCGCCGAGCTGATGCTTTGCACTTTGTCCCACACCGTGAGCTTCTCGCCGTCCCACTTGGCAATGGTTGCAGGCAATTCCATCGGATTGTGATTGTTGCGGGCGATGCTGAACTGGAGGTCTGTCACCACCGACGCACGGCGAATCGCCTGGTCCGCATCACCGCGGGTGTAGTCGCGGTTGTAATGCCCGGGTTGCGTAACGGCCTGCGGTGCATCGATATCCGTCAATATTGGTCGGCTTGAATAACGGACATCGACGAGCGACGCCCCGTGGGCCGCCGCCTCGAGTGTCGTGGCGATCACCACGGCGAGCGGCTGGCCGAAGTAGGAAACCTGGCGGGTGTCGAACGGCAATTTCCCCCCGGTGAAGTCGGTCAGCACCCGAAGCACGTCATGGTGCCGCAGTGCGGCACTGGTGTCCATTTGGTTGACGCGACCGCGTGCCACCGTGCTGCACACCAGCGTGGCGTACACCAATCCGGGAACCTGGTTGTCGGCCGCGTATGGGGCCTTCCCGGTTACTTTGAGCTGGCCGTCGACCCGGGTAACCGGCTGGCCGCAGACGAACTGTGACACGGCGGGCAATGGGTGCGTCATGGCATCGCCGCCACGGTGGCCAATTGTCTCTCGACGGTGCGCTTGAGGAGTTCGACCTTGAAACCGTTCTCGCGCAAAGGCTTTGCGCCGTCAGCGGCAAGCGCGGCCGCAGCGCGGAAGACGTCGGCATTGGGTGGCCGCCCGCGCAATGCTCCTTCGACCGCCGGCAAGCGCCACGGCACGGTGCCAACCCCGCCGACTGCGACCCTCGCGCTGCGTATCGTGCCGGCGCCGATATCGAGTGCCACCGCCGCCGAGGTCAGTGCGAACTCGTAGGACTCACGATCGCGCACCTTGAGGTAGCCGGACCGACGGGCCTCGGGCCCGACCGGCACCTCGATGGCGGCGATCAGCTCGCCGGGGCGAAGGTTGTGCTCCTGCTCAGGTGTGTCGCCGGGCTGGCGGAAGAGATCAGGAAGGGGAAGCCGCCGCTCCCCGGACGTGTCCCGGGCCACCACCACGGCATCCAGTGCGAGCAGTGCAACCGCGAGGTCTGAGGGGTGGGTCGCGACGCAGTGTCGGCTCGTGCCAAGTATTGCGTGCGTGCGGTTGCGCCCCTCGATCGCCGAGCAGCCGGTGCCGGGGCTGCGCCGGTTGCACGCGGCGGACACGTCGCGGAAGTACAGGCACCTGGTGCGTTGCAGCAGGTTGCCGCCGATGGAGGCCATGTTGCGCAGCTGAGCCGAGGCGCTGAGCTCGAGGGCTTGACCGATCATGGGAATTTGTTGCCGGACCACTGGATGGGCGGCCAGATCGGACATCCGCACCAGGGATCCGACGTAGATTTTCCCCGGCTGCGGGTCGATTGACGTGTACGGGAGGGCGTTGATGTCGACCAGCGCGTCGGGCCGTTCGACGGTTTCGCGCATCAGGTCGACGAGCGTGGTACCACCGGCGATGTAACGAGCACCGGCCGCCGCGGCCCGCAACGCCGACTGCTCGTCGGCGGCCTTGGCGTACCGGAACGGCAACACGTGCTAGTGGTCCCGCGCCGCGGTCGCGACTGCGTTGACGATGTTGGTGTAGGCCCCGCAGCGGCAGATGTTGCCGCTCATCCACTCTCGTATTTCCGCCGGCGAGCGCGCGTGCCCTTCAGCGATACACCCGACCCCGGACATGATCTGGCCCGGCGTGCAGTAACCACATTGAAACGCGTCCTCGTCAATGAACGCCTGTTGGAGCGGATGGAGTCTGCCGTTGTCGGCCAAGCCCTCGATGGTGCTGATCTGCGCTCCGTCGTGCATCACCGCCAGCGTCAGGCAGGAGTTGATCCTACGACCGTTAACCAACACCGTGCATGCACCGCACGCGCCCTGGTCGCAGCCCTTCTTCGTTCCGGGCAATCCCGCTTGTTCGCGCAGCATGTCCAACAGCGACATGCGGTTGTCGACGGTGAATTCTCGATGCTCACCGTTGATCTGGGCGCGTACGACCGCGGTGTGGCTTTCGTCGTGGCCGTGGTCGGTGCGGTCACATCCGGCAACGGCGGGCCAGGCGGCGACGGCGCCACCCACGGCGAGGGAGGCGCCCACGAATGTCCTGCGGTTGAGTCGGAGTCGGTCGTCCACTGGTTCAGCTAATGAGGCTCGCGGGCATGGAACGCCTCGCGATGCACCCTCGCGCGACCCAACTGGGCGAACGTGCTTTGCACCACGCAAATGCTATGCCCGCCCACACCGTTGGCATCGAGTGGGCGGTCCCGTGCCGGGCCTATTCGCTTCGCGAAACGTACTGCGGCCATCGTTTCGACGCCTAATCCGGCTGAAGCACCTTCAGTTTCGGCTCGTCGAGGGCGGCCGGAACTTGGTCGATGGCGTCACGGGCACTGCGGCGGCGCAGGGCCTTGGTGACCGCCGGCGCGGCGTGCTTGGCACCGAACATGAAGCGCTGGACCGGACCAAAGACCGGTGCGGCGGGCAGACCGACGATGAACAGTCCGTTGACCGAGGTCTCGAAATGCGCGTTGAGGCGCGCATAGGGGCCCTCCCGCTCGATCTGGGCGCGCAGTGTGGGTTCGAGGCAATCGATCCGGTCGAGCGCGACGTCGAATCCGGTGGCGGCGATCACGTGATCGGTGAGAATCTCTGTCGCACCGGCGGGGCCGGTCAGGCCAAGCCGCACTTGGCCGTCCACGGCCTGTGCCGAGGCGATCTGATGCTCGAAGAGGACATCGATTTTGCCCTCGACGATTTTGCCCTCGACGCGCTCGCGTAACCACCACGCTCCCGAGGGGCCCCAGCTGTTGAGGAAAAAGCGGTGCCGCTTGGCCGGCTTGAAGATGCGGCGGTAAAGAAATGGCAACTCCGAGATCGCCCAGGAGCGCCATCCGGGTCCAAGACCGGACTCGGGGCAGCGCAGTCTTTCGATCAAAGTGGGGTCGGGCCGCGTGGGGCTGTTCCAGGTGATCTGCTTGCGCCGTATCACCAGGCGGGTGGTGGCTCCTGCTTCTTGCAAGAGCGCGGCCGATTCGAGGGCGGACCCTCCGGCGCCGACGACGGTTACGTCGCGACCGGCGAACTGCCGCAGATCGTGCAGCGCGGTGCTGTGCAGGCACATTGCGTCGGGCAAACCCTTGAGCTCGTCGGGAACGTGGCGAAAGCCCATGTGGCCGGTCGCGAGGACCACCCGGCGGGCTTTGGCCACCGTGCCATCGTCAAGCTCGAGGGAAAAGACGCCGTCTGCGCGGGTGACCCGGCGCACCTTGGCGCGGCGCACCTCGCCGACGGCGTTTCGGCGAAACCAGTCTGCGTAGTCCAAGAAGCGCTGCAGCGGGATCGGGTCGCGCACCGGCCGATAGGGGATACCCTGCTCGGCAAGGAATTTCGCGTAGCTAAAGCGCCTTGCCGGATCCGACAAGTCGGAGGCAAACGGCTCGGATTTCAGCTTCATGCCCTGCGGCATGAAGTCCCGCCAGCTCTCCAGCGGCTCGCCGAAAACCTCGTGCGGAACCCCGGCAACGCGCAGATGCGCGGCGACAGATAGGCCATAGGGGCCTGCACCGACAACTGCCGTATCGATCGGCTGCATTCTTTATCCTCCAATGGTTGATGTTTGGGTCACGCGCAAGTTGATGTTTGGATCACGGGGCATGGGTTCCGTCACAGGTCGCGACCGCCGAAGCTCAGCAACGCGGCGCGCGCGCTTCGCGAGGCGCGCAAGCGCCGACGTTCTCGCGTAGGTGTAGAGGCTGTAGACGCCTGGCAAAGGATCGGCGCGGCGAAAATAGCCGTCCACGAATCGCGTGCCGGGTGGAAGCGCACCCGCGCGAGGGCGGTGCCTGAACGAGGCTCGCCACGCAACCGTGGGGTCGATCGCTGCTGCCGGCTCGACGGGCTCGCCGAGCGCTGTCCGATACGCGATGGCCGGAATGTTCATGCCGCAAAGGGTTGCGATCTCTTCCTGCCAGTCGGCGCGACCGACGGTCGGCTCGACGACGACGAACTGCCCGGTGCGTCGATGACGCTTGAACTCCAGCCCGCCGATGCCGCGATAGTGGCTGTCCGTCACGAAGGCCTGGGTCTGCGCGGCCAGCGTCTGATGTTGTTCGGTTGCCGCCGCCACGCACAGCGCTGTGCTGCCGACGAGCGGAGGGTCGCAAATCATCTTGCGGCCCGTGAACAGCGCCACGATGCGGGCCTGCCCGTCACAAACAAACAGGGTGAAGTAGATGTCGTCGTCATCGCCGTCGATCCACTCCTGGACCAGCACCGAGGAAGCGGCGCAGCGCATGCGCCGCGCGACCGCGCGCGCCTCCGCCACGGTATCGGCGCGCGTCGTCCGCTCGGCCGGCGCCAGCTCATGGTCGGCTGGCTTCACGACCACCGGCATCGACAAGACGTCGAGGGCCTGCTCATCGTGGCCCTCCTCGAGCACCACCGCGCGCGGCACCCGTAGCCCGATCTCTTCGGCGTAGGCCTGGAATTTGGCCTTGTCCATGAGTACTTCGACCATCGTCACGGTCGGCAGGGCCAAAAAGTAGTGTGCTTCCAGCGCGGCCCGCCCCCGCGAGACGGTCAGAACCTGGACGTCGCTGCTCAGGATCAATACCGCCTTCTCACCGATCCGGCCGGCGATCGACAACAGGCCGTCGACCAGCCCCTGTCCCTCGAGGTCGGGCACCCGCAAGAGCGTGCATTGGCGCGAGAGGCCAGCAGGGCAAAAGCGCGTGTCGCACGCGAGATATACCGGAATACCGGCGCTCGCCAGACTGCGCACGACTCCAAGCGCAGTGAGCACGCCGCCGACCACCACCACAGGGGTCACTGGGCACCCATGGCTTCCCCCTCACGGATATGGACCGACCCCCCGCAAAGCGACCGCAGCGATCATGGGCTTGCCGGTACAAACGGATGATTCGGCTTTACGACTATATACATACTTTTCGGATAATGTCCAGCCGTAAAGCAGACTTATAGTATCCACTGAACGTGGTGCGGGGTATACGTGGGAACACACGGGCCATCCAGGCTCGGATCAAGCTGGCAGTTTCTACCGCACCAGCGCGGACCCTGTCCCCGGGCTTTGCGCGGATGGCAAGAAACGGGTCGTGATTCTGCCAGAGCCGGCGACGGACTCTGCGCACCGAAGCGGATGATGGAAAGCTGCGAACACTACAAAAGAACAAAAGGTGACCAGGAGAGCGCATATGAGCGCCAGCGGCGATGATCGATCAACTCCAGAACACTGGCGGCTCGTGCCGATACCGGTGGTCACCCGCGTGCTGGCGGTCATCGGTGCCGTCGTGTTGGCCGTGGTCCTGTCTGGATGTCGGGGTGCGCCGTGGACTGGTCCGACTTACCGGGTCACCGCCACCGTGCCCGTCGGCAAGCTCCCGGACGGGGTGGCGGTGGACCCGGGCACCCACACCGCCTACGTCACCAACCTCGACGACGACACGGTGTCGGTGATCAACGCCTCGACGCGCACCATGACCGCCACCGTGCCCGTCGGCAAGAGACCGATCGAGGTGGCGGCGGACCCGGGCACCCACACCGCCTACGTCACCAACTACGGCGACAACACGGTGTCGGTGATCAACGCCTCGACGCGCACCATGACCGCCACCGTGCCCGTCGGCAAGAGACCGGACGGGGTGGCGGCGGACCCGGGCACCCACACCGCCTACGTCACCAACCTCGACGACGACACGGTGTCGGTGATCGACGCCTCGACGCGCACCGTGACCGCCACTGTGCCCGTCGGCAGGGGCTCGGTGGGGGTGGCGGTGGATCCGGGCACCCACACCGTCTACGTCACCAACCTCGACGACGGCACGGTGTCGGTGATCGAATCTCGATAGTAGTTGCATCGGCGTCTGGGCGCGGCGTGTCGGCTGCCGGTCGTACATCTCGGGCGGCATGCCGACGCTGTTGTCCCAGAGGTCGTTGTCGATCAACCATTGCCGGGCGTCGCCTGGCGGCTCAGAACGTTCTTTGTCAATTCGGTATCAGTGCCCAGTGAGCGCCGTCGAATGCGCAGTAGATCAGGTGTGTTTTATCGGCGACGGCGTGGTCGAACCGGGCTACCCCCGACGCCACGATCTGGGGTCCGAGGTCAACTGGCTGCGCGGTTCCGTTATTCCGCAGCAACAGCTTTTGCCCGTTTACCGGGACACCGATCAGCGCAATTTAGACCATCGGCTCCGCGAGGGCGTCGATGCTGTACAGGCGGAGTACGTCCGTGGACCCGCAACCGTCGACCGCTTCGCTTCAGCAAGAGCGGCGACCGAAACGTTGGAGAGGGTCCTACAGCACGCAGGTGGCTCTGGCTCGACCGTCGTCCACCGAGTTGATGCGCTAGCATCAGATGCATGCGCACCACGCTGTCATTGGATGATGACGTACTGCTCGCGGTGAAGGAACGCGCGCGCCGCGAGAACCGCACCGCAGGCGAGGTCCTGTCCGATCTTGCCCGGCAGGCGCTCACGCAACAGCAACGCGCCGATCCGCGTACAGGGCCGGAAAGCTTCTATGGTTTCAAACCCTTCGAACATCGGGGGTCCACCGTGTCCAACGCCCTCATCGACCGGCTGCGTGACGAGGAAGCCGTGTGACGCGTGCCCTGCTGGACGTCAATGTCCTTATCGCACTGCTCGACAGCGATCACGTCGACCACCAGCGTGTTCGCGGGTGGGTCGGCGCCGAGATCGTCCACGGCTGGGCGTCGTGTGCAATAACTCAAAACGGCTTCGTTCGAATCATCAGCCAGCCTCGATACCCCAGCCCAGTGCCGCCTGCCCACGCGATCGGCAGGTTGGCACGCGCCGCGGCGACCGAACATCACGAGTACTGGCCATGTTCGGTCAGCCTGCTCGACGACGAGCTTATCGACTACTCGCGGTTGCACGGGCATCGCCAGGTAACCGACGCATATCTACTCGCGCTCGCAACCGCCAACGGCGGCCGGTTCGCGACTCTCGATCAGTCGATTCCCCTTGACGCTGTCCGCAACGCCAGCGCGGCTAACCTGACGCTGATCTGATTTAGTCAGGCCGGGCATCCCGAGAATCGCATCCGCCTCATTCGTCACACATCGGCGTGGGTACGACGCGGATGACCGGTTCATCTGCGGCGTGCGTGGGGCCGGTGGTGGCCCGCCTGTCGTAGACCTTGCACGGCCGTCAACCTGCGGAGAGGCAAATACTCTAAGTCGGATTTTCCTCACCATACCATCCGATGGGTATGTACACTCCTGCCTATGACGATATTCGGTTTGGAAAGGTGTGTCCAGAGCAGAGGGGGCTGTTTCTCCAGGAGCCCGACCAGCCGTGGTGGTGCCGCTCTCGGCGTTGCCCGCCGCCTGATTGGCCGAAGGCCATGAAAGTGGTGCTGTTCTGTGCGGCTACGGCAACCGCATGCGCACCGCCGAAGACGACCTCGTGCCAAAACCGCGGATGCAGCGGATCGGGCTGGCATGGTTCTGCCGGTTGACCCGCGAGCCGCGACGGTTGGCCCGCCGTCATCTGCCGCCGGGCCCGATGAATTCACCGCGCGCGGTGCGCGCCCAACTCGGGGGCCGGTCACCTCACCGGGTATGACACGTCAGGTAGTTGTTTTCCTGGCGGCGTCGATCGTCCTGCACTGCGTGGTCAGCCTTTGGCTGGGGCCGATGATCTTCAACGATTCTCCTCGCTATACCGCTCTCGGCCCCTGGCATCCCGCTATCGACGTACTGGGTGTGGATGGGACCGGGTCGCCGTTCGTTCAGCTCGTCTGGCTGTTACCTATCCCGTTGGCTCTGGTGGCCCAGTCGATTCTGGGTGGGTTGGTGTGGGCGTTCGCAACCATCGCCGGTTTGGTGGTGATCCGGTCGCGGCGTGTGGCTATTGGGTGGTTGGCGGTGTTCACGCTGATGTATTGGCAGCCCAGGGTTCTACTCTTGGACGCCGCGATCCTTTCAGAGTCGCTGACGATATCGGGATCGCTGGCCTGTGTCACTGGGGCGGTGTGCGTATCGAATGTGCGGGCGCGGCAGGCCGTACCCCTCCCTGTCGTCTGTATTGCGATGGTGGGGGGATTCGGTGTCGCCGTGTTGAGCCGGCCAGTAACCCTGATCGCCCTGGCGCCGATCATGTTTGTGGCGTTCCTGCTCGCTTGGCGGGACGGCTGCCGCCGCCCACTATTGGTGCTGTGTGCCTTCGCCATCACCGCCTACGGTGTGTTGCTTAGTGCCAACGTCGCCCACTCATCGAGTGAAGTGTGGCGGGCGCAGGACCGCCTCGCCCTGCGTGCAACCCCGGAGATGATCGCGGCAGCCCACCAGACAGGCTTTACCGACTGCCCCGAGCTGACATCCGACCGGTTGATCAAGTCCGCTCGGGACGCCTACCAGTGGTATCCGATCGGCCCACTCCAGATACGCCGATCGGGCGATGGGACACCACCAATCGACGCCGTCAGAAACACCCAATGCAGTGGGATTTCGAACTGGGTTAAGGCCAGACACCTCACCCCGGTCGAGCAACTCGTCTACATCCCCGGCGACACCGTGTCGGGATACATTTCCGACGTGTTCAACCTGTGGCTCGAACACGCCTTCTCCCCAGACCCCATCCGGTTCGGGCCGATCTTCACGGTCCTCTTCGACCTAGCGGCGTTGACCACCCTCGGTGTGTCAGCTTGGCGGCGGCAGGGTCCTGCACGGGTGTGGATCCTTGTCGGGACCGCGTTCCTGTCGTGGTTCGCTTATTCGATTGTGGTGTGGTTATCGGATCCTGTCGAATTGGGCCGACACTTCCTGCCCATCCCAGTAGTCCTCGCCCCATTCGCTTTCTCGGCTGCTCTGTTCCTCCGGCCGGAACGTGATTCGGACACGATATAGCCATCGGCATTCGAAGTAGCTTGCCGTTGTTGTGCCACGGCGGCATGACCCATTGATTCGCCATCGCCATCGGCATCTTCACCCAACGCCAGGCGCCTGGGCACCCTTTTGGGCCGCGTGGAAATTAACGCGCGTCTGCGTCGGACAACCCAGTCGTGGCTGCACCTGCCGCGCCGTCGGGGCCTGACCTGGCCCTGTCACGACCCCCCGGCCACAGCGCCCGCAAGACGACGCGGTCAGCCGGTGGGCCCGCTTAGCTTTGTCTTCCTGGGGCCAGGACTCCTGACATACCTTGCGGGTGCGCTTGAGCGAGAACCCTCGCCCGCCGGTGGCGAACCTACTCCCTTTAGCGACATCGGCGCTTGATCAACGAGTCGATGAGGCGTACGCACGCTGGCGTTCACCGTGCCGCGCCAGTCAGTGTCGGCGTCTGTTCGGCGCCCGTCAGCGCCGGTGTCTGTTCGGCGCCCAACCGCTCCGTGCGCCCCCGGCTGGCGAACGCCATCGCCGACCCGAGGGCCAGGCCCAGTGTCAACGCGCCGTACCCCTCCGGATATGGGGCGACGGTGCACACCATGAGCATGCCGACACTTATCGCCGCACTGATCTTGGCCGGCGCCGACGCAGAGCGCAGCGCCCGGAACAGCGGCGTGAGCGCGAACAACGCAAACGCCGCCATGCCCACCGCCCCGGCTTTGGCGAGCCACCATAGGTAGAAGTTGTGAGCGTAAACGGTGCCGGCGGTTGCGCTGGTACTGCCCACCTTCCCGTACGGCAGCTGATAGGCATACCCGAGCCCGTGGCCGAACACTGGGGCCTTGGCGATCGCGCGATTGAGGTTGGCGTCTTCGCGCAGCCTGGCCAGCAGCGAATCGTCCACGGCGAGCGCCTTTGACGAAACACCGCCGAGCACCCGGTTATCGAATCCGGTGAACTGATCACCGAGCCAGGCCCCGGCCGACGAATGCTGGAGCAGAAACAGCGACCCCGGTACCGTCACCAGCAATAACACCGCGCAGACAACGGTGAAGACGGCTGTCTTGCGCACGGCCGACCAACCTAGGCTGGCGACGAACGCGACGACGGCGGCCACCGTGATCTCGATTAGGACGTTGCGGGAGAACGCTAGCCCCGAAACGACCACCGCGGGCGGGCCCAACATAAGATACGTCGCCGGCCGGACACGACCAACGATCGAAGCGGCGACCAGTGCGCTCAAGACGGCAGTAGCCGCTGTTTCGGCGGGGGTGATTATGCGGAAGGCCTCGGCGCCCGCGCATTGCGCCATCGCAGCGCATCCCCCGCCGGCTCCCCTCATGGTTTCCGTCCGGCCGGCCAGCCGGACGGCGTGCAACGAACCAGCGACATCCATGCCGGCCGAAAACCACAACGTCACGGCGATCGTGTGCATCGCCCCCTTGATGTAGTCGCAGTACACGAGCAGCATCGCCAGCACGAACCCGGCGACCACCTCGAACAGACCCGTCGCCTCGCTCACCACCCACTTGGCGTCACGTCCGGACGCGAATCCAACTACCATGAAGCACACCACGGTCAACAGAAACATTCCCGGCAACAGGTAGGCGGAGAAGCGTGGTCGCGCAATCGGGATCAGGTAGCAGATTGCCAGCAACAGCCCGACCTGGTACGCGTAGATCACCACCGGGCCGAAGACCATGCCCAGAGGCACGCTGGCGGGAAACGACCCGTACCCCGCGAACAGCGCGAAGCACGCCATCAGCTGCGGTTTGATCCGATACACGGCCACGCAGAACAACATGCCGATCAGCGCAAGCCCACGAAAGTTGCGCACCGAGAGTGCGCCGAAGAGGAAGCACCCGAACAGGAACGCCGCCAGCATGGCCCCGGAGAGTGCCAAGTTTAGCCGGCGATCACGCACGTACAGGATCACGATGCGCCGACGAGCTTTGCCCGGTACGGCTTTCGCCAGTACGTCCGGACAGCAGCTTTAGTGTGCCGGGACACCCGAGCATCGGTCAGTACGGTGCCGACGACATTGGTACCGGTTGAGCGCAGGGCATGCAGTGCGTCTTCGACCTCATCGACGGTGGTGCGCCCCGCACGCACGACCAACACGGTGACTTCCACAGCGTCGGCCAGCAGGCCGGTGTCAGCGGTGGCCAGCACCGGTGGGCCGTCGACCACCAGTCGACTGAAGCGTGCGGACAAGTCCTGGAACACGTCCGGCAAGTCCGCACAGCGGGGCAAGGTCTCGTCGTCGCGGGCTTTTCGTGATGCAAGGACGAACAGGTTCTGAATGCGTGTGTTATGCACTGCTTCGAGGCCAGTATCGCGGTCGACGAGCAAGTTGGCCAGTCCGCACCCCGACTGGACACTCATCAAGCCGGCGATCACCGGTCGGCGGATATCGCCCTCGACGAGCAGCACTTTCTCGCCGAGTTCGACGAACGAGAGGGCCAAATTCAGCGCCGTCGTGGTGCTGCCTTCGCCGCCGAACGGCGCCGCCACCAACACTCGGCGGGCCTCAGGTCCCATCGCCCTGAGCAATCGGGTGCGTAAACCGCGCATCGCGTCGTCGAATGAGCTTTCGGTACCAAACCGCGGTGCGCTGCCACCACGCCGCGCGGGCAGCTGCGCCAAAGTCGGTGAAACCGAAAGCTCTTCCAGCTGCTCGCGGCTGCGTATCGTGCGATCAGCCGCGTCGCGAGTGAGGGCCGCTGCAACGCCGAGAAGAACACCGCCGATGAGTCCGAGGACCATGTTGCGCATGGGCGCTGGCGCGACCGGGCTAGTGGGTACGCCGGGTCGCTCCACCACCGTCGCCCTGGCTACCGGCAACGGTGGCTGACCCGGTGCCGGCTGCGAGGGGGAAGGCTCTGTGGTCGGGGTTTCTTGGGCCGCCGGCGCACCGGGGTCCCTGCCGAGCGTCGGAACCATCGCGCTGAATTGATCGGCCATCGCACCGGCCAGCGCCGCCACCCGTTTGGGGTCGGTGTCGGTGACGGTGATGGTGAACAGCATCGTCTCCGGCGTATAAGTCACATGGGTCTGGCCCGCCAGAGCACCGGCGCTGACCGGGACGTGGAGCTCGTTGACCGCACGCTGAGCCACGGTGTACCCGCCGGCGATCGCCGCGTAGGACGACAGCAGTTTTTGCGAAGCGTCCGTGGCGTTATACAGATCGACGAATGACCTCACGCCGGAGACCGAGACCAGGATGGTGGCGGACGCCTGGTAAGCCTTGTTCTGGACGGCCGTGAGGGTTCCGGCACCTACCAGGCACGCCAGCAGCGCTCCTGCAAAGAGTTTCCACTGCCGGACCAGAGTGCCGACAAAGGTACGGAAATTCATCTAACACCTCACTCTAGGTATGTAAGTAGGAGAATAGCGTCTATCCTGTCCGTTGTGAACGGGATGGACAAACCGATCGCATAAGTATGCGTCGCAATCGGGGGCAACGATGTCGCATAGAGTTTGTGAGCTTGCTGCCGTGGTCGCGTGCGCGGGGCCGGCAAGAGGGGATATGGCGGACACGCCGCAGTTCACACGGGCCCGTTGCTTGCCATTGCCAGCCCGGCCATACCGGCGGCCGCGCAGGAGATATCCAATCCGCTGCGCGGTCAGTATGAAGATCTCTTGACACCACTTTTCCCGCAAACAATCCCGCGCAGCGGCGATATCCCGCCTAGCCCAAGACGTATGACGCCGAGACGCGGGTGTCGTGGCGCCAGCTGCAGCCCAGAGATCCAGGCACGCTGGCGCCCGATGCTCCCGACGACCAAAAGTACGACTTCAGCGTGATCGATGACACGTTGGCGCAGCTGGCCGGCCGCGGCATGCGGTTGATGCTGCGCGTGCACGCGTACAACTCGTGTTGCGATCCCGACTATCCGAACGATACGAATATCGCGATTCCCGACTGGGTGTGCGCCCTTCCCGGCGCCAGCACCGACTATGCCGGACCGGCGGTGACCAGTGCTAGTCAAACAACCCTGCCCACCGGCTCATCCGCGCCCAGGATTACGCAGGTCGTGCCGAACTGGAACAACCCTAATTACCTGGCCGCTTTCGAGCAGCTGCTCGCCGCGCTGGGTCGCCGCTACGACCGCGACGAGCGGTTCAGCGTTTTCGAGTTCTCGGGGTATGGCGACTTCAGCGAGGACCACATCGCGTATGTGCGCGACGTGCTGGGCGCGCCGGGCCCGGCGCCTGAAGACCGCGTCGCAGCCCTGGGATATTACAGCACGGACCGTGCCCAGACCATCACCGTCGCGTCCATTCGGCGGCTGGTCGCCGCGCATGTCAACGCGTTCCCCCACACCCAACTGGTGGTCAACCTGCCGAACCCGGAAATCGCGCGTGAGTTGCTCGCCGACGACGTCACCAAGAAGCTGGCCGCGCCGGTGGGCTTCCGCTCCGACGCTTGTCAAGCAAGGGAGCACGGTGGAAATCCTCCGACGTTACAACATAAACTACGTGGTGCAATTCGTCACCGAAAACGACGTTGTCAAAATTCCATCGCAATACATCGTATTCCGTTCGGAACCATTCACTTACGCAAAATTGCCAGGAAGATTTCTGATTGTTGACGCTTCTCGTTGGATCGAGTGTCCAACCTGCTGGTGGCCAGGATATGCTGGATCGGCAGTGAACAGCTGAGTATGTCTGCGACAGACTCACCGTGCCTGACTTCAACCCCCAAACAGAGGGACCAGTTGGGGCGTTCTGCGGTTGATCCCTACGATCCGACACGCCTCGGAATTACTCACCCCCTGCACAATCAGCCGAACGAACCACTCCTGCTTCTCCACCAGCATTCCGCCACGCCGGGTCTTCCGCTCTGCTCGCACCGCAACCTCCGAATAGCCTCGGTGTTGCGACGTTCACTGGAATCCGCCCTGTCACAGCCAGCGACGCCCACTGCAGCGGTCGCCGATGTGCTGTCATGGTCCAACTGGCGACGAAAACACCAAGCCCGAGCGCGACTCTGCCACCACGGAAAACACCATCAACAACAATGACCCCGATCTAGCAGGAGGCGTGATCGATCAATTGCGCTGATGGAAATGGCCCACACGTCATTCACCCATTCGGTGGGTCTTCGAGCCAGCAACGAAACTTACTTTGGTCATGGTCGAAATTCACATAAATGGGCGGCGGTTGCAGAACGCGCCATCCAGTGGCTGCCGGTGACGGCACGATTGTTTGGTTGCAAACAAATATCCGGCGGTAGTTCCCGCGCGCGAGCGTTGAGTCTTTGCGAAATCGCGCATTGTCGAGCTTGTAGAGCTGATCTTGGGAAATCACCAGATCGCGTTCGTTACTCGTCAGACCGGGGTCGAAATTTTTCGAGCGAAGCGGTGAGGGGGAGCGGCCGCCGTCGCTGGCATAGACAATCGCCGACAACCGGTCAAGAAAATCGGGGTCGAGAGCGCGTTGGATGGCGCGCCGTTGGTCCCAGTCCTGGAACAACGCTCCTCGGTTTAGCCGCGGCGCGAATTGGAGTTGGTCCGACGCAGTCGGCCTTTCGAACAGGCTGATCGACAGAAGCGAATTCGCGATCAGAGACAGCGCCACAATCGCTGGGACCAGGCGCGGCTGCCGCGGCGCACTCAGGGCCAGCAACGAGGCGGGGATGAGAGGCAGAATGTATTCCAGCTTGTCGGGCTGCGCGACAAAGCGGATGACGAAGAGCGGCCAGATGAGAAGGAACAATTTCTCGGTCAGCGTGGTGTCGATGCCTTGCGAGCCAATTGTTTGGCGTACCAAAATAAAGGTGCCTGCCACCAGCGCGGCAAGGCCTGCGACGCCGAACAGGTTCACAAATCCAAATATGGAGACGAATAGGCGGCGCAAAAGAGTTGCTTCGCCGAGCATTTCCTGCGTTCTGCGCAGCGGTGAGAGGCCACCATTGATTGTCGTAAAAACAAGCATCACAGCCAATGCCGCTACAGCATTGCTTCCGACAAACAAAAGTGATGCGCGCTTTTGGCGCTTGAGCTGCCAAAGCACAGCGGCGAAAAGAGCAAGGCAAGCGGGCCAGAAATCGGGCCGTGTCAGCACTAATGCGCCTATCGTGACGGCGTAGAGGGCCAATTGCCAATTCCGTCTCGCGCCGAGCCAGCCTTGGGCAAGTGCGATGGCGGCAACGAAGAAAAACGTCGCTTGCGCCCATTCCGTCGGGGATGTCGCCTCAATCAGAAAGATCGGATTGAAGACGAAGCCCGCCACGGCCCAGATCGCCAGCGACCCCTGAGCCTTCAACTGCCGCAGAAAAATAGCGATCGACGCTAGCGAAAGTAGCAGCGAATAGATATTGACAAGAGTCAAGCCGCCCAGCGGATACAGAACACTCGCGACCGCTTCGTACAGGGGATTGCCAAGAGAGCGACTGGGGAAATAGTGCCCGTGGAGAATCGCAGGCACGCTTTTCTCGAAAATAGCTCTTGAATCGCCATGGGAGCCGAAACCAAGGCGCACGCCGATCAGCGAAACCGCCACGAAAGCCATGAGAAAGAGTGACAGCCACAGCTTGGTGGTCCAATTGGAATCCGAGGCCCGGGTGAACCGGCCCACCATGGTCCGCATCTGATCCGGGTCCGTCATAAAGCGGGTAGGCACCTGAATGCCTCCTTACCTAGAAACATCAATTGATGGATGGTGATGGTCGGAGCGTCACGCTCACCGCCCGCAAACCATCCAAAGCGGCGAAGCGACGGATCGCCACGAATCGGTCGAAGTTCGCTCGCACCCAACCGGATTCGGGTTCCAAGATCGTCTTGCCGCTGGCGAGGGCGGCTGAAGGCCGGACGACAGTCGCCACACCGGCCGACCTGCGTGTCGGAACGCTGCCAACCGGTTCGGTGTCACGGCGCCCCCCCGCTGGTAGGAGCCGCTGGCGAGCGAGCGGCCACCACTTCGGTGAGCACCTTCAGCAGGCGATCGGCGCTGTAGTCGACGGCGAATCGCTGCGCGTAGTGGCGCGCTGCCGCGGCTCCGCGCAGTGCCGCGGTGCGTGGGTCGGCCAGCTCGTCAAACGCGGTGGCGAGCCCGGCGACGTCGTCGACACCGACCGGCGGGCAGCCCGGCGGCTGGAATTCGGGCAGCCCACCGGCCGTGGAAACAATCGGCGTGACGCCCAGCTGCATCGACAGCACCTGCACGCCGCTCTGGGAGGC
>Ga0209656_10000502_pt1 | contig 25730 bp, 29 predicted proteins | sample BogFormECP12_OM2_FD_188239 | JGI IMG/M metagenome (GOLD analysis project Ga0209656, IMG submission 188239) | Bog forest soil microbial communities from Calvert Island, British Columbia, Canada - ECP12_OM2 (SPAdes) (version 2) | ecosystem: Environmental > Aquatic > Freshwater > Wetlands > Bog ...
CGGGACCGGGCCGGCGCCGCAGCCCGGCTGCATGCCGAGATTGCCCGGCTGGCCGCGAGCGGCCGCGCGATCCGGCCGGAGGGCGACGCCCCGGGAGAGGACAACGCGGCGGGAGAGGACAACGCGGCGGACGGCAACGACGTTACGCCGGGGTTCGTCCTAGTGCTCGAGGGCGCCGCCAAGGCCGCTCCCATTCCGTCCGCCCCCATACCGGCGGCCAAGACCGGCGCAGTGGGTCCGGTGCCGTCCGGGGAGGTGCGCGTGGTGCGGGCGAGCGGCTCAGGAGACGACGCGATCGTGGCCGTGGTGCGCGAACTGCCCGGACGGCGCGTCGTCGTGACCGCCGACCGCGAACTGCGCGCCAGGAGCGTGGCGGCCGGCGCGACGATCCTCGGCCCCGGCTGGCTGCTCGGCCAGCTAACCGACTGAGCTAAACAACTGAGCTAAACGATTGAGCTACCTGGCGGGGCCGGAGGTTTCGGGCCACCCGGCCCGTTCAACCGGGTGGCCCCACTTCCCCTCGTGCCAGCGCACTGGGGCGCCGGCGCGAGCATCGTAGCAGCCAGAAAGCTCTGGCCGCCCGAGTTAGGGGCATAAGTCCGTTTGGAAAATCTTGTGAACACCGGCTTTACTGGGCCCTCTGGACTGGGCCTCTGCCCCCCCTCGAAACGACGAAACGGAAGATGCCTGTGCGAGTGTTGATCGCTGTAGTGGTGGTTGTCCTGTTCGTCTGCCTGCTGTTCGTCGCCGACCGGACGGCCAAGGCGATCAAGCGGACACGTCGCCGTCGTGAGGCCTCCCGACGGCTCGCCGCCGCGGCGGCCCAGGGGAAAGCCCAGCACAGACAGCGAAAGTCCGCCGAGCGGGCCAGCGGGGCACTCACCTCGGTCATGCCGACCATCCACGACGTCGACCCGCGCCACGTGGAGTAGCTCCCGGTGCGGGTGGTGGTCCTGGCTGATACTCATGCGCCGCGCCGGTGGCGGGCCTGCCCGCCCCCGGTGGCCGCGCACCTGCGCGGCGCGGACCTGATCCTGCACGCCGGCGACGTCTGCACCGCCTCGGTCCTGACCGAACTCTCCGAGTACGCGCCCGTGGTCGCCGTGCTCGGGAACAACGACCAGCCGGACGTGGCCGCCTGGGGAGCCGCCGACACGGCCGAACTCGACCTGGACGGCCTCAGCGTGGCGATGGTGCACGACAGCGGGGCTGCCGTCGGGCGGATCGTGCGGATGCGGCGCAGGTTCCCGGCGGCGGACCTGGTGGTGTTCGGGCACTCCCATATCCCGCTGGATGAGTCCGCGAACGGGCTGCGGATCTTCAATCCGGGATCGCCGACGGACCGCAGGCGGCAGCCGCACGGCACCCTCGGCGTGCTGCATATCGACTCGGGTCGCCTGACCGAAGCCAGCATCATCCAGGTGACTTAGCCTCCACCGCCCGTAGCCCAGGAAGATCCTTCTGCAGTTTCGGGTGCTACAGCACCCGAAACTGCAGACAAACACGTAATCGCGCCGCCGCTCCTGCTCGAGCGGCGGCGCGATTACCCGATCAGCCAGTTACTCGGTCCACCAGTCTTCGTCGTCGTCCTTGCCGTTGGCCGCCTGCTTGGTGCTGGCCTGGGCCGCAGCCGGGGCAGGGGAGCCGCCGTTGGTGGCCCGCTGCTGGGGCGCCTGCGCCTGGATGGGCGCCGGTGAAATCACAGTAGGGTGAGCGGGCTGCACCGTGGTCGGGGCGACCGACGCGGAGGTACCGTTGCGCGGCGCTCCGGACGGGGCGGATGGGTTCGGGTCGGCCGCGATGGCCGGCTTCGGCGCCGACGCCTGCATCATCGCCGCGTCCATGCCAGGCAGCTGCCCGCCGAGCAGCTGGCGCACCTGTGCCAGGTGGGTGGCGATGCTGTCCTTCTGCCTGGTGAGCTCGTCGACCTCGCGCTGCGCGGCCGCGCGGCGGCGTTCGGCGTCTGCCTTGGTCTCGGCGAGCATCTGCTCGGCCTGAGTCTTGGCCTGGCTGACGATCTGGTCGGCGTTCTTCTTAGCGTTGCTGACCAGCTGCCGGGCGTGCGAGTCGGCGTCCCGCCGGGTCTGGTCGGCCTGGGCGCTGGCCTTGGCCGCGCGCTGCTCGGCGGTGGAGGCGCGCTGCTCGGCCTCGGAGACGAGCTTCTGCGTGGCGGACTGGGCGGCGGAGAGCCGTTCGGCTTCCTGGCGCTCGGCTTCTTCGCGGCGCGCCGCGAGCTGGATCTCGAACTCGGCCTCGGCCTGGGCCCGCTGGGCTTCGCTCTCCTCCAGGATCCGCTGCGCCTGGCTGCGCATCTCGTCAGCCTGGCGCTTGGAGGTGGTGAGGATCTCGTCCCGCTCGCGCTTGGCGGTGGCCTTCAGCTGGGCCACCTCGCGCTCGGTGCTGGTGCGCAGCTTGGCAATGTCGCGCTCGGCCGCGGCCCGCTTGTCCGCGACCTCGTGGTCGGCGGTGGCGCGGAGCTTGGCCACCTCGCGCTCGGTGGTCGAGGTCAGCTCGTCGGCCTCGCGCCGGGCCGTGGTCCGGATCGAGTCGGCCTCGCGCTCGGCCGCGCCCCGCAGGTCGTCCGTCTCACGCTTGGCGTTCGCACGCAGCTCGGAGGCCTCGTTCTCGGCGGCGGCCCGCAACTCCGCCGCGTCGACCTTGGCCGCCGCCTTGATCTCGTTCGCTTCCGACCGGGCCGCCTGGACGAGCTCGGTGGCCTGTTCTTCGGCCAGCCTGAGCAGCTGTTCAATGCGGGCACCGAGGCCGGAGTAGGTCGGGCGTTCCTGCTCCTGGATCTGGCGGTGCGCGTCAGTCAGCTGCTGCCGCATGGTCTGGGATTGCTCGCGGTGCTGGCGCACTTCGGCTTCGATCTGCCTGATGTGCTCATCGACCTGATGACGGTCGTAGCCCCGCATGACCGTCGCGAACTCGCGCGGCGGGGCCTCTTCGAAGAAGTTGGTCAGCTGGGCGTCAATGTCCGATTGCATATGGCCTAATCCTGGCTAGACGTGAAGGCGACGGAATTCTTACGGCGGGTGTCAGCCATGCGGGTGCGACTCTCGCCCGGTGACAGGCAGACTACTCTTCCTTGGGTGGTTTGGCGGACCCTTCAGAGTTCCCTATCCTATGCGTCCGGGTAAATCCCGTTAGTGCCGGTATCGGGCATCACGCTGAGCTGGCGAACTGTACGAGCTCGGTCAGCACGCCACCCAGATCGGCCGGGTGCAGGAAGGCGATGGAGGCACCCATGGACCCGTGCCTGGGCCGCTGGTCGATGAGCCGGACGCCGACCCCGGAACCCCCAGAGGTCCCGCTGATCGCGGCCATCGCCTCGGTGATGTTGGTCACGCCGTACCCGATGTGGTGGATCCCCTCGCCGCGGCGGGCGAGGAACTTGCCCACCGGCGTGTCCGGCCCCAGCGGCTCGAGCAGCTGGACGTAACCCGGCCGCCCGCCGGCCACGGCAAGAGCCGCGTCCGGCCCGACCGCCAGCATGGCCTCGCGGACACCCTGCTCCTCGTTCACCTCCAGGCTCACCACCTCGAGCCCGAACGTCGCCTGGTACAGCTCGATGGTCTTGTCCAGGTCCCGGCAGGCGATCCCGACGTGATCGAGGCGGGTAAGCAGAGGCAGCACCATATTTCCTTCCGGAGCCGGCTGAGTATCTTTAAGGGTATGAGCGAATCACGTCAGCCGGTCATTGTCGGCGCGGCCAGGACACCGGTAGGCCGCCTGCTCGGATCCCTCGCCAGCAAGTCTGCCAGCGAACTGGGCGGGGTCGCGATCGCTGCGGCCCTGGACCGAGCGGGGGTGGGCCCGGATCAGGTCCAGTACGTGATCATGGGGCAGGTGCTGCAGGCGGGCGCGGGCCAGATCACCGCCCGGCAGGCCGCGGTGGCGGCCGGCATCGGCATGAGCGTCCCGGCGGTGACGGTGAACAAGGTGTGCCTGTCCGGCCTGGACGCCATCGCGCTGGCGTCGCAGCTGATCAGGCTGGGCGAGTACGACGTCATCGTGGCCGGCGGGATGGAGTCCATGACCCGGGCGCCGCACCTGCTGCCGAACTCCCGGGCGGGCTACAAGTACGGACCCTTCGAGGCGCAGGACTCGATGGCCCTGGACGGGCTGACCGACGCCTTCGACCACCTATCCATGGGCGAGTCCACCGAGCGTAACGGCCGCAAGCTCGGCATCACCCGCGCGCAGCAGGACGAGTTCGCCGCCATGTCCCACCAGCGCGCGGCCGAGGCCACCAAGAACGGCCTGTTCGCCGCCGAGATCGTCGGCGTCGCCATCCCCCAGCGCGGCGGCGAGACGCTGACCGTGACCGAGGACGAGGGCATCCGCGCCGGCACCACCGCGGAGACCCTGGCCAAGCTCAAGCCGGCCTTCGGGAAAGACGGCACGATCACCGCGGGGACCGCCTCGCAGATCTCCGACGGCGCCGCCGCCGTCGTGGTGATGTCCGCGCAGGCGGCCGAACGGGCGGGGCTAGACGTCTTGGCCGAGATCGGGGCGCACGGCAACGTGGCGGGGCCGGATAACTCGCTGCAGTCCCAGCCGTCCCACGCCATCCAGCAGGCCCTGGACAAGGCCGGCCTATCCGTGTCCGACCTGGACCTGATCGAGATCAACGAGGCGTTCGCGCAGGTGGCCATCCAGTCCATGCGCGACCTGGGCGTCGGCCCCGACGTGGTGAATGTCAACGGCGGCGCGATCGCCATCGGCCACCCGGTCGGCGCCTCCGGCGCCCGGCTCGCCGTGCACCTGTGCTATGAGCTCTCCCGGCGCGGCGGCGGGCTCGGCGCCGCCGGGCTGTGCGGCGGCGGCGGCCAGGGCGAGGCCCTGCTGTTCCGGGTCCACGGCTAGCCGCCCGTGGGCGAAACCAAAGCCGCTGAGCTCGACAAGGCCCGGGCCGGGGACGTCCGCGCCCTCGCCCGCCTTATCTCGCTGGTCGAGGACGAGTCACCCCAGGTCCGTTCGGTCATAAAAGATCTTCTGCCGGACACCGGCCGGGCCCGGATCATCGGCCTGACCGGGTCTCCCGGCGTGGGCAAGTCCACCGTGACCGGCGCGCTGCTGAGCGCGTTCCGCGCCGCGGGCCACCGCATCGCCGTACTCGCGGTCGACCCGTCGTCGCCGTTCACCGGCGGCGCGCTACTCGGCGACCGGATCCGCATGCAGGAGCACGCCACCGACGGCCATGTGTTCATCAGGTCGATGGCGAGCCGCGGTCACCTGGGCGGGCTGGCGGCCTCGACGCCGCAGGCCATCCGGGTGCTCGACGCGGCCGGGTTCGACCTGATCCTCATCGAGACGGTCGGCGTGGGGCAGGCCGAGGTGGCGATCGCCTCGCTCGCGGACTCGGTGCTGGTGCTGCTCGCACCGGGGATGGGCGACGCCATCCAGGCGGCCAAGGCCGGGATCCTCGAAGTCGCCGACCTGTTCGTGGTGAACAAGGCGGACAGGCCCGATACCCAGCAGGTGGTCAGGGACCTGCGCAACATGATCGCGATGGCGAACACCGAGCACGGCGCCTGGAAGCCGCCCATCGTCACCACCGTGGCGGTCAAGGGCGAGGGGATCGACGAGCTGACCAGCCGCCTGGACGAGCACTGGTCCTGGCTCAACTCCACCGGTGAGCTGAAGAGCAGGCGCCAGGGGCGGGCGCGCGAGGAACTCGCCGCGCTGGCCTTGGCCGGGCTGCGCGGCCGGCTGGCCGCGGGCCGCCTGGACGAGCTGGCCAGCCAGGTCGCCGACGGCACCCTGGACCCCTTCACCGCCGCCGACGAACTGCTTTCCGGGCCAGCAGGCCCGTAGATAAGCCCGGAAATAGGCAGGGCACCGCATACGGTGTACCCGTGGGTAAGCCGCTTGAATTGCCGTTTGACCCGATCGACCGGGCGGCGCAGATCTGGGCGCGCCGGTTCGGTCCCTCGCCGTCGATGGCCGCGGTCACCTCGATCATGCGGGCGCAGCAGATCCTGCTCGGCGAGCTCGACGCGCTGCTGCGGCCGTACGGGCTGACGTTCGCCCGCTACGAGGCGCTGGTCCTGCTCACCTTCAGCCGCCGCGGTGCGCTGCCCCTCGGACTGATCGGCGAGCGGCTGATGGTGCACCCCACCAGCGTCACGAACATCATCGACCGGCTGGAGCGGCAGCAGATGGTGATCCGCAGGCCCAACCCGGCCGACGGCCGGGGCAGGCTCGCCGAGATCACCGAGGCCGGCCGGGCGGTGGTGGAGCAGGCCACCAGGGACCTGATGGCGGCCGAGTTCGGCCTGGGCGGATTCGAGCCGGGTCAGCTGAAGGAGATCTTCGACCTGTTCCGCGAGCTGCGGCTGGAGGCCGGCGACTTCGTCCCCGAGGACCTCTAAGAGCCGTTGAGGTAGGAGGGCTTCCAGTTCTGCCCGCCGTCGTAGGTGAACCAGATCGTGCCGGCGGACGGGTTGGCGGGCAGCGCGACGCCCTGCGCGTCGGTGGTCATGCCCACGTAGCCGAACCCGCCGGCCGGCCCGCCTCCCGCCAGCGTCGCCAGCTGCCAGGCGATGGCGTCCGCGGGCAGCACGTCGATGCCCCGGTCCGTGCCGAGGACCGTGGTCCCCGACGGGCTGCCGGCCAGCGAGTAGGCGACTCCTGCCGCGGGCGCCTGAGCGAGCCGCAGCCAGCTGATCCCGCCGTTGGGCGAGGAGAAGACCTGCTTGTTCTGCGTGGCAGCACCGCTGGCGCCGGCTGATGTGCAGGCCACGAGCAATTCCTCGGCGTTCACCTCCTTGGCGTTCACCGCGCCGAGCAGCGCCCGCCAGGGCTGGCCGTCTAGTTGGGCCGGCCCCACGGTGCACGAGGAGATCAGCGCACCGACCCGCGGCCAGGCCGCGCTGCCGTCGACCGGCCCGGCGTACAGCGTCCCGTCCGGCGCGAGCAGGTAACCGCGGCTGCCGGTGAGTACCAGGGAGGCGGCCTCGCTGGCGGCGCCGTCGGCGGCGCCGTCTGTGAGGCCGGTCGTCGCGGCGCCCACCGGCGTAAAGTCGTTGCCAGAAGCGGGGGAGGAGTAGAGCGTGAAGCTCGTGCACCCGGCGGCGAACGCCTGCCCGCTGCCGGTGCACGACGCGAACAGCGCGAACACCCGGCTGCCCACCGTCTCCAGGTCGGTCACCCGCAGCCCGTGGGTGTTGACCTGCGTCCAGGTCTTCCCGCCGGTGTGGGTGACCCACAGTTCCGGGCCGAACGCCCAACCGTCGGTGAGGTTGAGGAACCTGATCTGGCTCACCCCGGTCGCCCCGTCCGGCGCGCCGGTCACCGGCGCGGGTACCCCGGTCCAGGTCCCGCCGCCGTCGTCGGTCCGCGCCATCGAGGTGCAGTACTGAGTGGCGCAGTGGCCCGGGGTGCTGGCCTGGCCGATCACCCAGCCGGTGCGCGTGCCGATGAACGTGACCGAGGTGGGCCGAAAGTTAGCCGGCACCGGCGCCGCGATCGACGACGACGAGGGCCGTGGCACGGTCGCCGACGACTCGGTGCGGCCGGGCCCGGTCGGCGTGGCGGTGGCAGAGTGCCCGGCCTGCGCGGCGGACGTAGGGTTCTGGTTCAGCACCGGCAGGTTGACCACCTGGGGGACGGTCACCGCCGCGGCCACGATCACCGCCGCCGAGGTCGCGGTGATGGCCAGCCTACGGATCTTGCGGCGCCGCGCCCGGCGCTTGATCAGGTCGAAGGTGCCTGGCGGCGGCGGCAGCGGGTTGATGCGCTCGCTGAGCCAGGCGTCAACGTCGTCGCGGCGGTCAGCCATCGCGTTCCCCCAGCGCCGTCTTCAGCTTGGCGCGCGCCGCGAACAGGTCGGCCTTGATGGTGCCCTCCGGGCGGCGCAGCAGCGTCGCGACCTCGCGGATCGCGAAGCCGCCGTAGTAGTGGAGCAGGAACGGGTCGCGCAGCCGCGGCGGCAGCGAGGCGATGAGGTTGCGCACGTCGACGTCCTGCACCGGGTAGGCGACCGGGTCCGCCGTCGCGCCCGCGGTGACGCTGCGGATGGCGCGCCGCTCCCGTTTGGTCTTGCGCCAGTGGTCCCGGACCAGGTTGGTGGCGATTACATAAAGGTAGCTCTGCGGGCTGTCCACCCTGGTCCACCGGGACAGCAGCCGGACGAAGGCCTCGGATGCGATCTCGTGTGCGGTCTCGTCGTCGTCGACCAACCGCCTGACCCACCCGGCCAGCTTGGGGTAAACGCCCTTGAACAGCTCTTCGGCAGCGTCGGCGTCGCCCCCATGACCCCCTTGGTCCCTGTGAACCTCATCAGCGGTACCCACCGGATCTCCCTTGATGAAGTTCCCCGCAGGCGACGGGAACAGCGCGGCCTCGCGTCCCGCGCGTCCGCCACCCGGCCTGAGCACCATGTCGGGCCCGGTCGGGACATTCTCGAGAACACCCGTGTGATACGGCACTTCTACCACATTTCCTGGGTCTGGCCCGGGCGCGCCCCGGTGACGTCCGGGCCCCGCTGCGCGCGACGCCGGGTCCCGGCCTCGCGCTCTTAAGAGACGATGGAACTCCTTCATCGGTTGCACAGAAACTTCTTTTTTCCGAACGGGCCCTGGTGCCTGCCCGGCGGAAGTGCGAGCGGTCCCGGCGGGTTACACTGGAAAATAGTAGGACGTCCTACTATCTCGCCGGGCTCACACCTTCCGGAGGCAGGAATCATGGCCACGGGCTCCTCGGAAACCAGCAGGGATCGCTGGCAGCGCGGCTTTGACGCCGTCGCCAAGCGTGACGCGGACTTCACCACCCTGTCCGGGGTCGAGGTCGATCCCGTCTACGGGCCGCCGGAGGGCGCGGTGATGCCGGGGATGGAGCGGATCGGCTGGCCGGGGGAATTTCCCTTCACCCGCGGCATCCACGCCACCGGGTACCGGGGCAAGCCGTGGACGATCCGCCAGTTCTCCGGCTTCGGCAACGCGCGGCAGACCAACGAGCGGTACAAGATGCTGCTGGCGGCCGGGGGCGCGGGCCTGTCCGTGGCCTTCGACATGCCGACCCTGATGGGCCGTGACTCCGACGAGCCGCGCTCGCTCGGTGAGGTGGGGCACTGCGGCGTGGCCATCGACTCGGCCGCCGACATGGACGTGCTGTTCGAGGGCATCCCGCTGGCCGATACGACCACCTCGATGACGATCAGCGGCCCGGCCGTGCCGATCTTCTGCATGTACCTGGTGGCCGCCGAACGCCAGGGCGCCGACCTGGCCAAGCTGGACGGAACCCTGCAGACCGATATCTTCAAGGAGTACATCGCGCAGAAGGAATGGCTGTTCTCCCCGCGCCCGCACCTGCGGCTGATCGGTGACCTGATGGAGTACTGCGGCGAGAACATTCCCAGGTACAAGCCGCTGTCGGTGTCCGGTTACCACATCAGGGAGGCTGGCTCAACGGCCGCGCAGGAACTGGCGTTCACGCTGGCGGACGGGTTCGGCTACGTGGAGCTCGGCCTTTCCCGCGGCCTGGATGTGGACGAGTTCGCGCCGGGTCTGTCGTTCTTCTTCGACGCGCACATCGACTTCTTCGAGGAGATCGCCAAGTTCCGCGCCGCCCGGCGGATCTGGGCCAGGTGGCTGCGCGACGTCTACGGCGCCCGCAGCGAACGGGCGCAGTGGCTGCGCTTCCACACCCAGACGGCGGGCGTCTCGCTGACCGCACAGCAGCCGGACAACAATGTCGTCCGGACCGCCGTCGAGGCGCTGGCCGCCGTGCTGGGCGGGACCAACTCGCTGCACACCAACGCGCTGGACGAGGTGCTGGCGCTGCCGGGCGAGGCGACGGCCGAGACCGCGCTGCGCACCCAGCAGGTGATCATGGAAGAGACCGGCGTGGTGAACGTCTCCGACCCGCTCGGCGGGTCGTGGTACGTGGAAGCGCTGACCGACCGGCTGGAGGCCGAGGCGGAGACGATCTTCGCCCGGATCCGCGGGATGAGCGCGGACGGCTCGATGACCGACGGGATCCTGCAGGGCATCGAGAGCGGCTGGTTCAGCGGCGAGATCGCCGAGGCCTCGTTCGTCTACCAGCAGCAGCTGGAGAAGGGCGAGAAGAGGGTCGTCGGCGTGAACTGCCACACCAACACGGTCGCCCAGCCGCTGGAGATCCTGCGGATCAGCCCCGAGGTCGAACGCGACCAGGTCAGCGTGCTGGCCCGCCGCCGGGCCGGACGTGACTCCCAGGCGGTCGACGCGTCCCTGTCCGCGCTGGTCGCGGCGGCGCGCACCGAGCAGAACCTGGTGTCGCCGATGCTCGACGCGGCCCGCGCCGAGGCCACCCTCGGCGAGATCTGCGGCACCCTGCGCGCCGAATGGGGCGCCTACACCGAGCCCGCCGCCTTCTGACCGGGAGAAGTGACCGGGAGGCCGGCGTCCTTGGCCGCGGCGAGCAAGTGCTCGTCGTAGGCCACGAAGGCGGTCAGGTCCCGCTTCACCGCCAGCGCGGAGGCTAGGTGGACGGCCTGGGCCGGGCTCAGCTCCGGCGGGGGCAGCGTGGCCGAGTTGTCGAGCACGTCGGCGCTCAGCGCGATCCGGGCGATGCGCTTGATCACCTTGTAGCTGCGCGGCAGCGCGCCGGGTTCGGCCCGCCAGACGGCGCGCGGCACCTCCGCCCGGTACAGCGCGCTCGACACTAGCGGCTGGTCGGCACGCTCCGCGAGCCATCGCGCCAGCGCCGCCGATTCGGGTTCGGTCAGAGCCAGCTTGACCAGCGCGGAGGAGTCGAGGTAGATCACCGCCGCTCCTTCCATCTGCCCTGGGCCGATGCCGCCCGGCCGCCGGCCGATGCCGCCCGGCCGCCGGCCGATGCCGCCCGGCCGCCGGCCGATGCCGCCCGGCCGCCGGCCGGCGCCGGATACGGCTCGATGTCGCCGACGCCTCCCGGTTCCTCGGCTGGCTCGATGATCCCGGCCGCGATCAGCCGTTCCAGCGGGCTGCCCGGCTCCCGGACCGGAACGAGCTGGGCCACGAGCCGTCCCCGGTTGGTGATGTCTACCGTGTAGCCCTGCTCCGCGAGGTCGACGTAGACGCTCGCGTGCTGGCGCAGTTCTCTGATCCCGATGCGGTGCCGGGCGGGCGTCCGCTCGGTGGCCTCCGCGCGCGACGCGGGCCGGCCGGGTTCCCGGGTCCGGGGAGCGCCCTGGCCCTTGGCGCGGTCGCCCGGGCTGCGTTGCCCCGCACTTACGGGGAGCGGATCCCGCTCGCCCTCCGGGGTGTCACTCATAGTGTCACTGTAGCACAGGGGATGCTATCGTGACAGCTGATGCGTATCGGTGTTCCCCCAAGGCTCCGCACTGTTCCCCTGAGGCTCCGCGCGCCAACTTGAGACCCCGCTCGCCAGTTCACGACGGCGCGACGCCCGGATTACCCGGTTTCGACCCGCTCGCGCCTCCCAGTGAATCCAATGAGTGTGGCGTTCTATTGATTCTTTCCAATAGAACGCCACACTCACTGAATTTCTGGCCAGCAAGAGCGGTGGCTAGCGGGGTGGGGTGGACTGGCGAGGGCTGGGGGTTGGTGAGGAAGCGGGCGAGCTGGTGAGGGAAGGGTGATGAGTTCGGCGGTGATGACGCGGCCCACGTCCCAGCCGAACCGGGCGCCGCACGGATGCTCGGTCCGCCCCAACCGAACATTCTCGAGCAGCTCGCCCAGCGCCGTCCGCAGTGGCGGCAGCGGATCGTCAGCCCCCGGAGGCGCCCCCGACCGGCCGGAGCCTCGCCACCGGCCGAACGGGCACGCAGACGCCGGGCCCGGCGACTCCCGGGCCCGGCGTCTGGTTGGTGATGTCAGCGGGCGCTCACTACCGTGCCCCCGGCCCCCGCGACATCGGCGGAGATCCTGGCCTGCCGAGCCCGGCTGGTGACCGCGCTGGCCTTGACCGCGAGGATCCCGGTCCGGGCGAGCAGCATGGCGATGGCCAGGAAGATGAGGCTGTCGGTCAGGGCGCCCACGGTGATGCCGGTCGTCGCCATCCAGTGGCCAAGCGAAGCACCGAAGACGTGGTCGGCGCCGTAGGCGAAGAACAGCCGCGCACCCACCACGACGATCCAGACCAGCGCGTACGGCAGGCCCGCGTGGGAGACGGCCTGGCTGGTCTGCGTGTCGTAGCGGACCCGGATCAGCGCGGCGGCGAGGACGCCGAGGGCCAGGCCAGCCGCCGCCCCGGCGATCTCCAGGGCCAGGCCGTTGCCCGAGACGGCTCCGGCAGTGATGAAGAACGGCACGATGGCGGCCGCGGTGATGAACGGGCGCAGCAGCCGCATCTTGCCGACCTTGCGCTGCCCGAGGTCACTGATCAGCACGGTGGCCAAGATGATGAGGTTGAGGATCCAGACGCTGGCGTCCACTGCGAACTCCTTAGTGAGGCACTTCAGCGGGGTTGCGCTGATGTCTGCCACGCTAGGGACTAGCCGGTAGGAGCCGCGTCGGCCTGCGGCTTGATCCGGGGTGCAGCCCGAGTGGAGACCGCGGGCCGCGGTCGCCTGCACTCGGCGTCAACCCTAGATACAACCCCGGTCAACCCGGCCACGCGAGCGCCCGCGGACCGAACCGGGCTACGTTGATATCGTGTTCGGTTTCGCGACGCGGAAGGATGTGGTGACGGGCGCCCGCGTGGTCAACGTCACCCGGGTGACCGATGTCATCCGCGCCATCGGCCTCGTGGTGGTGATCATCACCGTTTCACTGGCCCACCCGCGACCCAGCGCCGACAACGCCCGCGGCCTGACCATCGCGGTTGCGCTGGGCCTGTCCGCGACCGCATGGATCGTCTGGATGCTGGCCGAATACAGGCCCCGGTTGAATCTCGGGAGCCTGGTCGTCATGGGGGTGGCCGGAGGCGTGCTCGCCGGGCTGTCGCCAAGCAGTCCGGCCGTCGCCATCGGCTGCGCGGCGTGCTTCAGCGCGGGCGTCCGGCTGAAGACCGAGGTGTCGCTGGGCGTCATGGCGGCGACGGTGGCCGCGTTCCTGGTGACGGCCCTGGCCACCGGGGCTCCGAACGGAGCGCTGCTGGGCTTCCCGTTCGCGTTCGCCGGGTTGTGGAGCGTGAGCCTGACCCGCCGCGAGTACCTGGTCCGGGCCGAACAGGCCGAGCACATGCTCGCGGAAACGCGCCGGGCTCGGGAGGCCGAGACCCAGGCGGCGGCCCTCGCCGAACGGGCCAGGATCGCCCGTGACATCCACGACGTGCTCGCCCACTCGCTCGCGGCCGTGTCGGTCAACCTGCAGGCCGCCGAGGGGCTGCTGGCCGCGAGCAACCTACCCGCGGACAACCCCGAGCTCACCAAGGCGATCGAGTGCATCGACCGAGCCGGGACGCTCACCCGGGAGGGACTGACGGCCGCCCGCCGGGCCATCCTGGCCCTGCGCGACGACGCGGCCCCGCTGCCCGATCAGTTGTCGTCGCTAGCCAGCCAGTACCCCGCGGCCGGCGACCTAGCCGTGGACTTCACCGTCACCGGCGAACCACGCCCGCTGTCGGAGGCGGCCAGCCTGGTCGCGTACCGGACGGCGCAGGAAGGGCTGACCAACGCGCGCAAGCACGCGCCTGGCCAGCCCGTCGCGCTCAGCCTCGGCTTCGAGGCCGCCCAGATCACGGTCACCGTCGTCAACCCGCTGCCGTCGGCCGGCCAGGCGGGCCTGCTCGCCGCCACCGGGGCCGGGGCCGGGCTGACCGGCCTGCGCGAGCGCGCTGCGCTGGCCGGCGGCACGCTTGAGGCGGGGTCGGCCGCCGGGACCTGGCGGGTGTGCCTCAGGATTCCAGCATGACCGAGAACCCCGAGCAGGTAACCGTCGTCGTCGCGGACGACCAGTCCGCCGTCCGCGAGGGCCTGGTGCTGTTGCTCGGCACCGTGCCCGGGATCGCCGTGACCGGCGAGGCGGAAGACGGCGAGGCCGCTGTCGAGATCGTCGCGGCGAAAAACCCGCAGGTCGTCCTCATGGACCTGAACATGCCACGCTGCGGCGGAGTGGAGGCGACGCGCCGCATCCGGGCCAGCCATCCGCAGACTCAGGTGGTCGTGCTGACCACCTACTCCGACGACGAATCGATCATCGGCGCCCTGCAGGCGGGCGCGCTCGGCTACCTGACCAAGGACGCCACCCGGGCCGAGATCGGCCGGGCCGTACTGGCCGCCGCGGCCGGCCAGGCCGTGCTCGACCCGGAGGTCCAGCAACGGCTGCTGTCCGCTGCCGTCCGTGCGCCCGCCGCTCCGTCCGCCGCTGGGGGCGCCGATCCCGCCGACACCGACCTGACGCCGCGCGAATCCGAGGTGCTCCGCCTCATCGCGGCGGGCAAGTCCAACCGGGAGATCGCACGCGCGCTCTTCGTCAGCGAGGCCACGGTCAAGACCCACGTCAACCGGATCTTCGCCAAGACCGGCTCACGGGACCGCACGCAGGCCATGCGCTATGCCTACACCCACGGCTACGCCGAGCCGCAGTTACCTGTCACAGCGGGTCTTCGCGGTGCACCTCGCCGGGCTCCTTGTCGATCCGCAGCCCGCGCCAGCTCGGCTGGCGCAGGATCCCGTCGGTGGTCCATTCGGCGAACGCGACCTCGCCGACCAGCCGGGGTTCCACCCACCGGGCGCCGCGAGCCTGCTGGGCCGGAATATTCGTACCGAACGGGCTCTCCGCACGCCCCAACGACCCCAGCTGCTCCATCAGGTTGGTGAGCATGTCCTGGGTAAAGCCGGTGCCGACGTGTCCCGCGTATCGCAGCTTGTCGCCGTCGTAGATGCCGACCAGCAGGGAGCCGATCGTGTCCGCACGGCGGCCTTCGCCGCGCAGCGCCACGATCTCCCCGTCCAGGATCCCGGGGCGCTGACCCGCTCCGCGAGCACGCCGAGCTCCGGGTAGCTCGCCGCCATGTCCTTGTCGTTACGCGAGACCAGCCGGATCGTGCTCCCGCTGACATAGGCGATCGCACGCAGCCCGTCCCACTTGAGCTCCCAGCCGTAGCTCTCCTCATCGGCCGGCAGCTCGTGGCGCAGGCTCACCAGCATCGGCTGGATCAGTCGCGGCAGTCCCGGCATCGTCATGAACCAACCCTGCCCATCATCATCACCTGCCAGGGGCGGACGGCGACGGCGAGGAAGCCGCTCGCGACGCTGAGGTCGTCTTCGGTCGCGAGCCGTGTCGCCGTGCTCACCTGGTCACGACCCGGCAGCCGCAAGATGGTCATGCCCTAAGGCCTGCTTGGTAGTCCTGTCGACTGGCCGACCTCGATCAGATGACCGTCCGGGTCGCGGATGTACGCGCGGATCTCGCGGCCGTGGTCCTTGGGCTCGGTCAGGAATTCGGCGCCCTTCGCCGACCACTCCGCGTAGGCCGCGGCTATGTCGGCGACCCTGATGTTGAGGAACGCGCTGGTGTGGTCAGGGTCATCCGGCGGAGCGAGCGTCACCGTGGGCTTGTCATCGGTCGGGCCGCCACCCGCGTTGAGGATGAGCCAGCTGTTGGCGATCTTCAGGATGACCGGGTCGCGTTCCGTCACCACCTTCGCCCCGAACACCGCCCGGTAAAACTCGCGGGACCGGTCCTGGTCCGAGACCACCAGGAAGTGAGTGAGCACGAACCCGCTCTCCGGCGCAGGGAAGTCGTCATCGCTCATCAGGATTGCGGCACCCAGACCCCGGCCTTCAGACCGGGAGGAAACGCCGCTCCACCTCCCCTAGAATGTCAGTGCGACATGATACTCGACAAGCGCTCCCGGCGGTGATCACCGTGGCTCCACGTAAGCAGGCTATACGAGCAAGCAACGCGTGCCGCTAGCGTCACACCCAACCCCGTCCGCTGCGCGCCAAACGTTTCCCGCTACGTCCGCCGGGCGCCAGGTCACCCGGCAGACCGGCCCGCTGCCAGGTGGAGACGTGTCGGCTATCAGCATCATCGCCGCGGTACGCGAGCAATGCCAGGAACACGCACTCAACGGACACCGCTAACCCGCCAGCCCTGGCGTCCCCGGAGGGCCGGCCCGACCCGGCCGGCGTCAGGCGGTGATGGTCAGCGGCAGGACCGGAATCCGCCGAGAGACGCGCTCTCCGGGATCTTGGGCGAGATCCAGCGTGGCCTGGAGGCCCCAGTTTCCCGGCGGCACGGCATAACCGAGCCGCACCGTGAAGCTGGCGGTGCCGATCAGCAGCGGGATCCGCTCAGTTCCTCCAGGTCCGATCCGGAACGTGACCAGGGGGAGAGTCTGCCACCCGGAGAAGCCTCCGACCTCCTCGCCGGTCTGCGGATCGACGATCCAGGCGGTGACGTGGCCGTTCGTCGCGATCTGCAGCTCGCCGTCGGTGCGGTTGCGGACGAGCAGCCCGTGCCGCAGCGTCTGCCCGAAGCGGACGACCGCCGGGCCGTCAAGCTCGGCCTCGGCCTCGCGCGGGTCGAGCACGTCGGCGGGCTTACGTGGGCGCCTCCGCCGCTGTGCGGGCCCATGCGGCGGCCGGTCCGGCGGGTAGGGGAGCGCCCCGACCGTCAGGTCCACCTGGTCGCCGAACCCCCGGCGCAGTTCGCAAGCCACGGCTTCGGCCCAGGGCGCCAGCCTGATCGCGAACGGCGGCTGCCCGCCCTCGCTCCGGCTCGGGTCCGGATAGCCCGTCAGGGCGCCGGGTTCTTCCTCGAGAAGCCGGGCGAGGGTCAGCCTGAGCTCGTCCCATACCGCCATACCAGCCAGGCTAGGCACGATACGAACCGAACTCCAAGGCGGCCGCCCTCGGCTCGGAAGTAGCCGGTAGCGGGTCGGTGAACGCTCAGGAGCCCTTCATGGTGTTTCGGCCGGGTGATGAGTTGAGGCCCAGGCTTCCAGCGCCGCGCTAACCAGGCCACCAAGCTCGTCGTCGGTGATGGCGGCCGCGTCCTGCGGGCGCAGCTTGATGGTTCCCTTGCTGGTCCGCAGCTCGGGATGACGGGCGGTAAAGCCGCCGTCATGGCCCTGTCCCCAGCCGTAGATCGAGATCCCGTGCTGCCATGCGCCGACGTAGAGACGGCGCCGGCCGACCTTGTAGGTGGGGATCTGGTACGACAGGACCACGGCCGCGTCGGGGTGGGCGACCAGGATCAGCCGGTGGATGCGGTCGAACAGGGGACGGTGCGCGGGGTCGATGCCGTCGATGTAACTCTGTACGGCTTCGTCCATGCCCCCATTGTGACCGCCCGTGGCCTGCTCCAGCTGATGATCGGCAGTTCCTGGCATGGCAACCTCCTCGGGACAATCTCCGGCCTGTACAGGTAACGACGGCTAAGCCGGCCGGAAATCATCGCGGTCAGCCGGAAACAGGTAGTGCCTTCTCGAACCAGTGGTGCGCGTAGGGCTCGTCATTGAACGCCGCCACCTCGTGGTAGCCGGCCGCCAGATACAGGCCGATCGCCTCGCCGAGGGCCCGGTTGGTCTCCAGTCGCAGCACGCGCACGCCGTGCGCGGCGGCGCGGGCCTCGAGTTCGGCCAGGAGCCGGCGCCCCAGGCCGAGCCCGCGGACCGAAGGGGCGACCCACATCCGCTTGATCTCCGCGGGCGCGCCGGGATGGAGCTTGAGCGCGCCGCAGCCGACCGGTTCACAGTGCAGGGTCGCGACCAGGAACAGGCCCGCGGGCGGGGTCATCTCATCATCGGCGGCCGAGATGCTCCGGGCCGGGTCGAAGCCGCCGTCGAAGCGCCCGGACAACTCCTCGACGTAGGCCCGCAGGCAGTACCGCGCGTCCGGGTCCCAGGGGTCGCGCACGCCCAGCGCGATGGCCGAGACGGCCAGCAGCTGCTCCACCTCGGCCATCGCGGTGACGAGCCGACGGCGCTGCCGCTCGGTGAGCGGACCGAGCAGCGAGGCGGCGGCCGCGTCGGAGCGGCGGTCAAGTTCGGCCCGTTCGGCCCCTCCGGCGGCGGTCGGCCGCGCGGTCCTGAGCCTGCCGTCCGTCTCGTTCACCTCGACGGTGACCAGCCCGTCGTGCTCCAGCGACCGCAGCAGCCTGCTCAGGTAGCCGGAGTCCAGGTCCAGCCCTGATCGCAGGTCCCTGACGTCGCAGCCGTCCGGGCCGATCTCCCACAGCAGCCGCGCCTTCCCGAGCGGCCGGCCGCGGGCCAAAAAGGCGTCCTCGAGTGCGCCGATCCGCTCCGCGACGGCCCGGTTGAACCGCCGGACCGCCTCGATCAAGGCCCGCTCCATTCTCTGACTATAGTCAGAGAATGGCAGCGGTGATCCGGCCCTATCGCGAGGCGGACCTGGACGCGGTCTATGACGTCTGCGTCCGGACCGCCGACGGCGGCGCGGACGCCAGGGGCAAGTACCGCAGTGACGACCTGATGCCCGACCTGTTCGCCGGTCCCTACGTGTTCCTTGAGCCGGATTTCGCCTTCGTGCTCGACGACGGCCGCCGGGCGGTCGGCTACGTGATCGGGACGCCGGACACGGCGGCGTTCGTCCGCGCTTACCGTGCGCGGTGGATCCCCCGGCTGGCCGGCCGGTACCCGGTCCCGCCGGTCCCGCCGGTCCCGCCGGACAGCCCGGACGACGAGATGATCCCCCTGCACTACCGGCCGGAGCGGCTGCTGTGGCCGGGCCTGGCCGAGTACCCGGCGCACCTGCACATCGACCTGCTGCCGCCCTTCCAGGGGGCCGGGTACGGGCGTGCCTTGATGGAGACGTTCTACGCCGCGGCGGCGCGGGCCGGGGCCGCCGGGGTGCACCTGACCGTGATGGCGGCCAACGTCACGGCCATCGGCTTCTACCGCCGCCTCGGCTTCCGCCCGCTCGAGGCCGCCGATCCGGGCGAGAGGGTGGGCGGGATCGCGGTCGTCTACCTTGGCCGCAGGCTCTGACGCCTTGGCCGAGGGCTCTGACGCCTTAGGACCGGCCCCGGATCATCGACTGACACGCGTACGGCAGGATGGAGTCATGCAGCCGCGAGATTTTTCGCTTTACGGTGCCGTCGATCTGGGCGCGCGGCAGGCGGCCGCGCAGCGCAGGCAGCAGACGGCTCAGTCGCAGTCTCAGCCCGGCACCGCCGGGTCGAACGGCGGAGTCGTCATCGACGTCACCGAAGAAACCTTCAATACCGACGTCGTGGAGCGTTCTCGCACCACGCCCGTGATCATGGACCTGTGGGCCGAATGGTGCGGCCCGTGCAAGCAGCTTTCGCCGGTGCTCGAGAAGCTCGCCGCTGAGGCGGGCGGCCAGTGGATCCTCGCCAAGGTCGACGTGGACGCCAACCCCCAGCTGAGCGCGGCGCTGCAGGTGCAGAGCATCCCCATGGTGGTGGCCGTCCTCGGCGGCCAGCTGGTGGACGGCTTCCTCGGCGCCATGCCCGAGGCCCAGGTCCGCCAGTGGATCGGTCAGGTCCTGGCGGTCGCCGAGAAGATGGGCCTGCCGCTGGCCGGCGGCGGGGCCGACCAGGACACTACTGAAGTCGGTGAGGACGCGCAAGAGGGTGCACCCGGTGCCACCGACGGCCGCGGGGGCCCGGGCGACCGCGCCGGGGGCCCGGGCGACCGCGCCGGGGGCCCGGGCGACCGCGCCGGGGGCCCGGGCGACCGCGCCGGGGGCCCGGGCGACCGCACCGGGACTCCGGGCGACCGCGCCGGGCGGCCCCCCGCGGGCGCCCCGCCGATGCCGCCGGCCTATGCCGAAGCCCGCGCGGCCATGGAGCGCGGCGACCTGGACGGCGCCGCGAAGGCGTTCGAGCAGGAACTGGCGGCCAATCCGGGCGATCCGGTGGCCAAGACCGGGCTGGCCCAGGTCAACCTGATCCGCCGGATCAGCTCCTACGACCAGGCCCAGGCCCGCCGGGCCGCGGCCGAACATCCCGCTGACGTCGCAGCCCAGACCAAGGTGGCCGACATCGACCTGGCGTCCGGCCGGGTCGAGGACGCCTTCGACCGGCTGCTCGGCGTGGTGCGCCGGACGTCGGGCGAGGAGCGCGATCAGGCGCGCGCGCACCTGGTCAGCCTGTTCGAGCTCCTCCCGCCGAACGATCCTCAGGTCAAGAAGGCCCGTTCGGCCCTGTCCGTGCTGCTGTTCTGAGCCGTCGCGACAGCCGGAAACATCACACTCGCGCCTCAGGGAATATGCAACTCGAGTTGTAAGTTACTTGCTGGTGGAGGGTGCGAAACCGGGGCTCCGGCCGGATCCTCCAGAAAACCCTTTTTTGGAGGAGAGGCAAGGATGTACTTCACGAATTTTGCCATGCCGCTGGATGTCGTGCGGCACGAGAACGACGTCACGCTGCGGCTTGACGTACCCGGCATCGACCGCGAGCAGATCGAGGTCACCGTGGACCGCGGGATCCTGACGATCAGCGGGAAGCGGCACGAGGAGCGGGCCGAGAACGACAAGTTCTTCGTGCGGGAGCGCAGGATGGGCACCTTTACCCGTCGCCTGCGGCTGCCGGAGAACCTGGACGCCGACGCGGTCGAGGCCAGCTACGACAATGGCGTCCTCGAGGTCCGGATCCCGGTCCTGGAGCAGGCCAGGGCGCGCAGGATCGAGGTCCGCGAGGCGGACGGTCAGCAGGAGCTCGCCGCCTGACCAACCTCAGCCGGGCTCACTGAACAAACGAGCGGCCGGCGGGCGCGAATGCGTCCCGCCGGCCGCTTACCATCTGGGCAGAAGGAAGGCCGGAAGGAGGAACCGTGATGGCACCCTCACCGCTCGAGGACGAGAACGCGCCGCTGTACACGGTCGGGCAGGTCGCCGAGATGCTCGCCGTCAAGCAGGCCTTCCTGCGCCGGGTGGACGCGCTGGAGGTGGTCTCACCGCACCGGTCGGCCGGGGGCCAGCGCCGCTACACGCGCTATGAGATCCACATCATCCAGCAGGTGATGACGATGGCCGACGAGGGCATCACGCTGCAGGCGATCCGCCGCATCATCGAGCTGGAGCGGCAGCTCGCCGCGGTGACCAGGGAACGGGACGAACTGGCCCGCCGCCTGGCCGAACGGCCGTAATAAGATCATTTCCCCCGAACGGCCCTGGCGCGTGCCCGGCCGTCCCCGCTTCGCCTCGGCCCGTCAGCGGCTTCGCGTCTCCGGCGGATCAGCCTCGGCCGGTCAGCGGCTTCGCGTCTCCGCCGGATCAGCCTCGGCCGGTCAGCGGCTTCGCGTCTCCGGCGGATCAGCCTCGGCCCGTCAGCGGCTTCGCGTCTGCGCCGGATCAGCCTCGGCGAGTTGCTCGAGCACGGGCAGCGCCTCGGCCAGCGCGGAGCGCTGCGCCGCCGTCAGCAGCCCCAGGCTCGCGGTCAGCACGAGGGTGCTCTCGGTGCGGATACGCGCCAGCGCGTCCTGGCCGCGCGGGGTGATGGCTAGGGTGCTCGCGCGCGCATCGCTGGGGTCGGCGAACCGGCGCACGTAGCCGCTGTCCTCCAGCGCGGTCACCAGCCGGGTCAGGGTGGACGGCGCGATGCCCTCGGCCGCGGCCAGGTCGCCCAGCCGCATCGGGCCGGCCCGCTCCACGGTCGCCAGCGCCGCGAGCTGCGTGGGCGTCAGGCCGGCCAGTTCGTGCCGGCGCAGCCGGCGGGACAGCCGGGCCAGCGCGACCCGCAGCCTGGTGACGTCGACCGGCGCCTCGTCCGAGGTCGCCTTGACCACTGATTCCGTGCTCACCTTTTCAGCGTACGCGGTGCGCGCCGTACCCTGGAGTCCAGCGGAAAGGCGGGAACCAACGTGGCGATGGCGCCAAGCGTCTCCTACTCCATCACCGTGCGGCTCGAGGTGGCCAGCCGTGGCCGTGCCGTGAGCGAGATCACCCGGGCGGTCGAGCAGTCCGGCGGCGTCGTGACGGCGCTCGACGTGACCGCCGGGCGGAACGACCGGCTCCGGGTGGACGTCACCTGCGCCGCACGGGACACCGATCACGCCGAAGCCATCGTGACCACGCTGGGCGGCATCGACGGCGTGACCGTGCACAAGGTCAGCGACCGCACGTTCCTGCTGCACCTGGGCGGGAAGATCGAGATGCGTTCCAAGGTGCCGCTGCGGAACCGGGACGACCTGTCGATGGCCTACACCCCGGGGGTGGGGCGGGTCGCGATGGCGATCGCGGGGAACCGGGAGGATGCACGCCGCCTGACGATCAAGCGGAACTCGGTGGCCGTGGTCACAGACGGCTCGGCCGTGCTCGGCCTGGGCAACATCGGGCCCTACGCCGCGCTGCCCGTCATGGAGGGCAAGGCGGCCCTGTTCAAGCGGTTCGCTGGCATCGATGCCTGGCCGATCTGCCTGGACAGCCAGGACACCGACGAGATCGTCCGCGCGGTGCAGCTGATCGCGCCCGGGTTCGGCGGCATCAACCTGGAGGACATCAGCGCGCCGCGCTGCTTCGAGGTGGAGCGCCGGCTGCGCGGGCTGCTCGACATCCCGGTGTTCCATGACGACCAGCACGGCACCGCGATCGTGGTGATGGCCGCGCTGACTAACGCGCTGCGGGTGGTGGGCAAGAAGCTGTCCGAGGTGCGTATCGCCATGGCCGGCGCCGGCGCCGCGGGCACCGCCGTGCTCAAGCTGCTGCTCGGCGCCGGGGCTAACGCCGCGGACGTCGTGGTCTGCGACGACCAGGGAGCCGTGCACCTGGGCCGGCCGGGCCTGGACGAACCTCTGCGCTGGATCGCGGAGAACACCAACCGCGGCGGCTACGCGGGGGACCTGGCCGGGGCGGTGCGGGACGCCGACGTGTTCATCGGTCTTTCCGCGCCGGGCATTCTCTCCGGGGATGACATCGCCGCCATGGCGGAGGGCGCCATCGTGTTCGCGCTGGCCAACCCCGATCCCGAGGTGGACCCGGAGGCGGCCAGGGAGCATGCGGCCGTGGTGGCCACCGGCCGCAGCGACTACCCCAACCAGATCAACAACGTGCTGGCCTTCCCCGGGGTGTTCCGCGGCCTGCTCGACGCGCAGAGCCGGGTCGTCACCGACGACATGCTGATCGCCGCCGCGCAGGCGCTCGCGGACGTGGTGTCACCGGACGAGATCGGGCCGCACTACATCATCCCCCCGGTGTTCCACCCCGACGTCGCCTCGTCGGTCGCGGTCGCGGTCAGGGACGCCGCGACCCAGCGGCCTGAATGATAGGTACATGGACGAAATGGCATCGGAAGTCCTGGCGGGTCGTCTGCTCGTGGCCACCCCGGTGCTCGGGGACCCCAACTTCCGCCGCACCGTCGTCCTGATCGTGGAGCACGAGACCGAGCAGGGCACGCTCGGGGTGGTGCTGAACCGGCCGACCAAGGTCCCCGTCGGCCAGGTGCTCGAGCCGTGGACGGAGCTGGCCACCGATCCGTCCGTGGTGTTCAACGGCGGTCCGGTCGCGATGAACAGCGCGCTCGCCCTGGCCCACGTGCCGGGCACCGACGAGCCGGTGGGCTGGCACCCGCTGGACGGCGCGCCCGCCATGGCCCGGCTCGGCCTGGTCGACCTGGACGCCCCGCCGGGCCTGCTCGCCGCCGCGATCGTCTCGCTCCGGGTCTACGTCGGCTACGCCGGCTGGAGCGCGGGCCAGCTCAAGGCGGAGATCGACGAGGGCGCCTGGTATGTGGTGCCCGCCGAGCCGTCCGACGCGTTCTGCGCCGAACCCGACCGGCTGTGGCCGGCCGTCCTGCGCCGCCAGGGCGGCGAACTCGCCTACGTCGCGACCTACCCGGACGACCCGGGCCTGAATTAATCCCCTGGGCGGCCTGACCGCGTAGACTCGCGGACGTGAGCGATACTCAGGTTCTTCCCGAGCAGGAGACGCGCATCCACGAGGATGTGCGGCCCGACACGTCCCACGGCGACGGCGATCACGAGCGCTTCGCGCACTACGTGCAGAAGGACAAGATCGTCGACAGTTCGGTGATGGGCACGCCCCTGGTCGCGCTGTGCGGCAAGGTGTGGGTGCCCAGCCGCGACCCGAAGCGCTACCCGGTCTGTCCCACCTGCAAGGAGATCTACGAGCAGCTTCCCTCGGGCGACGGCGGGAACGATTGACCCCCGCGAGCCGAAGGGCGCCGGCGCCGCCTGGACTCTATTTTCCCCTCGACCCCACCCCAGGCGCGACGCAGGAGCGACAAGGGCCCGCCGCCGCAGGCGGCCAGGCCAGCAAGGCGGCGCCAGTGAAGGGGGATGGGGAGGTGGGTGGGGCCCGGAGGCGAGCGGGAGAGCAGAGTAGCATCTCGGCCTCGTGACCACCCCTCGATCTGACGCTGCGGTCGGCCAGCGCGGCGGCCAGCCCTCCGTCCAGCCCCCCGTCCAGCCCGTCGCCGAGGCTCACACCCAGCCCGTTCGGGATGATCTTCTTGTCGGTCTTCGCGGGTGGCAGAAGGATGCCTACCACGAGTACTTCCGGCTGCCCCGGCGCGACTTCCTGCTGGTCGCCACGCCGGGAGCGGGCAAGACCGCGTACGCGCTCACTGTGGCGGCCGAACTGCTCGCCCGCCGCGAGGTCGCGTCGCTCACCGTCGTCACGCCGACCGAGCACCTCAAGCACCAGTGGGCGCAGGCGGCCGCCCGGTTTGGCATCGCGATCGACTCGGCGTACCGGAACGCCCAGGGCCGGGCCGGGGCCGACTTCGCCGGGGTCGCCGTCACCTACGCCCAGGTCGCCGCGCACCCGGCGCTGCACAGGCAGCGCACCGAGAACCGGCGCACGCTGGTCATCTTCGACGAGATCCACCACGCGGGCGACGCGCTGTCCTGGGGGGACGCGGTCACCGACGCGTTCGACCCGGCCCGGCGCAGGCTCGCGCTGACCGGCACGCCGTTCCGCAGCGACGCGAACCCGATCCCGTTCGTCACCTACACGGACGAACCGGGCGGCGGCAAGCGCAGTGCCTCGGACTATGTCTACGGCTACGGGCCCGCCCTGGAGGACGGCGTGGTGCGGCCGGTGATCTTCCTCGCCTACTCCGGCGAGATGCGCTGGCGCACCCGGGCCGGGGACGAGATCACCGCCACCCTGGGCCTGCCGATGACCAAGGACCAGATCGCGCAGGCCTGGCGGACCGCCCTGGACCCGGCGGGGGAGTGGGTCAGCCGGGTGCTCGAGGCCGCCGACAAGCGGCTGACCGAGGTCCGCCGGGGCATGCCCGACGCGGGCGGCCTGGTCATCGCGGGCGACCACGAGGACGCCCGGGCCTACGCCGGCCTGCTGCGCGGGCTGACCGGCCGGCGTCCCGTGGTGGTGCTGTCCGACGACAAGACCGCGAGCAAGAAGATCTCCTCCTTCGCTGCCTCTGACGAGCGCTGGATGGTCGCGGTGCGAATGGTCTCCGAGGGCGTGGACATCCCGCGGCTGGCCGTCGGCGTGTACGCGACCAGCGTGTCCACCGCCCTGTTCTTTGCCCAGGCGGTCGGCCGGTTCGTCCGGGCGCGGCAGCGGGGGGAGACCGCGTCGGTCTTCCTCCCGTCGGTTCCCGTGCTGCTGTCCTACGCCGCCGAACTCGAGGCCGAACGGGACCACGTGCTCCGGTCCCCGCTCGCCGAGACGCCCGAGGACGAACTCGCGCTCGCCGAGGCCCAGCGGGAGCGCGACACCCCGGATACGCCTCTCGAGCCGGCCTTCCAGGCCCTCAACGCGTCCGCGCACTTCGACCGGGTGCTGTACGACGGCGGGGAGTTCGGCACCGCCACGGCGGCCGGCTCGCCGGAGGAAGAGGACTTCCTCGGCCTGCCCGGCCTGCTGGATCCGGACCAGGTCCGGACCCTGCTCCGCAAGCGCCAGGACGCCCAGATCGCCGCCCGCTCCCGCGCCGCCG
>Ga0209656_10000503_pt1 | contig 25706 bp, 18 predicted proteins | sample BogFormECP12_OM2_FD_188239 | JGI IMG/M metagenome (GOLD analysis project Ga0209656, IMG submission 188239) | Bog forest soil microbial communities from Calvert Island, British Columbia, Canada - ECP12_OM2 (SPAdes) (version 2) | ecosystem: Environmental > Aquatic > Freshwater > Wetlands > Bog ...
TGGCGGCGACCAGTGTTTCCAGATTGCGTTGCGCGATTCGCGGTTCGGCGTACTTGGCGCCGATCACCTCACCCTGCTCGGTGAGCCGCAACGAACCGTTCACCGCGCCCGGCGGCTGCCCCAGGATCGCGTCATAGCTCTTGCCGCCACCCCGGCCGACCGTGCCACCACGACCGTGAAAGAGCCGCAACCGGATCCCGGTCTTGCGGGCCGACTCGACCAGATCCAGCTCAGCGCGGTACAGCGCCCAGTTCGCGGCCAGGTAACCGCCGTCCTTGTTGGAGTCGGAATAGCCGAGCATCACCTCTTGGCTGTCGCCGCGCGACGCGACCAGCGCGCGGTACAGCGGCAGCTCCAGCACGGCCTGTAGGATCGATGAGCCGCGCTGCAGGTCGTCGATCGTCTCGAACAGCGGCACGATGCCCACCGGGCAGCTCGGCTCGTCGCCGGACGGGTCCAGCAGGCCAACCTCCTTCAGCAGGATCGCGGCCTCCAGCATGTCGGACACCGATCGGCACATCGAGATGATGTAGTTCGGGACCGCCTGCGGCCCGAACAGGTAGATCGCCCGCGCCGCTGCTGCGAGGATGTCCAGCTCTTTGCGAGCCAGCTTCGACAGTCGCGCCTCCTCCCGGATCAGCGGCCGCCGGGTGGCCAGCTCGGCGGCCAGCAGCTCGACGCGGTTCGGCTCGGGCAGTGACGAGTAGTCGGGATGCACACCCGCCCAGGCCAGCAGCTCGGCGACGACCTCTTCATGCACCTCCGAGTTCTGCCGCAGGTCCAGGCCGCACAGGTGGAAACCGAACGCGCACACCGCTTCCCGTAGCCGGGCCAGCCGATCGTCGGCGATCACCGCGCCGCCGTTGCCGCGCAGCGACGCGTCGATCACGTCGAGATCGGCCAGCAGTTCGGCCGATGTCCGGTAAGGCGGCAGGCCGAGGTCGAGCCGGTGCTCGGGCGGGTGGTCCAGGATGCGCGACGCGGCCGCGGTGAGCCGCGCGCGGACCACCTGCAGAGCCCGCCGGTACGGCTCGTCGAACCGCGCCGGGTCGTCGCAGCCGCCGCCCAGCACGCCGAGCTCATCGGTGATCGTCACCAGCCGCGCCGACATCGACAGCTCCCGCTCGAGCGTGGCGAGCTCGACGAAGTAGTGAGCCAGGGCGGTGTAGGCGGCGCTGCCGGTGGCCAGCCGCACCGTGCCCGCGGTGACATTCGGGTTGCCGTCGCGGTCACCACCAATCCACGATCCGAGCCGCAGGAGGGGTTCTTTCAGCAGCTGCGCATCGGGCCACAGCGCCTGCACCATCGTCCGCACCTCGGCATTGACCTTCGGGACCACCTCTAAGAAGGCGGCGTGGTAGTACTGCAGCCCCATCTCGATCTCGTCGCGGATCCTCAACCGCCGCGACCGGATCAGCGCGGTCTGCCACAACGTCAACACGTGCCGGCGCAGTTCGTGCTCGATGTCGCGGCCGTCGAGGGTTTCGGTCTGGCCGTGCAGCCGCAGTCGCATCAGCTCGGTGATCCTGTGCTGAGTCTCGAATACGGTGCGGCGGCGCGTCTCGGTAGGGTGGGCGGTCATCACCGGGCACACCAGCGCATCGGTCAGCGCCTCGACCACGGTCGTGGAATCCAGATTAGCGGCCTCTAGTTTCAGATAGCTGGCGGTCAGGCTGCTGTCCTGCGGTGGCTCCCCGGCTTGCACATGGAGGGCGCGGCGCCGATCGCGATGGATGTCCTCGGCGACGTTGGCCAGCAGCGAGAACTGGGTCAAAGCCCGGATTACCGGGATGGCCCGGTGGATATCGATGCCGGCGAACATGCGCGCCAGATCGGCGCGGTCAATCTCGGAGCGGTGCACCCGGAACGACTCAAGGCGGGCCCGCTCGACGAGGTCGAACACCTCGTCGCCGTTCTGCTCGCGGACCGTGTCGCCGAGGATCGCCCCGAGCAGCCGGATGTCCTCGCGCATCGGCTCGGTCGCCTTGCGGCCGAGCCTCGTGCGCCGTACCGCGCCAATCGGCGCGAGCTCACCATCGTCGGCCTCAGCCATGGTCGCAAGTATCGATTCCTAGTCGAGGCTTGCAGGATTCGTATCCCGGTGGGTGGTAACGTCTTGCGTTTCGCGCCGACGGGCGCTCTAGGCTGCCGCCATGACCCGGCTGTCCAGCATTGACGCTGCCATGTGGTACTCGGAGACCCCGAGCTGGCACATGCACATCGGCGCCTTGACGATTTGTGATCCGTCTGAAGCCCCGGGTTTCTCCTTCGATGCGGTTCGCGACCTGGCCGCGGCGCGGTTGCCGGAGATGCCGCGGCTGCGTTGTCGTGTGGTGGACGCACCGCTGGGTTTGGACAGGCCCTGGTTCATCGAAGATCCGGAGCTCGACATTGACTTCCACATTCGTCGGGTCGCTGTGCCGCCTCCCGGCGGGCGCAAGGAACTCGAGGATCTCGCCGGGCGTCTGTGGTCCTACAAGGTTGACCGCAGCAAGCCACCGTGGGAGATGTGGTTCATCGACGGCCTTGAGCACGGGCGGGTAGCCCTCCTGTCCAAGATGCATCACGCCATCGTCGATGGAGTATCGGGTGCCGGGCTGGGTGAGATCATGATGGATGTCACCCCCCAACCGCGACCGCCGAACATCGAGGTCAACCAGTCTTCGGTCGGCGACGGGATCCCCCGCTTCGAGCGACGGATCCTGGGTGGACTTTTGAACGCCACCGTTATGACGCCCTACCGCGTGATGCGCGCCGCCGAGCAGGCAGTTCGTCAGCAGCTGGCCGTGAGAGGGCTGGGCAACAAACCACCCAGAATCTTCGATGCCCCAAAAACGTGTTTCAACAACCCGATTTCGCCTAACCGGAGGATCACCAGTAGCAGGGTAGAGCTAGAGCGGGTGAAGGCAATCAAGAACGTCTTCGATGTGAAAGTCAACGACGTTCTGCTTGCAATCACCTCCGGGGCGATACGGCGGTACCTGCAAATCCGTGGTGAACTTCCCGACAGGTCGCTGGTGGCTCAAGTTCCGGTGTCTATACGGAGTGACAGCACTGAGCTCGGGAACCAAGTCAGTGCCATGCAAGTCCGCTTGGCTACCGATGTCGCCGACCCCGCCGAGCGGCTGAGAACCATCTACACCAGTACCCAAGGCGCGAAGGAGATGGCCAAGGCGCTCACGGCGCACCAGATCATTGGGATGTCGGAAGTGGCACCACCGGGCTTGGTGTCGTTGGCCGCCCGCGCCTACACCGCCAGCCACCTTGGCGGAAACGTCGCCCCGAACAATGTTGTGATCTCCAACGTGCCCGGCCCCGACTTCACGCTGTATCTCGCCGGCGCGGTCGTCGAGCGCTTCATCCCGATCGGGCCTGTGACGTTGGATGTGGGCCTGAACATCACCTGTTTCAGCTACCGTGGATGGGTTGACTTCGGTATCGCCACCACCCCGGAGATCGCCAAGGACATCGACGAACTCGCCGACGCCATCGAGCCCGAGCTGCGGGAGTTAGAAAACGCTGCCGGCCTCATATCTCGACCGGATCGACGCACCCGCCGGCGACAGCACCAGCCCGGATGAAGCATCCATGAGTCGAAAACCTTTCAGGCGGACCGGAACCTGCTGATGAGCATCCCCGGCTGTCCGGGTGTTCGTTGAGGTGCGAGGTTTACCGCGACCGCCGGGCCCGACGACCACGACGCAGGCCACTCGGCCGAACCCTTGGATACCGTGTCACGCGAGAGCCGCTCGCCCAGACCCCGAATAATACCCGCACCGAGCCACGCAAAAGCACCCGAACCGCGTGCGGGGGCTGTTTTGCGTCTGCTCAGAAACGCAACCGGTTACAGGTTCCGCAGGATTTCGCGGGCCAGCCCCGCGGTTTCCGAGGGCGTCTTGCCGACCCTGACGCCGGCGGCCTCCAGCGCCTCCTTCTTCGCGGCGGCCGTGCCCGACGAGCCCGACACGATCGCGCCGGCATGGCCCATCGTCTTGCCTTCCGGGGCGGTGAACCCGGCGACATATGCGACGACCGGCTTGGAGACGTGGGCCTTGATGTAGTCGGCCGCACGTTCTTCCGCGTCGCCGCCGATCTCGCCGATCATCACGATGACCTTGGTGTCCGGGTCCTTCTCGAACGCCTCGATCGCGTCGATGTAGGTGGTGCCGATCACCGGGTCACCGCCGATGCCGATCGCGGTCGACAACCCGAAATCCCTGAGCTCGTACATCATCTGGTAGGTCAGCGTGCCCGACTTCGAGACCAGCCCGATCGGGCCCCTGCCCGTGATGTTGGCCGGGATGATCCCGGCCAGCGCCTCCCCGGGGGTGATGACGCCCGGGCAGTTGGGCCCGACGATGCGCGTCTTGCTGCCCTTGTGCAGGTTGTAGGCCCACGCGTATGCCGTGTCCTGCACCGGAATTCCCTCGGTGATGACCACCAGCAGCGGGATCTCGGCGTCGATGGCCTCGATGATCGCATCCTTGGCAAACTTCGGCGGCACGAACACGACGGACACGTCGGCGCCGGTCTCCTTCATCGCCTCCAGGACGGTGCCGAACACCGGCAGCTCAACGTCGTTGCCGGCGGCGTCCTTGTGCGTGACCGTGGTGCCGGCCTTGCGGGCGTTGACACCACCCACCAGCCGCGTGCCGGCCTTGAGCATGCGCGCGGTGTGGATGCCGCCCTCGTTGCCGGTGATGCCCTGGACGATGACCTTGGAATCTTTGGTCAGGAAAACAGCCACGTCGGTAGTCCTTTCAGGCGCTCGCCGCGGGTGGTGCCTCGGCTTCTTGACGATGTGGCCGTTGATGTCCAGGGCGAGCATGCTCTGCACGTAGGTCTAGGCGGAAGCCCATGTCCACTCAGCAGAAAAAACCAACCAGTCCTTGCGCTCAGTTGCCTAGCCTGGGCCGATCAGGAGATGCATACGACCGCGACCGCCAGGATTTGAGCCGCGTTATGAATGTGCCGTTGTGTAACCCAGCGGCAGGAAACACGGGGTAGTGGGAGGTCGCCGTGTCTGGCGTGGCATCCGGCGGAGTTCATGGCCGGTGACGGCAGACCCGGACGGCCGAATATCCCACCAATGAGAGGACGGACGTGACTGCACCCGATATCGGTCGAATCGAGATAGAGAAGTGGGATCCGGGCTTCACGGAACGCGTGATCGGCGCGATCCGGCCGATCGTCAAGCGGTGGTTCCGCTCGGAGGTTCGCGGCCTGCAATTGCTTCCACCCGGCGGCGTGCTGCTGGTGTCGAACCATTCCGGCGGTCTGTACGCGGTGGATGTTCTCGTGTTCGCGGCGGACTTCTACGACAAGTTCGGCTATGACCGCCCCGTCTACACCCTTGCCAACGACATCCTTTTCAAAAGTCAGATCGGCGATGTGCTAGTCCACGCCGGCGTCATCCGCGCCACCCGCGACAACGCCGCTAAGGCGCTGCGGTCCGGCGGCGTCGTGGTCGTTTTCCCCGGCGGGGACCATGACGCCTACCGACCCACATGGGCGGCCAACAAGATCGACTTTGCCGGCCACACCGGCTATGTCACCACAGCCATCGAGAACGGGGTGCCGATCGTCCCGATGGTGTCCATCGGCGCCCAGGAGAACCAGCTGTACCTCGGGCGGGGCGAGTGGCTCGCCAAGCGGCTGGGAATCAAGCGGCTGCTCGGGACCCAGACCCTACCGATCACGTTCGGCTTCCCGTTCGGCCTCAATGTGGTGCTCCCACTCAATCTGCCCCTGCCCAGCAAGATCGTCACTCAGCTGCTGGAGCCGATCGACATCACCGACCAGTTCGGTGACAATCCCGACGTCGCCGAGGTCGACGCACACGTGCGATCGGTGATGCAGACGGCTCTCGCCCGGCTCGCACGCGAACGTCGGTTTCCGGTGCTGGGTTAGGCGATGGCGATGCTGGAACGGATAAAACACACCCAAGAGCTGGTCGCCGCGACGCGGCGGGCGCGGATGATCGCCCCACTGCGGCCGGACCGCTACCTGCGGATCGCCGCCGCGGTCCGACGCGAGGGGATGACGGAGACGGTTGGTTTCGCGATCGCGGCGCGGCGCTGCCCGGATCGAGCGGGTCTGATCGATGAACTCGGCGCCCTGACGTGGCGTCAGCTCGACGAGCGGTGCGACGCGCTTGCCGCCGCGCTGCAGGCCCCGCCCGGTGGCCGGGCGGCTCCCAAGGCGGTGGGGATCATGTGCCGCAATCACCGCGGCTTCGTCGAGGCGCTGGTCGCCGCCACCCGAAGCGGTACCGATGTGGTGTTGCTGAACACATCCTTCGCCGGGCCGGCACTGGCCGAGGTGGTCAAGCGGGAACGTGTGGACACCGTCATCTACGACGAAGAGTTCACCGCCGCCGTCGACCAGGCGCTCGCCGGCAATCCCGACGCCACCCGGATCGTCGCATGGACCGATGATCCCAGAGCCCATGATGTCACCGTCGAGAAGCTGATCGCCGCCCACCTGGGCCGGCGACCCAAGCGCACCGGCAAGGGCAAGCTGATCCTGCTGACCGCGGGCACCACCGGCACGCCCAAGGGCGCCAAGCGCTCCGGCGGCGGGTCGGAAGCACTCCTGGCCATTCTGAACGGGATGCCATGGCGCGCCGAGGAGACCACCGTCGTGGCGGCGCCGATGTTTCACGCGTGGGGCTTCTTCGGGCTGGTCTTCTCGGCGATGATGGCCTGCACGGTGGTCACCCGCCGCAAGTTCGACGCCGAAGCCACGCTCGAGCTGATCGACCGGCATCGAGCCACCGGCCTGGGCGTGGTCCCGGTGATGTTCGACCGGATCATGGACCTGCCGAACGAGGTCCGCAGGCGCTACAACTGCCGCTCGCTGCGCTTCGCCGCGGCCTCGGGATCGCGGATGCGGCCGGACGTGGTGACCGCGTTCATGGACCAGTTCGGCGACGTGATCTACAACAACTACAACGCCACCGAGGTCGGCATGGTTGCCAGGGCCACGCCCCAAGACCTGCGGGCGGCGCCGGACACCGCCGGTAAACCGGTCGAGGGCGCGCAGATTCGCATCCTCGACGACGAATTGCGCGACGTCCCCACCGCAAAGGTCGGTCGGATTTTCGTGCACAACACCACCCAATTCGATGGCTACACTTCCGGTGCGACCAAAGACTTCCACGACGGCTTCATGGCCTCGGGTGATGTCGGCTATCTCGATGAGGCCGGCCGGCTGTTTGTGGTGGGCCGCGACGACGAGATGATCGTCTCCGGCGGCGAGAACGTCTACCCGATCGAGGTGGAAAAGACGCTGGCGGCCCATCCCGCCGTTGCCGAGGCAGCGGTCATCGGCGTGGACGACCAACAATTCGGCCAGCGGCTGGCGGCGTTCGTCGTCCTCGAGCATGGGGCGTCAGCCACCCCTGACCTGCTCAAGCAGCATGTCCGGGAGAACCTGGCTAACTACAAGGTGCCTCGCGAGATCATCATCCTCGACGAGCTGCCGCGCAGCAGTACCGGCAAGATCGTGCGCCGCGAACTGCAGGCACGCGTCAGCGCCACGGCGACAGATGGGGGTTAGCCCCGGGACTGCGGCGCTAACCCGGCAGCCTCACCCGGTGCCATTTGCCGCGCTGGGACTTCTCGATGGGCTCAACCGACCAGGTCCGCTCGGCCGCCAACGTTGCGTACCTGTCGCCGTGTTCTGGTTCGGCTGGGGCCACCCGCCGGCTCGGACTCCTCCGCGGAGAAGGGGTGTCGCAGTCGACAAGATCGCACTGCGAGACGTCCGCTGCCACCTTATGAAGGGGGTTTATGCTGAGCCATCGCAGGGAATCAATATGGTCAGCGACCCACTGAAGACACAGCGCGACAGGGCTAACGCGGTCGCCGCGGAGTTGCGTGCCGCCGGATTCGAAGACGCCGAGGAAATCGGGCGTGGTGGTTTCGGCATTGTCTATCGGTGCACCGAGCCCGCGCTGGACCGGATTGTCGCGGTAAAGGTCCTCACCGGCCAACTGGATGAGGATCGACAGCGTTTCCAGCGCGAGCAACGCGCTATGGGCAGGCTTAGCGGCCACCCGAATATCGTCGCCGTGCTGCGCGTCGGCGAAACCGAGAGCGGCTACCTCTACCTGGTCATGCAATACCACCAGCGGGGTTCGCTCGAAACTCTGATCCGTCGCTGTGGTCCCCTGCCATTGCATGAGGTGCTGCGGCTGGGGGTGAAAATAGCCGGCGCGCTCGAGACGGCGCATTGCGTTGGCGTTCTGCACCGGGATGTCAAGCCCGGGAACATCTTGTTCACCGACTACGGCGCGCCAGCGTTGACCGACTTCGGCATCGCGCACATTCCTGACGGGTTCCAGACCGCTAGCGGCACCATCACCGGCTCGCCGGCGTTCACCGCACCGGAGGTTCTCAGTGGCGAGCCGCCGACAACGGCATCCGACGTGTACGGTCTCGGTGCCACCCTGTTCTCGGCACTGACCGGGCACGCGGCCTTTGAGCGTCGTAGCGGCGAACAAGTAGTTGCGCAGTTCCTGCGGATCGCCACGGAGTCCGCCCCGAATCTGCGGGATAGCGGCATCCCAGAGGATCTTTCCGTAGCCGTCGAACGCGCGATGTCACGTGATCCCCAGGGCCGGCCATCAGTGCTCGCGTTCGGTGAAGAGCTTGAGCAGATTCAACGGAACCACGGCTTCGTCGCAGACCAGATGGCCTTGCGTGCCGGATCACAGGCTGATCCGTCGGCGCAGCAGCCAGTGGCGAGGGCCGAAAGTGGCCGGACTGCCGGGAATCTGCCGCTCGAGCTTACCAGCTTCGTCGGTCGCAGCACCGACTTGGAACATGTGAAGCGCCTACTGTCGAATTCTCGTCTGGTGACGCTGACCGGGATGGGTGGTGTCGGCAAAACCCGCCTGGCGTTGCGAGCCGCAGCTGACGTCCGGAAGGATTTTACCGATGGGGCGTGGTCTGTGGAGCTGGATGAGTTGCGCGACCCATCGTTGCTGATCGATGTGGTTGCCGCGGCGTTGGGTCTGCGAGATCAGCCGACCCGACGGTTGCAGGACGTGGTGATCGACTTCCTGTCCAAGCGTGAATTGCTGCTGGTGCTTGACAACTGCGAGCAGGTGATCGATGCGGTCGCGAAATTCGTCGAAGCGCTGTTGCGGGTTTGCGAAAAGCTGCGGATCCTGGTTACCAGCCGCGAACCCCTTGGCGTAGCAGGGGAACGCGTGCTGTCGCTATTGCCCCTCGCCTGTCCCGATGTGGACTCCGAGCCGACGCTTCGCCGGCTTTCCGGATACGACGCGGTGGCGTTGTTCGCCGACCGCGCTGCCGCCGCAGTACCTGGTTTCGAGCTCACCGACGAGAACAAGGACACCGTGGCGCGGATCTGCTCGCGGCTGGACGGCCTGCCATTAGCGATCGAGCTCGCGACGGCGCGGTTGAAAGCGATGTCCCCCCAACAGATCCTGGAACGATTGTCTTCCCGATACACGCTGTTGAACCGAGGGCGCCGTGGTGCACCGGCCCGGCAACAGAACCTGGGTTGGAGCATCGGGTGGAGTTACGACTTGTGCACGCCGGCCGAACGGCAGCTGTGGGGACGGCTGTCGGTGTTCGCCGGAAGTTTCGAACTTGAAGCGGCGGAAGACATCTGCGGCGGTGACCTCAGCCCTGACGAGCTTGTCGATCTGTTGTCCTCGCTGGTGGACAAGTCGATTCTTGTTCGGACCGAAGCCAGCGGCGTGATTCGCTTCCGGTTACTCGAAACATTGCGCGCCTTCGGCAGGGACAAGATCGAGCAAACCGGTGAATACTACGAACTGCGCCGACGGCACCATGATTGGTACCAGCGCTTGGCCACTGACGCAGAGGCGGAGTGGTTCAGTTCTCGCCAACTCCAGTGGTACGCGCGCTTGGAACGAGAGCTGCCCAATCTGCGTGAAGCGCTGGATTTCAGCCTGGCGGAGGGCGACGCGACGGCGCTTGGAACGGCCGCAGCTCTGGTGCCGTTCTGGACGACCCGTGGGCTGTTCAGCGAGGGGCGCCGATTGCTTGACCGTGCACTGCAGGATACGCCGCCGGCCGCAAGCACAGACCGCGCCAAGGCGCTATATGCGGCCACCATGCTGGCCGCGGTGCTAGGCGACATGTCGGCGGCGAGGGCCCGGGTGGCGGAGGCTCGAGCCCTGGTCGAGCACTTGACCGATCCCTCTGACCGTGCGTTCGTTTCCGTCGCCGACGGGTTCACTGCGCTGCTCACCGGTGACCTAGATCGTTCGGTCACGACTTTGGAGCCTGCCGTGACCGAGACGAGCGACCTCAATGTGCTTGCGGTGGCGTTGATAAACCTCGGTTGGGCCCACGAGTTACGCGGCGAAGTGGCCGAGGCCCTGCCGTGGTACGAGAAGGCGCTTGACCTTTCGGTATCTAACGGTGAGTCGGTTTACCGGACAAATGCGCTGTGGTCGATCGGAGTTGCGAAATGGCGCCTGAATGAACGCGGGGGCGCTGCACAACTGCTGAAGCAGGGCCTGCAGCTGGCGCAGGTGACGAACGATATTCGAGTCGCAGCCGCGTGTCTGGAGGCGTTGGCATGGATCGCCATGGAACAGGACAACGCACGGTTTGCCGTCGTACTGATGAGTGCCGCGGACGCCTTTTTCCGTGCCGTTGGCAGTGCGATGTTGAAGTTCCCCGACTTGATAGACCACCACCGCCGATGCGAACAACAGGCTCGCGAAGCGCTCGGCGAACGAGAATTCGAAGCAGCCCGTCGGGAGGGCGGCTCAATGAACTTCCGGGAGGCCGTCGACTACGCGCTCGGCGGATAGCACCAAGTCCCAGGCAGTGGAATAGCTATTCGTCAGGGTATCGGCGCAGTGCTACAAGGGAGTGCAGCGTTGTGAACCGGACGTGCGGCGACTGATGCGGTTCTGGTTCAGAAAGGGATTTCCGTGGAGATAGCCGTGACGGGAGGGACCGGATACGTCGGCGCGCATATTGTCCGTGCCTTGCTAGCGGCCAACCACAGCGTTCGTCTGCTGTTGTTCCGGCCGAACACGGGGCGCGATGAGCTTCTGCGGAGGCTGTCCGACCTAGGCGTGGTGACGCCGATCAAGGGTGATATCCGCGAACCCGTGGCCGTCGCGGAATTGCTTGACGGCTGTGACGCCGTGGTGCATGCGGCCGGCGTCGTCGGCACCGACAATCGGCTCAAAGAGCTGATGTGGCAGATCAACGCGTACGCCACCGAATCGATCATGCGGCTAGCGAATAACCGGGGCCTAGACCCAATCGTTTCGGTCAGCAGCTACAGCGCACTGTTTCCGCCGCCGGGTCCGGTGATCGGTCCGGATACCCCACCGGCGTCGGGCTGCTCGGCCTATGCGAAAACCAAGGCCTACGCGGACCGGGTCGCACGGAGGATGCAGAGCGATGGAGCTCCCGTCGTCGTCACCTATCCGTCGAGTGTGGTGGGGCCGGCATTCTTCACCATGCCCGGCATCAGTGAACAGGGCTGGGAGATCATGGTTCGCTACGGCGTAGCGCCGAGCGTCAAACACGCTGCCATGCAGATGATCGATGTGCGCGATATTGCTGACGTTCACGTCGCCCTCATGTGGCCGGGGCTCGGCCCCCGGCGCTATGTCTGTGGCGGCGAAATGATGAGCTTCGACGACATCATTTCCGCGATCGAAGAAGGCTCAGGACGCCGGATCAGGCGAATCGCGATGAGCGCAAAGATGTTCCAGGCCATGGGCAGGATCGGGGACCTGCTCAACCTGGTACTGCCGTTAGGTAGCACGTTCAGTTACGAAGCGGCGCAGTTGGTTACCGCTGCCATCGCGACCGATGACTCCCGGACACTGGCCGACTTGGGCATTCGGTGGAGACCACCCCGCGAGGCGATCCTTCAGACCTATCGGCAGCGACGAGCGGTGAGACACTAAACTCGTCGCTGGCGCCCAACAGAAGCCGCCTAGCTGTATCTAGGCTGTATCTAGCCGGCCGCGTGGGCCGGCGCCATGCTGGTGCCGACCTCAGTCAACTCTGCAGAAAGCCCTGCGGCGCTGCGGATTTCCGCGAATGCCTGGATCATCGCATCGGTACCTTCATGAGGATCGTTGAGCGTCTGGTCGTCGGTGAGCACCGAGATGTTGAGCTGATCCACGTAACTCCACACCGTGATGTTCATCGCGCAGCCAGCCACCAGCGGTCCTACCGAATAGATCTCGCTTGCCGTCGCGGCACCGACGCTCCCCCTCTCGCGAGGCCCGGGAACGTTGGAGATCGGCAGGTTCAGCAGTTTGTGCCGGGCCTCCCGCTTGGATCGCCACCGGTACCACGGTGGGGACAGGGCCGGCGGAAGGTATGCCACCCAGGATTGAAGCACCGTGGGCCCAAGCAGCTGAACGTCCTCCTTGGCGATTGCGGTGGCCACCGCCGTCAACCGCACCCTTTCCAGCGGATCGTCGATCTGCACCGGCAGCGACAGGTTCATGGCGCTCAACTCGTTGCCGCAAAGCCGGCCCCGCGAGGTATCGATGCTGGTCGGTACCGATGCGATGATCGGCTGGTCGGCACGGCCGCCGTAGCGCAACAGCAATTGCCGCAATGCGCCGGCTGCAGTCGAAAGCACCAAGTCGTTGAGCGTTGTCCCGAGGTGTTTGCTGGTCTGCTTGACGTCCATCAACGACAGCGTCGCAGTGGCAAACCGGCGCCCCGGCGAGACCGGATGGTTTATGAAGGTCTTCGGCGCGTGAAAGCTGGGAGCCAGATCGGGCTGCTCACCGCGTTCTTTGGCGCGCCGCCGCATCCGCGACACGCCCTCGGCGGTCCCCCTGACCAGGCGAGGCAGGTTCGCCACTTGATGCAGATGATCTCGACCTGCCGCACGCAGCAATTCACCCTTCGTCGGCGGTGCGGTGCTCACGTACAAGTCGTGTTCATTCCGCTCGACGTAGGTCGCATCCAGCGCGCGCGCGATCAAGTTGGCCGCGGCCATACCGTCGGCCAGCGCGTGATGCAGCTTGAGCACCGCCGCGAACCGGTCATGCGCCATTCCCTCGACGAAGTAGATCTCCCAAAGCGGGCGGTTGCGGTCCAGCGGTCCACTCGCGATCTCGCCGACGAGCTGATCTAGTTCCCGCCGACCGCCGGGACTGGGCACCCCCACGCGGCGCAAGTGGTAGTCGAGGTCGACCTCGCAATTCTCCAGCCACATCGGATGGTGCAGCTCGAATGGAACCTCGACGAGCTTGTACCGCAACGGATCTAGCAGATGAAGCCGTTCGCGCACCCAGTCGCGAAATAGATCGAATGTGAACTCACCGCCGGTGTCGGTGGCATCGATGACGATGATCTTGAGGGTGTGAGCAGGGACGTTGACAGTTTCGCTGTACAGCAGCATGGCATCCCAGCCATTGAGTCGCTTCATTGCAACCTCCGCAGTCAGACTGGCAACAATGCCCGCAGGCGCTTATCTCCCGGCCCTACACGGGTTCGAACGCTGAGATCAGCCATGTGCCGTTGGTGTTGCTCAGGCTGACCACGACACTACTAGCAGTCTGGACAGGGTCGGGTCTGTCATTACTGGTGGTCGTCTGGTTGAGGAAGACCAACACCTTCGCGGAGTCAGGATGCAACTCCGAGACCGCCGCCCGCACAACCGACGCGGTGGTCTTGATCGCCTTCTGCTTGGCCGCCGGCGCCACGATCTGGTCGGTGAACTTGCTGTAATAGGTCAGAAAGTCGCCCGTCAGATGGGACTTTGCAGCCGCCAGGTCGCGATCCAGGCTGTCCGGCGCATACGACAGCAATGCGACGGTTCCCTGGGAGGCCGCACCGACGGCTGCTGCCTTCGCCGCCGCGTCATTGGTTTGCTGATCGGGCCGGTACTGGGTGCAGTACAGACCGGCGGCCAATCCCGCCGAGACCACCAGCAGCACGCCCACGAGAATCAGACGCCAGCATGACATCACGCTTCGACCCCAGCCGGGCCGCGCGTCGGTCACTGGCGCAGGGTGCGCGGGGTCATCCTTCAGTGCGTCCGTGGTCTCGCTGGGATCGTCCGCGGTCATCTCGGTTGGCTCGTTCACATCGTCGAGACCATCGACGTCGGCGTCACGGGTGGTCACACGCTCGGTGGTCACGGTACGAACTCGACTTTCGACATCTTGATCTGTCCCCCGTCTCTGGCCAGGCTGACACTTAGTCGCCATGAGCGAGGGTCCTGCTTGGCGCCGGCAGCGTTCGTGACGGTCGAGGTGGCTGCGACGAGCACAACGGCTGAGTCGTCCGTCGTCGATTCCACAGCTGTGGCCTGCACGGTGCCTTCCGTTACGAGCTTCGACTCCTGCGTCACCTTCGTGAAATCATCGGCCGCGCTTCGGAAGTCGTCTCGGAACTGACCGGTGGAGTTGTCGATGATGCGCTGCACGTCTTCCTTGGCCTTGTTGTGGTCCAGCGAAAACAAGGCCACCACGCCCTGCCGAGCCGCCGCCGCGAACTCCGCGGCGCGCTGCTCGTTGTGTAGGACCTGCCGGTGGTGCCACGTCATGTAACCGCTCCCCGCCACCAGCGCGCACGTACAGACGATGGCGACAGCGAGGGCTACAGCCTTCCATCTAGGGGCTTTCCATCTCGGATGGCGCAGCCGGCGGAGCTGCAACCGGGCTGGCTTGGCCGCGGGCGCCTCCTCGCCCAAGCCGTCAGCGCTCTCAGTGGCGTCGACTTTTGTTTCACCGCATAGGGCATCGTCGACCTTGGCGTCATCCCCGTGGGTTACGGTCGCGCCGGATTGCGCCGCCTCGGCCTGTTGGCGGAGCCGGATAGCGCGGGCCCGCGAGCGGGCAGCGGCGGCGAGCGCTTCGGCCTCGGCGGCTTCCGCCTCCGCTTCTTCAGCGAGGGCAAAGGCGTCCGCCCCGGCCACCTCGCGATCAGCGTTCCCTGGTAACCCATCGACCCAATGGTCGTCGAGCATCGGGAGAGGATGCTTGCAGGACGCCATCACCACCTCCTGTCCGTTCCGCATTTTGGGCTATCGCCGATTCGATACCCCCCATTGAAAAACCACAACAAAATTGCCAGGCGGCAGTTCGTCGAGAAACAACGTAGCTCACAGCACCCGGAAGGCGGCCATTTGCTTCCGCTTGGTGGAAACGTCCCTGTAGGGTTCAAAGGCGCACCCGGCACGTTGGCACATGCGTGCTAGCCGACCGCCCACGCCTAGAAGGCGGCGAGCCCGTGCGAAATCAGTTCCACATCATGGAAAGTCCCGACCGGAGACGAACAGCTGCATTCTAAGTTCCAGAAATGGAGTTTTTGCGCGGCGCCTCCCGAAGGGCCACGACAGGGGCGCTACCCGGGCTCGGTTCGGTTCTGCTGTTGGCGACGGTGGGCTTCGCGGCCATTGCCGTGCCGTCGCGTGCCGAGGAGCCGGTGCTCCATCATGTGACGTACACCGTCACCGCGCAGAACCCGTTCTACGCCGATATTTCTTACAGAGATACAGAGCCGCCAAATTTTGCTGACTACAGCCACAATCCGTACCAATTCAGTCCGAAGGTGGAAGCCGATGTCGGTCCCGGTAAGCCATGGGTCCTCGACGTCATGCTGGCGGACCCTGGTCAATGGGCAATGGTCGCGGCCACCAGTGGGTTGTCACCAACCACGCCGATGTTCATTGCGAACTCGCGGTCGATGGTGTCGTCATCGATTCGAACAGCGGTCCAAAGGATGCGCTCTGCGCGCTGCGTCAGTGGTGACCTAGGTGTCGCCACGAACCCAGCGGGCCGCACCATTGGCTGACAAGCAGGTGAGGAACAGGCCGTCCGGCGCCTGGGCGACATCGTTCTCGAAACCCGTGCAGTCGGAGTTCACTTCCTTCATTCCTGCCATCGGAGGCGACCGGAAATATCTGGGCGCGTATCTGCGCGGTGAGCCGCAGAAGACCAGCCTGCCCCACGACGTTGTCGCGAACACGAAATAGGTCGTGTTGTCACACGGGGCGCCGAGGACCACGCCTGGGGAGATACCCGGGACGCAGGAGGGGTAGTCGCAACTGACCGGCTCCGCGGACACCGTCGGAGGCCGTAGTAGCCCGACGGCCAGCAAGGCAGCAAAGGCTGCCTCCTTCGATCGCACTGCGTTACTTTCGCATCCGGTTGTGGTTGCCCCATCCGTTATGCCGGTCAGTGGACGGATCGACCAACTCGGCCGTGGGACGTTGCGACGATGATCCCGGCGGACCGTTGCGTGTTGAGGAGCAGGCGATGCGGTTATCTGTTGTGCTGACGGGCACGGCAACGATGGCTGCTGCTTTGATCGCGGGCTTGGGTACCCCATCGCCGGCTCAGGCATCCGGCGACGACTGGGCGCTCAACGGCACCTATGCCGCCACCTCGAACGGCGAGTGGGCGCGAACCAACGAAGTCTTCCACGACGAGGCCAGCGTCAGGAGTACATGGACCATCTCGACCACCTGTAGCTATCCCACCGAATGCACCGGCAAGGTGACGAGCGACCAGGGATGGAGCGCCGACATCTACGCGAAGAGCGGTATCTGGTACGTCAAGCGGGCCGTGGCAAACTGGGAGCCGTGCCCCGACGGCACCGCGGCCGCCGGGCTCCAGGTCTATAGGTTCTGGCCAGCGGCCCCGGACAGCCATGTCGATCCGGGGTCGACGACCTTGATCGGCGAAGACAACACGACCGGGGTCAGTGGCGCCTGCGGCATCAGTCTGCCGCTTAACATCAGGATGCCGTTCAAGCTCGTCAAGGCCGGGTGAGCAACGGCCACCGACGCAGAGTTTATGTCGGCAGGAGGTCCTTCCACGTCCGGGCCGCGTGGGTCACCAGGTCTGACTGCCGATACACCTGGCCGTCCGGGGTGACATACTGACCCGTTCGCGGGTTGTACTGGGCGATGGCGACCGACGGGCCAGTGGATCCATTGGCATCGAACGAACTCGGCGCGGCTGCGGGGACGCCACCGTCTGCACCGGCCGGCGGCGCAACCTGCGCCGACGGCGGCGGGACGTCCGTCGGTGGCGGGGACGGAGGAGCGCCGGCGGGTTCCGCCGGCGGTGCCACCTGCGGAGCCTGTTCCGGTGCTCCTGGTGGCGGAGGCACTCCCGGCGGCGCTCCCGGCCCCGGAGGTGGTCCCAGAGGCGTCCCTTCTATCGGGGCATATTCGTGATCGCCGAAGTTGACCCGGTCATCGGGCGGGATACCCTGCGCGATCAGGCTCGGATCAATCGGGTAGGGACCGAGCGCATGTTGGCGCATCGCCAACGGTTCGTACGGCTTGTCGCTGTCACAGATTTCGACGGTCGGCGCCCGCTTTCCGGGGTGTCCCATGCACGGGTAGTTGCGGGCGCCACGAACCGCAAGCGGTGAATCCTGCGGCAGCTTGCAGTACAACCCGCTAGGGGTATCGACCTCGGTGAGGTCGGACGGCGATCGCCATTGGCTCGGGGGTAGGAACCCGACGGTGCACGACGGCGGATCGCTAATCGACAGCGTGAACTCGGCCATGCTATAACCGGTCGGGTTATTCCTTGGCAGGCCGTAGGATTGGATGGTGGCAATGTCGGGCGGCAGCAGCACCAACAGCTGCTCCAGCGACGCGTGATACGTCACCGCGATCTGGCCGATCGTGGTGAGGTTGGCCAACAGCACGGGCAGCGTGGGCTTGACCTGACTGAGGAGGCGGGAGGCCTCGTCGAGGGCCCCCGGCCCGGTCTGAAGAAGCGTACGCACCTGGTTGTCGTCCGTCGCTACCTGCTCGGTGACCCCCGCCAGGCTGCGCGCCCACGTCCGGATCGCATCGGTGGTTTCGGCCTGCGAGTCCAGCAACGGCCGGGTGTCGTCGATGAGGGTCCGCGAACGGTCGGCGACGCCGTTGACGTCGCCCGCCACCTTGGCCGCGGAGTCCAACAGCGATCCGAGGTCGTAGCCGGAGCCATTGAAGCCCTTGAACGACTCGTCGAGCAATCCGCTGAGCTTGTCCTTGGGAATGCTGTTGATCAGGGCGCTGACCTGATCCAGCATCGGCCCAACGGGTTGCGGGATCGTCGTCTGCTGCGCTGGGATCACCGAACCATCGCGTAAGTAGGGACCCGAGTTTGTGCGTGGCCGCAGGTCCACATACTGTTCGCCCACCGCCGAGACGCTGCGCACATCGGCTTGCAGGTCGGCCGGAATCTTCGGCGAGCTGTCAAGGGACAGTGTCGCCTCCGCGCCGCGGCGGGTGAGACGCACCGCGGTAACCTTGCCGACCTGCACGCCCCGGTAGGTGACGTTGCTGAAGCGGTACAACCCGCCGGCGGCTGGCAGCTCCAACCTCACGGTCATATGGCCGATGCCCAGCAGGGTCGGCACCTGGATGTAGGAGAGGATCATCACGATCACGCCGAGGGTCCCCACAACCGCAAGGATGATCAGCTGGATTCGGACGAAGCGCGTCAGCGGCATCAGCGGCCACCCTCATCCTTGGGCGGGAAGTCGGCCGGTGGGATAGCCGGGTTGGCCGGCGCTGGTGCTTGCGCCGGAAGCGGCGCACCGGGTGGCGGTGGTGAACCCGCTACAGCCGGTGGCGCGGCGCCCGTCTGGGGCGGCGGGAGGTTGAACGGAGCGCTGAGCGGATCGTAGGTGTAAGTCAGATACCAGGGATCTCCCGGCGCCGGTACCAGCTTCGCGCCCTCTTCACCCCAGCGCGTTCCCAGGAACAGTGTTCGCTTGAGCCGGGGAATGGTGAAGTCGAAGATCAGAAACAGGTTCAGGTAGTCCCCTCTGATCGCTCGGTCGATGAAGCTTTGCGTGTAGGGGAACGTCGGCGCGTAGGCGATGGCCGTGTCCAAATACGGTCCGACATCGGCGAGCGCACGGATTGTCGGCTCCAGGTTCTGCAGGTTCCTCACCAGGTCGGCCTGGGTGTCGTTGACAAGCCGGGTGGCGGTGTCGCTGAAGGTGCCGAGTTTCTCCAGCGCGGTCGTGATGCGGGGCCGCTCTTTGATCAGGACGTCCAGCGCGGGCGGTATTCTGCGTAGCGCCGCTGTGATGACGTCCCGTTGTCCGGCGAACGTGGCGGCCAGCCGGTTCAACTCCTGGATCGACGCAATGATGTTGTCGCGCTGTTGGTCGAGCGTGCCGACGAAGTCGTCCAGACGGGTGATGAGATCGCGCACCTGGTCCTGGCGCCCGGACAACGCGGCATTGAAGTTGTGGATGATATCCCCGATCTGGCCCAGCCCTCCGCCGTTGACGACGGCCGACAGCGACGACAGGGTCTGCTCGGTCGACGGATAGGTCGACGAGCTGTTCAGCGGAATGGTGGCCCCCGGCTGGAGCCTGCCCCTCGGCGGCTGGCCCAGCGGCGGGTTGATCGCGAGATGCATCGAGCCCAGCAGGCTGGTCTGCCCGACGGTGGCCACCACGTTGGCTGGCACCACGACATCGGGCTTCACCGAGACTTCGACATCGGCGTGCCAGCCTTGCACCGTCATCTTGCCGACGCTGCCGACCACGACGTCGTCGATCATCACCGGCGAATTGGACTCTAATGTGCCGACATTGGCGATCTCCACGTGATAGATGTTGGCGCCCGGGCCGCGTCCCACCGCGCCGGGCAACGGCAGCGAGTTCAGGCCGTGAAAGGCACATCCGGTCGCGGTCAACAGGGCGCATGAGCCGATCACCAACAGGCGCCGCATCGAACCCCGGCCCATCATGATGGCGGTGTCCCTTCCACCGATTGCGGCGGCGCGGCCGATGGGGCGGCCGGCGGCGGTGCTTCCGCCGGGAGCAGTGGCGGGGCCGGCGGGGCGGCCGCGGGCGGTGGCGCTTCCGCGGGGAGCAGCATCTGCGGCAGGCTGGTCGCCGTCGGCACCGGTGCTCCCGGGTACACCGCAGGTGACGGCAATGCCGGCAAAGGCGTATACAGGCCGGGCGGCATGGGAGGCAGGCCCGCGCCGGCCCATCCCGGAGGCGGCGGCACATCGCCGTTCAGCCCCGTGTATGCGGACACCGCGGGCGGCGTCTCCGGCGGCCCGGGCTTGGGTCCGGCGCCACCGGGGGCCAGGTTCGGCTCAGAGTAGACGATATTGTCCGGGTCCGCCGACTTCATCAGGTACGCGTCGAACGGGAACGGTAGTTCGTTGAAATTGATCAAGCGCAGCGCGGGGCCGAGGTACTGCGCGCACAGCTTCGCCGTTTCGGGCGCGGTCGCGTTTTCAACGGCGCCGATCGCCGAACAGATCACCTGCAGGGGATTGGAGAAGTTGGCCAACGCGAACGAGCCGAGGGCATCGCCGGTGTCGGGGTTGTAGACGTTGTAGGCGTTCCCGAACGCGTTCGGTGCGACGTGCAGGACATTCTCCAGATCCATGCGGTGATCGACGAGGTTCTGTGTCAGGTCGGCCAAGCGCTGGATGCTCTCGGCGGTCTGGTCGCGACTGCCCGCGATGAACCGCTGCACGTCGCCCACCGCGACCGACAGATCTTTCAGCGCGGCATCCAGGTCGGACCTGCTGTTGTCCAGCACGCTGGTCACGGTGGCGAGCCGGTTCTCGAACTGGACGATCTGGGTTTTGCTGTCGCGCAGTGCCGTGACGAAGGTCTGCAGATTCTTGATGATGTCGACGATGTTTGCGCTGCCGTTGGCGAGGATTCGCCCGACCCCGGACAGCTGCGCGATCGTCTGTCGTAGCTTGTCGCCGTTACCCTCCAGGGCATTCGCGGCGCTGTCGATGAAGCGTCCCACCGACGTGGTCGACACTTGGCTGCTCGGCCCCAAATCCGTCGCCAGGCGCATCAATTGGGCCTTAACCTCGTCCCACTCGACGGGTACTGCGGTCCGGTCGACCGGAATCACCGCGCCGTCAGGCATCGTCGGGCCGCTAGACCGATAGGCCGGCGCGAGCTGGACGTACCGCGCGGCAACCAGATTCTGGGCGACGATCACCGCCTTCGCATCGGCCGGGATGGGCACGTCGTGATCCACGCTCAGCGTCATCTTGGCCTGGGATCCCTCGGGCTGGATGGACTTGATGCTGCCGACCTTGACGCCGGACACCCGCACCTGGTCGCCGGGGTAGACCCCGGTGATGCTGGTGAAGTAGGCGGTGATCGTCTTCGGGCGGAAGAACGTTTCCCGGACCACGAAGACCGCCGCCGCAGCGATGAGGCCAGCCAAGATGACCGCTACGCCGGCTATAAGCCGGTTTCGGCTGGTCATTGTCCCCACCGCTCCTGTGGCTGTGGAATTCCGTTGTAGGGGAAGGGAATCTCTGCCCGCGGCCCCGCGTTGTCCGGCGGCTGCCCGGTGTTGACACCCCTGCGGAACCCGAACGCGTAATCCAGGAACGGCTGTAGGATTTGCGCCGGCAGGAGATTGGCGACATATGCGTCGTAGTAGAAGCCATTGGCGACGGTCTCGGCCTGGGTGATCTGGTATTTCGACAGGCCCGCAATTGCTTTGGCGATGTTGTCATTGTTCTTTTCCAGCATCGCGGTCACCGAGTTCAGCTTCTGCAGCGTGGGCGCCAGCTTGGCTTCGTTGTCGTGCACCAGGCCCGACAGCTGTTCGGCCACCGCTGAGGTGTTGGCCAGCAGGTTGACGATGGCCTGCCGCCTGGCCACCAGCACCTCGAGCAGCTGGTTGGCGTTGAGGATGAGCGTGTTGACCTGCTGGCTGCGCTGCGACAGGATTCCCGTGACGTCGTCGGCGCCCTTGAGAAGATCGCCCAGTGACTTGTCGCGGCTGTTGAGGGCCTGCGAGAACCGGGTCAGGCCATCAAAGGTCGGCCCCAATTGCGGTGCGATCGCATCGATCGTCTCCGACAGCGTGTCCAGGGACTGGTTGAGCGCTTGGGTGTCGGTTCCTGCGGTGTTCGTCGTGAGGTCGCTGAGCGCGTCGGTCAACGAATACGGCGAGGAGGTGCGCGAGAGTGGGATCACGTCGGACGCATGCATCGAGCCGGGTCCCGCCGACTCCAGCGTCAGCACACGCCGGCCCAGGACCGTGCCCGTCCGGATGTGGGCGGTGGTGTCCGATCCGAGCTGAACCGTCCCCTTGATGGTGAACGTCACCAGCGCGTCGCCGTTGCGCAGCGCGATGTTCGACACCCTCCCGACCTTCACGCCGGACACCGTCACGTCGTTGCCACCGGCGAGACCGCCGGCCTCGGAGAAAAACGCCTGGTAGCGGATCGACGTCGCCATTGACCACAGCTGCTGCGGCGCGAGCCCGACGAGGATGACGAGCACGATCAGGACAGCGCCGATGAAGCCGGCCCGGACGAGTTGGGGTGCATGGTATCTAAGCATCAGGGCTCCTGGCACCTTGCGGTGGTTTGCTTGAACCAGGGGAAGACGGCGGTGCGGCCCGAAAGGTCGGTGACCCGGAACGAGAACCCGCAGATGTAGTAGTTGAGAAAGCTGCCGTATGCGCCGAGCCTCACGAGTTTGCGGTAGTCCTCCGGCAACTTGTGCAGGGAGACATCGATGAGCGCCTTGTCCTTGTCGAGCAGGGGGGCCGCCCGGTTGAGCTGGTCGACCGTGCCGGCCAGCGGCGGGCGCGCGTGGGTCAACAGATCCGCCAGTGACGCGGTGCCGTTGGCGAGAGAGTCGATGGCGGCGCCGATCGGATCGCGGTCTTGGGAGAGCCCGGTGATCAGCCGCTGGAGACGGTCGATCGCGCCGGAGAACTCGTCGCCGTCCTTGGCGATCGTGGCGACGACGGTGTTGAGATTGTCGATGAGTTGCTGGACCGTTTGGGTGTTGTCGGCCACGGCGTTCGTGAACGACGATGTCTTGGAGAACAGCGACTCCAGGGTTCCGCCCTGGCCCTGCAGGATCTGGATCAGCGACGAGGTCAGCGCGTTGACGTCTTGCGGATTCAGGCCCTGGATCACCGGTTTGAGCCCACCAAGAAGCAGATCGAGGTCCAGGGCCGGCGCGGTCCGCTCGATGGGAATCTGCGACCCGGGGGGCAAAGTCTGGGTTGAGCCGGGACCGTCGAGGAGCTCGAGATAGCGGTCGCCGACCAGGTTGAGGTAGCGCACCGCAGCCTTGGTGCCGGTGGTGAGCACGACGTTGCGGTCGGCGTCAAACTTGACCAGCACTGTCTTGTCGGAGCGCAGCAACACGCTGTTGACCGTGCCCACCCGGATACCGGCGACCCGTACAGAATCTCCGCCCTTGAGGCGCGACACGTCGCCGAACACCGCCGAGTACCCGTTCGTGGAACCGGTGCGGTACTGGCCGAAGATGAAGAACAGGAAGGCGGTCAGCACCGCCATCACGAGTGCGAATGCCGCTAATTTGAGTAAGGTCGCGAGTCCTGACCGCATTATCCGGGTTGCCCGATCTGTGCGGTGTTGCGCGGTGGCCCGTCAAGTGGCCCGAACAGCCACTGCTTGAGGGCATCGGAGTTCAGCAGGATGCCCTGATTTCCGTATTGCCACGGGTTGGAGCCATTGTCGGTGACAACAAACGGCGGGCGCTTCTCGAACGGCAGGTTCGGCAGGCCCTGGTCCTGGCAGTGCGGACCACCCGTCGCCGCGACCTTCGGCAGATTCTTGGGGTACCGATACCGTTCCACACCCAAAACGAACGATTGCGTTTGTATCGTCCCCGGGACGGGCGCCGGCTGGTTGATGGCCAGCGGCACAAGCCCGGCCAGGCCGCAGGTGAGGGCCGGATTATATTGGTTGGTCAGGTCGGTGGTGGGCACCAGCAGGTGCAGGACATCGGTGAGCGGCTGCCTGTTGGTTCCCACGACGTCGTTACCGATGTCGGCCAACCCGATCGCGCTGACCAGCAGCGCATCCAGGTTGTGTTGTTCGTCGACGATCGTTTGGCTGATCCGCGTCGCGTTGTCGGCGGTCTTGATCAGATCTGGCGCCGCATCGGCATAGGCGTTGAACACCCCGGGTGCGACGGCGAGGTCGTGGCTCAGATTCGCAAGACTCGGATCAATCTTGGCCAGCAATGCGTCCAGATCCGAAAGGGTCTGGCCGATCTTGTGGCCACGGCCGTTCAGCGCGGACGCGATCGCGCCGAGGGTCTCGTTCAGCTTGGCCGGGTCGATCTTCGCCAGCACCGAGGTGAGTTCCTCGAAAACCGTATTGATTTCGACCGTCACGTGGTCGGCGTCGAGCACCTGTCCGGCATACATCGGCTGCGGTGAGGGCTCGGCGGGCGGCATCAGCTCGACGAACTTGGCGCCGAACACCGTGGAGGACGTGATATCGACGAGCACGTTGGCCGGAATGAGATGCAGCTGAGACGGATCCATCGCAAGGTGAAGGGCCGCCTGACCGTCGGGCAGCGCCTCGATCGAGGCGACCTTACCCACCTGAACGCCAAGCATCTTCACCCTCGCGTCCGGGTTCATCACCAGCCCGGCACGTGGCGACACCACGGTCACCGGCACCGTGGGGGTGAAACTGCTCCGGAACAAACCGACGGCAAGGGCGACTATTGCCGCAATCGCAATAATCGTTGCCAAACCCGCCAGTAAGCGCGCGGTATCCGGTCTCATCGGCTCTGCTCCCCTAGCCCGACAGGTGGAAGTTGCCGTTGGCGCCGTAGATGGACAGGGAGACAAGCAGCGTCACCGACACGACCACGATGAGCGAGGTGCGCACCGCGTTGCCCACGGCGACCCCGACACCCGACGGGCCACCGGCGGCGAAATAGCCGAAGTAGGTGTGCACCAGCAGGATGGCCAGCGCGATGGCTATGGCCTGCACGAACGACCACAACAAGTCGATCGGGTTCAAGAATGTCATGAAGTAGTGGTCGTACAGGCCGCCGGACTGACCGAAAAGCACCACGGTCACAAATCGGCTGGCGAGGAACGAAAGGATGACGGCGATCGCATACAACGGCGTGACCGCGATCATCCCCGCGACGAGCCTGGTGCTGACCAAGTATGGAACGGAGCGGATAGCCATGGATTCCAGTGCGTCGATCTCTTCGGCGATTCGCATGGCGCCCAGTTGTGCGGTGACCCCTGCGCCGAATGTGGCCGCCAAGCCGATTCCCGCGACCACCGGCGCGACGATGCGCACGTTGATGAACGCCGACAAGAACCCGGTCAGCGCCTCGATGCCGATGTTGCCCAGCGAGCTATACCCTTGCACCGCCAGCGTGCCGCCGGATGCCAGGGTCAAAAACCCGACGATCGCCACGGTTCCGCCGATCACCGCCAAGGTGCCCGTGCCCAAGCTGATCTCGGCGACCAGCCGAATGATCTCACCCCGGTAACGGGTCGCCGCGAACGGGGCACCGGCAATCGCCTTGGCGTAGAACAGCGTCTGATCACCGATCCGGCGCACGACGGAGATCGGCTGTTCGATGGTGCGGGTCAGCCCCGGGTAGGTGGCTCGCAGGGTCATCGCATCCTCCCTGCTCACTTGGCCGTGATCTGGACACCGATCGCGGTGACGACGATGTTGACAACAAACAGCGCCATGAACGCGTACACCACGGTCTCGTTGACGGCGTTGCCCACGGCCTTGGCGCCGCCGCCGGTTATGATCAACCCGCGGTAGCAGGCCACCATGCCGGCGATCACGCCGAACAACAAAGCCTTGACACCGGAAATGAGCAAATCGGGGATACCGACCAAAACGGTTACACCCTCGGCGAATGCACCCGGGCTGACGTTCTGGACGAACACCGAAAAGACATAGCCGCCCATGACGC
>Ga0209656_10000504_pt1 | contig 25681 bp, 15 predicted proteins | sample BogFormECP12_OM2_FD_188239 | JGI IMG/M metagenome (GOLD analysis project Ga0209656, IMG submission 188239) | Bog forest soil microbial communities from Calvert Island, British Columbia, Canada - ECP12_OM2 (SPAdes) (version 2) | ecosystem: Environmental > Aquatic > Freshwater > Wetlands > Bog ...
ACGATTGGGTGGCCTGCGATGCGGTCGTGAAGGGCGCGGAGGACGTCGCGAACGTCTCGGTCGGCTGGGAGCTCCAGCGATCGCGGACGTAGAACTTCGTGTTGTTGAGCACGGAGTAGGTGATCTGCGCCAGCGCCTGCGCCGGCTCGCTGGGCGCGAGCGTGCCGCCGCCGATGTTCGCGATGTCCTCGACGCCGAACGCCAGGCGCGGCGTGAACTTGTACCCGAAACCGATGATCGACTGCAGGTTCGAGCCCGTCACCGTGCCGCCCGACAGCGTGGAGGCCACGTTGGAGACGACGTTCGTCTGCAGCCCCGCTTTGATCGTGAAGCGGTCCTTCCAGACGTGGTGATAGACGGCCGATGCCTGCGACTGATCTTCTGCGCCGCTCGCGCTGATGTTGTGCTGCAAGTTGAAGTTGACGGCGATGTCGCTGTCGGGGTTGAACAGGTGCTTGGCATCCAGGTTGTAGCTCGTGAGGCCCGGCGTCGCGAAGCCGCCGAACGGATTGTCGAAGTCGGCGCTCGCGGTCTCGAACTCGAATGCGAAGCGGTTCGAGCCCGACACTTGCGAGAACGTGGCGTGGACCTCGGAGCCCGTCTGGCTCGCGCCCGGCAAGCCGCCGAGCGGCGGACCGTTGGACGACACGTGCGCGATGCTCCATGCCCCGCCGTGCGTGGTCCCTTGCAAGCTTTCTTCGAACAGCGAGAAGTTCGCCACGCCGGTGAAATCGTTGACATATCCGACGTTCAGCTGCAGCGAGCCAGTGCTGTCGAGCAGCACGCTGGCGCGGCCGCCGCTCGTCTCCGAGGTGACGCCCACGCCGCCGTACTCGTACTGCACTTGGATGACCTGCGGATTGAAGTGATCGTCATAGGGCAGCGGGATGTTGATGAAGCGCAGCATGCCGGTGCTATAGTCGAGCGTGTAGTCGACGTTGTTCACCATGATCGTCTGGCTGAGCACCGCGCCGGTGCGCGAGTTGAGCACGACGAGCATCACGACGTCCGAACCGACGACGATGTCGGGATGCAGGATCTGTCCGCTCATCGAGAGCCCGGTCGGGTTGAACTGCTGGCGGGCGTACGCGAACGCGTTGTTGGCGGTGAAGGCCACGACGCGCGTGCGGCTCGTGCCCAGTTCGAGCTTGGCGCCGTCGACCAGCAGGTGATACGCGCCGTCCGGATCGGTCGAACCGGTGTCAGGGCGGAACTCGCCCCACGTGAGGCTGCTCTGGTTGCGATCGAAACGCGCGTAGAGGTGATCGGTTGACAGCGCATCGTCGTGCAAATAGCTGGTGTCGCCGTACGTCTGGAACGGCCGGTCGTAGGGATCGGCGACATAGGGGCCCTGGAGCGTCTGCTGCAGCACGTTTGCCGTGTCGTACGCCGCGGTCGCCAGCACGTCGTTGAAGATCGTGCCGGTCGCGAACACCGCGATCCGGCCTTGCCGCGTTTGCTGGCCGTCGGGAACCGCGGCCGGCATGCCCGCAAAACCCGGCACTGGGCCGGCGCCGACCGTGACCAAGCCCGCGACCAGCGGCTTGCGTAAGTTCGGCTCGACGTAGAAGCGCTCGGTGCACACGGTGTCGGCCGCGGTCAATTGCAGCGTGACCTCACCCGGCAGCAATCCGCCGCTGAGCTCGATCTGCTCGAGCCCTCCGGATGCGATCGGCATCTCGACCGCAGATGCGAGGTGATAGTGCATCGGCTGGCCCTGCGCGCCGGACGTGGCGACGAGGAAGTGCAAGTCGCCGGCGGTGATGTTGAGCTTGATGATCGCGCCGGGCATGGCCGGATGGTTCCAGCGATCCGTCGCGCCGATGCTCAGCGTCGTCACCGTGGTGCCGCCGTCCGCGCGCAGCGCGCGGTCGAGCGAAAACGTGAAGTGCGCAGGCCGGCCCGGTCCGTACAGCATGTAATGGCTGGTGGGACCGCGCGAACCGGACGCGCCGAGGGGCGTGACCTCGACGGCGTTCGGTCCTTCGGCGAGCACGACGCCGAAGTACTCGTAGCGCGTTTCGCCGGTCTTCTTGTTGACCGTGCGCATGCCGATCTGCTTGCTCGAGATCAGCCGCTCGTTCACGCGCAGCTCGACACCCGCGCCCGCTACCGTCGAGACGAGGATCTTCGACGCGATGGTGCGCGCTGCGCTGCCGGGTGCCGGGTCGACCAGGGTCGCGCTGAGATCGCCCGTCGCCGTGTACGTCAGGTTGGTCAGGTCGGCGGCCACGGGCACATCGGCACGCACCGGCGCCGCCCAGAGCATAAGCACTGCTGCGAACGCAAAGCATATGGAGCGGTCGAGCTTGCTCGACCGTCGGTCGAATGAATTCGACCGCTCCATCATTTGGCCACCTGCAGCGCGAAGTTGATGTCTTGCAGCAGCCCGGTGTCGAGGATGCCGTGGACGAGCCGCGTGGTGCTGCGCGGGCTCTCGATGTTCAGCGCATCGGGGAACGGCCGCACGCCGGCCGGTAAGGTCGTCGTGTCGAGCCGGATCACGTGCATGCCAGGGCGCGCGGCCGGGAACGAATAGCGCCCGTTGGCGTCGGTCACGACGTACTCGCCGTCTTCGAGGTACAGGCGCACGTTGGGCACGCCTTGATCGCCGGGAACGAACGTGCCCAGCCCGCCGGGATCGACGAAGACGCGCCCGGTGATGGGGATCGTATACGAGAACGCGCCGCCGCTCAGGATGTAGACCGATGCCTCCGCCGAAGCGGCGAGGTCCGTGCCGGCCGCAAACGCGTTGAGCGTGGCGACATTGGTCAGCGTGCTGTTGACGACGGCTTGCGGCAGCACGAGGCCGGCATAGACGACCGTGTGCGACGCGCCGGGCGCGAGCGTGCCGAACGTCCAGGTGAGCGTGCGGCCGTTGACGACCGGCTCTTGATGCACGCCGTCGACCAATGCGGTGCCCGGACCGTAGGCGATCCCAGGCGGCAGCGTGTCAACCAAAGTCGCGTTGGTCAGCGTCGCCAGCGACGCGTTGGAGAACGCCACCGCGAAGATGACGCGGCTGCCGGTGATCACGGCCTGCTGATCCACGGTCTTGGCGATCTGGATCGGGTGCGCGGTGAACATCGGGATGTTGCCGAGGATGTTGAAGACGTCGGTCAGCACGACTGGGCCGGGCGTGAGCGTGAAACCGCCGGGGACCGCGAGCTGCTGGCCGTCGAGCGCTTTGATCGTCGCGGTGTACAGCGTGCCGGTCGGATCGGCGTGCAGCATGACGTCGAGCTGCCGGTTCAGATATCCGGCTGCCGTGATCGTCAGATGATAGTGCGAGTCGCCGGGCGCGCCGCCGAACTGGCCGGGGCCGAAGCCGAACGAGTACGTCCCAGGCCCGCCGGTCGTATATGGATTGGCGTTCGGGTTGTTCGGCGCGACGCCCGTTCCCGTCAGCGTGATCGGCGTGATGCCCGACGACGAGGTGATCGTGAGGAGCGCGCTGGCGATCGGGTGCGCCGGCCCCGCGAGGCCGTCGTAGACGATGTTGCCGGTGCCGACGAAGACGCTGGCCGGCGGTGAGCTGAAGGGGCCGACGCCCGTCGCGCTGACCTGCGCGGTGTTGACGTAGGTCGAACCCAGCGCCGCAGCCGGATCGACGGTCGCCTGGAACTGGATCGTGATCGCCTGTGCGGCCGCCACGGTCGGAATCGTGACCGTCAGCGTCTGACCGGCAAGCGTGGCTTGGGCGCCCGCCGGCACGCCGTTGATGAGGACCGAGCTGAGGATCGGGTGCAGGCCGGTGGGCACGACGTCGGTCATCACGACGTTGTTCGCGGGCAGTCCGCCCGAGTTGGTGAACGAGATCGTGAACGTGACGGTGCTGCTCGGTGCGGCCTGGATAGAAGGCTCTCCGCCGACCAGCTTCTTGACGCCGCTGAGATTGGGACCGGGGACCGCGATCGCCCAGCGCTGGCCTGTATCCGATTGCAGGCCGTTGGCCGTTCCCGTCACGGTCGTCTGTGCGGTGAGGTTGATATACCACGAGGTGCCGACCGGCACGCCCGTCGTGTTGACCGTGACGTCCACGAACATCGTGCCGCCCGGCACGACGCTGGGTGAGACCGTGCTGCCGACCGTCACAGGGATGGTCGGCCCAGACGGCGGCACGACGAAGCTGATCGAGGTGATGGCGCCTTTGGTGGTGCTCGCCGCCTGGATCGTGTATGCGTCGGTGAGGTTGCTGGTGTTGGTGATGATAAAGCGGCGCGTCACCGGATTGCCGACCGCGTAGGAGTCCAAGGCCGGGTTGACCGCGGTCTCTTTGGGCGTGACCGTCAGCGACGCGACCGCCTGCACCTGCGCGACCACCGTGTTCGAGTCGGTGGCATACGAGGTCCCCGAGCTGTCCGCGTAGGTCGCGGACGCCGTGTTGCTGATGATCGTGCCTGCCGGTGTTGCGGCAAGCGCCGGCTGGGTCGCCATGGCAACCCAACCGGCGCCGGCTGCCGCCAACACCAGGACGAGGGAGCGGAGCACCGCCTTAGCTCCTGTCGCTCTCCGCTACTTGACCGTCACGGCGTACGCGATCTGTCCGGAGCAGCCGTTCGTGTTGAGGCAGCCGCCCGAGCCCGCGGGCTGCAGCTGGAACGCCGCGCCGCCCACCTGGGCGGTGAACTTCGTCGCTCCGGCTGGGCCTGGACCCGGCGTATACGTGAACAGCGTTCCGCCCGTCGTGTCGGTCGCGGCAGCGTTCAGACCGTTCGTGAACGTCGCCCAGTTGTTGGGGGCGAGCGTGCCGTCGTCGCTGATGGTGAACTGACCCGCCGCGCTGATGAGGATCGCGGCTGCCGGTTCCGTGTTGCCCGTACCGGGGAACGTCACGATGCTGCGGTAGTCGACCGTGTACGTGATCGTGCCGCCCGGGCAGACGCCGTTCGCCGGCACTGCGCCAGAGCAGTTGGTCACGATCGCGGTCGATTTGGTCAGCGCGATGAAGCCCGCGTAGAGCTCGTTGTGCGTGCCGTTGTTCACCGCGGGGTTGCCGGTGCTCGTCGCGACGATGTTGGCGTCGTAGCGCGTCAGTGTCTTGGTCCCGTTCGGCGAGGTGTACTGCGTCCAGTAGTTGAGCGTCGCACCCGATGCGACCACGACGCCGCTTGCCGTCGACGTCGCACCCGCTGTCGCGCCGCCGAGCGGACCGCCGGGCACGCCGGCGTTGTCCACCAGCAGCTGGACCGTCCAGCCCGCAAGGGCCGGCGCGGTGGCGACGATCGTATAGGTGTCGTTGATGTTGCCGGCGTTCATCACCGCGTTCGGCACGTTGATGCCGCTGATGGCCGCCGTGAAGTTGTTGCCGTTCGGCGTGCCCGGCACGGTGCCGGCGTTGATGATGTTGAACGCGGCTGCTTGTGTGAATCCGACGTCGGTGAAGTCGTCGTTGTTGTTCACGGCCACAACGCCGTCGTAGCTGCCCGTTGCGCCCGGCGCGCCGCGCGGTCCGTTGAGCACCGAGTAGTTGGCCGGCATCGACGAGCAGGTGCCGTTCGATGCACCGCTCGGACCCGCCACCGTGGTCGTGTTCTGGAGCGCGCCCTTGATCGCGTTGACCGCGGTCGCGGTGCCGTCATCGCTGACCAAGGTCGTGATCGTCGGTCCGATGATCTGCGGCGGCGTGGTGACCGCCGGTGGCTGCGCGTTACCGCCGATCACGCTGTTCGCGATGTTCGTGACCGGTCCGACAAGGCCGGCGCAGGCGTTGCCCGAGCCCGGTCCGGTCGGTCCGTTGACCGCGAAGGTCAGCGTGACCGCCGCTGCGGGCACGTTGCCGGCAGATGAGCCTGCATGCGAGTTGAGCGCGATGGCGCCGCCCGCGATGAACACGCCGATCCACAGCGGCGTCGCCGGTTTCGTCGAGGTCCAGCCCGTAGCGCCCGTTGGATCGGTCGTGTAGTAGATCGTCGCTGTGGCCGTGGCCGGGAACCCATTCGCCCCGCTCGTGGTCACGGTCGGCGTTCCGTTCAGCGTCAGCACGGTGGCGTTGAACACCGGGATCTTGTCCGCGATCAGCACGCCCGCTGTCGGGAAGCCGAAGCCTCCCGAGTTGAGCGAGTTGAGCATGCGCGCCGGCGCGCCGCCGCCGTTGTTGCCAAGGACCGTGTAGGTCACGATCGGCGCGCCCGCCGTGCCGCTCACGACGGCCGACTTCTGCAGGTCGAGCCGGGCCTCAGCGATGATGCTGTCGTTGTACGTGTTCTGCTGGCTCGCGGACGTCGTGTCCACCGTGCCAGGGATGTCCGCGGCCTTCTGCGTGATCGTGGCGACGACCGTCGTCGTGATCAGGCCGGGCACGTTCGGCGGATTGGTCTGGCAGTAGTTGATCGTGATGCTCACGATCTGTCCGGACAGCACTTTGCCGGCCGCGGTGTTGAGGTAGGTGTTCATCGCACCGACCGTCGCGAAGATCTGATTGGCTCCGCCGTTCACCGAGACCGTGAAGTTGGTGAGGGCCGCGGAGCCTCCATCGTTGCCGCCGAAGGCCGGCGCGGCGTTCGTCACTTGGAAGTAGCCGGGGCCGTTACCGGTGTTCGTCAGCGTGTAGACGTCGACGAAGCACGAGTTAGGCACGCCCGAATTCGTGCCGGGCGGCACGCCGTTGTTCGTCGTGACGGTCAAGCTTGGAGCGCTCTGCACCGTGACCACGACGGTATTCGACTGCGTCGAATAGTTCACGCCGTTGCTGTCCGTATACGTCGCCGACGCGGTGTTCGAGATCTGCGTGCCGGCCGCTGTGGCCGCCGCCGCGGGCTGGCCTGAAGCGATCAGGGCCAAGCAGACGAACGCGGCCGAGGCCAAGCCGGCCGCCGCGCGCGTCAGTGATGTGTACCAGGAATTCATGGGTTTGCTTCTCCTTGTCAATGTGCTGGTAAAGATCACTTCACCCGGACCTCGTAACTGAACCGGACGCTCCCCTTCGGCGCCAGCGGTTTGTCGGCAATCCACCGGATGGTAGTGTATGCAGACGGATCCGCCGGCTTCTCCACCGGACCGGTCTGGGTCTGAACCGTCACCATGGGCTTGCTCGACCACGTCTTCCCTTGATCGGTCGAGAACTCGGGTTTGCCGCCCGTGGTGGTCGCAGACCCGGCGACGTACGCCATGCCCGCGGGTATCTTATCCGACGGCTCGAAATGCAGCGCCGGATCAGAGCCTTTGTTGGTGCCGACGATCGTCCAGCGGACGACCTCGCCGGTCTTGAGTTTGACGTTCGGATCGACCGGTACGAGCTTCTCGCCCTGTGCCGTCTTGACGACGGTGGCACCGGTCAGATGCAGCGTGACGTCGGGCCGCGCAACGGCGGCCGTGGCCGACAGCGCGATGGCCGCCAGGCACACGAAAACACTCCGAGCTAGTAAACGCATAGCTTTCCTCGTCCCCCAAAATGGCGACCGCACGTGTGTGTGACCCGAGCTACAGACGTTCTGTAACGGTCGCCGCTTGATAAAGATATCGGTAAACGCGCCCGAAAACGCGGAAACGGCGCAGATATTACGGTTTGCGCGAAGCGACTTTGCCCTTAGAGCGCTGCTAGGTGCCGGCTGAGATTTCTAAGAAACGTCCCGCAATGACGATCAAAGACCAAGAACGTGACCTGGCGCACATGCGCCATACTGCGGCGCACTTGCTCGCCCACGCCGTCGTCGATTTGTACGGCCCCGACGTGAAGCTGGCGATCGGGCCCGCGATCGACAACGGCTTCTACTACGATTTCCTGAAGAGCACGCCGTTCGTCCCGGAGGACCTCGAGCGCATCGAAGCCCGCATGCGCGAGCTCATGGTGCGCGACGTCGCCATGACGGGCAGCCCCATCTCGCGGGCCGACGCCGACGCCTACTATAAGAAGCTGGATCAGCCGTTCAAGCTCGACATCCTCGCCGGCATCCCTCCGGACGAACCGCTTTCGATGTACACCATCGGCGAGTTCACCGATCTGTGCCGCGGCGGCCACGTGGAGCGCAGCTCGCAGGTGGGAGCGGTCAAGCTGCTCTCGCTCGCCGGCGCGTATTGGCGCGGCGACGAGAAGAACCCGATGCTGCAGCGCATCTACGGCACCGCGTTTCCGACGCAGGCAGAGTTGGATGCCTACCTCAAGCAGCTCGAGGAAGCGGAGAAGCGCGATCACCGCCGCCTCGGCAAAGAGCTCGATCTGTTCTCGATCCAGGAGGACGCGGGTCCCGGCCTGATCTTCTGGCATCCAGCCGGCGGCAGAGTGCGCGAGGTGATCGAGGAGTTCATCCGCGGCGAACTGCGCAGGCGCGGCTACGAGCCCGTGCACACGCCGCACGCCGTGCGCGAGCGGCTCTACGAGATCTCGGGCCACCTCGAGTCTTTCTCGGAGAGCATGTTCGGCCCGCTCGAGCTCGACGAAGAGCGCTATCGCGTCAAGCCGATGAACTGCCCCGGCCACATCCTCATCTACAAGTCGAGGCCGCGCTCGTATCGCGAGCTTCCGTTGCGCCTAGCGGAGTTCGGCACGGTGTACAGATACGAGCGCTCCGGCACGCTCCACGGGCTGCTGCGCGTGCGTATGATCACCATGGACGACGCGCATCTGTTCTGCACGCCCGATCAGCTGCAGGCGGAGTTCGAGAACACGGTCGACGCCGCGCTCACGGTCCTCAAGGCGTTCAAGTTCGACGACTACCGGCTGTTCGTCTCGACCAAGCCCCCAAACGCGTTGGGCGACGATGCGCTATGGGAACGCGCGACCGAGGCGATCAAGACAGCGTGCGATCACGCCGGCCTCAAGTACGAGATCGACGAGGGCGGCGGCGCCTTCTATGGGCCGAAGCTCGACGTCAAAGTACGCGACGCCATCGGCCGCGAGTGGCAGCTCTCGACCGTGCAGGTGGACTTCAACCTGCCGCAGCGCTTCGGACTGACCTACACCGGGCCCGACGGCGCCGAGCACCAGCCGGTGATGATCCACCGCGCGCTGTGCGGTTCGCTCGAGCGCTTCATGGGCGTGCTCATCGAGCACTATGCGGGCGCATTTCCGGCCTGGCTGGCGCCGGTGCAGGCGGTCGTGCTGCCGATCTCCGAAGATCAGCTGCCGTACGCCGAGCGCGTGGCGGCGTCGTTGTCGTCGGCCGGCTTCCGCGTCGACATCGACCGCTCGAACGAACGCCTGCAGAAAAAGATCCGCACGCAGCAGATGCGCAAGGTGCCCTACATGCTGGTGGTCGGCAAGAGCGAAGTGGCGGACGGCACGGTCAACGTGCGCTCGCGCGCGGGCGATCAGGCGACGATGTCGCTCGAGGAATTCGGCATCAAGCTGCGCGACGAGGTCATCGCCAAGACGTAGTCCCGCGCTCTCGAGCGCGGGGGCTTTACTGCACCGTCACCGTCAGCATGACGGTACCCGTGGCGCCCGGATTGAGCGTGCCGGTCAGCGTCCAGGTGACCACGCCCGCCGTCGGTCCGGACGGCGTGCATGCCGTCAACCCCGCTCCGAGCGTGCCGCACACCGCGCTCACAAAAATCGTGTTCGTAGGCACCGTATCTTTGATCGCGATGTTCTGCTCCGGGAACGGGCTCGTGTTCGTGTACGTCAGCGTGTAGAGCAAGGTGTCGCCGGGCAGCGCGGTGCCCGAGGTGGCGTTCGAGCCGCCCTGCGTCACGTTGCGCACGACTTTGGCGAGCGACATGGACACCGTCGCGACGGTGATGTTGGCGAACGCGGCCTGCAAGTTGGTCAAGCCGCTGGGCGTGATGACCGCACCGGCCGGAATCGTGTTCGTGAACGTGCCGAATTGCGTCGGCGTCGCCGTGGTGACATAGAGGTAGGTGACGCACTTCGCCGCGGGCGAAAGCGTGAAGTTGCTCGCCGTGAACGAGCTGCCGCCCGGCGTGCCGGTCACCGTCGCGCCGCAGTTGGGGGGTGCGCCGCCCTGCGGCGGAGGCTGCGTGGTCGTGTCCTTCACGACGATGCCGGCCGGCAGGTTGTCGGTGACGTTGGTGATAGCCTCGATCGCGTTGGAGCCGTTGGTGAACGTCAGCGCGATCCAGGTCGTGCCTTCCGGCGGGATCTGCGCGGCGAGGAACGTCTTCGTCAGCCCCATGTTCGCCGACGACGTCAGCGTCACGCTCGTGCCGAACGGATTGGTCGCTCCGGAATTCGAGGTGATGGAATTCGCTGGAATCGTATTGGTGAGGTTGCCGGGGACGGCTGCAGTGACGTCCACCGTGATCGTGCACGGCTGCAGCGCGCCGGCCGCCGTGCGCGAGGGCAGGCTCACACCGCTGATCTGAATGCTCGTGGCGCCGGCCGGCGCGACCAGCGTGGCACTCGCGCAGGTCGTGCTCGCGTTGGGCGGCGAGTTGACCGTCATGCCGGTCGGCAGCGTGTCGGTCAACGCCACGCCGGTCTCGGAGAAGGTGATGCCGCCCGGCAGCGCATTCGCATTGTTCGAGAGCGTGATCTGGAGATGCGACACGCCGGCCGCCGGGATCGTGTTCGGGCTGAACGTCTTGTTGACGTTGATCTGCGAGGGCGGCACGAACACGACGTTGTTGGACCCGGTCAGATTCTGGATGTTGTCTTCTGTGCTCGCCACGGTCATCTTGCCCGCGGTGAACGTGCCGGCGGTCAGCGAGGTCACCGAGTATGTGATCGTGCACGTATCTTTGAAGATGAAATCGGGCGACGTCGCCGTATAGGTGAGGCCGCCGGCTCCCGGCGTGAACGTCAGCACGGAGCCCTTGGTGCACGTGTAATTGAAGTTGGGGACCGCTGAGAGGGTGACCGCCGTTCCCGCGGCGTTGAGGGTGAAGGTCGCGACGAGGTTGTGGTCGTCGGCGCCGGCGGTCGATGTGATCTTGTCGGTCACCGTGATGTTGCCTTTGATCGGTGCCGCTCCGACCGTCGTCAACCCGCTTGCAGAGAAATAGTGCACCAGCGTCAAGCCGTGCGTCACGGTCAGGTTTGAGACGACGTCCGCGGCGTTTGAGATGTGCACGCTGTCCGAGCGCGTCGCGGTGATGCCCCCCGGCGGTATATCATTCTTGAGCACGACGTTGTAAGGCTGGCCGACCGTGGCGGTGACGAGCACGCTGACCGTGCAGGTGCGCGCGCCGGCGGCGATCGTACCGCCCGTCATGACGATCGACGTGCCGCCGATCGGCGCGACGAAGGTCGGCGATCCGCAGTTAGCGTTGGCGGTGGGCGCTGCCGCCACGATCAAGCCTGCCGGCAGATTATCGGTCAGGGCGACGGCGCTGAGCGCGAGGGCGCCCGCGGGGTTCACGATGTTGATGGAAAGCGTCGAGGTATTGGCGCGCGCGATGCTTGTGGGAGCGAACGCCTTGCTGAACGTGACCACCGGCGTCGGCGTCGGGCCGACGGTCAGCGTCGCTGCCGGATTGTTGAGCGAATGCAGGCCCTGATCGTTGGTGACGCTGCTGCCGCTGACCGTGTTCGTCGGCGTCTGCGACGGCGGCGCCGCCGGCACGAGCACATCGAACGAGATGACGCAGGTCGGGCCGCTGCTGCCCAAGCTCGGCGCCGCGGTGAGCGACAGACCGGTGACGATCACCGTCGTGGTGCCTGAGATCGACCCGACCGGTCCGCCGCAGCTGTTGGCCAAGTTCGGCGGCGCGCCAAGCGTGAGCCCGCCGGGCAGCGCGTCGGTGAAACCGAAATTCGTCAACGCGACGGTGTCGCGATTGACCGCCGAGATATGCAGCGACACCGTCGACCCCGGCGTCGTCGTGTTCGGGACGAAGCTTTTCGCGAGCGTCGGCGTGATCGGGTAGTAGGTGACCGTTGCCTGGCCGGAGCTGTTATTGGTGACCCCCTGCGCCGAGGTGATGCCCTGAGCTGCCACGGCGAGCTGCTGCGTGCGCACGCTGTTCGAGAACTGACCGTTGACGCTGGTCGTCACGGTGACGGTACACGAGCCGTTCGCCGGAATCGTCGCACCGGTCACGGTGAAGGTCGGAGGTGATACCGCGTTGTTGAACGTGGGGACGCCGCCGCATGTCGTCGTCACAGAGACGATGTGCAGCGTGGCACCGCCCGAGGGCGAGGTGAGCGTTCCCGGGATGGTGACGTTGGTGAGCGGCAACGAATTCGGGTTGGTCACCGTGACCGTGAAGACCGGCGATGCCGTCTCAGGGACCGACGTCGGTACGACTGCCACGGCCACGCCGATATTGCCGGGATTGACGACCTGCAGCGTCGCGGAGGCGGGCGTGTTGTTGGTCCCTGCGTTTGTCTGCAGCGCGCCGGCAGGGATCATGTTGAGGTAGTTCTGCGCCGCCGCTCCGTAGACGGCGACGCTGATCGTGCACGTGCCCGGATTGAACTGATCGGGGGCTTGCGGGATGACGCCGCCCGTCAGCGTTACGGAGCCGGCGGTGGTGGTGACCACGCCGCCGGCGCAGGTCGTCGTGGGAGTGACGGTGCCGTCAACGGTCAAACCGGCCGGCAGGTTGTCGGTGATGCTCGTGACGTTCACCGAAGTCGTGGGATCGGTGTTGAGCAGCGTGATGACCATCGTCGAATCCACGCCGAAATTGACGCTCGAAGGGGTGAACGCTTTGTTGATGCCGACGCTGCCGGCTGAACGCGCCAGCACTGACCAGCCGAGCACGACGCCAAGGACAAACAACGCCGCGAACATACGCCGCATATCTATACTCTATCGGCAGAAAGTGAGGTCGGACCTGTCGAATGGACCGTCATGTTGCTGCTCGGCATCGAGACGTCATGCGACGACACCGCGGCGGCGGTGGTCGAAGACGGCCGCATCGTCCACGCAAACGTGCTCGCCTCGCAGGATGAGTTCCATCGCGAGTATGGCGGCGTCGTGCCCGAGATCGCGAGCCGGCGGCATGCCGAGGTCATCGGCGCCGTCATCGAACAGGCGATGGCCAAATCGGGCCGGTCGTTCGGCCAGCTCGACGGCGTCGCCGTCACGTGCGGCCCTGGCCTGACGGGTTCCCTCGTCGTAGGCGTGGCGGCGGCGCAGGCGATCGCATTCGCGCGCGATCTGCCGGCGTATGCGGTCAACCATCTGCACGGCCATCTGTTCGCGAACTATCTCGATAATCCGGATGCGCCCGGCCAAGCGCCGCCGGACGCGCCGTTCGTGTGCCTCATCGTGTCCGGCGGCCACACCGATCTCATCCACGTCGAATCCCCGGCACGCCACCGCATCATCGGCCGCACGCGCGATGACGCAGCCGGCGAGGCGTTCGACAAAGTCGCGCGCATGCTTGGGCTCGGTTTCCCCGGGGGACCCTTGCTTGACGAGCTCGCGCGCTCCGGCGATCCGGGCGCATTCGACTTTCCGCGCAGCCTGCTCGCCGACTCAGCGCACGACTTTAGCTTCTCCGGTCTCAAGACGGCGGTGCGCTACCACCTCGACGCTCACCCGGAACATGCATCGCAGCGCGCCGCCGACGTCGCCGCGAGCTTCCAAGCGGCGGTCGTCGACGTGCTGTGCGCAAAGACCCTGCGCGCGGCTGCGGATCTTGGAGTGGACACGGTGGCGCTGGCCGGCGGCGTGTCGGCCAACTCTGCGCTTCGTGCCCGGCTGCGTGCCGCGGGCGAATCGGCGGGCTTGCGCGTCATGATCCCGCCGCTTGCGTATTGCACCGACAACGCGGCGATGATCGCCGCCGCGGCGTTCTATCGCGGCGACGCAGCGCGCGTCCCCGTGGCTGCGCTGCACGCGGACCCGAACTTTGCCTGGTGAATACCCGCGCGGCGAACGCAAGGAGTTCGCGCGCGATTTCGGCTTATGGCTCGCCGGATGCGGCATCGTCGTGCTGATCGTCCTGCTGGCGTTCATCGTCTACGCCGTGCTCTTGGTGCGCAGCGGCTGGCACGGCTAAAGCTCGTTTCTTAACCCGAGCCTCCCGGCCGCACGATCTTCAAGAAGTTGGTCTTGCCGCGCACGCCCATCGGCGTGCCGCCGACGACGACGACCGCATCGCCCGGCGAGATCGCACCGCGGGCCAGCAGGTCGCCTTCGACCGACGCGACTAGCTCATCGGTGGTGCCGCCAAACGTCGCGATGCAGGGGATGACGCCCCAATCCAGCGCGAGCCGTCTGCCGATGACGTCGTCGGGCGCGAACGCGTAGATCGGCACCTTGGGCCGATCCTTGCTGACGATGCGCGCGGAAAAGCCGCTGCGCGTGAACGCCGCGATGCAGCGCACGTCGATGCTCTCGGTGATGCTGCACGCGGCGTGCGAGATCGCGTGCGAATCGCTTTCCACGCGCTGGCTGCGCCGCACGCGCGGCGGAAAGAACTCTTCGGTCTCGAGCGCGATGCGGACCATCGTCTCCACCGCCTCGAGCGGGAACTCTCCGGCGGCCGTCTCCTCCGACAGCATGATGCCATCGGTTCCGTCGATGATGGCGTTGGCGACGTCCGATGCCTCGGCGCGCGTCGGTCGCGCGGAATGCACCATCGATTCGAGCATCTGCGTCGCGGTGACGACCGGCTTGAGCAGCGCGCCGGCACGCTTGATGATCAGCTTCTGCAGCATCGGCACCCGCTCCGCGAGCATCTCGACGCCCAAGTCGCCGCGTGCGACCATGACCGCGTCCGACTCGATGATGATCTCGTCGAGGTGTTCGATCGCTTCGGGCCGCTCGATCTTGGCCAGCACCGGCGTGTCGCCGCCCGCCGCGGCGACAGCAGCCTTGGCCTCGACGAGATCGTGGGGCTGGCGGACGAACGAGAGCGCGATGAAGTCTGCCCCGGCGCGCACCGCATGCTCGAGATCGACGCGATCCTTCTCGGTGAGCGCGGGTGACGAGACCGCCACGCCGGGCAGATTCATGCCGGCGTGCTCTTTGATAGTGCCGCCGTGGATGACGGTGCAGCGGACGGTGTCGGCGTCCGTCGCCTCGACGCGCAATTCGACGGCGCCGTCGGCCAATAGGATGCGGTCGCCTGGCTTGACGTCGCGCGGCAAAGCCGCGTAGCGGGTCGAGAGGCGCGCGCTTGTTCCTTCGATCGCGCGCGTCGTGATCTCGACCGTCGCGCCGTCTTTCAGGCTGACAGGCTTGTGATCGGCAAGCTCCCCTAAGCGCAGCTTCGGGCCCTGCAGGTCAGCGAGGACACCGACCGTGCGGCCGCGCGCCGCGGCCGACGTGCGGACCAGCGCGATCCACTCATCGAGCTCGGCCAGCGTCGCGTGCGAGAGGTTGACGCGAAAGACGTCGACGCCCGCGCCGATCAGCCGGTCGACCATACCCGGTGCGCGACAGCTGGGACCGAGCGTGGCGACGATCTTGGTGCGTCGTATGCGATCCACCACTTACCCCTTTCGACCGTTTCTGCGCAACCACTCGAACACGCCCTCGCGCACGACCTCTTGCTCGACCGGATGCAGCCGCGCTAACGCGGATTCCACCGTGTCGTCGGCACGCAGCGTGAACGGCCGGCGTGCCAGCACTGGACCTCGGTCCACTGCAGGCGTGATCTCGATCAGCGTCGCGCCCGTCACCGTAGCTTTGGCCTTGAGCGCATCCGCGAGCGCGCGCGCGCCGCGAAAGACCGGCGATTCGCTGCCGTCGGGCAGCTGCACGCGATCGGCCGAGGGATCGTCCGGCAAGAAGGATGGATGGAGGTTGAGGACGCCGTCGAGTCCGGCCTCTAAGAATTCAGGAGCGAGCACGTGCATCCAACCGAGCAGCAGCACGAGCCGCGCTCCGCTACGCTTGACCGCTGCGGCGAGATCTCGGGCGTACTCGGCGCGCGACTGCGAGGCGGGCGCGAACGCCATCACCGATGTCGCGACGCCGGCGCTTCGCGCGCGCTCGAGCGCATACGCGTCCGCACGATCGGACACGACGAGCCGCACATCCAGCGGCAGCGTGCCGGCGCGCACCGAATCGAGCACTGCCTGCAGGTTCGTGCCGCTGCCCGAGGCGAGGACCGCGGTCGGATACCGCGGCGCGGATTCGCTCACGCGAAGATCACGCTGGGCGCACACGGCCCGAGCGGCTCGACCTCTCCGATGACGATGGCGCCGGGCATCGCGCCGGTCGCGGCACTCGATTGCTCTTGCGGCACGATCGCGCAGAAGCCGATGCCCATGTTGAACGTGCGAAAAGCCGTGTCGCGGTCGAGCCCGGCTTCGCGCACGGCGAGCTCCATGATCGGCGGCACTCGCCAGCGCGACGGATATAGGCGCGCCGCGACCCCTGACGGCAGTGCGCGCGGCAGATTGTCGACCAGGCCGCCGCCGGTGATATGCGCCATCGCGCGGATCGAAACACCGGCCGCCTGCGCCGCGCGCACCGCCTTCAGATACGAAGGATGGATGGCCAGCAGGGCGTCGGCGATCGTGCCTGCGCCGATCGGCTCGCTCCAGCGCGCAGGCGGAAGAACCGTACGTACGAGCGAGTAGCCGTTGGTGTGGAAACCGTTGGACGGCAACCCGACGATAGCATCGCCCGCTGCCACGCGCGTCACATCGATCAGCTCCGCGCGCTCCACCGCACCGACGATCGTCCCCGCCAGGTCGAAATGCCCGAGCTGGTACAGTCCTGGCATCTCGGCCGTCTCGCCGCCCAGCAGCGACATGCCGTTATCCGCGCACGCCGCGCCGACGCCGCCGACGACCGCGGCCGCCATCGCGGGGTCGAGCTTGCCGACCGCGAGGTAGTCGAGGAAGAACAAGGGGCCTGCATTGAGGCACAAGATGTCGTTGACGCAATGGTTGACGAGGTCGCGCCCGATCGTGTCGTAGCGGCCCAGTTCAGCAGCGACCAGCAGTTTTGTCCCCACGCCGTCGGTCGACGCGACCAGCACCGGATCGCGCATGCCGGTCATCGCGAAGCAGCCGCCGAACCCGCCGATGCCTTCGAGCACGCGCGGATCGCGCTGCTTCGGCAGGACCGCCCTGTAACGTGCGACCGCTTCGTTGCCGGCGTCGATGTTCACGCCGGCTTTCGCATATGCGTCTGACACGCGTCAGCGTTTCGCTGCAACCGAGCCACCCCCTACGCGCCACTTCCAGGTTCGCGCCTGGGCCGCGGCGAACCGCGTCCTGCTCCGGCAGCCGCCACCTCGCTGACCCTTTTTCAACCGAAAGGCTTTGCTTCTTATAATGAAGATCCACGTCCGCGCTGAGAATCCGTTACGCGTCGCCGCCGACGCCGTCGCGATACCCATCTTCTCCGATGGCGAGGTGCCCGACACCGTCAAGGCGCTCGACAAACCGCTCGGCCACGTGGTCAGAGATATGTTCCGCGGCGGTGAGATCAGGGGCCGCGAGGACGAATTGCACGTGCTGCCGACGCCTAGGCTCAAGGCAAAGCGGGTCTTCGCGGTCGGACTGGGCCCGCCGGCCAATCGCAATGCAGCCGCCATGGCACGCTTCGCGGGTACCGCGGTGCGCGCTGCTCAGCGCCGCGGCGTGAAGTCTCTCGCATTCGTCCTGCCCGAACTGCCGGGCGTCGACCCGAGCTCCGTCGGCGAGCTGTTCGCCGAAGGCGCGATCATGGCGACGTTTGATCCTGCGCCGTATCGCACGAAAAATGAAGCGCCGCGGACGGATGTGGCCACGGTGACGCTGCTCGTCCCGCGTGGCGCGGACGAACGCGCGATCAAAGCCGGCGTCGCGCGCGGCACGATTCTTGGCGAAGCCGCCAACGAAGCGCGCGTCATGGTCAACACGCCGGCCAACCACATGACGCCGACGCATCTCGCACAAATCGCGAAGGACTTCGGCAAACGGCTCGGTCTCAAGGTGACCGTCCTCGACGAGCCTCAGATGAAGAAATTGGGGATGGGATCGTTTCTGTCGGTCGCCGCGGGCAGCGATCAGCCGTCGAAGGTCATCGCCCTCGAATACACGGGCGACAAGAGTTCGAAGACCAAGCTCGGGCTGGTCGGCAAAGGCATCACCTTTGATACCGGCGGCATCTCGCTCAAGCCGGCGCTGGATATGGACGCGATGAAGGGCGACATGGCGGGCGGCGCGACCGTGCTGGCGGCGCTCGCCGCGATCGCGCGGCTCAAGCCGAAGGTCAACGTCGTCGGCATCGTGGTCGCGACGGAGAACATGCCCTCGGGCAAGGCGACCAAACCCGGTGACGTCGTGCGCGCCATGAACGGCAAGACGATCGAAGTGATCAATACGGACGCCGAAGGCCGTCTCGTGCTCGCCGATGGACTCGTCTATGCGCGCAAGATGGGCGCGACACATCTGGTCGACATCGCGACGCTGACCGGGGCGGTCGTCATCGCGCTCGGCCACACGTCGACCGGCGTGATGAGCAACGATCGGGAGTTCGTCGATACGTTTCATCGCGCCACCTTGCCGTATGGCGAGCGCTATTGGGAGCTGCCGTTGTTCCCGGAATACGCCGAGCTCATCAAGAGTCCCATCGCAGACATGAAGAACAGCGGCGGGCGCCAGGCCGGCACCATTTTCGGCGCCATGTTCCTCAAAGAGTTCGTCGGCGACACGCCGTGGATCCATCTCGACATCGCCGGCACGTCATGGGCGGATCGCGATTCGGGTGCGCTCGTGAAGGGCCCCAGTGCCGTGGGACTGCGCCCACTGGTTCGGCTCGCCGACTTGCTGGCAGAACACGCCGTGCATGGGCGCGCGGATGAAGCCGCATATCGCAGGCTGGCCGACGGATCGAGCGGCAACGCCTCGGCCCACGGGGGGAATGGCAAGTCGAGCGGCCGCGTCCGCCCGCGCAGGCGCGCTCATTAGAGCCGCGTTAATACCACCCCGCCACCGTGGGTCCTAAACCTGTCCTAAGGAAGCGCGCGTAGAATCGCGCTATGGACCGCATGCACGCCGTTCGCCGGCTGCTCCCTGCCGCCACGACAGCGTTCGCATGTCTGCTTCTCGCGACCGGTGCGCCGCTTGCCGCCAGTGCCGACGACACCGGCTCGATCACCATCACCATCACCGACGCAGCAACCCACGCGCCGCTCGGCCTCGCGCGCGTGCTGCTGGACGGGCCGGTCATAACGAGCGAGCTATCGTCCCCGGGTGGGGCGGTGAAGTTCACCGACGTGCCGCCAGGCATCTATCGAGCGCGCGTGGCCAAGTCGGGCTACGATTCCGTCACCTCGGCGCAATTCGAAGTGCTCGAAGGGCACTACATCACCGTCGCGGTGGCGCTCGCCAAGCCGGCGGTCAAGTCGTTGGGCACGGTCACCGTGCGCTCGACCGCGGTGATAAGCTCGACCACGGTGGATGAGAACAGCGCGGTGCGCAAGCTCTCGTCCACCCTGACCGACGCGCTCGGCAAGCTGTCCGGCGTGACGGTGTCCAGCGACCCCAACGGCGACTCGGACGCGCAGGTGACGGTCTCGCTCGACGGTCACGATCCGACGCAGACGGGTCTCACGCTCGATGGCGTGCCGCTCAATGCACCTGGTGTGTCCGGCGACCTGCGCTCGATCAACACCGACCTCTTCAGCAGCGCGAGCACGAACTTCGGACCGAGCGCAGGCGCCCTCGGCGGCACGGTCGGTTTCCGCTCGATCGAGCCGACGCTGAGCTGGCAGGGCAAGGTGACCGCATCGGTCGGCACGTTCGGCAACGCGGCGGGCATCTTGTCGTTGTCGGGAACGGCCGGCCGGATCGGCATCGCGCTCACCGAGGCATCGCGCGGGACTTACAGTCCGCTCAACGGCCAGACGTATCTCGATGCGAGCGGACTGGACTACACGCACGACGGCGCGTCGTTGAACGACGGCACGCTCTTGAAGATCCGCACGCCGCTCGGCAGCGCGCAGACGCTGACGGCGACGTACGTCTCGACCTATGGCGACACCGGTCTGATCTGCAATCGCTTCACCGGGCCGGTGCCGTGCGGGTACGGCCCCGACAACTACAGCGACAACCATCTCACCTTCGCCACGCTCACCGATACGGCGCTCGTGGGCGAGGTCGGGTTGCAGTTCGCGCTGTTCGGCACCAGCTCGACGTATAACCGCGACCTGCTCAACCGCTACGTCGCCGGCATCCCCGACCCGTTCGGCACGGTCACGGATAACCGCTCGACCGGGGCGACGCTCAATGCCATGCTGCCTTCGCGCGAGAGGCATACGCTGTCGATCCAGGCCACGACCTCGCACGCCATTCTCACGACGATGGGCATCATCTCGTCCACCTCGCCGTTCTCGAACGCGTCGAGCAGCTCCGATTACAGCACGATCCAGCTCAGCGACAAGATCAATTCAAGTCCGAAGCTGACCCTCGGCGCGCGGCTGGGCATGAGTTTTTCGCCGCAGACCTCCAACTCGATCATCGGCGGCGCAAGCGCCACCTGGACGCCCACCGCCGTCGATTCGTTCGTCGGCAGCATCGACATCGGCGGCGCGGGTGCGGGCTTGTCGCGCGTCACCCCGCTCACGGACCCGGCGGCGCTGCGCTTCGACTGCAACGCAGGCGCGGGCTACGGCGCCGGACCAGGCGATCTGCCCGGACCGACAAGCTCGACGTCGTACAGTCTCACCTATCAGCGGCGCCTGAAGACCGGACAGTTCGCCCTGACGCTGTATCAACAGCTGCAAGATGACGTGTTGCTGAACACCCAGGTGAACGGATCGGTGTTGCCGCCGGGCTACTTCCCGCCTGGCTATTTCGCGCTCGCACAGACGATCTATCAATCGAGCTCGGGCTGCGGCACATCGTTGCCCTTCGGCCCGGCGAATCTGTACATCAGCCAGCCGATCGCCGGGGTGCAGCGCGTGTATCAAGGCGCACGTTTCAACGCCGGCTTCCGCATCGGTCAGAACTTGGTGGCGGAGCCGTATTACGACATCACACAGACGGTCGCGAATTCGGTCAGCCCGCTCATCGATAATCCGTACTCGCTGACTATTTCGGGCGCACAGGTCCCCGGGGTGCCGCTGCACCGCGGCGGCCTCACGTTCGATTACAAGGCGCCGCGCTCAAACGTCGAGTGGCTGCTCAACGGGAACTTCGTCTCGGCCAACAACTCTAATAATCTGCCCGGGTATGTCACCGCCGATGCCGGCGTGGTCGTCACCCTCGTACGTGGATCGCTCACCTTCGCGGAGACCAATATCTTCAATAAGTACGGATACGACTTCGCGTCCGCGGCGAATTCCGTGCCGCTCGAGACGGCTGGCGGCAACTTCCTGCCGACCGTGGCCCGCCCGCTTTCGCCGCGGCAATTCTCGGTCACGTACACCGTCAAGCTGGGCAACACGCCGCAGACGAATTTCACGCCTGCGCTGCTCGCGCAAGCCGACGCCTCCAACAGCGCGCGGCGTGGCGGAGGCTTTGGGCCTGGCGGCGGTGGCGGCCCCGGTGGAGGTCTCGCGGCACTGGCTGCGCTGCCCAGCACCCCACCCGCCAATCCGCTCGATCCCGATACGTCGCGGCAACAGTGCACGTCCGATAACGTCAAGGCCGTCAAGCCGCTGCTCGACCAGATCAAAGCGTACGTCGCGGCAGTTGATGCCGCGAAGTCCGCGACGGGATACCCCGACGCTGCTCCCGCTACGGCGCCGGCGATCGACGGCCTCAACGTCGCGTATCACAAGACCGCAACCTCGTACGCGTTGACCTTCACTCAGACGAAGGCCGGGTCCATCCGCAGCTTCATCGCGTGCGCGCCGCTGCACGTCGGATCGGTCGACGACGCCAAGGCGCTCAATCTGTACATCCCGCCGACCAGCGCGTTCAACCGCTTCCCGCTCGCGTACGCGCCGGAAGCCGGGCTGTACGTCGTGCGCCAACCGCAGCAGGCGGGCCAAGAGCAGTTCCGGCTCTACCAGCTTCCGGCCGCGCCGCCTGCGGCGCCCTTTGCTCTCACTTCTGCCGCGTCGTGCACCGACGAACTGAAGCCGACCGCGACGTCGCTGCTCGGCGCGCTGCAGACGTATTTCGCCGCTTTCGATCCGAGCAATCCGCCGGCGGCACCGCCTCCGGGCTGGACCGTCACGCTTCACAAGTCCGCAAGTGGATATTGGACGGAGCTGCAGCTGGATGACATCTCACGAATTCCGGCGGTACTCAACTGCGGACATGTCTCGACCGGCACGCCCGATCAGATCAAGGCGAAAAAGCTCGACTTCGCGCGCCCGCCATCGCTCAACTACAGCCCGTCACTCGGGCTGTATCTAGTGCGCCCCAACCCGGGCCAGACGCCGCCGCCCCAGCGCAACTAACCCGCCGATTGCCCTGGAGCGGTCGAATTCCGACCGCTCCATGTCATTTTTTCGCATCCACTTCGACGTGGCCGCCGAACTCGAAGCGCATCGCCGAGAGCAGCTTGTTCTGGAACTCTGCGTTGCCGCGCGAGTCGAAACGCTGATACAGCGCGGCGGTGAGCACCGGCGCGGGCACCGCCTCGTCGATCGCGGCCTTGATCGTCCAGCGGCCCTCACCCGAGTCCGACACACGGCCTGCGAACCCGGCGAGTTCGGGATCCTTCACCAGCGCTTGCGCGGTGAGATCGAGCAGCCAGGAGGCGACGACGCTGCCGCGCCGCCACACCTCGGCGATCTCGCCAAGATCGAGGTCGTATTGATAGTCTTGGGGATCGCGCAGCGGCGTGGTCTCCGCATCAGCGGTTTGCGCCTGTTTGCCGATGTCGGCCGCTTGCAGCACGCCGAAACCCTCCGCATAGGAGGCCATGATCCCGTACTCGATGCCGTTATGCACCATCTTCACGAAGTGCCCCGCGCCGTTGGGACCGCAGTGGAGGTAACCTTCTTCAGCGGTGCCGCGGCCTCTGGGCCGGCCCGGCGTGCGGGGGATGTCGCCGACGCCCGGCGCGAGCGCTTTGAAAATCGGATCGAGACGGCTCACGGTCTGGTCGGAGCCGCCGATCATCATGCAATAGCCGCGCTCGAGCCCCCAGACGCCGCCGCTCGTGCCGACGTCGACGTACTCGATGCCCTTGGCGCGCGCCTCGCCGGCGCGGCGGATGTCGTCGATGTAATACGAGTTGCCGCCGTCGATGACGATATCGCCGCGCTCGAGGACCGGTATCAGCGCCGCCAGGCTGGCGTCAACAACTCCTGCGGGCACCATCAGCCACACTGCGCGGGGTTTCGACAAAGCGCGCGCCATGTCGGCCAGCGTCGCAGCCCCGGTCGCGCCCTCCGATGCGAGCGCCTTGACCGCGTCTTGGTTTCGATCGTAGACGACGCACTCGTGCTTGTGGCGCATCAGGCGGCGCACCATGTTCGCGCCCATGCGGCCGAGACCGATCATTCCGAGCTGCATATGTTTCACTCCTACGCTCTGAGGCGCCGCGAGGCGTCCGGCAGATTTGCCGCGCTCGCCGCCGATGACCTTCAGTACGTGCGAAAGCTGCTTAAGGTTTGCTTGCGAACAGCCTGGGATCGAATTCGACCGGCAGGGGCGTTCCGATCTTGATGCGCTTGAAGTCGGCATGCGCCGGATTGAGGATGAGATTGCTTTCTTGGGGCACCACGGCCGACGGCACGCGCAGGACCGCCGATCTGCCCTTTGCCGCCCACGCGTCGCCCAACGCTTGCAGCGCTTCGACCGGCGGCTCATAGCGGCGCCAGTTCTTAGGCAGCGCGCTCGCGTCGAGGTCTTCGATGCGCACGCTATCCGGGATGTCCGCGAAGATCGCGCACACGTGACGAGGCGCGAAAAGCGCATTGGCGTGCACGAGATACTCAAGCTGTGCAAGCGCCAGCGTCGCGCTGACATACACCACGCGCACGCCCGGGCTATTCCACCGTCCGCCTGCGAGCCGCGAGCCCTCGCCGCTAAACGCATCCGGCAGCCGCCGTCTCCGGACCAGCCGCCAGACACGCATTTAGCTGATGCCGCCGTAATCCAGTCGCGTCAAGATCTGCTCGAGCCGACGCACGCCGGCGTCCGTGTCCAAGAACTCGACCGGCGCTTTGCCGCCGAGCGCGACAATCGGATCGTGCAGCCAGCCGATCGCGGTCTTGCGGTTTTCGAACACATCATGCACGAGGCCAAGCACGCGCGCGAGCCTGACCGCGCGGTCGGACTCGACCGCGCCGAGGCGGGCCCTGGCTCGCTGTCGGGCCAGCGTGCGCGTCGACACGCCTAGCGCGGCGGCAAGCTGTTCCGGCGTCAGACCGCCCAGCTCCGCTAGCCGATCGGCGATCTTCGCCGGCAGCCCGGCGCGGGTGACGTCGATCAGGTCGCGTGCGCGGGTGGGGAAGCCCAGCGTCTTCGCGATGCTCGCAGTGCTCATGGTATCCGGTCCACGCAGCTGACAAATGTCATAATATGAAGGACATTTGTCAGACCACGGTTCCGCTCCTGCTAACGGAACCGATACAAGCTGACCAGCTTGGAGATGATCACCGCCACGAAGAACACGCCGACGATGACCTCAAGGATGACCATCGAGCGCACCGCCGGAGCGATCGGGATGATGTCGCCATATCCGAGCGTGGAGAGCGTCGTGAAGCTGAAATAGACGAAATCCGGCCAGGCTTTGAGCACCCCTCCGCCGGCGGTCGAAAAGGCGGCCTGGGACACGCCCCATGCGGCGTAGTACGCGTATGACCAGGTCAGACCGATGAGCAGGTAGACGCAGGCTGCGCCGTAGAGCGAGTCCTCGGTCACCGTCTCGGCGCGGACGGTGCGTTGGAACACGCGGACAAGGGTCAGGATGAAGAACGCCGAGTTGAAGGCCAGTAGTGCGCGCAGCTCGGGATGGCCGGGGCTGATCAAGTCGAGAATGTCGGCAGCTAGGGCGAGCGCGCCAAACGCTATGGCAAACGCGCGCACCGTTGGATTTCGCCACATCGCCCATACGGCCACGATGACCACGACGGATTCGAGCGTAAGTCCAGGCAGACCGCCGGCAAAGGTGTGCACCACCAGCGGTGCGGCCAAGACGAGCGCAAGCAGGGCAAAAAAAAGGTAGCGGTACGAGTGGGGCGGTGACGTATCCGCCCGGTCTTGCTCGGAGGACGATGGTTCCGCGGTCAGCGGATTCAGACTTTGGCCTTTTCCGGTTCGCGCACGCGCCCGTCGAGCTCCTCGTGGATGCCCTCGGGATAGCGGCCGGTGAAGCAGCCCATGCAGAACTCTTTGCGTTCGCGCGCGGTGGAGGCGACGAGCCCTTCCTCGCTTAGATAGGCGAGCGAATCGGCGTTGATCGTGCTCTGGATCTCCGGCACGCTCAGATTCGCGGCGATGAGCTCTTCGTACGTCGCCGTGTCCACGCCCAAGAAACATGGATGGCGCATCGGCGGACAGGTGACCCGCACGTGGACCTCTTTGGCACCGGCCTTGCGCAGCAGCGCGACCAATTGCTTGGTCGTGGTACCCCGCACGATCGAGTCGTCGATCAACACGACCCGCTTGCCTGCGAGGTTGGCGTGCAACGGATTGAACTTGAGCTTCACGCCCTGCACGCGCATGCGGTGATCCGGATTGATGAACGTGCGCCCGATGTAGCGGTTCTTCATCAAGCCTTCGATATACGGGATGCCGGACTCGTCGGAATATCCGATCGCCGCTGCCGTCGCGCTGTCGGGCACGCCCATGACGACGTCGGCCTCCACCGGCGCTTCCTTGGCGATGTTGCGTCCCATCTGGTAGCGCGCGAGGTAGAGTTCGCGGCCGGCGACCTGACTGTCGGGGCGCGAGAAATAGATATACTCGAAGATGCAGTTGGCCGGCTTGATGTCGTTCTCGACCATTCGGCTGCGCATGCCGTCTTTGTCGATGATG
>Ga0209656_10000505_pt1 | contig 25663 bp, 25 predicted proteins | sample BogFormECP12_OM2_FD_188239 | JGI IMG/M metagenome (GOLD analysis project Ga0209656, IMG submission 188239) | Bog forest soil microbial communities from Calvert Island, British Columbia, Canada - ECP12_OM2 (SPAdes) (version 2) | ecosystem: Environmental > Aquatic > Freshwater > Wetlands > Bog ...
CCGGGGGGACGGGAACACGCGCATCCCGCCGGGAGCAGGACCCGGCGCCGCCGCGCCGAACTTACCCAGCAGGTACCGCCAGGCCCGGTGGGCCTCGCGGCCGACCACCTTCTGCTCAAGCACCGCGGGCACGAGCGCCTCGAAGACCCGTCCGCTCCGCCCGACCCGCAGGCCCTCGTACGCCAGGGCTAGCTCGCCCACCACCGGATGGCGCGCGGTGAACCCGGCCCGGTCATCGTGGAAGCCCAGCTGGGCGGGCAGGCTATCCAGCAGCCAGCCCGCACCAGGCCCCCAAGCCGCGCCGGTCACGACCGCGCCGGTCACGACCACGCCGGTCACGACCGCGCCGGCCGCGGCGGCACCGTTCACGACCGCGCCGTTCACGACCGCACGGCGTGACCTGACGCGCAGCGTGCCCGGGCCGTCCGGGGTCAGCGACGTGCGCCAGACGGCGCCGGCCGAGTCCGTGCGGTACGCGGGATCTCCGCCGCCGCGGCGGTGCACCGACAGCGTGAGGGCGACGTCGAGCGGGAACGGCGCCAGCCACTCACGTCCCAGGCCCGACGCCGGAGCCGCGGTCGGGGCCGGGTCCGCGGTCAAGGCCAGGCCGTCAGGCGTCGGAGGAGAAGCGGACCGAGGTCGGCTCGAGCCGGGTGCCCGGCCACACCCGGATGCCGCGGGCCAGTTCGTTGCCCGCACCGATATACGCGCCGTCGCCGACCACCGCATCGTCGAGCACGGCGCCCGGGGCCACCACGGCGCCGCGGCCGAGGATCGAGTCGCGCACTACGGCGCCCTCGCCCACTGTGGCGGCGTCGAAGAGCACGCTGCCGAACACCGTCGCCCCGGCGCCCACCGAGGCTCCCGCGCCGACGACGGTCCCCCCGGACACCGCGGCGTCCGCGGCCACGGTGGCATCCGCGAGCACGAGCGAGGGCCCGGGCGGCCCGGGCACCGCCGGGGCGGGCAGCCGCCCGAGCACCAGGTCACAGGAGCCGCGCACGAACGTCTGCGGCGTCCCGACGTCCAGCCAGTACGCCGACTCGGGGTAGCCCATGACGAGCGCGCCGGCCTCGATCAGCCCCGGGAACGTCTCCCGCTCCACCGACACCCGGCGTCCGGCCGGGATCTGGCCGATGACGTCACGCCGGAACACGTAGCACCCGGCGTTGATCCGGTTGGTGACCGGGTCCGGGGTCTTCTCCAGGAAGGCCGTCACGCGCCCGGAGGAATCGGTCGGCACCACGCCGAACCGGGACGGGTCCGGCACCTCGACCAGGTGCAGGGTCACCGCGGCGTCGGTCTTGATGTGCAGGTCGACCTGGGCCCTCAGGTCGTGCCCGGACAGGATGTCGGAGTTCAGCACCACCACCGGGTCGGCCGCGCCGGCGCCGCGCAGCGACGAAGCCGCGTTGCGGATGCCGCCCGCGGTGTCCAGCGGCACGTCCTCGGTGACGTAGTCGATGGACAGCCCGAACGCGGCGCCGTCACCCAGGCTCGAGACGAACATCGCCGCCTTGTAGCAGGTCGCGAGCACGACGTGGGTGACGCCGCCGGCCGCCGCCCGGGCCAGCAGGTGAGCCAGGAACGGGACGCCCGCGGTGGGCAGCAGGGGCTTAGGCGCGGACAGGGTCAGCGGTCGGAGCCGAGTTCCCTGGCCCCCGACCAGAACGATCGCCTCAAGTGGTTCACGCGGCATGAGAGATGAGGTTACACGGCGCTTACGTCCGCAGCGGTCTGTTCGGCCGCCCGTCGGTAACTCGCCATGTGCGCCTCCGCCGAAGCCGCCCAGGTGAACTCCTGGGCCCGGTTGTAGCCGGCCTCGCCGAGCGCCGCTCGCCGGGCGGCGTCGTCGAGCAAGGCGCGGAGCGAGTCGCGGATGTGGTCGGAGTCGGGTTCGGTATAGGCGACGGCCTCGCCGCCCACCTCCGGCAGCGAGGTGCAATGCGTGGTCAGGACCGGCGACCCGCACGCCATCGCCTCGAGCACCGGCAGCCCGAACCCCTCCCCGCGGCTCGGGAACGCCACCACCGTCGCCCCGCCGAGGAAGCCGGGCAGGTCGGAGAAGCGCAGGTAACCGGGGCGGATCAGGCGCAGGTGCGGCGGCACCGAGGCCACGGCCGCGTCCACCTCCTCGCTCCAGCCCCCGCCGCCGCCCAGGACGAGCGCGGGCGGGTCGTCGATGTCGGCCACCGCCGCGGCCCAGCCGGTGATCAGCGAGGCGACGTTCTTGCGCGGCTCGAGCAGGCCGAGGAACGCCACGTACGGCTTGCCGTGCAGGCCCAGCCGGTTGGACACCTGGGAGACCTGCTGCGGGTCGGGCCGGTGGAAGAGCCGGTGATCCACGCCGTGGTAGGCGACGTCGATCTTGGTCGGGTCGGCGGCCAGGACCCGCTCCAGTTCGTCCTTGGTCGCCTTGGACGGCACGATGAGCCGTGCCGCGCGGCGCGCGGCCGTGCGGATCGCCGACTTGAAGAACATGGCGCCGACCGGGCTGTAAAGCTCGGGCTCGGTGAAGAACGTGACGTCATGCACGGTCACCACGGTGGGCCGCCCCGGCCGCAGCGGCATCGAATAGTAGGGCACGTGAATGACGTCCGCGTTGACCTGCTGGGCCACTACCGGCAGGCCGCTCTGCTCCCAGGCCAGCCGGGCGGACCGGTGCGAGAGCGCCGACGGGCCGGCGACCACGCGCGCCCCCGGGGCAAGCCGCCCGTACCGTTCCTCGTCTGCGCGCTGGCAGACAACGGCCAGATCCGCGCCCGCAGCGTCGAGCGCGCCAATCAGCCCATCAACGTACCGGCCGAGCGCCCCCCGGTCGGCTGGCACGTCGGTCGCATCAACTAGTACGCGAGGTGCCACGACCGCACTTGCTCCTTCCCTAGGCCACCCGGGCAGGCAGACAACGCAGAGCTCGCGTCAACCGCACGGCCCCGGCACGCCTTCGTGGATGTCCCGTCAACTACGAAGCCTACGCCCTGCGCCGAGTCACCGGTTAGCACTTCCCCCCTGGCTGGCCGCAGGTTGTCGCCCGCGTCGAGCATGGACGAGCACGATGGCGCCGCCGTCGCCGTGCGCGGCGCGGTCCGAAGCGGCCACCAGCGGCGCCGCCGGCGCCGCCGCGTTAAACCCGAACTTGCCCCGTAGGCGGAAAGGCCCAGGTACATCCGCTGCGCCCACCGGCTCCTGAACTGATACTGATACTCGATCACGTGCAGCCCGCGCTGGCTGAGGAGCCCTGCCAGCTCGCCGTGAGAGTAGGTGCGCTGCACGTGATACCGCTCGCAGTGCGCCCGGTACAGCCGCGGCCACTGCTCCGCCAGCGTCAACGCGTCCGCGGACATGACCAGCTCGCCGCCGGGGGCGAGCACCCGGGCCATCTCGTCGAGTGCCCGGGCGCCGTCGTCGAAGTGCTCGATCGCGCAGATGGACATCACCCGGTCGAAACTCGCGTCGGCGAACGGCAGCTCGAGCGCGTTCCCGCGGATGAGCGCCGGTGGCGCGCTGAGCTGGCGGCCCCGCCGCAGCTTGTCGCCGGCCAGGTCGAGCGCGACCGCCCACGCCCCGCGCCCGCGCGCCTGGGCCGCCCAGTACCCGTCGCCGCCCGCCACGTCGAGCACCCGCAGGCCCCGCAGGTCCTCGCCCAGCCACCGCAGCAGCGTGCGGGCCTCACGGTAGCGGCACACGTGCACCTCGTGGCCGGCCACGGCCACCGCGTCGGCAACCTTCATGGAGGAAAATCTATTAGCCGAACGGACCGGACTGCGTGCCCCGCTCCCCCGCGTGCCGCGCTCAGCACGACGGGACGGACTGGCCCGCCTTGATGGCTTCCAGGTCGTCAACCGCCTGGGTCAGGGTGCTCACCTTGACCAGGCGCAACCCGGCAGGCACGGCGCCCTTGGTGTCCGTGCAGTTCGACGCGGGGGTCAGGAAGATGGTCGCGCCCGCGTTGCGCGCGCCCACCATCTTCTGCTGGATGCCGCCGATGGGCTGCACCTGCCCGCTGGGGGTGATCTCTCCGGTCCCGGCGATGAACTTACCGCCGGTCAGCTCGAGGTGGGTCAGCTTGTCGATAATGCCGAGCGCGAACATCATGCCCGCGCTCGGGCCGCCGATGTCACCCACGCTGATCCTCACCGTGAACGGGAACTTGTACTGCTCGGTGATCTCCACGCCCATCACCGGATGGCCGCCGGACTCTCTGGTCCCGACCTGAACCTGCTGGGTCTGGCCGTTCCTGGAGATGGTCACGGCCAGCGTGCTGCCGGCCGGGTGCGCGGAGATCAGCCCGGTCAGGGCCGACTGGCTGGTCACCGGCTTGCCGTCCACGGCGGTGATCACGTCCCCGGCCTTGAGGACGCCGGCGGCGGGGAAGCCCGGCTCCGTCTGGACCACGACCACTTCGGTGGAGTAGGGGATGTGCAGCTCGGTCAGCGCGGCGGCGGTCGCATCCTGCTGCGAGCTGGTCATCTGCTGGGTGTCCTGCTCCTGGGTCTGCTGCTGGGTCTGCCCGGCGGGGCATATCTCGTTTTCCGGCACGACCGCCTCGTGCGGGTTCAGCCAGGCCACCAGCGCGGTGAAAATGTTGAATTGGTTGCCCTGGCAACCCTGATAGCTCACCGTCACCATGTTCAGGTGGCCGCTGGTGGGATAGGACGGGTGGCCCGAGATCGTGATAAGCGGGTGCCCGGACGAGTCATTGCCCAACGTGTTCAGCGTCGGGCCCGGCCCGAGGATGACGTAGGGAACCGGCACGAGGACACTGACCGCGATCGCTACGGCGGTACCGATGGCGGCTACGAGTAGCGTCAGGGAACGTCGGGACATGCTGCGAAGACTACGCGCGGAACCTGGGGATCAGGCAGTGCTTTCCCGCTCGCCTCCGGGCCCCCACCCACCTCTTCCGTGCACGGGGGGCTCCCGCCCCCCGTCCCCCCTGGCCCATCCCCCTTCACTGGCGCCGCCTTGCTTGCCTGGCCGCCTTCGGCGGCGGGCCCTTGTCGCTCGTTCCTCGCGCCTGGGGTGGGTTCGAGGGGGAAAGCACAGTCCAGGCAGCGCCGCGCCCCTTTGGCTCGCTCATGGGGTGCCCACCCACTCGGCGGTACCGTCGGCGAACCGCTGGTGCTTCCAGATCGGCACTGAGGCCTTCAGCTCGTCGATCAGCGCCCGGCACGCGTCGAACGCCTCCGCCCGGTGCGGGCAGGCCACGGCCGCGACTACGGCAAGGTCACCGATGGCCAGGTCGCCCACGCGGTGCACGGCCGCGATCCCGATAACGGGATATTTCTCCGCTATCACCTCGGCGACGCGTCGGAGTTCGGCCTCCGCCGACGGGTGCGCGCTGTACGACAGCCCGGTGACCCCCCGGTCATGATCGGAATCCCGGACCGCGCCGGCGAACAGCGCGATGCCGCCGGCCGCGGGGTCCGCGACCGCGGCCCGGACCTCGTCGACGGACAGCTCGGACTCACGCACGGCGATCAGGCGCACAACGCTCACCCCCCAAGGCTACCTGGCGGCACCCTCACGGGTCAGCGCGGTGGCGGCGGCGCGCCCGGCGGACGATGGCGGCGGTGCTGATCACGGCGACCGTCGCCCCGGCGGCGGTCGCCGTGATCGTGGCCTCCTTGCGTGCGATCCGGCGGCCGGCCAGGGCGTGCCTGCCCTTGCGCTGGTCGAGCAGGACGCGCAACACCTCCTCGTTGCCGAACGCGGGGCGCCAGCCGGCCTCGCGGAGCGCGGCACAGTCCACCACCCAGGGGTACACCACGTACCGAAGATCTATGGCCGGCGCCGGGGTCACCCCGACCCGGTGCAGCCGCTGCGCGGTCCCGAACGTCAGCCTGGCCGGCAGCTCGATACTTTTCAGCCCGCTGATCTCCTCGACCTGATCCTGCTCGAGCCAGCCGTCGCAGCCCACCGCGAAGTCACCTTCGATCCCGCCGGTGACGGTGAACTCGAGCGCGGAGACGAGGTCGTCGACGTGGCAGAACTGCCAGCGGGGCGCACAGCCCTTCACGGTAAGCAGGCGGGGCGCCTCGAAGTGCCTGGTGGCCAGCGTGTCCACCGCATACGGGTCCGCCCCGACCAGCGCGGCGGGCCGCACCACCGTCACCGTCATGCCCGGGTTGGCCCGCGGCGAGCGGCGGGCCAGCTGCTCGATCTCCAGCAGGTCCCCGGCGACGCTGCTGTCGGTGTCGGCGGTGAGCGGGGCGTCCTCGGGCAGCGGGACGGGGTTGTCCGGGCGAGCGCCGTAGACCATGGCGCTGGTCACCAGGACCACGCGCCCGACCCGCCCGGCCGCGGCCGCGGTGAGCACCGTCTGCGCCCCCCGTACGTTGAAGGCCCGGCGCGGCCTGGCGTCGGAATCCGGGGCCAGGTCGTAGTCGGCGTGCACGAGGACGTCGACGCCGGTCAGCCGCCCCGCCAGCGCCGGGTCGCGCACGTCGGCCACCCGCCAGGTCACGCCCGCGATGTCGCCCCGGTGACCGTCGATCGCGATCACCTTCTTGACGTCAGACGACGCGGCGAGCCTGACGGCCAGGGCCCGCCCGATGCCGCTCGCGGCACCAGTCACCGCCACAACGGGCATAGGCTGGTGCTGTGCTCCGCTGTCTCGGGGGGACGACCCCCCCAGACCCCCCTTCGAGGGCATGCGCTGGTGGCGAACCGGCCGCCGGGCGTTTGTCACAGTGTGCTGCTCCCGAGATAACGTGACGGTCATGACCCTTCCATCCTGCCGCAGAGCCAACGATGACTGATCGCCCGTTCGGCTTCGGACTGCCCGATAAGCCGGAAGACCAGGGCGGCCAGGGGTCCGGCCCCGGTGGGCCCCTGGGCGGCGGACCCGGCCAGCCCGGCGGATTCCCCGGTGCCGGCGGGCCGTTCGGGGCCATGGGCGACCCGCAGCAGTTCGCCGACGCGCTCCGCCAGTTCGCTGACATGCTCTCCTGGCGCGGCGGCCCGGTCAACTGGGACCTGGCCAAGAACGTGGCCAGGCACGCGATCGTGGCGGCGGGCGACCCGAGCGTCCTGGACGCGCAGCGCCGGGAGATCACCGAGGCGGTCCGGCTCGCCGACCTGTGGCTGGACGAGGCCGCGTCGTTCCCCTCGGGCATCCGCAGGATCGAGGCCTGGAGCCGGTCGGAGTGGCTCGAAGCGACCTTCCCCGTCTGGGCCAAGCTCTGCGACCCGATCGCGGCCAAGGGCGTCGAGGCGATGAGCGGCATGTTCACCGCTGATCCCGCGCAACTCGGCGAGGAGGTCCCCGAAGAGCTGCGCCAGGCGCTGGGCGCCCTCGGCGGTGGGGGCGGCCTCGGCGGGCTGGCGGCCATGATGCGTCAGCTGGGCGGGGCAATGATCGGCAGCCAGACCGGGACGGCCGTCGGCGAGCTGGCCCGCGAGGTGATCGGCTCCGCCGACATCGGGCTGCCGCTGGGCCCGGAGGGCACGGCCGCGCTGCTGCCCGCGGGCGTGGCCGAGTTCGGCCAGGGGCTATCCGTCGACGCCGGCGAGGTCCGGCTGTTCCTCGCCCTGCGCGAAGCCGCGCACCAGCGGCTGTTCGCGCATGTCCCGTGGCTGCGCGCACACCTGCTCGGCGCGGTCGAGCAGTACGCCAGCGGCATCACCGTCGACATGGCCCGGCTGCAGGAAGCGATCCCCGACGTCGACATCACCAACCCCGAGGCGCTGCAAGAGGCGCTGTCCGGCGAGGGCCTGTTCCGGCCGGAGGACACGCCCGCCCAGAAGGCCGCGCTGAGCCGGCTGGAGACCGCGCTGGCGCTGGTGGAAGGGTGGGTCGCGACCGTGGTCAGCGCGGCCTCGCGGGAGCGTCTCACGCACGCCGACGCGCTGGCCGAGGCGATCAGGCGGCGCCGGGCCACCGGCGGACCCGCCGAGCGGACGTTCGCCACCCTGGTCGGCCTGGAACTGCGCCCGCGTCGGCTGCGCGAGGCGGCGACCATCTGGCAGGGCCTCACCGAAGCCCGGGGAATCGACGGGAGGGACGCGCTGTGGGCCCACCCGGACCTGCTGCCCGCGGCCGATGACCTGGAGAATCCCGACTCGTTCGTGCATGGCCAGCCCGAGCTGGACATCTCGGACCTCGAGGACGACAGCGACAGCGACAGCGACAGCGACAGCGACAGCGACAGCGACAGCGACAGCGACAGCGACAGCGACTGACGCGGGATTATCACTGCGCGAGCCGGCTGCCCACGGCAGGTCAGGGCAAATCCTGTCGTCAGGTAACCCGGACATAAATCAAGCCCGCAAAAGACGCCGAGCCCGCGTGATCATAGAAATGACCGTGCTCCGGGATTACCTGCCCCGGCCTGTCCGCCGCACCGGATGAATTACCGCGAAAAGGTATGCCTGACCGGGCAGCGCCCGCATGATGGGAAGCCACACAGGGCAGGAGTCCGGTATGGACCATCCAGAGCACACAGATGTGGTCGTGATCGGTTTGGGGCCCGGCGGCGAATACGCGGCCGGGACGCTGGCCGAAGCAGGGTTGCATGTGACCGGAGTCGAATCCCGCCTTGTCGGCGGTGAATGCCCGTACTACGGGTGCGTCCCTTCCAAAATGATGATTCGCGCCGCCAATCTGATCGCCGAGACCAGGCGGGTGCCCGGCATGGCCGGCACATCGACGGTCACCCCCGACTGGTCACCGGTCGCGCAGCGGATCCGGGAGGAAGCCACCGACTACTGGAACGACAAGGTGGCGGCCGACCGGTTCACCGGCAAGGGCGGCCACCTGGTCCGCGGCCACGGGAAGATCACCGGGCCTGGCGAGGTCACCGTCAGCACCGAACACGGTACCCGGGTCTTGGCCGCCCGCCGGGGCATCGTGATCAACTGCGGGACCGAGCCCGCCATCCCGCCGCTGCCAGGCTTGGCCGGGACGCCTTACTGGACGAACCGGGAGATAGTCCAGGCCGAGCAGGTGCCCGAGTCGCTGATCGTGCTGGGCGGCGGGGCTATCGGCGCCGAGCTCGCCCAGGTGTTCGCCCGCTTCGGCGCCACCGTGACCGTCGTGGAGGCGCTGCCGAGGCTGGTGTCCTTCGAGGAACCCGAGGCCAGCGAGCTGATCGAGCGGATCTTCACCGCCGAGGGCATCACGGTGTGCACGAACGCCCCGGCCGAGCGGGTCAGCCACAACGGCACCCACTTCGCGGTTCACCTAGGCGACAGCACCGTCACCGCCGAGCGGCTGCTCGTCTCTACCGGGCGCCGGGTGGACCTGGCCGCGCTCGGCGTCGCCGCGGTCGGCCTGGACCCCAAGGCTCGCACCATACCGACCGACGGGTGGATGCGTGCCGCGGACGGCGTGTGGGCCATCGGCGACGTGACCGGGAAGGGGGCCTTTACGCACATGTCCATGTACCAGGCAGACATCGTGGTGCGCGACATCCTCGGCCAGGGCGGCGAGCCCGCCGACTACCGCGCGGTACCGCGGGTCACCTTCACCGACCCGGAGATCGGCAGCGTCGGCCTGACGGAGGAACAGGCCAGGGCGGCCGGGCTGCGCGTGCGCACCGGCGTCACCCAGGTGCCTTACTCGGCCCGGGGCTGGATACACAAGGCAGGCAACGACGGCTTCATCAAGGTCATCGAGGATGCCGAACGGTCCGTGCTGGTAGGCGCGAGCTCAGCCGGCCCCTACGGGGGTGAGGTCCTGTCCGCCCTGCAGGTCGCGGTCCGGGCCGAGGTGCCGCTGTCCACCTTGCGCAACATGCCGTACGCCTACCCGACGTTCTACCGGGCCATCGGGGAAGCACTCAAGAAACTCAACGGGGCTACTGGGTTCGGGTCGTCATGAGACACCGCCCGGCCGTGGTCGCCTTCGACGTGATCGAGACGCTGATGTCACTGGAGCCGCTGCGCGAGCGGCTCACCGAGATCGGCCAGCCCCCGCACCTGCTCGAGGCCTGGTACACCCGTACGCTGCGGGACGGCATGGCGTTGTCCGCGACCGGGGACTTCGCGGCGTTCACCGACGTCGCCAAGGCGGCGCTGCGCGGGCTCACCAGCTACACGATCAGCGACGAGCAGGTGGCGCACATCATGACGGCCTTTAATGAACTGCCCGCCTTCCCCGATGCGCTGCCCGCGGTGACTACCCTCACCGACGCCGGCGTTCGGGTGGCCTGCCTGACGAACGGGTCCGCGTACCTCACCTCGTCGTTCGTCAACCGCACCGGGCTCGGGTCACTGATCGACCGAGTGATCACGGTCGGCGAGGTCTACCGGTGGAAGCCTGCGGTGGTGGTATACCTCTACGCCGCAGAGATACTGGACGTCCCGCCGGAACGGCTGGCGCTGGTCGCCGCGCACGACTGGGACTGTCACGGCGCCAAGCGGGCCGGGCTGACCACCGGCTGGGTGAGCCGCAAGTCCGGCGGCTTCGGCGCGCCGTTCGCGCCGCCCGACGTGGTGGGCGAAGACCTTACCGAGGTCGCCGCCAAGCTGCTCGCCCTCGACCCCTGAGGCAGCTTGCCCCGTGAGTCAGCTTGCCCCTGAGGCAGCTTGCCCCGTGAGGCAGCTTGCCCCGCGAGCATGTCCGCCAGGATCTCCGGGCTCCGGGCGGCCGCCAGCGGCGCGTCGCCGGCGCACCGCGCCTCGGCCACGTAACACGGCACGCCGCGGAAGTTCCGGCGCCTGAACCGGTAGCCGGGGAAGGCGTCCCGCAGTACCGCCAGTTGGGCCCCCAGTTCGCCGGGCTCACCCGTCACCGCGCCGGGCCGGCGACGCCGCGCAGCACGGCGTCCACGATATCCGCGGCCCGCCTCACCCCGGCCTCGTCGGCGATGTTCACCCATTCCTCCCAGCTGATCTGGCAACCCCGGCCGTTGCCGTCCCGGTCCACAGTGACCGAGCCGACCCGCCGGGCCGACGCGAGCACCACCTCGAGCTCCGGTGACCCGTCCCGGTAGTCGACGGCGGTCACCTCCAGGCCGCGGCCGACCAGTTCGGCCGCGACCGCGCGCAGCCGCTCCCCGGCCGCGTACTCACCGGGCTCGAGCCGGAGGGCCAGCTCTTCCAGCTGCGCCCGGGCGTCGTCCGGGCCTGGTTTAAGCAGCGTCTTGTACACGCGCTGCGCCATCTCATTTGCCTCCTCGCCAACTTGACCTGCGTCACACCGGACAAACGGCCTCCTATTTTGATCGAGGGGAAAGGCGAAATGAAGCAGCAATTGTCCTGCAAAATGCGACATGCACCGGCAGGATGACCGCGGGCGTATTACGCCGGGCCGGCCGGGTCATTAACCGCCGTGGCGTATGACCAGGGCCGCGAATGGCGCGAGCGTGCGGCCGGGCCGGGAAGACTGCGGACGCGGACATTTCCGGACACGGCGCGCTCGCCAGCCCCGGCGCAGTAGCCAGGCCCGCGCAGTAGCCAGCCCCGGCGCACCAGGGCGCCCAGGACCGTCGCGGTCGCCGGCGAGGCCAGGGCAAAGCGGCGAGCCGTGCTCTCCGCCGTCACCCAGGCCTGCCCGGCCGCTGGCTGTGTCTTCCCACGGAGGGTAACGCTACGCCCGGATCGTTCCGGAAACGTTACCGCTCAGCCCTCTGACCGCCTTAGCTGAGCCCGTCGAGCGCGCCGGCGTCGTAGCGGCACTGGCCATCGACGATGGTGGCCAGTACGGCCACCTCGGCGATGCGCTCCGGGCTGACGGCGGTGGGGTCCTCGGACAGCACCACCAGGTCGGCGAGCATGCCCGGGGCGATCGAGCCTTTGACGTGCTCCTGGCGGCTGGCGTAGGCCGACCCGCGGGTGTAGGCGTACAGCGCCTGCTGGGCGGTGATCGCCTCGCCGGGGTTGAACGGCGCGCCGGAGGCGGTGCGCCGGTTCACCATGTCGGCGATGCCGAGCAGCGGCGCCCCCGACACGACCGGCCGGTCCGAGCTGCCCGGCAGCACCATGCCCGCCTCGAGCAGGGACCGCTGCCGGTAGAGCCAGCCGTGCCGATCCGGGCCGACCGCAGCGAGCATGCCGTCGCCGAGTTCGGTGGCGAAGCGGCCCTGCGGCACGGCGATCACGCCGAGCTCGGCGGCCCGGGCGACCTGCCGGGGCTGGACCACGGCGAAGTGCTCGATCCGATGCCGCGGGTCGAGCCGCGGGTACGCCTCCAGCGCACGGGCGTACGCGTCGAGCACCACGTCGATGGCCAGGTCGCCGATCGCGTGCGTGGCGACCTGCCAGCCGGATCGGTGCGCCGCGATGATCCTGGCCTGCAGGTCGGCCGCGTCGGCCTGCAGGTAGCCCTGCCCATTCCCGGGCCCATTCCCGGGCCCATTCCCGGGCCCATTCCCGGGCCCATTTCCGGCCCCGTCACCGGCGTACGGGTCGATCAGGGCGGCGGTGCGCCCCACCAGGGATCCGTCGGCGAATATCTTCACCGGGCCGAGCCGGAGCCAGTCGTCGCCGAAGCCGGTCTTGATGCCCAGGTCCAGCCCGGCCACCAGGCCGTCGCCGTCGTGCGCGCCGAGTGCGTGCAGCACCTCGGCGGCCGGCATCAGCTCGACCCGGACGCGGAGCTCGCCGGTATCCCTGGCGGCCTGGTAGGCGGCGAGCTCGGCCGGGCTGTGCGCGACCCAGCCGCCGGCGATGCCGGCCTCGGTGCAGCTGGTGACGCCTTCTTTCAGGTACTGTTCGGCCGCCCGGCTGATGGCCTGCGTCAGCTCGGCCAGCGGGTACGGGTAGACCAGGCTGCCGACCAGAAGCTGGGCCCGTTCCTCGAGCAGGCCGGTGGGACGGCCGCTGGAGTCGGTGGCGACCCGGCCGCCGGGGAACTCGGTGGCGGCCGCGTCGAGTCCGAGGGCGGCCAGGACCGGGCTGTTCACCACGCACATGTGCCCGGAGGTGTGCCGCAGCCAGACCCGCCTACCTGGCGCGGCCCGGTCGAGGGCGTCCCGGTTCGGGTGGGCGCCGAGCTTGTTCTGGTCGTAGCCGGCCCCGATCACCCAGTCCCCCGGGGCCGTCGTCTCCGCCCGGCGGGCGATCGCCGCGTACAGTTCGTCGAGGCTGCCGGCCGCGGAGGAGCGCAGGTCGACCTCGGCCAGCGACATGCCGAACCCGACCATGTGGTTGTGTGCGTCATGGAACCCGGGCAGCACCGTCGCCCCGCGCAGGTCGACTACCCGGCCAGAGCCGGCCGGGGCTCCGGAACTCGCGTCCAGCGCCTCGATCCGGCCGCGCGCGATGGCGACCGTCGAGGCCCGAGGCCGGTCCCGGTCCATGGTCAGCACGTTGGCGTTGACCAGCGTCAGGTCGGTCACGGCGGTACCGGTCGGCCCGCCCGGTCGGCCAGCAGGGCCGTGATGGGGGTGCTGGCGAGCCGGTAGCGGACGACCCGGCCCTCGCGCTCGGCGATGACCGTCTGGCTCGCCCGCAGGTAGCGCAGCGTCTGGGACACCGTGGCGTCGTTGATTCCGGTCGCGGCGGCGAGGTCGGAGACGCTGATCGGCCCGGCGGCCCTGATGCAAGTCAGCAGGGTGAGGCGGGTCGGATCGGCGAGCACGGCGAACTGCCTGGCGCGGGCCTGGATCGCCTCGGGGCTGTCCAGGGCGGCGATGGCCTGGCAGATCCGCTCGGCGTCGATGACCCGGTGGTCGGACCGGTCCGCGGGCAGCAGGTGCACCAGTTCAGGATTCCATAACCGGGCGCACCTGGCGTAACCAACGCCCCGGACACGCGCCGGGAAACCTGATCATCTGATCAACCTTGACGGCGGGCGGGGCGCCCTTGTACGTTAGCCGTGCCCTCGGCCCGGCCGGGGGGGTCCGCCAGCCCAGCGAAGTCCGGCCAGCGAAAGCCTGGAGAATCCGGCACTGTCCCGCAACGGTGAAGCCTCTTATTAGGGGACGAGTCCGGTCGCCTGGCCCGGCGGGCCAGCGAACACCGGTCCTCGGGCGAAGGGCGGAACGCATGCCAGGCGGTCAGGGGCGGACCGGCGGGACGGGCCGGATGGGCGCGACGGGCCCGATCGGCGCGACGGGCCGGCTCGGCGCGACGGGCCGGATGCGCGGCGCGGGGTTTTCCGGGCGGGAGTGGGTCCGGCTCGGCGCGATGTTCGGGTTCATCCTGGCGCTGAACGCCGCCGGCTGGGGCATCTACGTCCTGGCCGTGATGCCGCACCACTTCAACTACCGGGGGGAAGGCGGCAGCCCGGGGCTGGGCGTCGGGCTCGGGGTCGCGATCACCGCGTGGTTCCTCGGCTTCCGGCACGCCTTCGACGCCGACCACATCTCCTGCATCGACAACACCACCCGCAAGCTGATGGCCGACGGAAAAAGGCCGCTGGGCAGCGGGTTCTTCTTCTCCTTCGGCCACTCCACGATCGTGATGGCGGTCGGCGTCGGCATCACCATCGCAGCCAGGGCCGTGTTCGGCGCCATGGTCGACCCAAGTTCGGCCTACGAGACCGCAGGCGGCACCGCCGGGACGCTGGTCTCGGCCGGCTTCCTGTACCTGATCGCGCTGCTGAACCTCATCGTGCTGGCCGGAATCGTCAAGGTCTTCGTACGTCTGCGCTCCGCCGTCTACGACGAGGCCGAACTCGAGGCCCAGTTGCAGGCCCGCGGGCTGATGTACCGGTTCTTCGGCCGGTTCATGAAGTCCATCAACCACACCTGGCAGCTGTACTTCGTCGGCCTGATCTTCGGCATCGGCTTCGACACTGCCACCGAGGTCGTGCTGCTCGCCGCCACCGCCTACGCCGCGATCCAGGGCCTGCCCTACTACGCCGTGCTGGCGCTGCCGTTCCTGTTCGCCGGCGGCATGATGCTGTTCGACACGCTGGACGGCGTGTTCATGAACTTCGCCTACGGCTGGGCGTTCGCTCGGCCGGTCCGCAAGGTCTACTACAACCTGGTCATCACCGGGCTGTCCATCGGCGCCGCGTTCATCATCGGCACCATCGAGATCCTCGGCGTGCTGACCGCCGAACTGCACCTGCACGGCTCCTTCTGGTCCGTCATGGCCAACTTCAACATCAACACCGCCGGGTTCTGCATCGCCGCCCTGTTCGTCGCCGTCTGGGCGGCTGCCCTGGCCTACTGGCGGTTCGGCCGCGTCGAGGCCCGGTGGACCTCCGACGTCGCCGTCGAGCGGACCGGGAACCGCGGCTCGGTCCCGGAGTCGTAGGCACGCGGCCGGGCCGCCGGGGCACGAACAGGAGCCAGGAGGTGCAGTACGTGGCTCGCTGGCACCGCGTCGCCGGGTGCCGCTCGCGGGTTAGGTTTTCCCCCGCGCCAAAGGTCGGGTTTCCCGCATTGCCGTCCGCGAGACGCCTGGGTATGCTGCCTGGTAGAGGCAGTGCACCGCCTGCCCGCTTCCGAGCTATGGCCGGCCCGCGCCGGTGGTGGCGACGAGGACAAGGGTCCACGACTCGCGGGCTTCGTTAGCTACGCCATTCAGCGTGGCGGGTTTTTAGTCATGCCATGCATCCATGGCGGGCAGACGCGGGCCGACCTGCCGGGAAGAAATGATCATGACTCAGGACAGGGCGCGGAAGATGGCCACCCGCCAGCGCATGGCCGAGACGGGCGAGCCGTACAGCGTGGCTAGGCACGCGGTCGAGCACGAGCACTCCGGGGACGAAGCCGCCCCGGACGGTATCTCCCGGGATGGGGCAGCCCCGGGCGAGGGCGGGCTGAGCGCGCAGGAGCGCGCGGACCGGGCGCGGGAACTGGCCGAGCAGGCTCAGGAGCGGGCCGAACGGGCCCGGGAGCGGGCCGAGCAGGCGGACGAGGCGGCCATGATGGCGCTCGACGCCGCCGATATGGCCGCCGAAGCCGCCACCCTCACCCGTGGCTGGGCCGACGAGCAAGAGCAGGAGCAAGCGCAGTTGCGGGCCGCCCAGGCCCGGACCGCGGCCGAGGAGGCGCAGCGCCGGGCCGACCGGGCCGAGCAGGAAGCCGACCTAGTCGAGGAACAAGCCGGCCTGGCCGAGGAACAAGCCAACCTGGCCGAGGAGGAAGCCTGCGAGGCGGACGAGGACGGCTGGGAGTCCGGCGGCCGCCCGCGCCATCGGGCCCGCCAGGTCCACTACCACCAGGGCCACTGGGGCGGCCCGCGGCCGCCGCGACCCCCACGGCCGCCGCGACCCCCACGGCCGCAGCCCCCGGGCTGGCGCGGGGAGCCTGCCGACTGGAGACCGGACCGTATCGACCAGGTCCTGCAGCGTCTCGAGGAGTTCAGGGAGCGGGCCGAGGGGATGGTGAGCCAGGTCGAGCGCATCTTTAACCTGACCCGCGACCAGGCCCCGCACCCCGGTCAAGCTGAACCGCGCCCGCCTGAGCCTCCTGAGCACCCTGAGCCTGCCGGGCCGGCTGGCTCAGACTGAGACCGTTTGGTGTCCTGCGCCCTGTTCCCCGCCCTGGCCGGTCAGGTGTGGCTCGATACCCCGGCCGCTCACATCCGTCTGCGGGACATGATCCGTTCAGCGGACGGGTTGGCGCCCCAGACCCGGCCGAGGAGCAGGTGTAGAGGACGCCGCCGAAGGGATCTGGATCAGGACGGCACTGCCGCGTCTAGGCCGGAACAGAAGGTCAGGGTTATGCTCAGTTACGGATAGATGCCCATGCCAGCGCGGGCGCGCCGGGATCGCGCTGCCACGGCTCAGGCTCGTGAGCGCGGGCAGCTCTTTTCTGCGCGTGATCTCGCGACCCCGGAGGAAGTCACACATGGGGTCTCTAGCTGAGACCGCGGTGCGGCCGGTAGCGCCGCCTGGTCCGGGACAGCCACCCGGGTTCCCGTTCCGCGGGCCCGGGCTGCTGGCCAGGGTCGTCCCGTTCGCTGTGGTCGCCGTGCTCGCCGAGGTGAGCCTGGCTCTGCCGCCCGGGGTGCAGTCACAGCCGGCGACGATCGTTAGCATCGTCCTGCTGCTGGCGGCGGCAGGGTTGTTCGCACTGCCCTGGCGCCGACTCCCGTCGTGGGCAACGGTGCTGATCCCGCTGACCTACACCGGCTCGGTTCTTGCGCTGATCCTGGCGGGAGGCAACACGTCGGGCGTGGGGATCGTCATCTTGGCCCCGCTGGTGTGGGCGGCGCTGTTTCACCAGCGCTGGGAGTCTGCCTGCGTCGTCGTGGCGATCGTGGCCGCGGAGGTGGTCGCCTCGCTAGTTCCGACGGCGGCCGCCGACTCGGTGATCGCCCGCCGGGTGCTGCTGTGGGCTGCGCAGGGCACGATGATCTCGGTGGCCACCCACGGCCTACGTGACCGGATCGCGCAGTCTCAGTGGGAAAGCGCGCAACTGCAAGAACAGCTGCGGGAACTGACCGTGCAGCAGGACCGGGACCGGATCGCCGCCGGCCTTCAGCACGAAGTCATCCAGCGGATCTTCGCCGCCGGGCTGGCCATGCAGAGCGCCGCGTCCCTGAGCAGCCAGCCTAGCGTGCGGCAGCGGGTCGAAGCCGCCGCCGGCGACCTGGATCAGGTGCTGCGACTGCTGCGGGACACGGTCTTCGGCCTAGAGCAGCGGTTGCGCGACCGGGGGCTGCGCCGGGAAATCCTGGAGCTGTGCGGAGGCATCTCTGCGGCACCGGAGGTCAGCTTCAGCGGCCCACTTGACGGCGCCCTGCACCCGGGCACCGGGACCTGGCTTGTCCAACTGCTGCGCGAGGCCCTCGTGGTGATCGGGCCGGACGCCATCCCCGCCAGCGTCGGCGTCACGACCGATGACAAGGCATGCCTCACGGTGATCGAGGCGACGGCGCGGCCGCATGCCGCCGGCCTGGACTGGGCAGCCAGGAAACACGACGGTCTGGTGGAACAGGCCGCCAGGGCCGGAGGCAGCATCGACATAGAGCCCATCCCGGGCGGCGTCCGGTACGCCTTGCGTCTTCCACTGGACGGGACGGCCCCCCTCGGGCCCGGTCGTCTCAGCTGACGGGGATGCGAGGCTCGTGAAGGTCGGCCACCAGCGCCGCCAGCGGGCTGCCGGAAATTCCCGGGACCTCGGTGACCGTGGCGTTCGCCGCGGCGAGCGCCTGGCGCGAGACACGGTAGTGATGACCGCACAGCAGCAGTTCGGTCCGGTGGGGCCGGGTCGCGGTCGGCGGCATGACCACCCGCACGACCGGCTTGGCGGGGCAGCAGCAGGCCGGGCCGAGCGCAACCGCCTGGCAGGCCTCGATGGTGTCGTCGTGGATGCGGGCCGGTGCAGCGCTCCCGCCCCCAGCTGGGTGGAAGAATCTCGCGCTCATACAGCCATCGTCGCTCGCGCTGAGACCAGCCTGAAGAGACGTAACGCACTACCCAACAGGGCCAAAGGTCCCAGACTTCCGCTACGCTCGGCGGCCACAACCAGGTCGCTGGCCAGCACCACGCCCGCAGAACGCGGCATGCCCTCATGCTAGCCCTGCGTCGCGTTCGGCCATTGATTTGCTCGTGCGAGCGCGACAGACTGGCTACCCGATGCAGCCGGCACGATGCTCCATCGAGCCGGTGATAGCCGGCACGATGTTCCATCGAGCCGGAGGGGGGCGGAGCCGGTTCGGGAAGCACGAGTGGCATGGGGCGTATGGGACGACGTTGCCGATAGCCCCGGTCAGGCGTCTGGCTCGGGGACGTAGTGCCGGCTCTGGTCCGCGGGATCGATCCACACCCGCATGACGGCGCGCGTGGTGGGGTCGCGGAACCGCTCGTCCGTCGGGATCCACCCGGCGGCCGGCTTGTCGGCGTGGGCATGGCCACGCCGCCGCTTGACGCGACGCGGCGCGACGGTACCGGAGGCGAGGCCCGGCGCGGCACTGCCCGGCAGGTCCGCGACCGCCGCGGCCGCCTCGTCCAGGTATTGCGCGCTCAGCACCAGCCCGACCCGGCGGTCCAGCTCGTCCAGGCCGAACAGTCCCACCGCGTAGTGCTCGCGCAGGAGCGCGACCAGCCGCTCGCGGTCGGCGTCGGCGGCCAGCGGCCGCGGGCCGCCCGGACCGGGCACGGCTACCCCGTGGGCCGGACGACGACCGCGGTCCCGTAGGCCACGATCTCCGTCAGTTGCTGGCTGATCTCGGAGGAGTCGAACCGCATCGCGACGATCGCGTTCGCGCCGAGCAGCCGCGCATTGTCGATCATGCGGTCAATGGCGTGGCGGCGGCTGTCCTCCAGCAGCGAGGTGTACTGGGGTACCTCGCCCTGGCGCAGTGCGGTGAGCCCGGCGCCGAAGGACTTGGCGAAGCCCATGCTGCGCACGACGAGCCCGAAGGTAAGTCCCAGGTCCCGCTCGATGGCCATACCTGGCAGCCCGAGGGCGGTGGTGACCGGAAGCGTCGCTGGCGAAGACTCTGACATGAACGGCATCATACGGAAGAACCTGCGCCCCGCCGCACACGCCGGAGCCGCCCCGGCGGGGGATCACGGCCGTGAACGTCTGCGACGCCCAGGTCAGGACCGTGGCCACCTCCTCGGTGCTGGCCGGGAAGACCACCGCGGCGGGGACCGGAAGCTCGTCGCCCCGGACGCGCCGCAACAACGCCAGCGCCCAGGAATCTATGGCCCGCTCGCGCAGCATCTCCGTGTCGGTCCGCACCGCGTCGTCGGGCAGTCGGCTCACCAATATGTCCAGGGGCTCACGACGCGGATCGTAACCCACGGGGCAGACCAGGGCATTGTCGCGCCCGCCGGCTAGCGGATGTGGCCGCACATTGGCCGATCGGAGGATGTGGCCGCCATCGGCGCGCCGGTAACCTGCACAGGGCGAAAGGAGAACCATGCCAGTGATTCCCCCATCCCACCGTGACCTGCTCGATGGCCAGTTCGCGACCTTGGCCACAGCTGGCCCGGACGGCCGTCCACAGCTGTCAGAAGTCTGGTTCCTCGCCGAGAATGACACGATCGGCCTCTCACTCAACACCAGCCGGCAGAAGACGAAGAACTTGCTGACGAATCCCGCCGCGAACCTGTTCCTCCTGGACCTGGCAAACCCCTACCGCTACCTGGAAATCCGCGGCGATGCCGAGATCTCACCAGATGATGACTACTCCTTCGCCGCCAGGCTCGGCGCGAAGTACCACGCGAACCTGCGGGACCACGACGGGCCCGGCCAGTCGCGCGTCAAGGTCATCATCCGCCCGGTGCGAATCAACGCGGTCGACATGGGAACCTGACCGGCAAGATCGCGACACCGGCCACTGCCCGCATAAGCGCTACGCGGCCACTGGTTGCGGCAGGACGCGCTGCAGCACGCTGGCGTCGCCGCTGATCTCCAGGCCGCGATCGGTCACCTCAGCGGCGGTGAGGTGACCGGCGAACAGGGCGAGGATGAGCTGCGGTTCGCCCCGGAGGACGAGGTCGGGCGCTGCGGCCGTGCCGAGCCGGGTGGCAGTCGAGCCGCCCGATACCTCAATGACCACAGGATCGCTGGCGGTGCGCAGCTCGATCGACACCGGCGGCCCGCCGGGATCGCGGTCGTGCAGGAAGAACGTGGCCGGGAAGGCGAACCAGTGGCCGCGGAACTGGTCGCCGTCGGCAGGCTCGACCATGTACCTGACCCCCCACCGGCCGACGGCGTCGAGCACCGGCTGCAGCTCCGCGCCGGCCTCGGTCAGGTGGAACAGGGTGGTGGCGATGGGAGGCGGGGCGTCTTCCCGCCGGATCAGGCCGGCCGACTCGAGCTCACGGATCCGGTCCGAGAGCAGGTTGGTCGCGATTCCCGGCAGCCCGTTCTTCAGGTCGGTGTACCGGCACGCGCCGCGGAACAGGAGCTCCCGGATGATCAGCAGGGTCCACCTGTCGCCGACGACGTCCAGCGCCTTGGCGATCGAGCAGTACTGGCCGTAACTACGCATGATCCGAGGTTAGCCGATGTTTGGTTGATCCCCAAGTCTAATGACTTGACTTTCTAAACTTAGAGATAGATTATCTCAACCATGCGAGCAAGCCCCTGATCCTCGTCGCGCTGCTGCTCGCAGCGTTCCTTATCAACCTCGACACCACCCTGGTGAACGTGGCGCTTCCCGCCCTGGTGCGCGAGTTGCATGCCACCACCACTGCGCTGCAGTGGGTCGTCGACTCCTACAACCTCGTCTTCGCCGCGCTGCTGCTCACCTTCGGCAGCCTGTCCGACCGGTTCGGCCGCAAGGGCATGCTGCTGGCCGGACTGGCTGTGGTCGGGACCGCCAGCCTGATTGGCGGCTTCACGACCGACCCGGCGCAACTCATCGCGGCCAGGTCCGTGATGGGACTGGGTGCCGCCATGACATTCCCGGCGACGCTCTCGCTGATCTCCAACGTCTTCACCGAGAGAAGGGAACGGGCTCGCGCCATCGGCTTGTGGGGCGCGATCTCAGGTGTGGCCATCGCGATGGGGCCGATCGTGGGGGGCTGGCTGCTCGAGCACTTCAGCTGGGCCAGCATCTTCATCGCCATGGCACCGGTAGCAGCCGTGGCCGTCATCCTGGCGGCCCTGACCGTTCCCGCGTCGAAGGACCCGGACGCGGCAGCTCCTGACATCCCCGGCCTGGTGCTGTCGTCAGCCACGATGGCACTACTGGTCTACACCATCATCGAGGCGCCGGCCTACGGGTGGACAGCGGCACGCAGCCTGGCAGGCTTTGCCGCCTCGGCGGTCTTGCTCGCCGCGTTCATCGCGGCTGAGCGGCGTGCCGCGCACCCCATGCTCGATGTGCGACTCTTCCGCAACCTGCGGTTCAGTGCGGCCAGCGGCGCCGTCACGGTGTCGTTCTTCACCCTGTTCGGCTTCATCTTCCTGATGACCCAGTACTTCCAGTTCGTCCGCAGCTACGGCCCGCTCTCGACCGGGGTGCACCTGCTCCCGGTGGCGCTGTCGGTAGGCGTCGGATCGGTAGCCGGAACTCAGCTCGCCGTGCGGGCAGGGACCAAGCTCATCGTCACCACCGGGCTCGTCGCGATGGCCGCGTTCTACGGCTGGGTGGCGGCGACCACCAGCGCGACGACCAGTTACGGCATCATCGCGGCCCAGATGGTGCTGTACGGGCTCGGCCTGGGCCTGACCTCAGCGCCCGCCACCGAGTCCGTCATGGGCGCCATCTCGCGGCGCAAGGCCGGCGTCGGCTCGGCCGTGAACGACTCCACCAGGCTGGTCGGCGGCACGCTCGGCGTGGCCGTGATCGGCAGCGTTTACGCATCCGTCTACGGATCACGGCTCATCGCCACCATGCCGGCCAGCGTGCCCGGGCGAGTCGCGGCGATCGCGCATCAGTCCGTCGGCGCGGCGTATGTGGCCGCCGGCAAGATCGCGGCTCTCGGCCAGCCGGTTCTCGGACAGGCGCTGCAGCACGCGGCCACCAACGCATTCCTGCGCGGCCTCACCGTCGGCTGCCTCGTCGCCGGCGCCGTTACCGCGGCGGGGGCCCTCCTAGCAGTCCTGTTCCTGCCCGCCCAGCCAATCCAGCTCGCTCGGCCAGCGAGCCCAACGGCCGATGAAGCCGAAACAGCCGAGCTCACACTGAAGGGATCACTGTCATGACCGGACCGATCACCCGTCACCGCGACATCGAATCACTCAAGGCAGCGGCCCGCTGGCCCGGCGCCGACCGGGCCACCGCGGTCATCCTCGCCACCAGGCTCGCCGCGGTCCGGGCGGACGCCGAGGGGTACCGCTACTTCGCCGAGCTGGCCGGCGCCCGGCCCGGTGAGGCGCTGCCGCTCGCGCTCGCCGGGTTCTTCCAGGCCCGGCTGGGCGACGATGCGGACGCCGCGCTGGCCAGGCTGGACCAGGCCGCGGCCGCCGATCTCGGCCTGCCGCAGTACTTCCGCGGGCTGGCCCTGGCCGGGCTGCCGCCGGACCGGGAACGGGCCGAAAAGGCCATCGCCGACCTGGAGTTCGTCCTGGCCGTCCGGGACCAGTTCCCGGCCATGCTGCTGCGCGCCGCGTACCACGGCCTCGCCGCTGCCCACGCCGTGCTGGGCCACGATGACCAGGCCGCCGACGCGATGCGCAAGTCGGGGCTCGGCGCGGCCCCGGCCGGCACCCGGCTGATGTTCGGCGGGTTCTGGGCGACCGCCGCCGACGGGTTCCGCTTCACCTCGCCCCGGATCTTCCGCCCGCAGCCCGGCATCCAGGTCGCCCAGGGCTACGACTTCAGCGACCTGGCGTTCATCACGACCAGCGGCGGCGTCGTCGCGATCGACGCCGGCACCACGACGAGCAATTCGCCGCCACCGCCGCCACCCTCATCAGCCACGGCGACCACGCCCTCGCCCTGCAGATCATCCAGCCGGGCCTGCTCCGCCACCCCGCCAGCACCACCCTGACCCGGCTGCGCCGCACCGCGCTGCACCGCCTCATGGAGGCCTGCCAGCAGACCGACCCGTTCAAGTTCCTCATCTACGCCGAACTCGCCGGCGCCGAGATCGGCCCGGTCCAGTAGCCGCCCGCCGCACGCTGGCGCCCGTTACCCGGCAAACTAGCCCAGAGGCGGCTTTGCATGATCATGCACTCGTATGCATATAATTACACCCGTGTCCAAGGTACTCACCTCCCTTCCTGTCGGCGAACGTGTCGGTATCGCTTTTTCTGGCGGCCTCGACACCTCGGTAGCGGTCGCGTGGATGCGCGAGAAGGGTGCCGTGCCGTGCACCTATACCGCCGACATCGGCCAGTACGACGAGCCTGACATCGCCTCGGTGCCCGGGCGTGCCGCGGCGTACGGCGCGCAGGCCGCCCGGCTGGTGGACTGCCGGGCGGCCCTCGTGGAGGAGGGGCTCGCGGCCCTGGCCTGCGGGGCGTTCCATATTCGGTCCGGTGGCCGCGCCTACTTCAACACCACCCCGCTCGGGCGGGCCGTCACGGGCACCCTGCTGGTGCGCGCGATGCTCGAGGACGACGTGCGGATCTGGGGGGACGGCTCCACCTACAAGGGCAACGACATCGAGCGCTTCTACCGTTACGGCTTGCTGGCCAACCCCTCCCTGCGGATCTACAAGCCCTGGCTGGACGTCGGCTTCGTCAGCGAACTCGGCGGTCGCAGGGAGATGTCGGAGTGGCTGCTCGCCCGCGGCCTGCCCTATCGGGACAGTGCGGAGAAGGCGTACTCCACCGACGCGAACATCTGGGGAGCGACCCACGAGGCCAAGGTGCTCGAGCACCTCGACGCGAGCATAGAGATCGTCGAGCCGATCATGGGCGTGCGGTTCTGGGACTCCGCCGTCGAGATAGCCGCCGAGGACGTCACGGTCGGCTTCGAGCAGGGACGGCCGGTGACGATCAACGGCAAGGAGTTCACCTCCGCCATCGACCTAGTGCAGGAGGCCAACGCCATCGGCGGCCGGCACGGCATGGGCATGTCCGACCAGATCGAGAACCGGGTGATCGAGGCCAAGAGCCGGGGCATCTACGAGGCACCGGGAATGGCGCTGCTGCACGCGTCGTACGAGCGGCTGGTCAATGCGATCCACAACGAGGACACCCTCGCCAGCTATCACAGCGAGGGACGGCGCCTGGGCAGGCTGCTGTACGAAGGCCGCTGGCTGGACCCGCAGGCGCTGATGCTGCGCGAGTCGCTGCAGCGCTGGGTCGGGACGGCGGTCACCGGCGAGGTGACGCTCCGGCTGCGGCGCGGTGAGGACTACTCCATCCTGGACACTTCCGGGTCGGCGTTCAGCTACCACCCGGACAAGCTCTCGATGGAACGGACCGAGGACTCTGCCTTCGGACCGGCCGACCGCATCGGCCAGCTGACCATGCGCAACCTCGACATCGCCGACTCCCGCGCCCGGCTCGAGCAGTACGCCGGACTCGGCCTGATCGGCAGCCGGCACCCTGCGCTGGCCGGCGCCGCCCACGCCGCCCCGGCCGGACTGATCGGCGCGATGCCCGAAGGCGGGGCCGAGGCGATCGCCTCCCGCGGCAGCGTCCCCGCCGACGAACTGCTCGACCGCGCCGCGATGGAATCCGGCACCGATTGACCGGCCACGACGGAGACGACCTCCAGCCCGCTCCGGGATCCGGGGCGAGTAGGGATCCGGCCGAGGTCGGCGTGACCTGGGTGACCCCGCTGATCCTCACCACGTCCAGCCAGAACACGGCCGAGGTGCGCGAGATGCTGGCAGCGGCCGGCTCTGCCGAGGAGATCGCCGGATTCACTGTCGGCCAGCCCCACGAGATTCCCGGCCTGGTCGCTGGTCACATCGAGGCCTGCGCTGACGAAGTGATTTTCAGCTTTCCTTCGCCGGCACCGCGGGAATCGCCGCGGTGGGGCAGGCATTCGCACTGGGCGGGCAGTAGCGCCACGGCTGAGAGCCGGACGGGAGGGGCCTTAGTTCCGGGGGACTAGGGCGAGCTGACCTGGCTGGCGTCTATCCCAGCACGTCGCTGCGGAGCTGCGGGAATACTTTTGAAACCTTCCCGAGGAGATAGTCGCCGTAGCTGCCGGTAAAGGCTTGCAGGTCCTGACCATCCCATCGCCGCCTGCCGTCGTCTCCGGCGGCGGCGCGGTCAGGAAGTGGCGGCACCTCGGCGGCGAATCCCGGATCCAGGAAGAACGGGAAGGAGAGCCGGCCGTGGCCGCTGAGGTTGCGGACTCGGTGCGGCGTCGAGCGGTACCAGCCCCCGGTCAGGCGATCGTGCAGCCAGGCCTGACCCCGACCCCGAACTCGACGCTCTCCTCAGCTCCTGAGGCTTCGAGCGTTGCCCCGTAGATGCCCTGGCTGCCCCGGCGGGGACAGTGAGCGTAA
>Ga0209656_10000507_pt1 | contig 25634 bp, 25 predicted proteins | sample BogFormECP12_OM2_FD_188239 | JGI IMG/M metagenome (GOLD analysis project Ga0209656, IMG submission 188239) | Bog forest soil microbial communities from Calvert Island, British Columbia, Canada - ECP12_OM2 (SPAdes) (version 2) | ecosystem: Environmental > Aquatic > Freshwater > Wetlands > Bog ...
CCGCTTTGCCCGGATCCGAGGAGCAACGGTCGATGCACCCCGATATCTTCCACAAGGATTTCGAGCCCATCCCCTATTGGTGGGAGGCTTACACACCGTCCGCCGGTGAGCTGATCGACGTGCCGCGCGAGGCGCGGGTGGCGATCGTCGGAGGCGGGTATGCGGGGTTGTCGGCGGCCCTCGAACTGGCCAAGCACGGCATCGAAGCGGTCGTCCTCGAGGCGAGCGCGCTCGGCTTTGGCGCCAGCACCAGAAATGGCGGCGCGGTTAGCGGTGGTGTCAATGTCGGCAAGAGTTTTACTGGCAAGACCATCGAGGTCGATGGCGACCGGGTCGAACGGTTACTGTCCGACGCCTGCGATGCCTTCGGGCTGGTCGACCGGCTGATCGACGAGGAAAAGATCGCCTGTTTTTGGGAAAAATCCGGCCGCTTTGTCGGCGCCTGGACGCGAAAGCATTACGACCGGCAATCGCGCCGTCTCGCTATAGTCAATTTGGCGGCGCAGTCGGGCGCTTACATGCTGCCGCGCGAGCGGCAGCGCGAGGAAATCGCCAGCGACTATTATTTCGGCGGCATGGTCGTCGAGCGGTCGGGCAAGTTGCACCCGGCGCTCTATTACAAGGGTCTGCTCGACGCCTGCCGCCGGCGCGGTGTCGCGGTCTTCGCCAAAGCTGCGGTTACCAGCATCGGTCGGGAGGGCAGCGTCTGGCGGGTCGAAACGGTTCGCGGGACCCTCTCGGCCGGTGATGTCGTGATCGCCACCAACGGCTACACCGGCAGCCTGACACCGGCGCTCAGACGCCGGGTGGTGCCGATCGCCAGCCATATCATCGCCACCGAGGAATTGCCGCCAAATCTCGCGCAATCGCTGATCCCAAAGGCCAGGACTTTGTCCGATACCAGGCGGGTGCTGTGCTACTACCGCTTGTCGCCGGACAACAGGCGCATGGTGTTCGGTGGACGCGCGCGTTTCACCCAGGTCGACGCAACGGTCAGCGCGCCGATCCTCCACCGCTACATGATCGATCGGTTCCCGCAGCTGCGCGGCGTCAAGGTCACCCATGCCTGGACCGGCAATGTCGCCTTCACCCTTGACGCATTGCCGCATATGGGGTGCCGGGACAACCTCCATTATTGTCTCGGCTGCAACGGCAGCGGGATCGCGATGATGACCTATCTCGGCTACCAGACCGCGCGCAAGATCGCCCGCCTCGCAAATTACGCTTGCAGCTTCGATACCGAAGAATTCCCCGACCATCCTCTCTATTCCGGGAATCCTTGGTTTTTGCCCGCGGTTGGCAGCTACTATCGCCTCCGCGACAACCTCGATCGCCTGCTCGCCTGATCCTGTTGTATATTCCTGATAAGCGTTCCGAGGAGGAGAAGAAGAGATGGATTTCGAGACTTACAAAGCCTCGCTTGCCGGGGACACTCCGCCCGAGGGCCTCAGCATGGCGGCGCAGGCGTTGTGGTGGGAGGCCAAGGGAGATTGGCACCTGGCGCATCAGTGCGCGCAGAAGCAGGCCGACGCGGAAGGCGCCTGGACGCACGCCTACCTGCACCGCGTCGAAGGTGATCTGTCGAATTCCGGCGGCTGGTATCGCCGCGCCGGCCGCCCGCTCTCGACCGCACCGTTGCAGGAGGAGTGGGAGACGATCGCGCGGGCGCTGCTGGGTTGAGCCACGCCGGAGCTCGTCAGCGGGTCATTCAAGCGGGCGGCCTCGCGGCCGATCGCGCCACACGGCCACCGCGGCGTAAGCATTGTCGGGTGAAAGCCAGCAATGGCCAGCCCTTGCGCTAAAAGATTTGCTTGCACCGTTGTCGGGACCCTTTCAGTTTTCATTAGCCCTATGTCGTGGAATCTTGGTTACTCTTTTGGATTTGAGGAATTCATCCGCCGTTTCTTTACGTCTTAAGGGTATTTTAAATTTTTCGCTGCAGCCTGCGCGGGTTTGAACCGCTAGGAGAAACCAATGCGCGCTGTTATTACGAAGCTGATCCGGGATGAGGCGGGAGTTACGGCAATCGAATATGGGCTGATTGCCGCGCTTATCGCAATCGCCGCCATCACCATGATGGCCCTGGTCGGCACCAATCTTACCGCCACCTTCAGCACTGTCGCCGGCAAGCTGTAAGGTTCGTCGCTCGACGCTCGATGGCTCTCGTTGCGCCGTCGAGCGTCGCTCATCCCGACAAACTGCTGACTAAGACAGGGCTGCGCCGTGGTGCCACATGGCTATCGGCGGAGAACACGAGCTGGAGGAGTCGGTCAGCGCGCAGGTCGCGCGAAGGTGACATCCGCAAACAACGATCACCGGTCGTTTGGTTCGCTGGGGCATCAAGCAAAAATAATACTGCCTCATTGCGTGAGTAAACAGGGCCACTGCGCTAAATTGCCACATCATGAGTGATGCCGTGGCGAGCCCGGGTACCTCCGCTCGGGGATCCTTCAGCATTTTTACGGCGTCGCGGTTGCAGCTCTACGGCTACGCCCTCGCGTTAATCTATGCGGTGGCTCTCATACATTTTTATTTGGCCAGGGCCTGGATCGTGGATCACTCGGGAGCGCCCCTTTATGGCGATTTCACAGATGCATGGGTAGCCGGATGGCAAGCGCTGAATGCGGAGGCCGCCCAACTCTACGATTCAAACGAATTCGTCAGGATCCAGAAAGCGCTGCTCGGGGCCAGGGATTACTTTTATCCGAATTGGCCTTACCCGCCCACCTTCTTCCTGATCCTGGCGCCACTTTCGACGCTTCCCTACCCTTACGCGTTCCTGACCTGGGATGTGGCGACGCTGCTCGGCTGCCTCGCTGTCGTTTATCTCATTGTGGGGCGGTCGACGGCGATCGCTCTGGCGCTGGCATCACCATTTACCGCCTGGAATTTCCTCGCCGGACAAAACGGGTTCCTAACAGCGTCGCTGCTTGGTGCGTCGCTTTTCTTACTGGAGAAGAGGCCAATTGTTGCGGGCGTAATCATCGGTTGTTTAACCTACAAGCCGCAATTCGGGATATTGCTACCCATAGCCCTTGTTGCTTGCCGACAATGGCGCGCCATCGCTAGCGCCGGGGTTGCGGCGGCATTGCTGGCCGCCGTCTCGATCGCCTTGTTCGGTTCGGACGCGTGGGCTGCCTTCCCGAACGGGTTTGTCGAGCAGAGCAGACTAAACCTGGGGGGCGGTCCCGACAGCAATTGGGGATATCTCCAAACGGTGTACGGGTTGATCCGTAGCCTGCATGGTAGCGCCAATACGGCTTGGCTGGTTCAAGGATTAACCACACTTGCGACGGCAGCAATCGTTTGGATCCTCTGGCAGTCTCCGGTCAGGTACCCGCTGAAAGCTGCGACACTGTCGGCCGCAGCGCTCATCGCCACGCCTTACGCCTTCGCCTACGACATGGCTGCGATCGTGGTTCCAGCTGCTTTTCTCGCAACCGACCAGTTGCGCCGCGGCTTGCTGTGGGGCGACAAAGCAATCTGGATAATGTTATTTGGCGCGCCGCTCGCTGTTTTGGTAACGCTCGGAGATGATAGAGGGGGTCACACTTTTGGCGAAACGCCCGTTAGTCTTCTTTCTGTGATCGTGCTCTTTGGCGTGATCCTGCGGCGGGTTCGGCAACCGGCTACTTTCGCATAAAGCGATCTTGTGCGAATTGAGAATTCTGAAGCCATCTCTCTGATGGGCCTCGCGTGCCAGGCGCTTCGATACGAAAATACGTATCTAACTAGTGCTGGTTGCCCCGGCAATAGCTTGCCTTGCGTGCAAAGGCGTCCAGCACCGTCTATTGCCGTGGGAAGGAACAGTGCTGGCTGTACTGGCGCTGATAGCCTTGGTTTCCCGAACAATCGGCGAGCTCACGCACATACTTTTAGCACCATTCGCGATCGGCGTTGGCCTCGCCGCCATTGTCGTTTGCATTCGCGCTGAGAGCCCCACGGCGCCTACTCGCCCAATTCCGCTTCGACCTTCGTGACCGCCGTGAGGGGCTTCATGCCTTGCTATAGGCTGCGCCACCGCTAGCTCGCACGATCGCGGCGATATGACCGGTGCTCGCACCGCTGCCGGCACATATTTCGTTGAGCCGCATCGATCGGACAGGATGGTCTAATAGATTTCCGATAGAAGCGCTCGTCGATATTATGGACTATCCTGCACCGTTTTCTCGATAAACCTGCTTCACGAACCACCCCGCGCTATGATCGCGCACCTGCAGGAAGCGGAAATTAAGGAAATTGAAATCGCACCGGGGTTATCAGGCTACAGAAAAGGTAATTTCCCTCCTACCCATAACCATCGAGCTCACGCTTGTCGACCGATGTTGGCGCCCGGCCGTTCACGGTAGTGTGTATGATCGAGCGGCGGGTCGCGCCCGCTGGGCTGGCGGTCCTCATGGCCTTGGCGGTCGTTTTGCGTTTGGTGCCGATCGTGTTCGTGCCAAGCATGGTTTGGGGGGACGAGATCTTTCAAGCGACCGAGCAGGCCCATCGGCTCGTCTATGGGAGCGGCCTGATTCCTTGGGAATTCCAGCTCGGTATCCGGTCCTGGCTGCTGCCGGGGGTCATCGCAGCGCTGATGGCGCTCGCGCGCATCGCCGGTGACGGTCCGAACTATTACTTACCAATCATCGCCGCTGCGTTTGCGATGCTTAGTGCGGCATCGGTGTGTTGCTGTTTCTTATGGGCCCGCCGGCTTTTTGGTCTGTTGGGTGCGTTTGCCGCCGCAACGGTTGTGGCGGTGGCGCCCGAGCTCGTCTATTTCGGCGCTCGCACCCTCTCCGAGGTCGTCGCAGCCCATGTATTGGTAGTCGGGCTTTATGTTCTAGAACCGGGTTATCGAGTGACCTCGCGGCGGCGGCTCTTCGCCGGCGGGGTCTTGCTCGGGCTTGTCTTTGCAATACGGATCCAGCTCGCGCCGGCGCTTGCAGTCGTAGCGCTCTGGACAACTTGGCGCGAGGCAGGCGAGCGCGCTCCGAGCATAATCGCCGGAGCAACAGCTGTTTTCGTGGCCGCGGGAATTCTCGACACCTTGACCCTAGGGTCTCCGTTTGGATCCGTCTGGCGGTACGTTTTTTATAATCTCTATTATGGGGTTGGTTCGTCATTTGGTGTCGAATCTTGGAACTATTATCTTCGGGGCGAGCTAGGAGTTTGGGGCGGCGCGATCGCGTCGTTTCTGCTGCTGGCGGTCATAGGGGCGCGACGGATGCCTTTGCTGCTCACGGCAGCGATTGCCATCTTTGTCTTCCACTCGAGCCTTGCTCACAAGGAATACCGCTTCATCTATCCGGGGATCTTGTTGGCGACGGTCCTCGCCGGCGTCGGGCTCGCGCAGATGGCAGCCTGGGTGCAGGATTGGTGGCTCGAGTGCGGCAAGGAGGGAAGGATCGCTGCGCTAGCCTGCATCACTGTTGGTTCGGGCTATTGGTGTATAATCGCCTTCCAAGTGTGGACGGGCCCAACTCTTACCGCTCTGCGCTATCGTGCGCATGACAATTTGTCGGCGGCGCTTTTTGTCTCGCACGGGCCTGCTGCATGCGGCATCGGGCTCTACGGATTGGGTGGAGAGGACTGGGTCGCCTACGGTGGGTATACGTATTTCCATCGACCGGCGCCAATGTACTGGCCCAAGGACGAAAATGCGCTGGTCGCTTCCGCGCCCGGGTTCGATACACTCATCTATGCAAAAGCACCACCCGAGGGATTGAGTTTCGAGCCGCTGCAGTGCTTCGGTGAGGTATGTGTGGCGCGGCGTCCGGGTAGTTGTCAATCGATCCCACTGATGCCCATGCCTGTTCCCAAGCCGTTAATCGACGTCGCGGATGCGAAAATTGCAATCTCGCAGACATCGAAAGGTAGTAGCGATCCTCCGCGTGGCCGGCCAGCTGAGAACAATCCGTAGCCTTCCGGCCGCCCCAGTCGCCTTATTTGCAAGACTGATGAAGCCTCGTCCTATCTATCGATTTGCAGCCACGATCGCGGGGCTGCTGGTCTTTCTTGGCATGTCCTGCCTGTACGCATTCGGTGACCGAAACCTTTACGAGGATATTTTGACATCGTATGGGATTGGGCCGTTCCGGTTTCCGTTCGTCGACATCAGCGGGGCGCTGGCGGCCTGGGAATGCGCGCGCCAGGGCCTCGACGTCATCTTGTCCGACCCTTGCGACGTCCTGCGCCGGGGATACAACTATTCGCCGCTGTGGATGGCGGCTTCGCCGATTCCATTGGGTGTGCGCGATACGACGGTTGTCGGATGGATTCTCGACCTCGTTTTCCTCATGTCACTAAGCTTCTTGCCCTCGCCTCGATGTCTTCGCGAGCTGATCCTGGTGTTGGCGGCGACGCTGTCCACAATGGTCATTTTCGCCCTGGAGCGCGCGAATCCCGACGTCTTGCTGTTCATGCTGGCACTTGCCGCTGGCGCCCTCGCCGAGTGCCGATTATTTCTTCGTCTACTCGGTTATTTTGTCGCTCTGATCGCGGCACTTCTCAAATATTATCCAATTATGGTCCTGATCATCGTGTTCCGCGAGCGAGTGTCGATCTTGGTCGCTATAGGTTCGGCGGTAGTGGTCTCCTTGGCTCTGTTCTGGGTCGAATACCATACAGAGGTCGCAAGAGGACTACCAACGATCGCTCGTGGGGCGTACAACACGGACCTGTTTGCGGCGAAGAACCTGCCCTTTCTGCTGGGCGAGGCGGCCGGGAGTGCTGCGGAATTTTCCGGCTGGGCACCGTTCGCCCAGAGCATCGTTGCGGGCGGGCTCTATGCAATACTGGTCGGTTCGAGCGTTGCCATCTGCCGAAGGCTGTTAAGTTCCGGCGAGTTGCGGGGTGCGCTCGCTTCGCTCACTCGACCCGAGCGGCTTTTCCTCGTTATCGGCAGCGCAGTGATCGCTGGGTGCTTCTTTGCCGGACAAAGCGTTGGATATCGTGGCGTGTACTTTCTGTTGGCTCTACCGGGATTGCTCGCGATCTCGCGCTCGTCTAGTCGCGACATCCGCAATCTGAGCCTCGGCACCAGCGTGATCATTGTGCTGCTGATGTGGGGAGAGTGCTTTCGCCTCGCGCTCTATCGTGCTCTGGACCATTCTAGTGTACCCGAGGTGCTTGCCGGAACTTTGAAGGTTCAGTTCTGGCTTCTACGCGAACTCGGATGGTGGTGGACAATCAGTTTTATGTTGACGGTGCTCGTCGATTTTCTGTGGGCTTCCCCAATAACGTATTGGGTGTCATCGCGATTCCGTCACTCCCGAGTAGTGTCAGGTGACCAAGCGTGCTTCCCGGCAGCCGAGGGCATGAACCGTTTCGCGTCTATTAAAAGCGCCCGACATCCGCCAGCTACCGGATCTCGAGCCCCGGGGTCATAGCCATGCTCTCTGCCGCGCCCTTGCCGGGTGGCGGCTGCCGCCGACCCGCGTCGCCATAGTGCCCTGCTGCTGCACTTGGCGCTGCAGCACCGCAGGTACCCTGCGTTTCTGGACCTGGTCTTGGCATTGCCACTGGCGCCGGCGCTCTCGCCACAGCCAATCGTGCGCTCGCGCGGCCCTGGTCGTTCGACGGTGTGATGGCCGAGCCGGCCAAGCCGGCGAGCCTGTCCGGGATTGCGGTCGCCGGCGCACTCTTGGTGGCGATCAGCGCTGCCCTATTGCATGGCTGTGCGGTTCAGCCCGACATCCCATCCCACCTGCGGCGACCGCGCTCGCCGCCGTCGCTGGCATCACGTTGAAGGCCGAACCACGCGGTAGATCTCGAAGAAGCTCCCCCTGGCGACCGGCTGCAGTACTCTGAGCTCCGGCTTCGGCGCATCCCCAAAATCGATCCACAACACGAAATCGAAGGTCTGCGGCCAGTTGCGCCAATACGGCGGCTCGATCAGTGAATTCGAAATGTGGTTGAGGGTCTGCGCCCGCTCGGCTTCAACGCTCTCCGTCAGCTGCTCTGGTGTTATCGGGTCCCAGCCTCCCAGCTGCGATATTTGACGATTTCGCAGCGTCACCTCGAGTGTCTTCCACCCAGTGAATACGGATGGCAGGAAGGCCGCGCGGTCGATTACCGCGAGCGAGGGCATATGATGAAAAAGACGCTCCTGCAATACTGCCAAGCTTTCGGGTATTCCGGGTAGCTTGCGCGGTTCCGTTGGCGGCGCGGCTACGACGAGCACTCTCGCCCCCGACGCAATCGCCGTAGACGCGCCCCGGAACTCGGCAAACAAGCGGTCGTAGTCATGCCAAGCCTGGGATATCGTCCAGATACGCACCCCCAACAGGGTCAATGCGACGGCGGCAATAGGCAAAATCACCCCTTTGCGCAACGGCTCCAATCGTGTGCTGGCAATGATCACGAAGGGCAGCATAACGGGCAGCCTGATGTCGACAAACGAGCTGCCGCTGACGACACTGGGCATCAGCAGGGAGATAGCAGTCATGGCCGCGATCGGCAGACGCATTTCAGGTGCAAGCTTCAGCGAGCGCGTAACAATCGCGACGGCCAGGAACGAGATCATAAGGAGTACGAGAAGAAAGTCGAAAGGGGCGAGCTGCGCGAAGCCGAAAATAAAGGGCGCGAACAGAGCATAGACCTTTGAAAGGATAGGATGATCGTAGCTGGTCACCGACAGCCTGCCGGGCTGCATACTCGCATACCAGATTAAGATCCCCGGGCTAAACTGGAGACAGACGGCGGACCACGCAACGAAGGTTCTCAATGAAACCCGTCGCAGGTCGGCACGGCTGGCGAATTCGTAAGAGACGACCGACAGGGCATAAAGTCCGAAGGCAAACAGGTGCAGCAGGCAGAGCATGGTGGCGACAGCGGCGAAACTCAAGATCCGGGGACCGACTCGCCAGTGCCGAGTGGCAATCCAGCCGGCGAACGCGAACAGGTAGACACCGCTAGCGAACAGGGTCGGAAATCCCCAGAACAGCTCGGCGTTATAGACGAACAGCACCGACCAGATCGGCCATATTCCTACCCGCCCGTGGATGGCGCGGTGCAGTGCCGCGGTCCCTCCGATCAGAGCTAGCATCGTCAGCGCTATGAAGACCCGCCCGGCCTGCTCGACCGGTATAACCATCGAAAGAACCGGTACGATCAGATCCATCGCCAGATCGGGCAATAACCGCCAATGGACGATGTAATTGCTGGCCAGCGCGGGAATTTCGGTGCTGTGGACGAGTATCCACATGCGCGCAAGGTGGCTGGGGAAATCCACAAGAGGCGGCACCCGCACCCAGAGCAGCGGCGACAAGGTGACTGCGCCCAAGGCCAGGTACAGTGCGCCTAGCAATGACACCTTGTTGACGCTGCTGAAGTAGAATCGGAACGACGCGGCACCGGGAGGGGCGGGCGACATCGCGTTATCGCTTTGGATAAAGATGTGAGAAGCAGCAGACGTTTCGCGCCCCGGTGAAGGGGAGATTGGGGTATTTCCGGTCACTTCATTTATCATTAATTTGCACGAGTTATGAGACGGGATATGGATGGATCGCGTCACGCGAGTGTGGGCGACAGCTATTCGCCGGTGTCCAAGCAATGGCCGCGTTAGTCGCGTTTCGGGATCGTGTCGCTCTGCGTCTAGGAGTGTGGTCTTGCCGATAGCACCGAACGTCAATCTCGGATCGAATGTCGTCTTGTATAATAAAGATCTGGTGAATCTCTATGGATGCCGGATCGGTGACGGAACCAGAATCGGGGCATTTGTCGAAATTCAAAAGAATTCAGTGATTGGTCAACGTTGCAAAATCTCGTCCCACAGCTTTATCTGCGAGGGTGTCGAGATCGCCGACGAGGTCTTCATCGGGCATGGCGTGATGTTCACCAACGATAGCTTTCCGCGCGCCACGACCGCAGAGGGGCGAGTGCAATCCGAGGCGGACTGGAAACTCCTGCGCACACGCGTTCGCCGTCGAGCCTCGATCGGCAGCAACGCCACGATCGTTCCCGGCATCACCATAGGCGAAGGCGCCATGATCGGCGCCGGTGCGGTGGTGACCCGCGATGTTCCCGATTATGCGATCGTGGTCGGCGTATCCGCTCGAGTCGTCGGTGATGTTCGCACCGTTGAAACAAGGGCTGCCCAGAGTTGACCGCTTCTGCTCTCTCACCCGAGGCCGATATCGAGCCTATTCCGTTCTCCAACCTTTCCTTGCAATGGAGGGAGATCGCGGACGCAGCGCGCGCCGATATCGACACCTTGTTCGCGACCAGCAGCTTCTGCCTGGGACCGTTCGTCGAGCGTTTCGAAGCAGCCGTCGCCGATTATCTGGGCGTGCGCCATGCCGTGGGCGTCAACTCCGGAACTTCCGCACTCCATTTGGCGCTTATTGCGGCCGGTGTCCGCCCGGGAGACAAAGTATTGGTGCCCGCGAACACCTTTATCGCCACGATCTGGGCCGTGCTCTATGTGGGTGCCGTTCCTTTACTGTGTGATGTCGAGGCGGCGAGCGGCAACATCGATGTCAGAGATGCCGAGAGACGCATCGACCGCTCGGTCAAGGCGATCATTCCGGTCCATCTCTACGGCCAGCCGGCCAATATGGAAGCCGTGATGGCCCTGGCGGAGCGCTACGGTCTTGCGATCATCGAGGATGCTGCGCAAGCGATCGGCGCTCGCTACCGCGGCAAGGCAGTCGGCAGCTTCGGGCTCCTCGGATGCTTCAGTTTCTACCCCGCCAAAAATCTCGGCGCAGCGGGTGAGGCCGGTCTCGTCACCACCAACGACGGCATGCTTGCCGACCGGGTCAGGGTGCTGCGAAATCATTCCCAGACCGAACGCTATGTTCACACCGAACTGGGTTTCAACTACCGCATGGAGGGGCTTCAGGGGCTGATTCTCGGCCACAAGCTGTCCCGGCTGGATGCGTGGACAGAACAGCGCCGAACCATCGCTCGTTGCTACGACGCCGGCCTCGCTGGCTTGCCGCTTGCCCTGCCGCAAGTGGTCAATTCCGACCACGTCTATCATCTTTATGTCATTCTTTCCGAGCGGCGCGAAGAGCTGAGGGCGTTTCTGCGCCAGCGCGGCGTCGAGACCGGCCTGCACTACCCGGTTCCGATCCATCGTCAGCCTTGTCTGGACACCCTGGAAATCGACCGCACAAGCTACCCAGTAACCGACACGTATGCCAAAGGCTGTCTGTCCCTCCCTATGTTCTCCGGCATGACCGACGCGCAAGCGAATCGCGTCGTCTCTAACGTCTGCTCCTTCTTCGGCTTTCAATGAACCGGCTCGCAATCTGCGACGATCCGGCCGGACCGACCCACTCCCTGCCACCCGTGTACGCGGCGAACAGAGCGTCGAATGACCTGGAAAGAGGTAAATGTGATGACCGAGAATCAAAAGTTCATAAGATCGACCTATCCTTCGTCATCGGACTATCTCAACGAGCTGGCACATCTCCGTGACCTTTACCGGAGCAGCCCGATTCCGAGTGAGGAGTTTATCGATCAATTCGCGCTCTATGCGACGCCGGCGTCGCTGCGCCGATTTATCCATTTTGACAGGCTGTATCAAAAAATCCTCGATCTGCCGGGCCTGATCATGATTTTCGGGGTCCGCTGGGGGCGCGATTTGAGCACATTGCATGGCCTGCACCAGATTTACGAGCCGATGAATCACACAAGACGAGTACTCGGCTTCGATACGTTCACCGGCTTCCCCTCGGTGACCCCGCTCGATGGCAGCACGGCCGTGACACAAGCCGGTGCCTATAGCGTCACGGACGCTTACCAGGAGCACCTTGCCGAGGTGCTTACCGTCAAAATGCGGCTCGGCAGTTATGCTCATCTCGAGCGCTTCGAGCTCCTCAAAGGTGATGCGCCCGAGCAGCTAACGCAGTACCTTGAAAAGCACCCGGAGACGATGGTCTCGTTGGCCTACTTTGATCTCGATCTCTACGAACCGACCAGGGCCTGCGCCGAAATGTTGGTGCCCTATTTCGCCTCCGGTGCGGTGATTGCCTTCGACGAGTTTATCCATCCCGTCTTCCCGGGAGAGACGGTCGCGGCGAGACAGGTATTCGGAAACCGTGCGCGGTTTCGGCGGGTCCCGGTTGTCGGACCGGGCCACTCCGCATACTTGATTTTCGACGGACCGCCGGATGGCCGTTAACAGATCAGCTTGACCGGTTTCGCCGCGGTGGGGACCAGGCGCGCCGTCAATCGTCGCTCCACAGCTCGAAATCGGCACCGAAAGGGTGGCGAGATTGGCGTTGGCCGCACGGTAGCGCTCCGCGAGCCGGTGCCTCAGGGAAGGGGAGACCGCGGTCGTTGTTACAGGTTACTTGTGTATCAATAGTCCGGTCTGATGTCAGATTGAAGGAGCGCCCCGCCGGGGACGACGAGGCCAAATCGACACGGGTTGAGTTAATGGAGCATTAATCCGAGTATGCGAAGCCTGACTTGAGGACAAGATGGTGCCTTCGTCGCCGCGAAGTCATCCGCGTGTCATGATGATTTAACCAGCAGGCGCTGCCTTCGGTGAGATCGACACTCCAGAAATGGGTCCGCAGGAGGCGCGCCGATCGCCTCCCACGCCCACAATGCAGGAGAGCCATGTGAGCCCCTTGGATGCGATTACAATGCCTACTTCGGCCACACTACCAGAGGCTCGTTGCCCCCACTATGCGTGCCCCAGATGTCGAAGGCCCGTTCCCGTGGGCGAAAGCCTCGATAGCTGGTGTTGCGCGACCTGCGGCTTCCAAGTGACGCGCCAGCGTGGAGTGATTAGTTTTACCAGAACCGGCGTGAACGAATGGCAGAAATTTTTTGAAGACAAGGCGACCGGGCCGAAAGGCGATACTATCTCAGCTTTGGAGTATAATACATCACTCCAAAATCATTATATCATCAATGCCTTTCGCCACCTATGCAGTAATTTACAAGACGAAGCAATAGTCCTTGATGCGGGTTGCGGTAACGGAATATTCTGGAGGGAGTTTTTGGCTCCGAGGCCAGTCGTCGGTGTCGACTACTCGCTGCATATGTGCGAGCTGGCGGAGGCAAAGGGAATGACCGCTTATCAGGCGGATATCTTGAACCTACCTTTTGCTGACAAGCAGTTTGATCTCGTCTACTGCGTCGAGATTCTCCAGTATATCGAAGATCTACCTGCGCTTCTTACGGAATTCGCGCGCGTATGTCGCAGTGGAGGCCGGATCGTGGTAAGCACAATCAATCGCACCTCATTATTGCTGCGGAGCGTACGGGGCATACGGTCATTTCTCCCCCGTGAGGATATGCCACTTAGTTTCAGGTACTTTACGCGAACGGCGGACGAAATTGTCGAGTCTGCGCGTGGCCTGCCATTAGCAGTGGGCACGGTTGCGTGGACCCATTTCCCGATTCCTTGGCTGCATCGATCGAGCTCGCCAAAACACATGATGGACTGGCTTGCGTGGAACGTTTTTGTCGAGTTTGTCAAGCCGTCGGCCTAACCCGAGTGTCGCGCAAGCCATGCTCCCTCAAATCCGGTTTCCGCTGACTCCCACAGATCTCTGGTTCGACGCATGGGTTAACCGCCCGGACCAATCCGAGGCACTTGAGCAGGCGTTTGCTGCCCATTTCGGCTTCCCTCACGGACTGCTTTTCCCGTACGCGCGAATCGCACTTCATGCGCTAATTACAGCGTCTGGATGGCGCGAGCGAAAAATCTTATGTCCTGCATATACCTGCGCAGTAGTCCCGATGGCAATTACCATTTCGGGGAACGCCGTGGAACTTGTCGACTGCGCGCCGGACCACTTTCTGCCGGGTTCCGCTGAGTGGGCGCAGCATGTCACTCCCGATACGAAAATGATGATCGTGACTCCGCTGTACGGTTACCCGATCGACAAGAAGAGCGAGGTCCTCAGCCGCACAGCGGCTCCGGGTATTTTTGTTCTCTACGATGAGACTCAGTCGCTCGGGGTCTCGGACAGCAACGGACTGCAGACGCACGACGCCGATGGCGCGCTGTTCAGCCTAGGGCCTGGTAAGATGCTGCCCGCGCTTTCTGGTGGCCTCCTACTCCTGCGCGACGAGGGCGTCTATCGCGAGGTCCAAGCCCTGCGGAATACTCAGTGCACCAGTTCGACTTTACGCCATCTCACACAACGTGTGTTAAGAGGTATCGCTTTATGGGCCGCGCTTCGCGAACCGGTATTTTCGTGTTTATTTCGCAGTGGCCGTTTCATTTCGGCATTGTCTTTTGATCACATCAGCGCTCGGGAGCTTAAGGAGACGAAGTTCCCTTCCGACGCGCTCGTTCTCCCGTCGTCATACCAAGCTCGAATCGCGCTGCGCCAGCTGGACCGACTGGGCCGCCTAACCGCAGCAAGACGCAGATCAGCTGAATACTACGATCGCCGTCTTCGAGAAGAGGGTTTTCGGACTTTTGCACATAGCGCGACGCCGACCTGGACGAGATATCCGCTGGCTGTATCGGATCGTGCAAGGGTAATCACAGCTTTTGCTAAGGAAAAAATACAGATTGGCTGGTTTATACGTTATACTTGCGAAGACAGCCCCGTGATCAAAGGAAGCTCAGGTTTGTGCCCGAATGCACGAGTATGGGCACGGAGCATGATAAATCTACCGAATTGGCAAGGTATTTCACTTGCTGATGCGGAACGCTGCGTGACGCTGTTGCTGCGGTTGAGGGACCAAGACCGAGAAGCTTCGGCTTGGCCAGCGGCCGTCAGCTAACGCCTACGAAAAGAAGAATCCGAACGGATCAGAGGCGATCGTCGATGTGACGATCCTTCGCGCTATCACAATTCGGAAACCGCCATGATCGGTGCCGGCGCCTGCTACACGATCGTCGGCGATGTCCGCACCCGTGAAGGAAGGAGCGGCGGGGCCGATGGCCGCTCCTGCCCCGGCCCCCCGAGGGTTTCACCGAGCCGATTCCTGTGTTTCGGTCGCAGACGCTTCGAGACCTTCGTTGCAACGAATGGATATCGCAGATGCGGCGCGCCCGGATAGTAACACCCGTTCGCAAGCCGCAACTTCTGCCGGGACCGAAGATCTTCCGATCTTCTTGCTGACGCAAGCCGCCGAACGGCCGTCAATCGCGGTTCCACGTTTCGAAATCGGAGCAAAGGAGCGCTGCTAGCTTAGCATTGGCAGGACGATAATGCTCAGCCAGCCGGCGCTGCAGGGCGTTGGGGAGAGGCTGTGGCGGCGAAGGTCCGGCAGCGTTGACCAGTCCCAGATCGCGCGCCAGTCCCGGCATTTCAGCGACACCTAGGAAGCGATGGAAAGCCGCGGTGATGCGCTCGGGACAAGTCGCCAAATCCTCATATCGCAACACCAGGATCTGTTTCCTGGGGAAACGGTTGAAGAAGCGGATCAGGTGTTCGGCATAGAGGCCCCTCGAAAAATAAGCGTGAGGGCGAGCATAGGGCAAATTGAGAGCCAGATCCCGCTCGCGTTGCTCTTCGAGTGCGAGCGCCCGTTCAAAAGTCTCGGGCTCCAGTCCGTTCTGCCGCGACCACAGATAGTTGGAATAGGCCCGGTCAACAGGGTTGCGAAGCAGGAAGATCAGCTTGACCCGCGGCAACACGCGACACATGCGCTCAGCCACTTCGGGTGACTCCAAATAGTTAGTGCTCTTTTCGCCGAGCACCCGGCCGGCAGGGAGCGGATCGAACCATTTTGTCGAATAGTAATCGACACCGCGTTGCCACAGCTCGTCGACCAGGAAGAACTTAGGCTCTGGTACCATCGGCTCGGCCATCGCGAGCTGAGGATGGCGCCGGGCAAGCATGTAGAGCCAAGTGGTGCCCGAGCGCGGCGCCCCGGCTATGATGAAGTCCGGGAGACGACGAAGGGGTTCAGGCATGGATCGTTCGGCCATCCTCGTCGCGTTGCCTATTACGGCGCCCCAAGTCGTCGTCCGCCGTATCCGCCGCGATGAAATAAAGCGGTCTCCGCGTCGACTCTACATAGATGCGCAACAGATACTCACAGATCATACCAAGTATCAAAAAAGCGATTCCGAAAAACAGAGATAGAACGACCATAATCGTGCTCCAACCGGGCATCGGGTCGAAAAATACTGCATTGAGCAGAAAGTACAACGCAGCAACAAATCCGATCAGAGAAAAGAAAACGCCCAGTAGTGTCACGGCTCGGGGGATCGTCCCAGAGAACCCGATCAGTCCGTCGTACATAGATTTGACCATGCGGCCGACGGACCACGCCGACCGTCCGACGGTACGGCGCTGACGGTCGTACTCCACCACCGCTTGCCGGAATCCCGTCCAAGCTACTAGACCAAAAATCAGCCGGTTGGCCTCACGCATCTGCCGCACACACTCGACCACCCTACGATCCATCAGCAGAAAGCCACCGGTGACGAATTTTGATCCTTTGGGCATGGCGAAACGCCGGAGGAGTGCCTCGAAGGCCTTGCTGGTGAGAATTCGCCAGCGCGAATCGTCGCGCATCCGGCGGCGACCGAACACCACATCGGCACCTCCCCGCCAAGCCTCGACAAAGGAGACGACGGCCTCAGGCGGATCTTGCAGGTCCGCCGGAAGGATGACAACTGCATCGGCATCGCACAGGTCGAGCCCGGCAGTAACCGCCGTGTGAGCCCCGAAGTTCCGTGAGAGGCGTAGACCGCGGAACCGGGAGGACTCCTCGCACTGTTGCTGGATCAGTTCCCAGGTTAGGTCGGTGCTGCCATCGTCGATCAACAGGATACGGTACCCGACATCGTCCCGCGGGATGAGGATTCTTTCGACCGCTTCCACAAAGGTTCCGAAGCACCTTTCTTCATTATAGAGCGGGGTCAGTATCTGAACGATAGGCGCGGCCATAACCCTTACCTCTTTTTGCCTCGGCGAGCCGGATCGGCGGGTCGTTCAGTTCTGCCAACGCCAGCGATCGCGGGAGAAAGCCCTTGCGCCTAGGCTTTCTTTAAAGCCGACGATCCCTTGATTGAAATGTACGGTGGACGCGCTTGGGCCCATATCGAGGTAGCGGTACCCCCGCTCACCCAAAGCATCGATTACCTCAGCCAAAAGCACAGTAGCACCGTGATTCGCGCGGTGAGAGGCGCGGTCGCATAAGTAGAAGGTGTTACAGATATTGCGGTTCAGAATGAACAGAAGCATGCTAGCGATCACGATTCCATCGAGATGGGCTGACCAAACGCGTAGATGACTAGGCACGCGATGGAACAAGTCCTGGATCTCGGCGTGTGTATGCGTGGGCTGTGCCTTCAGTCGGACATGAGTCTCCTCCAGGAGCTCAAGAAATCCGCTTAGCCCGTCAATACCGCTCTCGGTTACTGCAACGCCTTTTTGCCGACATGCGCGAACATAGCGACGCTGGCGTTCCCGAAATATTCGCTCGTAGTGATTAGATTTCTCTCGATCGAGCGGGATCAGCAACGGCATAGATCGATGAACAAGTTGAAAACCTCGGACATGGAGAGCGAACTCAATCATCTGGTCCGGTTCGTCATGATAAACTGGCGGGGGTAGCGTGATCTCGATCCCTTGCCATCCTTCAGACTTACAGTAGAGTTGCAATGCCTCTACCAGACGCAGACATGACTCCGCTGGCATCGACTTTCTCACCGCCGGCCCGCCGATTGACGCACCGGCCAGGGAGACAAAGATGCCGTCTGCCGATAGGGCTCCGGGTATGACTGCCTCGAACTGGGTTCCGCACAATGCTATCAGATGACGAAAATCATATTTCCCCGGCGGGTGATAGCCGAGGAAGTCGAGGTCATGGAACAGAGTCGCATTATTTGAGGCGTGAAGAAACGCCCTCCAAGCAGCGGCATCTGTTTGGCGATAGGGACGAATGACCCACTCGTTCATTCTGATGCCCGCCGGTATTTGATATAATCTCAGAAACCTTCGTTAGGCCCAGCGAGGCCGAGATCGCCATTCTGCATTCACCTCTCCTAACGTGGACCTGGGAAGGTTTCTCGACGAAATATGCTCAAGCAAATCCACTACCATGGAACGAATGCCACGTCCGAGAGACCGCGCCTCGAGCAGCCTTTGATGATCATGATAGAAGGGCTTGGAGGCTAAGTAGTGCTGATCGGAGACCGCATTCAAATATATCATGTTGGGATGCAGGTTAATAATCTTGAGTCCGGGACGCTCGAGATGTAACCCAGTTATGTCAAACCCGGTGGCGCCTGTTTTGAGCTCGAAATGATCGGCGAAGTAAATCGGCAGTTCGAGGACGTCGTATTCTTTCCATACCGGCTGCAGACCAGGGGTCAGCGGCAATTGGTAGCTGCTGTCATATTCGAGGCCGAATTCACGGTAGAGTGGCATCATTAAAGAATCGTAAAACAGACTGTGGTTGCGCACCCCCTTTGCCTCCGGCGCGAAGCTCAGGGTCGTGCGCAGCACGTGACGATAGAGGTCGCTCTCGTTGATGATTGCCGCCGCGGGTTCTCCCATTTTAGCGGTGAGCTCCTTCAATGTGGATCCGTTGCGCCGGTAGTTGGGATGAAGCCCGCGCTCATGCGGTCCCACGTCAATCCCGCGGTGCGTACAAAAGAAGGTCGCACGCACGCCATGCTCATCGAATAGATCGCGGATGTCCTGCAATACTGCAGGATGCGCCCACTCGACGTCGACCGTAAAACATATCGTTCCTGGGTCATCCCCCATCATGAGAATCCTTCGGCAAGACATTGCGCCAGCCGGCAAACAGCGAAGCGCCTGCTATCACGGCGCCCGTCAGCGGCATAGTCAATCCGACCATCACGGATGTCGCTGCGACCTGCAGGGGATCGGCCTGGACAAGACTGAAGGCGGCGAGCAAAGCCCCCTCACGCACTCCCCACCCTCCGAGCGAAATCGGCAGAGACGAAGCCAGCAGCGCCGGCGGCACGAAAACCAGGCAGTCAAGCGCCCGCAGATCAGCGCCGATGGCCCACCCGAGAATATAGGTCAGCAGCACGGCAAGGAGATTTGAGCCAACACCTAGCGCCACCACTACGAAGCTCATTTTCCCGGAGGACAGAGTAAGCCGCAGGTCGCCCGCCACGGTGGCGAGGGGGCGTCCCAACGAAGGCAGCGCGTGAATGATTGACTGAGAAGCCAGAACCAATGCGACAGCCGCCATCGTCCCCAGCGCTGCGATCGTCAGCGTCGGAAAAGGCGTGAGGCCGCCCATCCTTCCGACGATGATAGGGAGTGTCGGAACGACCAGAACGGCGAGACCGGCGAAGCCGAGCAGACGGTCGCAAGCCACCGACCGTGCAGCGGCGAACGCTCCGGTCCGTCGCGCGAGCATAAGGGTCCGGGCCACGTCTCCGCCCACCGATGACGGCAGCACCTGGCCGATCAAGAAGCTATGGCCGAGGAGAAGCGCAAGAGGGCCGAGACCGACGGCCCCGCCGCCCAGCATGCGGATGACCAACTGCCAGCGCCACACAAGGACGACAAATTGCACCGCGACAACCAACCCGGCCAAGCCGAGACCCGGAAGAGCGGCGCGACTGATCAGATCGAGGACGGCACCGAAGTCGATGGAGCGGAGGATCAACCACAGCGCAAGCACAGTCATCAGCCACCGAGCTGCAACGAGCAGTCTGCCGCGTGGCAAGTCTGGCAACCGACGAGCACGATGCAGAGCCTCGATGTATGAGACCGGATGGACGGCGCGGACCATTCGATCAGGGCCTCGCCGTCTCCGTATTGAGGAGATCGAGCGCGGTGAACACGCGATCCTGCTGTTCCGGGGTTAGCTCCGGGTGCATCGGCAGTTGGAAGGTCGAAGCGGCGGTGCTTTCGGTCTGCGGCAAAGGGTCCGCGGCCGGCCGATAGGGCGGCTCTAAATGAGAGGCCATTACACCGCGGCGCGTCGGGATCCCCAATTTGAAGAGGCGGTCCATCACCTCGTTACGGGACCATCCGCTGTCTTCGCGCAACTGGACCTGATAGCTTTGCCAATTTGGCAGCAAGCCCGCCGGGACATGCGGAGCGATCAGAACGGGGTGCCCGGAGAGAAAAGCGCCATAGCGAGCGGCTACCGCGCGACGCCGTTCGAGCAAACTGTCCAGCCGATCCAGCTGGGCAAGACCGATGGCCGCCTGAATATCGGTAATGCGATGGTTGTAACCGATCTCGGGATAGCTTTCGAACCGGGTCGGCGGCCCTCCATGCCGGTCATAGTCGGACAGCGACATGCCCTGCTGACGCAGGCGGCGCAGCTGCTCGGCCAGGCTCGCATCATCGGTCGTGATCATGCCCCCTTCGGCGGTGGTGATCACCTTGCGCGCATGCAAGCTGAAAACACTGACGTCGGCCAGCGCCCCGACCGGACGGCTGTGGCTGCGGCTGCCGAAGGCGCAGGCGGCATCATCCAACACGCGCAGCCCGTGCCAGCGAGCCAAACTGCCGATTGCGTCGATATCGCACGGCAGGCCGAGCTGATCGACCGACATGATCACCCGCGTCCGGCTGGTGATCCTGCGGGCGACATCGGCGGGATCGATGTTGTAGGTAGCAGGGTCGATCTCGGCGAAAACCGGTGTTGCGCCGACGTGGCGGATGACGTTGACCGAAGCGATGAAAGTGAGCGACGGTACGATCACCTCGTCGCCGGGACCGATACCCCATGCGTGCAGCACCAGGAAGGCCCCGGTTGTCCAGCTCGAGACCCCGACCGCATGCTCCGCGCCGCACAGCCCCGCAAAACGCCGCTCGAATTCGGCCAGGCGCGGCCCACCCACTACCCAGCCACCACGCACGACCGCCGCCGCCGCTTCCGCTTCGGCTTCACCAAAGCAAGGACGGCTGAAGGAAATGGCCTCGTTCACCCATTCATCTCCCTGCCGGCAGCGGCTCGCCGCCGTCCGTGGGGAGGCGCCAATTGCGTATGTCGTCTTCCAGAAGATCTGCTGGGTGAGGATAGTTGGCGCGGAACCAGTCGATATAGCGGCGCAGCCCTTGCCCGATATTCAACTCGGCAACAAAGGCAAGTGTCTCGCGCGCGAGACGCGTCTCCGCCCGCAGGGCTCGGACGTCGCCGGGCCGCGGCTCGATGAACAGCGGGGCAATATCGGCTCGTCCGCAGAGGCGCGCTATTGCTTCGGTCAGCTGGCGCACAGTCACCATCTCGCCGTAGGCTATATTGACCACGCGGCCTATTAGCGCATCAGAGTTAGCGGCGAGGGCGATGCCTCGCGCAGTTTCTGTCACATAGATGAAGTCGCGGCCGTTTTCTCCCGTTCCGAAGATCACCGGCGGCAGCCCATTTAGTGCGCGGATCACGAAACGAGGGATCACCTCGGCTAACTCCCCCGTCGTGTGCTCCCGCGGGCCGTAGGTGTTAAACGGTCTTACGACAATCGTGGGCAGCCCGTAAGTCTGCCAATAGGCCTTCGCATAGTGCTCGCCGGCGAGCTTGGCGGCACCATAAACGGTGACTGGTTCACAGACCGTCATGGTTTCGTCGAGACTTCCGTCCCCGGAATTGCCATAAACCTCGGACGACGAGCAGTAGATGAAACGCCGGACCTTGCGGCGCCGGGCAACTTCCAGAAGATTCAGGGTTCCGGTCGCGTTGACATCGTGATTCTCCAGTGGCTTGCTCAGGGAGCGGCGCACACATTGCACGGCCAGATGGAAAACCAGATCACATCCCGCCGCCGCTTCCTCGATCGCCCTACGGTCGAGAACCGAGCCCTGCACAAGCCGAACGTCGCCATGGCTCTGCGCCTCGCTCAGATTGGCGAGCTTGCCGGTGGACAGGTCGTCGAGAACCGTTACCGCTCGGTTCTCGGCCACGAGATAATCAACCAGGTGGCTGCCGATGAAGCCCGCCCCGCCGGTGACCAGGCAACGTCGCATCATTGGGCTGCTCGCCTCCACGCCGACGTCGTGCGCAAACTGGCGTCGAGCGACGACTGGGCTCGCTCCAGCAGATCGATGACCCGCAGCGCCTTACGCCCGTCCATGATCGACGGCTCTCGACCAGCGATCACGTTGCCGAAATGGGCCACCACTTTGGCCAACGGCTCGCAATCCGATACGCGCGGAGAGTAGATGTCCCCGATCCGATAGCTTGGCATGATATGGGTACGTTGCTCTTCATGCTGGAAAGAGATGCCGCTGTCGTAAATCTTGAGCTTTTCTTCGCGGTTCAGATCGTCCCAGACGACCATCCGTTTGCTCCCGCCGATAGCGATCCGGCGGACCTTGACCGGCGACATCCAGCTGAGGTTGAAATGGGCGATCGTGCTGGAAGCAAAATGCACGGTCACGTAAGCGATATCGGGCAGCTGAGGATTTACGTGGCAATAGCCGGTCGCCTCGACATGAAGCGGATCTTCGTCGAGGAGATAATCCATGATCGAGAAATCGTGCGGGCCCAGGTCCCAAAGCACGTTGAGGTCCGGCTGAAACAGTCCGAGGTTGACCCTGAGAGAGTCGTAATAGGAAATGGCACCGAGGGCGTCCTTCCGACGCAACTGCCTTAGCTTCTGGACGACGCCGTGAAAAAGGTATGTGTGGTCCACCATCAACGTCGTGCCGTACTTTTCCGCAAGCGCCACCAGCTCTTTTGCTTCCGCAAGGCTGGCGCACATCGGCTTTTCGACCAAGACATGCTTGTCACGGAGGAGAGCGAGGCGCGCGAGAGAGAAATGGCTGGCGGCGGGGGTGGCTATCGCTACGGCCTCTATGTTTGGGTCTTCGATCAGCTCCGCCGCATCCTCGTACAGGCGGATCGCCCCTTTCGTACGCCGAGCCTTTTCCCGCGCGCTTCCACGGATGTCAGACACCGCTACGAGATCAAACCCCGGATCGTTCGAGAAAGTCCGAAAGAGGTTTTGACCCCAATAGCCGTGACCGCAGAGCCCGATTTTGATTCTGGCCATGCTGTCTCCTCGCAGCAGCGCGTGAAAATGGCGTGCTCGGCGATTTTGCGCCGTGGAGCATTAGCGTCCGGTTAACCGCTGAGTGGAAGCGCCGAAAACCGCGGCTGATACGATGCGGGCAGTGATAACACGGTCGGCTGCTACCATCGCCGGGACGCCGCGCGGTGGCGCGGCAGTGCAGGATGCTGCACCATCTGCCTGATCTTGTAGGGCGGCCGCCCGCGTGCCTCGAAATAGATGCGCACCTGGACCTCGGCGATGATCCCGAGCAAGAGAAAGAGCACGCCCGACAGACCGATCGTCGCGGTGAGCAACGGCAGTGGCGTCTGGATCAAGGTGACCTCCCAGCCGTATTTGAGGACTACGGCCCAGCCGAAGATGGCGACCGCGAGGATCAGGAGACCGAGGCCTAGCTTGCCGAAGAATTGGATCGGCCGGTCGAAGGCGCGATCGATGAAGTAGACGATCAAGAGATCGAGCAGCACCCGCGCGATGCGCCCGATCCCATATTTCGAGCGGCCGAAACGGCGCGGATGGTGCGCTACAGCCAGCTCCGTGACGCGCGCTCCTTCCCAGGCGGCATAGATCGGGATGAAGCGGTGCATCTCGCCGTAGAGGCGGATGTCCTCGACGACTTCGCGGCGGTACGCCTTGAGGGTGCAGCCGTAATCGTGCAACGGCACGCCCAGCAAGGCGGAGATCAGCCAGTTGGCAACGACCGAGGGGAGCCGGCGGGTCAGCGCCCCGTCCTGCCGCGCGGTGCGCCAACCGGAGACGACGTCATAGCCCTCGGCGAGCTTGGCGATGAGTCTCGGGATGTCGGCCGGATCGTTCTGGCCGTCGCCGTCCATCGGGATGATCACGTCGCCGGTGCTGTTCTGGATCGCCGCCATTAGGGCGGCGGTCTGGCCGTAGTTGCGCGACAGATGCAGCACCCGGACCCGCGGATCGCCCTCGGCCAGGGCGTCGAGTGTGGCGGCTGAGGCATCGCGCGAACCGTCATCGGCAAAGATGATCTCGGCCGTTTGCGGCAGCTGGTCGAGGATGTCGGCCAGCGCCCGATACAATTCAGGAAGCGCCGCCTCTTCGTTGTAGACCGGGATGACGACCGAAATGTCCATCTCGCACTGTCGAGCTGCTGGTGCCGTCCCTTTATTCACCATAAAAACTGTAAGGAAATCCTTACGAACGCCGGCCCGACCGCGGCGCGCAGTGGTTTCCCTGCTCGCCGGGAAAATACCGGGAAAACATCGATTTCGCGTCGTTTTAGGACCGCGCCGGCGGCGCCAAGCGATTGATATTTCGGCAACCTGTCGGGCGAATTCCCTAAGCGGCCGAACAGGGAAAGAAATCCGCCGAACAGGGAGTTAAATCGGCCGAACAGGAAATTAAATCGGCCGAAGAGGCAATCAGCGGCGCGGCCGCCGCGGGCGCGGGGAGGACGGGGTGCGGTACTGCTGCAGTCGGGTGGCGCGCAAGCCGGGCAGACCATGGGCGTCATAGGCGCGCTGCCAGGTGCGGAACTCTTCCTCGGTAAGCTGGTAGCGGTGCAGGGCTTCCTCGAGGGTGATCTTGCCGCCTTGCACGGCGGCGACCACCGCAGCCTTGCGGCGGACCACCCATCGCTTGGTGTTGGCAGGCGGCAACTCACCCATGGAACGTGCTCGGATATCTCACGACGGACAGTCTAATCGCCAGGCGCCCGCGCTGCCCAGAATGATCGCTGGCGCGCCGCTTGACGTTGCCGTCGCGACCGGGTGCGGGCGATCGCATAGTCCTCGAGCGCGGCGCGGTCGTGAGCCGCGATGGTACCCTGGGTCGGCAACGCGCAGGCCGTCGGACAGCGCGTAACGCCCTTGGTGCGGATGAACGCCGCGACCGCGGCCTTGTACTCGTCGTCGCCCATGATCCCGATCCTTTGCGGTAGACTGTCCCGAACGTTTTCGGGGAATATCTATACAACCCACCCGCGTTGGTTTTAATCTCACCCAGAAAGGAGAATTCTTCCAATTATTTTATGTTTAATCGATTAGAATTCGTAGTTAAGAACTCGGGGTCTTGGTGCGCCGGGCCGCGAAAAGAAGACAACGTCGTGACCCGGCACAATTATCCGCTCCTTAACGGGTATGCGGCAGGCTGCGGCGGCATGACCATGCCGGTTGCGCCGCACCTTATTCCGCTCGCCGGCTTCGCCGGCTTGATGGCGATGGCCGCCATCGAGGATTGGCGCAGGCTGATCATTCCGAACGGGCTGACCCTCGGTCTGTGCATCCTCTGGCCGGCCCATGTCGCGACCGCGCCGGCGCTTACCCTTGCGGCGGCGGGCTTCGCCGCACTGTCCGCGGCAGCTGTCTTTCTCGTCGGCGCGCTGTTGTTCTCCCGCGGCCTGATCGGCGGCGGCGATGTCAAGCTGCTCGCCGTTGCGACCTTGTGGGCCGGTCCCGGCGCGACCCTGCCGCTGCTCTTCTTGACGGGTCTGATCGGGGGACTGTTGTGCCTCCTTTTCCTGACGCCGGCCGGGGCGTTGATCGCCGCGGCGCGGCCGCCCCTCGGCGACTCCTCCGGGGACCCCGCGCGCGACGCCAAACGGGTCCTCGTTCCCTATGGCGTCGCGATCGCCGCGGCCGCGTTGATTGTCACGGTCCCGCCGAACTTCAACTGATAGGCACGTCTCCGCTATCGCCCTCTGAGGTCGGCGGCCGCTTCCGAACCCAGCTTGGGAAACTTTTGCGCGGATCTAATCACCCTATTGCGCGGAAACGGCAAGTCGTGTTAACCTCGA
>Ga0209656_10000509_pt1 | contig 25623 bp, 25 predicted proteins | sample BogFormECP12_OM2_FD_188239 | JGI IMG/M metagenome (GOLD analysis project Ga0209656, IMG submission 188239) | Bog forest soil microbial communities from Calvert Island, British Columbia, Canada - ECP12_OM2 (SPAdes) (version 2) | ecosystem: Environmental > Aquatic > Freshwater > Wetlands > Bog ...
GTCGCCAACGGCCACCGGCGGATTCTCTTGTTGTGCAGAACCGCGAAGTATCGAAAGAAATCTCCGATTTGTTCGTGGTTTGTGCTTAACTCCGACAGGCTGCTAGAGGAGCTTAAGGCAGTGCAGTTGGAGATAGCGCTTGTGCATAGCGAGTTCAGTTCTTTCTGGCCTGAACTCGATCAGCTATCGCCCGCATCCCCCGGTAAACGGCCGCCGCCGCAGCCTCCCACTCCTGACTTTCGGGAAGACCCCACGAACTAAGCTCATCGGCGCCAACCTTCGCCATCTCCTCCGTCACCTCAATTTCCTGATCGTCTACCGGCCTGTCGCGCTCGCTCATCTTAGAGGACCTTATTCCGCTATGTCAAAGGGATAATGCGGAAAGAAAGCCTTGCACAGCCTCGAAATTCCTGGCGTGCCCTTGGGGTCGTTTTCCCACCAGCGGACCGGGAGGACAGAATGTTTCGCTGGCTCCCGACCTCGCTTCAACGCCTCTACCAACGCCTCGCCAACGCCGTCCCCTACGCCCGCAACACCCGGCCCCGTCCGCTGCCGCCGGACGACGAGCGGCCAAGCTCCGGCCAGGCGCGGCACTACCGGCTGGAAATCGCCTACGACGCCTTCTGCGAGCACCGCCCGCCGCCGAAGAAGCTGTTCCGCGCCAACCCCTGGCGCCGCGACCTCACCTCGTGGTGTGACAACAGGCCGACCAGCTGGACGGATCGCCGCAAGCCCCGCTGCCATCACTGCGAGACCGCCCGCGCCCACTACATCGCCGCCCGCGACAACGCCGACTGGAAGGCCGAGGTCGCGCTCTACAAGCTCGCCCGCCGCGGTGCCGTGCGCCTGCTCGCCGAGCGGCGCCAATACCGCGAAAGCCGCCGGCAGTTCTGGGCGCGCCACCGCGAACACGTCGCCCGTAACGGCCCCGAGCCGATGCCGCCGCAGTTCGAGCCCGAGCTCTGGCCGATGATCGCCCATCGCGGCTCGCACGAATCCTGGCACCATCGCGACCGCCGCGAGGTCGAGCGCGACCTCGTGCGCGCCCACGCCCGCCATATCCGCCGCCTGACCCAGCGCCGCCGCGAACGCAAGCGCGACCTCAGAGCCGACGCACCTGTAGGGCGCAAAAGCGCGCAGCGCGCATTGCGCCAGACTGACGTCGACGCCGCCGCCGCGGATGACGCCCAGGTCCGTTCGCAAAGCGCAACCTCGTCATTGCGAGGAGCGCGAGCCGAAGGCGTGGCGGGACGAAGCAACCCAGAGCCGCGTGAAAGGCGTCTGTCACGCGGCCCTGGCTTGGTTCCCGCCACGCCTTCGGCTCGCGGTCGCAATGACGGGGCGTCGGAGCCGACGACCGACGTTTCGGCTCGCGATCGCGATGACGGCATACACGCGACCGGACCATCGCAGCCGACGACCGAACCATCGCAACCGCCCGCCGAACCCGTGCCGTCCGACGCGACCGAACCATCGTAGCCGACGGCCGAACCCGCGCCGACCACCGAAGAGGCGGCACCCGCGCGGATCTCGCCCACGATTCCGCCCGACATACGGCACACCGGGGTGAAGATCGGCGCCGCGCGCCTGACGATTCCCGGCCGCAGCGTGCCGACGGGCCCGAACCGGCCCGGTCATGGCCCGTGCGCAAGCGGTCAGTCGCCGGCGAACGTCACCAGCTCGGTGCCCTCTTCGACCATGTCGTCGACGCGGTGGTGCACCCGCTCCACCGTGGCGTCGGCCGGTGCGGACAGCACGATCTCCATTTTCATCGCCTCCAGCACGACCAGCGGCGTGCCCTTGGTCACGGCCGCGCCGGGCTCGACCAGAACCCGGACCACCCGGGCGGGGATGGGTGCCACCACGCGGTCGCTGCCCGACACCTCCTGACGCGGGGGCGCCAGCGGATCGATCACGCGCAGGACGTAGTTCTCGCCGCCCCAGATCACCGTCAGCGTGTCCTCGCCGCGGACGACGGTCATGCGATGCACCACGCCGTCCAGGCGCAGCCGCATCGCGACGCCGCTCTCCTCGGCCTCGGCGACGTAGGTCCGGTCGGCGAGATCGAGACGGTAGAGGCCGTCCGCCCGCGGATGCGCGCGCACCGCGACCATGCGCCCGCCGGAGTCCAGCAGCAGGTCCTGGTAGCCGTCGCCGTTCATCCGCCAGGCGTCGGCGATGTCCCACGGCGACCAGGGATCGCCCGGGTCCGCAACGTCGGTTCGCCGGTCCGCCACATGCGCCAGCACGCCGGCGGCGCGCACCGCATCGTCGGCCGTGCCGTCGGACTCAGGCGCCGCGAGCAGCGCGTCGGCGTGCCGCGCGATGAAGCCGGTGTCGAACTTCCCCCGCGCGAACGCGTCGTGGGCGGCGATGGCGCGCAGCAGCGGCAGGTTGGTCCGCACGCCGACGACCTCGTACTGCGCCAGCGCGACGCGCAGGCGCTGCACGGCGAGGTCTCGGTCCTCGCCCCAGACGATCAGCTTGGCGATCATCGGGTCGTAGTACGGCGTGATCGCATCGCCCGCACGCACGCCGGTGTCGACCCGCACATGCGCGCCGGTCTCCGGCTGCCGCAAATGCAGCAGGCGGCCGATCGAGGGCAGGAACTCCCGCGCGGGGTCCTCGGCATAGACGCGCGCCTCGATCGCGTGGCCGCGCAAGCCGAAGCCTTCGCTCGGCGACGGCAGACGCTCGCCTGCGGCGACGCGCAGCTGCCACTCGACCAGGTCGAGGCCGGTGACCATCTCGGTGACCGGATGCTCGACCTGCAGGCGCGTGTTCATTTCCATAAAGTAGAACGCGTCGCCCTCGGCAATGAACTCCACCGTGCCGGCGCCGGCATAGCCCACCGCGCGTGCGGCCGCACAGGCGGCCTCGCCCATCTCGGCGCGGCGAGCCTCGGCCATGCCGGGCGCGGGTGCTTCCTCGATCACCTTCTGATGCCGGCGTTGGATCGAGCAGTCGCGCTCGAACAGCGAGACGGTCGCGCCATGCGTGTCGGCGAACACCTGGATCTCGATGTGGCGCGGGCGCGTCAGGTAGCGCTCGATCAGCACGTGGTCGTCGCCGAACGATGCGGCGGCTTCGCGCTTCGCGCCTTCGATGGCGGCGGCGAGGTCGGTCGCGCGCTCGACGATCCGCATGCCCTTGCCGCCGCCGCCCGCGCTGGCCTTGATCAGCACCGGATAGCCGATGCGTTCGGCAGAGACGGCGAGCGTGGCTCGGTCCTGCGCGTGTCCGTGGTAGCCCGGCACGAGCGGCACGCCGGCCCGTTCCATCAACGTCTTGGCCGCCGCCTTCGATCCCATCGCGCGGATCGCGGCGGCCGGGGGGCCGATGAACGTGATGCCCGAGGCGGCGCAGGCATCGGCGAAGTCGGCGTTCTCCGACAGGAAGCCGTAGCCGGGATGGATCGCCTGCGAGCCCGAGCGGCGCGCCGCGTCGATGATCGCGTCGCTCCGCAGATAGCTCTCGCGGGCCGGCGGAGGGCCGATCGGGTAGGCGTCGTCGGCCATCTCGACATGCCGCGCGCGCGCGTCGGCGTCGGAATAGACCGCGACCGTGGCGATGCCCATGCGGCGGGCGGTCGCGATCACCCGGCAGGCGATCTCGCCGCGATTGGCGATCAGGATCTTGCGGAACATCGCTTACATCCGGAACAGGCCGAACCGCGTCGGCTCGGCCGGTGCGTTCAGGCCTGCCGAGATCGCGAGGCCCAGCACCCGGCGCGTATCCACCGGATCGATCACGCCGTCGTCCCACAGCCGCGCGGATGCGTAATACGGGTGGCCCTGCGTCTCGTACTGCTCGCGGATCGGCGCCTTGAATGCCTCCTCGTTCTCCGTGCTCCAGGTCTCGCCCCTGGCCACGATATTGTCGCGGCGCACCTGCGCGAGCACGCTCGCCGCCTGCTCGCCGCCCATCACCGAGATGCGCGCGTTCGGCCACATCCAGAGGAAGCGCGGCGAGTAGGCGCGTCCGCACATGCCATAATTGCCCGCGCCGAACGAGCCCCCGATGATGACGGTGAACTTCGGCACGCCCGCGGTCGCCACCGCCGTGACCATCTTGGCGCCGTCCTTGGCGATGCCGCCGGCCTCGTATTTCCGCCCCACCATGAAGCCGGTGATGTTCTGCAGGAAGACCAGCGGGATGTCACGCTGGGCGCACAGCTCGATGAAGTGCGCGCCCTTCTGCGCGCTCTCGCTGAACAGGATCCCGTTGTTGGCGACGATGCCGACCGGATATCCGCACACATGCGCAAAGCCGGTCACCAAGGTGGCGCCATACAGCCGCTTGAACTCGTCGAACTCCGACCCGTCGACGATGCGCGCGATGATCTCGCGCACCTCGAACGGCCGCCGCCGGTCCGCGGAGACCACGCCGTACAATTCGGCCGGATCGTAGCGCGGCGGGGCAGGGCGCCGCACTTCGAGGCTCGCCGGCTTGCGCGCGTTCAGGTCGGCGACGATCCGCCGCGCGATGCCCAGCGCGTGGCGGTCGTTCTCCGCGAGATGGTCAGCCACCCCCGACGTGCGCGTGTGCAGATCGCCGCCGCCGAGGTCTTCGGCGCTGACGACTTCACCTGTGGCCGCCTTCACCAGCGGCGGCCCGCCGAGGAAGATCGTGCCCTGGTTGCGCACAATGATGGTTTCGTCCGACATCGCCGGCACATACGCGCCGCCCGCGGTGCACGAGCCCATGACCACGGCGATCTGCGGGATGCCGTCGGCCGACATGCGGGCCTGGTTGTAGAAGATGCGGCCGAAATGGTCCCGGTCGGGAAACACGTCGTCCTGGTTGGGCAAATTGGCGCCGCCGGAATCAACCAGGTAGATGCAGGGCAGGCGGTTCTGCGCCGCGATCTCCTGCGCGCGCAGGTGCTTCTTGACCGTGATCGGGTAGTAGGTGCCGCCCTTCACCGTCGCGTCGTTGGCGACGATCATGCACTCGCGTCCGCTGACACGCCCCACGCCGGTGATGATCCCCGCCGACGGCACGTCGCCGCCGTACATGCCGTGCGCCGCGAGCTGGCCGACTTCCAGAAACGGCGACATCGGGTCGATCAGCGCGCGCACCCGATCGCGCGGCAGCAGCTTGCCGCGCGACAGGTGCCGGTGCCGCGCCGACTCGCCGCCGCCCAGGCGGATGGTGTCGGCCACCCGATGCAGGTCGTCCACCACCGCGCGCATCGCCTCGGCGTTGGCGGCGAACTCCGCGGACCGCGTGTCGATGACGGTGTCCAGGGCCGGCATCTAGGCCGTCTCGGCGAACAGCTCGCGGCCGATCAGCATGCGGCGGATTTCGCTGGTGCCGGCGCCGATCTCGTACAGCTTGGCGTCGCGCAGCAGACGCCCGGTCGGGTAGTCGTTGATGTAGCCGTTGCCGCCCAGCGCCTGGATCGCCTCCAGCGCCATCCAGGTCGCCTTCTCCGCCGCGAACAGAATCGCGCCGGCTGCATCCTTGCGCGTCGTCTGCCCGCGATCGCACGCCTTGGCCACCGCATACACATACGCGCGGGCGGCATTCATGATGGTGTACATGTCGGCGATCTTCGCCTGCATGATCTGGAACTCGCCGATCGCCTGGCCGAACTGCTTGCGTTCGTGCACGTACGGCAGCACCGCGTCCATGCAGGCCTGCATGATGCCGATCGGACCCGCCGCCAGCACCGCGCGCTCGTAATCGAGCCCGCTCATCAGCACACCCACGCCGCGCCCGACGGCGCCGAGCACGTTCTCCTTCGGCACCTCGCAATCCTCGAACACCAGCTCGCAGGTGTTCGACCCGCGCATCCCGAGCTTGTCGAGCTTCTGCGCGGTGGAAAAGCCGCGCATGCCCTTCTCGATGAGGAAGGCGGTGATCCCCCGCGGGCCCGCCTGCGGATCGGTCTTGGCGTACACCACCAACGTGTCCGCGTCCGGCCCGTTGGTGATCCACATCTTGCTGCCGTTGAGCACGTAGCGGTCGCCGCGCCGCTCGGCCCGCGTCCGCATGCCCACGACGTCGGACCCCGCGCCCGGCTCGCTCATCGCCAGCGCGCCGACGTGCTCGCCGCTGACCAGCCTGGGCAGGTAGCGCCGCTTCTGCTCGTCGGTGCCGTTGCGCCGGATCTGGTTGACGCACAGGTTCGAATGCGCGCCGTACGACAGGCCGACCGAGGCCGAGGCGCGGCTGATCTCCTCCATCGCCACCACGTGCTCGAGATAGCCCATCCCGGCGCCGCCGTATTCCTCCTCGACGGTGATGCCGAGCACGCCGAGCTCGCCCATCTTCGGCCACAGGTCCATGGGGAACGCGTTGCTGCGATCGATGTCGGCCGCACGCGGCGCGATTTCGTCGGCGGCAAAGCTCGCGACCTGGTTGCGCAGCATGTCCGCCGTCTCGCCCAGGTCGAAATCCATGCTGTAGCTGGAGTTGATGCCCGCCGCCATTCGCCTCTCTCCCCGCCCGTCCCGCCAATTGCCGGCGATGATGCCGCCCCGGCCCATGCCAAGGCAAACACCACGGCCTTTGCCGCCCCTCGATTGTCTTCGACGCCGCAGGATGCGACTCTCCGCCGCAGGTCGCAGCGGCGGAGACTCGCCGGGGCCGGGGGAGGGAGACGCAAGATGGACCTTCAGACTGGCGACATGACGACCACGCCCGGCGAGATCGGCGCCCGGCTCGACCGCCTGCCGGCGACAAGATCGATCTGGAAGCTGGTCACGCTGCTGTCGATCGGCGGCTTCTTCGAGTTCTACGACCTGTTCCTGACCGGCTACGTCGCCCCCGGCCTGGTGAAGGACGGCATCCTGACGCCGACCACGCCGGGCCTGTTCGGCACGTCCGGCGTGGCGAGCTTCGTCGCCGCGTTCTTCGCCGGCCTGTTCGTCGGAACGATCGCACTCAGCTTCGTCGCCGACCGGATGGGGCGGCGCACGATCTTCACCTACAGTCTGCTGTGGTACTCGGCGTCGACGTTCGTGATGGCGTTCCAGCACGATGCGTTCGGCGTGAACCTGTGGCGCTTCATCGCGGGCGTCGGCGTCGGCGTCGAGCTGGTCACGATCGACACCTACCTCTCCGAGCTGGTGCCCAAGCACCTGCGGGGCCGCGCCTTCGCCTTCAACCAGTTCATTCAATTTTCCGTGGTGCCGGTGGTGGCGTTGGTCGCCTGGCTGCTGGTGCCGATCGCGCCGCTGGGCTTCTCCGGCTGGCGATGGGTGGTGCTGCTCGGGTCGGCCGGGGCGCTCGTGGTGTGGTTCATCCGCCGGCAGGTGCCCGAAAGCCCGCGCTGGCTCGCCGCGCACGGCCACATGGCGGACGCCGACCGCGTCATGCGCGAGCTGGAGACCCGCGTGCAGGCCGAATACGGGGGCGCGCTACCCAAGCCGCTGCCGCCCGAGCCGCAGGTCCGGCGCGGCAGCATCGCCGAGATCTTCGCGCCGCCTTACCAGGCCCGCACGATCATGCTGGTGATCTTCAACCTGTTCCAGACGGTCGGCTTCTACGGCTTCGCGAACTGGGTGCCGACCTTGCTCATCAGCAACGGCATCCAGGTGACGAAAAGCCTGGAATACACCTTCATCATCGCCATCGCCGCACCGTTCGGCCCGTTGCTCGGCATGTTCCTAGCCGACCGCGTGGAGCGGAAGTGGATGATCGTCGCGGCGGCGGGCACGGTCGCGGTAACCGGGCTGCTGTTCGCGCAATCGACGATGGCGCCGGTGCTGATCGCGCTGGGGATCGTGCTGACGCTGGCGAACAACGTGATGTCGTTCAGCTTCCACGCCTATCAGGCGGAGTTGTATCCCACCCGCATCCGCGCGGTCGCGGTCGGCTTCGTCTATTCGTGGTCGCGGCTGTCGGTGGTGTTCAGCGCCTTCGTCATCGCGTGGTTCCTCGCAGGGTTCGGCACCACCGGCGTTTTCGTCTTCATCGCCGGCAGCATGCTGGTGGTGATGCTGTCGATCGGTGCGATGGGCCCGCTGGTCCGCGACCTGCCGCTGGAGGCGATCTCGCACTGACCGGCAAATCACCCCACTGGCGCGCGCGGCCGGATCAGCGCATCCACGGCCACGATCTTCTCGCCGCTCGCTATCAGCGGATTGATGTCCATCTCGGCGACAAGCTCGGCCTGGTCGGCCGCAAACATCGATACGCGGCTGACGATCTCCGCCAGCCGATCCACATCGACCGAAGGCAGGTCGCGAAACCCATCCAGCAGCCGCGCGCCCCGCAGGCGCCGCAGCATCGCCCGCGCCTCCGCCGGCCCGACCGGCGCGGGCGCGAGAGCGGTGTCGCGCAGCACCTCCACCAGCACGCCGCCGAGTCCGACCAGCACTACCGGCCCGAACAGCGGGTCCGTCCGCGCGCCGACCACGATCTCCACGCCGCGCGGCACCATCGGCTGAACCAGGATGCCGGTCAGTTGATCGCCGCCCGCCGCCTCGATCGCCGCGTAGGCTGCGCGCACGTTGGCCTCGTCGTGCAGGTTCAGCTGCACGAGCCCGGCTTCGGTCTTGTGCAGGATGGTCGGCGACTCGCCTTTCAGCACCAGCGGATAGCCGAACAAAGCTGCCGCCTCGACCGCCTGGTCGGCGCTGGTGACGCGCTCCTCGAACACCACCGGCACGCCGTAATGCGCGAGCGCCGCCTTCGCCTCGCGTTCCGTCAGCACACGTCCGCCGGCCGCCATGATGGCTGCCGCAGCCTTGTCCTTCGCCTGCGGCGCGATCTCCGGCAGCGTGTCGTGAGCGGGCGGTGTCCTGCGTTCCAGCCAGGACGCGAGGGCGGCGAAGCAACTCGACATCGAGCGGAACACCGCGACGTGGTCGGCTTGCTCCGCTTCGGCAAACCCCGGCCCGGCGAGGTGCTCGTTCGCCCACACCATGCAGATCGGCTTGCCCTTCTCGGCGGCGATCGCGTCGTAGATCGGGATGCGCGCGGCCGTCGGGGCATACGAATACGGCTGCGGGACCACCAGCGCCGCATAGGGCGCGGCGCCGAGTAGCGCGCCGGCGCAGACGTTGACGCTCTCCCTGTCATTCAGCACCTGCGCGGTAACGTCGCAGGGATTGCGCGCGGCGCCGAACTCCGGGATTCGCGCGGCGATGGTCGTCACCACCTCCGCGGGCGGCTGCGGCAGGGGCACGCCGACCTGCTCGGCGGCATCCGCCGCCATGATCGCAGCACCTCCGGATGTCGACAGGATCGCCACGCCGTCCGCCACGGGTGCGCGCGCGCCGACCTTGGCGAAGAACGCGGCGGTTTCGATCAGCTGCTCGAACCCGTCGACCAGCAGCGCGCCGGCCCGCCGGAACGCCGCCTGGTAGGCCGCGTGCGATCCGGCGAGCGAGCCGGTGTGCGACAAAGCGGCCGCTGCGCCCTCGTCGCCGGTGGCGATCTTGAACACGACGAGCGGTTTGCCGCGTTCGCGCGCGTGCTCGGCCGCGCGCAGCATCCGGCGCGGCTTCGCCATACCCTCGAACACGCAGGCGATGGCGGTGCAGTCGTCGCTGTCGGCCAGGAACGCGACCAGGTCGGCGACGTCCACGTCGGACGAGTTGCCGCTGCACAGGACGTGGCTGAACGCGACACCGCGCGCCGCCGCCTGCGCCAGCGCGAAACCGAGCGCGCCGGACTGGCTCACCAGACCGATCGCATGACGGCCCGCGCGCGGCGGCGGCTCGAGCGCCATGAAGGTCGGCCGCGAATTGCGCCGCGTGCTGACGATGCCGATGCAGTTCGGTCCGATCAGCGGCAGCCGGCGTTCGCGTGCGATGTCCGCCAGTCGGTCCTGTTCTTCCGCCCGCTCGGGCCGGCCGACCTCGGCGTAGCCCGAGGCGCAGACGATCACGCCGCCGGCGCCCGCCTCCGCGCATTCGGCCACGAGCGGTGCGACCGCCTCGCGGCCGACCACGATGATCGCGCAATCGGGAGGCGACGGCAGGGCGGTCAGCGACGGATAGCAGGGCAGTTCGCCGATCCGTTCGTATTTTGCATTCACCGGCCAGATCGCGCCGTCGTATTCGGCGAGGTTGCGGATGATCCGGTCGCCGAACGCGCCTTCGCGGGGCGAGGCGCCGACGATGGCGATGCTGGCCGGCTCGATCAGCCGTCGAAGCTGCGCATGGCTGTAGAGCGGCCGTTCCTGCATTTTGTTGCCTCCCGATCCGCCGCACCGTATGGGCGGGCCGCCCGATTGACCACCCGTGCCCCCGGCGCGATGTTGCCGCGCAAAGCGGGAGTCACGGCGATGGAATTCGCTTACAGCGACAAGGTCAACGCGCTGCGCGAGAAGCTGCAGGCGTTCATGGACGAACACGTCTATCCCAACGAGGCTACCTACGACGCGCAGCTCGCCGGCGCGGCGGACCGCTGGCAGCCGGTGCCCATCGTGCAGGAGCTGAAGGTCAAGGCCCGCAAGGCCGGCCTGTGGAACCTGTTTCTGCCGGAAAGCCACTACGGCGCGGGTCTCACCAACCTCGAATACGCGCCGCTGTGCGAGATCATGGGCCGCGTACTGTGGTCGAGCGAGGTGTTCAACTGCTCGGCTCCCGACACCGGCAACATGGAGACGATCGAGCGCTACGGCAGCGAGGCGCACAAGAAGGAGTGGCTGGTGCCGCTGCTGGAAGGCGAGATCCGCAGTGCCTTCTGCATGACCGAGCCGGAGGTCGCCTCGTCGGACGCGACCAACATCCAGACCCGCATCCAGCGCGACGGCGATCATTACGTCATCAATGGGCGCAAGTGGTGGAGCAGCGGCGCGGGCGACCCGCGCTGCAAGATCTTCATCGTCATGGGCAAGACCGACCCGGCCAATCCCGACAAGCACCGTCAGCAGTCGATGATCCTGGTGCCGCGCGGCACGCCGGGTGTGGACATCAAGCGGCAGCTTCCGGTGTTCGGCTTCGACGACGCACCGCACGGCCACGCCGAGATCGTCTTCAAGGACGTGCGCGTGCCGGCCTCCAACATCCTGCTGGGCGAGGGGCGGGGGTTCGAAATCGCGCAGGGCCGCCTCGGCCCGGGGCGCATCCACCACTGCATGCGCGCGATCGGCATGGCGGAGCGCGCGCTGGAGAAGACCTGCAAGCGTGCGCTGGAGCGGCAGGTGTTCGGCAAGGCGCTCGCCGACCAGGGCGTGATGATCGAGCGCATCGCCGAGATGCGCATCCAGATCGAGCAGGCGCGCCTGCTGGTGCTGCACGCTGCCTGGAAGATGGACACCGTCGGCAACAAGAACGCGAAGGTCGAGATCGCGGCGATCAAGGTTGCCGTGCCGAACATGGCCCATCGCGTGCTCGACTGGGCGATCCAGGCGCACGGCGCCGCCGGCGTCACCACCGATTTCGGCCTCGGCAAGCTCTACGCGCATGTGCGCACGCTACGCATCGTCGACGGGCCGGACGAGGTGCACCGCCATCAGCTCGGCCGGCTGGAGCTGGCGAAGTACAAGCCCGCGCGCCCAAATGCATGAGGGCGAACGCATGAGGGCGGGCGCATGAGTCTGTTCGACCTGACCGGCAAGGTCGCCGTCGTCACCGGCTCCTCGCGCGGCATCGGCCGCGCGATCGCCGAGCGCATGGCCGAACACGGTGCGAAAGTCGTGGTCTCGTCGCGCAAGGCCGATGCGTGCGAGCCGGTGGCGCGCGGGATCGTCGAGCGCGGCGGCGCGGCGACGGTGATCCCGTGCAACATCTCGTCGAAGGAGGCGTTGCAGGCGCTGGTCGATCAGACGGTGGCGACGTGGGGCGGCATCGACGTGCTGGTCTGCAATGCCGCGACGAACCCGTATTTCGGCCCGGCGGCGGGGATCTCCGACGAGCAGTTCGACAAGATCATGGCGTCGAACGTGCGCAGCAACTTCTGGCTGTCCAACATGGTGCTGCCGCAGATGGCGTCGCGCGGCGGCGGGGCGATCGTCATCATCTCGTCGATCGGCGGCCTGCGCGGCTCGCCGCTGCTCGGCGCCTACTGCATCAGCAAGGCGGCCGACATGCAGCTCGCCCGCAACATCGCCGTCGAGTGGGGACCGAAGAACGTGCGCTGCAACTGCATCGCACCGGGCCTGATCCGCACCGACTTCGCCCGTGCGCTGTGGGAGAACCCGGACATCGAACGCAAGCGCGCGCGGGAGACGCCGCTGGGGCGCATCGGCGAGCCCGACGAGATCGCCGGCGCCGCGGTGTTCCTCGCCTCGCCCGCCGGCAGCTTCACCACCGGCCAGACCGTCGTGATCGACGGCGGCGTGACCGCTGGATCACCGATGACGGCGGACTGACATGCCCACCACCGGCCAGCCGATTCTCGTCCCGGTGCTGCCCAACCATCGCTTCGACGAAGCGCGCCTTGCCGACTACCTGCGGCCGTTGCTGCCGGGTTTCGACGGCGAGGTGGTCGTCCGACAGTTCCAGGGCGGCCAGAGCAATCCGACCTACGCGATCGACGCATCGGGCCACCGTTACGTGCTGCGCAAGAAGCCGCCGGGCAAATTGCTGCCCTCGGCGCACGCGGTCGAGCGCGAGTACCAGGTCATGGCGGCCTTGCGGGACACATCCGTGCCGGTGCCGGCCATGCGCCTGCTGTGCGAGGACAGCGCTGTGATCGGCACGCCGTTCTTCGTCATGGACCATGTCGAGGGCCGCGTGCTGACCGATGTGCGGCTGCCGAGCGTGCCGGAAGCCGGGCGCGTCGCTTACTACGAGGAGATGGCGCGCACGATGGCCGCGCTGCACGCGGTCGATCCCAACGCGGTCGGACTCGGCGGCTTCGGCAAGCCGGGCGGCTACGTGGCCCGGCAGATCGACCGCTGGTCCAAGCAGTACCTGCTGAGCAAGACCGAGGACGTGCCGGCGATGGACCGGCTGATGGAATGGCTGCCCGCCCATCTCCCGGCCGAGGAGCGGACCGGCATCGTTCACGGCGACTTTCGCCTTGGCAACATGCTGTTCCACCCGACGGAGCCGCGCGTGGTCGCGGTGCTGGACTGGGAACTGGCGACATTGGGCCATCCATTGGCCGACCTCGCCTACAATTGCCTCTACTGGCAGCTTCCTGCCCATGCCGGCGGGATCGCGGACCTGACGACGCCGGGACTGCCGAGCGAATCCGAGTACGTCCGGATGTACGAACGCTACAGCGGACACCCGGTCCCGGACCTCGGCTACTTCATCGTGTTCTCGCTGTTCCGTTGGGCGGCGATTGCGGCGGGCGTCTATCGCCGTGCGCTGGACGGCAACGCGGCCGACGCGCGCGGGCGGGAGGCGGGCGAAAAATACAAGCTGCTCGCCGAGGTGGCGTGGGAGCGGGCGGAGGCCGGCGCACCGGCCTGATCCGGCGCGAACTCGGTAATTGCTATCCCTCTCTCGGCGACGACATCCGGGCATGTTTCACGGACGCCCAGGGCGGAGCGGTGCGGGTCGTACGGGTGAGCAAGCAGCGCAGCACGCCGGAAGCGACAGTCCGCAGGCCCTAAATCGCCGAGCCGATCGTGCCGAACACGCCGGTGACATTGCCCTGGAGAGTCGAGAGGGCGCCCAAGATTCCCGCCGCGATCAGCGCGCCCATCAAGGCGTACTCGGTCGCCGAAATGCCCCGGCGATCGCCGAGGACCCTGAAGAGACCGATCCATGTTCGCATGCGGCCGCGACCTCGTGGTCAGGTTAAAGCGTCAATCACACGGGTATCGGTCGGCCGCGTTAATGGTGGCCTAAGACATCGGCGCAAGGGGCGATCACGATTCAAGGAGCAGATCTCGCCAGGCGGCGAGACTGCGCGGACCCATACCCAGGCGTGCCTCGAGGTATGTATCGATCATCCCGTAGTGTTCGCGGATCGCGTCGAACGCCGCCGTCAGCAGGTCTTCATGTACTCGCAGGAGTACGGCTGCGATCGGCGGGGGGATGCGCTCCAACAGCTCCGCATCCGGCTGCCACAGCTCGTTCGTGGCCATGTAGTCCGCGAGCACGTCCTCCCATGCGACGCCCAGCGACGTCAGCAGCAGCGCCGCCCCGAAGCCGGTGCGGTCCTTGCCGGCGGAGCAGTGGAACAGCACCGCGTGGTTCTCCGCGTTCGCGACCATCCGGAACATCTGCGCATAGGCGAAGTGGAACTCCCGCGCGTAGGCGAGGTAGGCCTTGCGCATCAGCGACATCACGTCCTCGCCGGTCGCCTCCTCGGTCGCCATGAGGTCGCGCACCGAGGCGCCGACGCGGGGCTCGATCGGCAGGCTGTGAACCTGGACGTGCGGCAGCGACTCGAGCGGGGCAGGGCGCTTCGACCGCTCCGCGACCCCGCGCAGATCGCACACCGTCCGCAACCCCAGGGAGTCGAGCGTGACGATGTCCGCCGGCGTCATACCCGCGAGCGAGGCCGACCGGAACACCACGCCTGACCGCACGCGCCGGCCGCCCGCGCCGACGTAGCCGCCAAGATCGCGAACGTTGGTGGCACCTTCGAGGGCGATTGAACGCGGAAGCCTGTCGGACATGAGCGGAAGATGGCAGCAGGCGGGGACGCCCGAAAGAGCGCCCCCGCATGTCAGCCCGACAGTCCGGCCGTGTCGCTAGAGCACCGCTCTTCCCGCCGCCAACGCGAGGATCAGGAAGACCACGAAGGCGACGATGAAGACGAAGAACAGGATCTTGGCGATCCCGGCCGCGGCGGCCGAGATGCCGGTGAACCCGAACAGTCCGGCGATCAGCGAGACGACCAGGAAGAACAACGCCAACCTGAGCACGACCGTCTCCTTTCCAGTCCGGAGCGAGAACGGCGGCACGGCAGGAAAGTTGCTGCGCTGTCTCGCCGGAATCGTCCGCCGGCGGCTCTGGTGTCGCGCGCGGGGCCGGTCCACAATTCCGCGTATGCGTTCGTCCGATACAGATCGCCCTGGCGTGCAGCTGCGAATTTCAGGCGACGGGTGGCTGACCTACGCCGTGGGCTGCGGCCCGGCCGCCTTGCCTCCGGTTTCCTGCCGAGACCTGGACAGTGCTTGGAACGCTGCCCGGCATGCCGCCTTGGCCGGCGAGTGGGGCGTTGTGCGCGGGTTCCGTTTCGCCGAGGCGGACGGCGAGCCCGTCGACATCGCGCTGGCCGACCGCGACGCGCTTTGCTGGGCGCGGGCTGTGGACAGCCGCCTGGGCCTGCAGAGCCGATACGGAATTTCCGTGCTGCTTCGCCTGCTCGCACTCGTGAACCTGATAGCGTCCGCCTCGTGGTCTCACCCGCTCTGCCGCTTCTCTCGTGACGGCGCCGATCTCGATCCGAACCTGCTTGCTGCGGCCGCCACCGAGCCGCTCAACGCGACCGGCCAGTTCGATGAACGGGCGTTCCGGGCCCGCTTGTCGCGGGCATTGCTTCCGCACGCACCGGCTTCAATCGCACCGATGACAGGAGCGACCGCGTGACGCGTTTTTGGTTCGGCGCCGCGGCGGCGGCTGCTATCCTGGTTGCGGGTTGTTATTCGCCGCCTCCGCCGACGCAGGAATCGCGCTCCGACGCCGCACGGACCGCGGCCTGCCGCAGCCGGATGGACGCGATCTATGCGCAGCAGAACCGCGGCGAGATCTACACCGACCGAAGCGATATGGCCCGCGACTCGATGATGTCGGGCAGCTACGTCGAAGGGATCCCGTCTCGCGGTCTCGCTGACCGCTACGAGCGCAACCGGGAGTTCTCCGACTGCCTGAGAGAAGGCAATAGCCCCGGCACCACCGAGGGTGCCGCGCCACCAGCTGGCGCTACCGCGGAGTAGCGCAGCGCCACGCCGCGCACGACACCATTCATCGCCACACAGGGAGACACGCCGCCGTGAGCAAGATCGTTCGAAGCGAGCCCAACAAGATTCTTTCGAGAGCGGTGGAGTACCACGGGTTCGTCTTCCTCGCCGGCATCACCGCAAAAGACACGTCGAAGGACATCAAGGGCCAGACAGCCGAAGTGCTTGAGCAGATCGACGAGCTGCTCGAGACGCACGGCACCGACAAGACGCGGCTTCTTCAAGCGCAGATCTGGGTGAAAGACATCCGCGACCGGGATGCGATGAACGAGTTGTGGTCGGCATGGTTATCAAAAGATGGCGCCCCGGCCCGTGCCTGCGTCCAGGCAAACATGGCCGACCCTCGCCTTCTGGTTGAAATCATGGTCGTGGCCTGCAAGTAGGCGGAGCGGCCCGAAGAGTGAGGTCTGAACGTCGCGCGCGAACTTAGCCGGCCAAGATTCTGAAACAATTGGCCGGCGTCGCCCGGCGCTTCTCAGGCGGCAGGCAGTTTTCCACAGAAATTTCGTAACACCGCGCCACTTTCCGTGAGGAATCGGGCCGCCAAGGGTTGTCAGTTCCGTAACCCTGCTGTTACCCGATGACATAAGCGTGGGTGACAAAAAGTGGGGGCGTGGATGCGGGGTGCGAACACCGGCAGCCGGAGTCTATTGTTCGGGTCGCTGATGCTGCTGGGGGTCCCGATCGGAGCCGCGTCAGCCGGGGCCCATAGTCAATACGCCGGCGGGCACGGCGGGCACTACGCCCATCACTACGCGAGAGGATACGCGCGGTTGCAGTGCGTCACCTTCGCGCGATCGGACTCCGGGGTGGAGATCAAAGGCAACGCGAGCACGTGGTGGTATCAGGCCGCTGGGGTCTATCAGCGCGGCCAGCGCCCGGAAGCCGGGTCCGTGCTCAGTTTTTCGGCGACCGGCCGGATGCGTCTCGGCCATGTCGCGGTCGTGTCCCGGGTGGTCAATGCGCGCGAGATCGAGATCGATCAGGCCAACTGGTGGGGCCCGGGAAGCTACGGCGGCGTGACCCGCGCCGTGCCTGTTGTCGATGTTTCCGAGAACAACGACTGGACGGCGGTGCGGGTCGCGCTCGGCGACGGCCGCTTCGGTTCCGTCTATCCGACGCACGGCTTCATTTACGACCGCCCGGACAACGGCAAGATCGAGGTCGCGTCAACCGCCGGCGCGCCGGCGCCGATCCCGGCGCTCAATCCGCCGCCGGCCGACCTGCGGCCGCATGTGCAGACCGCCGCGCAGATCGGGACCGACGGCGTCGTCGTGACCGGCCCGATTTCGTACGACGAGGTGGCGGAAGCGCCGGATGACGGCATGTCGGCCCTCAGCGGCCATCCGTCGCATAGCTGGCACCGTCATCTGGCGCAGCGCGCATATCACGGCCGAGTCGTCGCCCGCCACTGGTCAACGCATCACAGCTGACGGCGTAACCGGACGTCAGCCCAAGGCGCCGGTCGCGCCCAGGGCTGCCGCGGTGCCGAGCAAAAGCAGCGGATTGAGGCCGGAGCGAAGCAGCACACCAGCCACGGCGACGGTGATCAGTGCGGTTTTCCAGTTGGTGGAGGTCACCTCCGCCAGCAGCACGGCGGCCGCCGTCACCAGCCCCGCCGTCACCGCGGTCAAGCCGGCCTGGATCACACGGCGCCACGGGGCGGTGCGGAATCGGTACCAGACCCTGGAGACGGCATAGACCAGCAGGCACGGCGGCCCGATCAGCGAGCCCGTTGCGACCAGCGCACCGGAAAGCCCGGCCACCCGCCAGCCGACGAGGGTGGCCACCAGCATGTTCGGCCCGGGCGCGGCTTGGGCCAGCGCATAGAGCGAGGCGAACTCCTGCGCGCTCATCCATCGGTGGACCTCGACGGTTTCGCGCTGCATCTCCGGCACGACCGAGTTCACGCCGCCGACGGCGAGCAGCCCGAGATGGCCGCACATGACGCGGAGCGCGATGAGGTTCTGCATCAGCGGCGCGCCATGTCATCCGACCACCGCCGTCGTCGTCGCAGCGAGGCGGCCCCAATCGCCGAGAGCACCAGCACAGCGAGGACGAGCACCAGCGGCAGGCGAAGCAGGGCCGCACCCGCAAACGCTGTGGCTGCGATGGCGACGGACAGCGGCTCGTGCCGGATCGGGGCGGCGATCTTCAGCGCGTTCGCCAGGACAAGACCCGACGCTGCCGCCGCCAGTCCGATGAAGGCGCCGCGGACCGCGGGCAGACCGCCAAACCGGGCATAGAGCGCGCCGAGGCCGATGACGATCGCCACCGGCGCGGCCAGCAGCCCGGAAATGGCGGAGAGGGCGCCCCTCGCTCCGTGAAACCGAGCGCCGACGGCGATCGACACGTTCACAACGTTCGGCCCCGGCAGGAACTGGCAGAGTGCGAGAGTGTCGGTGAACTCGGCCGGCGAGAGCCATCGCCGCTGCTCGACGATCACCCGTCGCGCCCACGGCAGTACGCCGCCGAAGCCCGAGAGGCCCATCAACAGGAACGCGATAAAGAGGGCGCGCGGCGTTGGCGGCGGGGATGCTTCAGTCACGCGCGGCGGCGCGCAGGCTATCCAGAGGCACCAGGGCGCCGTCCTGGTCGATATGCCAGAACAGCCAGCCGTTGCAGCTCGGCGCCTCCTGCACCAGGGCTCCGACCTTATGGATGGAGCCTCGCAGGGTCCCGCAGACGATCGTCCCGTCCGCGGCCACTGTTGCCGCGACCCGACGCTGGCGGTCCACGAGGCGCGTGCCGGCCGGCACAAGCCCCCGCTCGACTAGGCTGCCGAAAGGCACCCGTGGTGCCTCGCGCTTGGTTGGCGTGATCGCATGACCGCCGCCTTCGGTACGACGGACCGACTTCAGCCGAGCCAGCGCCGCCTCGACATAGGCCGGGTGGCGTTCGATCCCGATGAAGTGGCGATGCAGGCGGCGGGCGACCACCGCGGTCGTGCCGGTCCCCATGAACGGGTCGAGCACGATGTCGGCCTCCATCGTGCACGACAGCAGGACGCGATGGAGCAGCGCCTCCGGCTTCTGGGTCGGGTGCAGCTTCAGGCCATGCGTGTTGCGCAGCCGCTCCGGGCCGGTGCAGAGCGGCAGCATCCAATCGCTGCGCATCTGAAGATCGTCGTTCAACGCCTTCATTGCCTGGTAATTGAAGCGGTAGCGGCTGTCCTGGCCGCGCGCCGCCCAGATCAGCGTCTCGTGCGCGTTGGTGAAGCGCCGGCCGCGGAAATTCGGCATGGGATTCGACTTGCGCCACACGACATCGTTGAGGATCCAGAACCCGAGGTCCTGCATGATCGCGCCGATGCGGAAGATGTTGTGGTAGGCGCCGATGACCCAGATCGTGCCGTCCTTGCGCAGCAGCCGCCGGCATTCGGTCAGCCACGCGCGCGTGAAGGCATCGTAGGCCGCGAAGTCCGTGAACCGGTCCCACTCCTCGTCGACGCCATCGACGAGTGAGTCGTTCGGGCGACGCAGTTCGCCGCGAAGCTGCAGATTGTAGGGCGGATCGGCGAAGACGCAGTGCACGGAGGCGGGCGGCAGCATCTCCATCAGCTGCACGCAGTCGCCGCGCAGGATCTGGTCGATCGGCAGCTCCCGGACGATCTCCACGACTTTCCTTCCAGGCCGAGAGCCGGGCACTGTGATGGCCCGCCCCAATTCGCGTCAACGACCCGCCAGGGCATAAGACTGGCAGATAAGACGGACGAGCCATGACCGAAACCGATCCCGCGCTGATGACGGCCGAGAGCCTGCTTTCCCTCTATGCGCGGGGCCGGCTGAGCCCGGTCGAGGCGGTGCAGGCAGTGATGAGCCGCATCGAACGCGTCAACCCCGCGCTCAACGCCTTCGCGGTGTTGGACGAACGGGCGATCGCGGCGGCGCGGGAAAGCGAGACGCGCTGGCTCGCCGGCCGGCCGATGGGGGTGCTCGACGGGGTCCCCTGCACAGTCAAGGATCTAATTGATGTCGCTGGATTTCCGACGCGACGCGGTAGTCTGACGACCAGCGACGCTGCGGTGCCGCATGATGCTCCGCTCGTCGTGGGGCTGAGGTCAGCCGGGGCCGTTGTCGTGGGCAAGACCACGACGACGGAGTTCGGCTGGAAGTCCCCCGGTGACTGTCCACTGCATGGCGTCACCCGCAACCCACTTAGTTTAAAGCATAGTACTGGCGGCTCGTCGTCGGGGGCAGGGGCAGCGGGGGCGGCGTGCCTCGCGCCGCTGCATGTCGGGACCGATGCCGGGGGGTCCATTCGCATCCCGGCCGCCTGGTGCGGACTCGTCGGACTGAAACCGACCTACGGTCGGATTCCGCAATGGCCGGCCGGCGCGTTCTCGGCGGTTGCGTGCGCCGGACCGATGACCCGTCATGTGCGCGATGCGGCATTGATGTTCTCCGCGATGGCGCGGTCCGATGCCCGCGATCCACTGTGCCTGCCGGACGACCCGCGCGACTGGCGTGACGGCATCGAGGATGGCGTCGCCGGACTGTCGGTCGCCGTCGTCCGAAGGCTCGGTTTCGAGGCCCCATCCGACGCGACCGCGATCTCCGCGGTGGAGAGGGCTGCCGCGTTGCTGCAGGAAGCCGGCGCGCATGTCGAGCAGGCCGACCCGGAGATCCCGGACAGCCGGGCCATCTTTGGGCGTCTCTGGTCGGTCGCGCTGGCCCGGCTCGTTGCCGGCCTGACACCGGACAAGCAGGCCCTGCTGGATGACGGGCTGCGGGAAGTGGCCGCGGCCGGCGGCCGGGCCTCCGGCATTGAGGTGCTCGACGGAGAGGCCGCCCGGGTCGAGAGCGGGCACGCGATGGCCGACTTCATGCGCCGCTACGATCTCATCCTGTGCCCGACAGTTCCGGCCGGCCCGCCGCTTGCGGACCTGCCGACCGAGAGGCCGACCGAGGCACTGTGGCGCAGTTGGGCGCCTTGGACGTTTGCCTTCAACCTGACGAGACAACCCGCTATCAGCGTTCCGATAGGGCTCGGATCGAACGGCCTGCCGGTCGCCGTGCAGGTTGCGGCAGCGCTCTATCGCGACGACATCGTGCTGCGTGCCGCGCGGGCGCTTGAGCGGGCTCTGCCCCCATTCCCCGTTCCGGAGATCGCGAACACGTGACGGCGTCGGCTTCGAGCCCGCCGCGATGCTGACGCCTTGATGTCACAGTGGGCGGGTAAGGCCGGCTCTGAACCATCCGGATGTGCAGGCGGAGGCGCTCGTTGAACCCGGGACGGCACCGGAACCGGCTGGCGATCCTGCTACTGGGAGGAATCGTTGCTCTGTCGCCGCTCGCTACCCGGGCAGAGGGGCCGAGCGGGCAGGAGAAGATGCCGATCACCGGGCCGTCCACGCCAACCGTCCCGGAAGATGGCGACGCAACGGTGCAGGTGCCTGATCGTGTGGGACGTCTGTCGAAGGTCCAGGGCGGTGTTTCGTGGCACGATGGGGATGCCGCGCATTGGGACGCTGCGGCGCTGAATTTTCCCGTTGCGACGGGTGACGCGTTCTGGACGCAGCCGGACGCGCGGGCTGAGCTGGAGATCGGTCCGGACACGTTGGCGATGAACGCCACCACTGAACTCGACGTTATTCAACTGGACGATCAGGTTTTCGGCGCGGCTCAGCCGCAGGGCGAGGTGCTGATCCACCTCGCCGGGCTTGGAGACCACGAGAGCTGGACCATCCGAACCCCGCGCGGCGTGATCACGCTCAAGGCTGCGGGCTGCTACGATATCGCGGCCGGCGACACGGAGCACACGACGCAGGTCAGCGTCATCGAGGGGGCAGCCGAGGTCAGCGCCACGAATCTCGGCCTCGAGGTCGTCAGCAACCAGACGGCCGTCATCGAGGGGGCCGAGGAGTTTACCGGCCGGGTCGAGGCTCTCCAGGACGGTGCGTTCGTTCACGAGGGAGCGGCTACGTTGTGCCGGCCGGCGCAGCCGCATGGCACGACGCCGCCCCTGGCCGTGCTGGAGCTGTCGGGCGGGGCCGACCTTGCCTTGCACGGAACGTGGGCTGAGGCTCAGGACTACGGCAGCGTCTGGTATCCTGAGGTCGCTCCGTCGTGGGTGCCGTATCGCCAGGGATACTGGGGCTACTTCGGCGCGTGGGGCTGGACCTGGGTCGACAACGAGTCCTGGGGGTTCGCGCCGTTCCATTACGGCCGCTGGGCGCGGATCAACGGGCGCTGGGCCTGGATCCCTGGCACCTACGCGAGGGAATGGCATCCGGTATACGCGCCGGCCTTGGTCGGCTTTTTCGATACGGCTGGTGCGCCGGTCGCCGGTGGAGGCACGTCGGGCCTCGTCGCCTGGGCGCCGCTTGGGCCGCATGAGGCCTACTACCCATGGTTCCGCGCGCCGCCGGCGTATGTCCGCGCCGTCAACGGCCCCTACGTGCCGGACCTGGCGGCCGTCATGGAGCGCTATCAGCAACCCGGCGTCGGCGCCGTCCAGATCGGGCAATTCGCAAACGTAAACGCGGTCACGGCTGTGCCGGCTGCCGTAGTGGCATCGTCGCAGCCGGTGGCAGCACTGGCCCAGCCGATCGCGGCGGACCGGCTGGTCGGCCTGCATCCGGTGCTCGGCCGCGCGCCGGTGGTTCCGGTCGCCGGGGCCGTCGGACTGAGCGCTGGTTTGGCAGCAAGACTGCATATTCCTGGACCGGCCGTGCCGAGAGCGGCGCCAGGGCCGGCGTTCCGTACCGGCTTCGGGTACGGTGTCGGACCGATCGGACTGCGGCCGCCGATGCTGGCTGTCCCGGCGCCGAGGGGAGGGCCAGCGCGCGGCGCCGTCGGTCTTCCGGGACACCCCGGTGTTCGGGGGCCTGCGCCGCTGCCCCATACGGCGCCAAGCTGGCACGACCATGGCGACGGCTTCCATGGACCAGTACCCGGGTATGGACGCGCGCCGCACTGGCCGGCCTATCCAGGACAGCCACGACGGTGGTTCCCACACGCGCCATTTGGGCCGGCACGGTGGCGTTTTGGGCAGCCCGAGTTCCGTGCGCCGATGCAACCGGGCGACTATCCGCGGGCGTTTGCCATGCACCTAGGAACGCTGCCGCACCTGGGGCCTCTACGCCGGCAACTGTAGGGTCAACCGGCGTCGGGGAGCGTCGCCGTCATCCGACGGACGGCGGCGGTGACCTCGGACGGCAAATAGGGCTTGGCGATGAACGCCTCGTTCCCGGTTCGCCTGACGTCCGGCACCTTGTCCGGGCGCCCGGTCATGAAAAGGACGGGCAGGCTGGGGCGCAGCGAACGCGCGCGCTCCGCCAATTCGATCCCATTACAGGTGCCGGGGATCTGCACGTCGGTCAGCAACACCCTGATGTCCTCGTAGGCTGTAACGGCCGCGAGGGCTTCGTCGGCAGTTTCGGCCTCGACCACGGCGAAGCCCTCGTCGCGCAGAGCCTCGACGAGAGTCAGACGGATCAGGAAGTCGTCCTCGACCAGTAGGACGCGCGCAGTGTTTCCTTCGTCATTCGCCATGCCGCCGGTCTTCCGGTTGCCAGAGTGTAAGATTGCACCAGCCTTCGCGGTGCGACAGCTACGTCGCGAGCGCCGAGCGTGGGCGGAGTTGCCAGAAGCGGCTCCGTTCCCCCATCAACGCATGCTGTTGTCCGACGGTTCGCCTCGCTTCCGTGCTACCGATTCGTGTGCGACAGACACGACATGTCTCGAATCGCGACCACTCCCGCCAGACCGGTCCAGCGGAGGGCCGAGTTTCGGCACCCGCTGCTGCCCTTCGCCGCCGGCGCCGCCTGCACGCTCCTGCTCGTGGCGGTGAGCGTCGCCTATCTCGACCGCCCCTGGGCCTACTACGCGCATTCGGCCCTTGGCGAATTCCCGCTGCGACGCCTGACGCGTGTTCCGGAAGTGCTCGGCACGGGGGCTATCGTCGCGGTGATCGTGCTGGGGCTCGCTCGCGTGGCCGGGTGGTGCCGCTCCGGCATCAGTCACGCGATCTTCATCGCATCGCTGAGCTTCTGTGTCGCGTTCACGATCAAGGATGCGCTGAAAGTATCATTCGGCCGCACGTGGCCGGAGACGTGGATCCACAACAACCCGTCGCTGATATCCAACGGAGTTTACGGGTTCTTTCCGTTCCATGGCGGCGAGGGGTGGGCGTCGTTTCCGTCGGGCCACATGACGGTCGTGTTCTCGATCGTCGGCGTGCTCTGGGCGGCTTGGCCGAAGATGCGCGTGTTGCTGGCGGTGTTTCCGGTCGCGACCGCAGTCGGCCTGCTCGGGGCCGATTTTCACTTCGTCGGTGACATCATCGCAGGCTCGGCGTTGGGGCTGGGCGTGGCGGCCGCGACGGTGCGGATCGCGGGTGTCTAGCTCAACAGTCCGCCCGCCTGCTCGATGAAGGCGGCGACCGCGGAGACACCGTCGCCGGCACGGATGTTGGTGAAGACGAACGGGCGTTCGCCGCGCATCCGCCGGCTGTCTCGGTCCATCACGTCGAGACTCGCGCCGACGAAGGGTGCAAGGTCGATCTTGTTGATCACCAGCAGGTCGCTGCGCGTGATTCCCGGACCGCCTTTGCGCGGGATCTTGTCGCCTGCGCTGACGTCGATCACGTAAATCGTGATGTCCGCCAGTTCGGGGCTGAACGTGGCGGCGAGATTGTCGCCCCCGCTTTCGATCAGGATCAGGTCGAGGTCGGGAAAACGCCGCTGAAGGTCGGCCACGCCTGCGAGGTTGATGCTCGCGTCCTCGCGGATCGCGGTGTGCGGGCACCCGCCGGTTTCGATGCCGAGGATGCGCTCCGGCGGCAAGGAACCCGCACGGGTCAGGAATTCCGCGTCTTCCTTCGTGTAGATGTCGTTGGTGATGGCGGCGATCTCGTAGCGGCCGCGCAGGTGCTTGCACAGCGCGTCCATCAGCGCGGTCTTGCCGGTGCCGACCGGGCCGCCGACGCCGACGCGCAGCGGTCCGTTGGGTGAGCGGGTCATGAGCGGAACAGCCTTGTGTACTGGGTCTCGTGGCGCATGGCGGCGATATCGGACAACCACGCGCAGCCGCCGAGATCGTCGAGCGTCGCGTTTCGGGTCTCGTGAGCAATGGCAAGGACGGTGGCTTCGAGCGCGGCGAGGACACGCAGCCCGTCCGACTGCCCGAGCGGGACGAGGCGAACAGCTGCGCTGATCAGGTTGGCCGCGAAGGCCTGCAGGTAGCAGGCGGTTGCGAGCGTCGGCTCGATCTCGCTGCGGCCGGCAAGGGCGCCGACCGCGATCGGGTACGGGAGTGCCGGCAGCGTGTGCCAGGGTGCGGCCGCGCGGGCGAAGGCTGCGCCTTGTGCGGTCGTCTCCAGGCGGCGCTCGCGCGCGGGGCTGAGCGCGACGGCAAGCTCGGCCAGGGTGTCGAGGGCCCCCGCGTCCGCGCAGGCGGCGTAAGCGTGACGAAGCAGGATGGCGTCCGATCGGCCGGCGCCGTGACGGAGCACGTCGTCGATCCAGTCCTGCAGCGTGCGTGCGTCATGGATGGCGCTCGCCTCCACCGCCCATTCGATCCCGTGGGAGTAGGCGAAGGCGCCGATCGGGAAGGCGGGCGACAACCAAGCCTGTAGCCGCAGCTGTGCCGCGATCATGGGTCGTGATGATGGTGATCGTGATGGTGGCCGGAGGCATTCGCGTAGGCGCCGTCTTCGGGATCGAATGGCGCCTCGATCGGCTCCGCATGGCCGCCCAGCCCGCGAACCATGTCGGCGATCACGTGGTCGGCCCGGATGCGGATCCGGTTGCCGACGAGTTGCACCGGCAGATGGCGGTTGCCGAGATGCCAGGCGATGCGGAGGAGTGCACCATCGTCGTGCGCGTGAATTTCCAGAAGGGGCTCTGGCTT
>Ga0209656_10000510_pt1 | contig 25620 bp, 25 predicted proteins | sample BogFormECP12_OM2_FD_188239 | JGI IMG/M metagenome (GOLD analysis project Ga0209656, IMG submission 188239) | Bog forest soil microbial communities from Calvert Island, British Columbia, Canada - ECP12_OM2 (SPAdes) (version 2) | ecosystem: Environmental > Aquatic > Freshwater > Wetlands > Bog ...
CTCCGCTCGGGTTTGGCGGACTCGGCCTAGACCACCATGCTTCATTCTCTCCGTCGGCCGAGGCGATGCCACCATCGAGGACGCGGGGAGTTCGTAGCGGGGGCAGGGGGCGCCGGGAAGGACGGCTCGGGGTGCGCGCCCCGCCATCGGGCGATCATTGTCTCTTCGTCGACAAGCGGCAGGTACACCGGCGGGCCCTCCGGGATCCGGCGCCACTGGAGGATCCGCTGGTTAAGGCCCGCGACGACCTCGCGCACGTCCTGCTCGGAGCGCAGATCCTGCACCGTGCCGGTCAGCCGTTCGACCTCTTTGCGCAGCCGCAGCGGAGTCGGCAAGAGCTCCTCGGCCGACACGCCCTCCCGGCGCAGGTAGTCCCGCAGCCAGGCCTCGCCATCTCCCGCCTCTCCCCGCTTGGGAAGCGGCTTGCCCGCACCAGGCAGGTTATCGAAGGCACCGCGCTCCGCCGCCTCGTTAATCTGCTGGTCGATCCAGGAGGCGAAGCTGATCTCTGGCGGCTTGCGTTCGGTCATGCAGATAGGCCCTCACGGCCCATGATAATTCAGGGGTCGGCCAGCTCGGCGTTTACCTTAGTGGCAAGGGCACACGGTATCGGCGGCACCGGAAGGGACAGGCATGGATCGAATCGAGCGCCGGGAGTTCGTGCGGAAGCACCGGACTTGCATCTTCGGGTACAACCGGAAGAACAACGGGCCCGCCATGACCGTCGTGTACTACGTCCTCGACGGCGACGACCTGCTGATCTCGACCATGGCGGCCCGCGGTAAGGCGCAGGCCGTGCAGCGCAATCCGAAGGTCAGCCTGTGCATCCTGGACGAACAGTGGCCTCTCACCTACCTGCAGGTCTACGGGGACGCCACGCTCGAGGAGGACTTCGGCCAGGCCGTGGATGTGCTGCGCCGGGTCATCGACCTGATGGCCGGGGAGGACGTGTCGTCGGCCAAGCTGCCCGAGATCGAGCGCATGGCGCGGGAGGAGAACCGGGTCGTGATCCGGGTCCGGCCCTACGCCACCTTCGCCACCCCGCCACGCCACGTCTACAAGGCCGAGGACATCGACACGCTGACGCACTTCACCAGCAACAGCCAGCCTTGGTGACCAGCGGTTCCTGGCCGACTAGCGCACCCGTCGCCGAGGCGGCAACCATGTAGCAGGATAGACGCATGCTGGTCGTTCATGTTCATGCCCGGGTCCGGCCGGAGCGGGTGGAGGATTTCCTGGCCACGACGTTGGTCAACGCGCGGGAGTCGCTGGCCGAGCCGGGGGTGCTGCGGTTCGATGTGATCCAGGACCAGGCCGACCCGGCGCATGTGGTGCTGACCGAGGTCTACCAGGATGAGCAGGCTCCGGCGGCGCACAAGCTGACGGCGCACTATGCGGCCTGGCGCGATGCGGTCGCCGAGATGATGACCGAGCCGCGGCAATCGGTCCGGTACTCAGTGGTGTTCCCGGCGGGCAGCCGCGGCTGGGCCAGCGACTCGCCGTGACGGCGATGAAGTTCGAGTTCGCCACGGCCGGCCGCATCATGGCTGGTGCCGGCCGGGTAGCGGAGCTGCCGAGACTGCTGGCCGGGCTGGGGTCGCGGGTGCTGGTGTGCACGGGCGCGAATCCGGCGCGTCATGCCGGGTTGCTGGCCGGCCTGGGGTTGCCCGCCGCAGTGCTGGAAGTGGTCGGCGAGCCGACGGTCGAACTGGTCCGGGCCGGGGTCGCCGCCGCGCGCGAGCACGGCGCCGACGTGGTGGTCGCGATCGGCGGCGGCAGCGTCATCGATGCCGGCAAGGCAGTGGCCATGCTGCTGGGAAACGGCGGTGACCCGCTGGATTACCTGGAGGTCATCGGGTCCGGCCGGGCGATTACCCAGCCTGCCGTGCCCTGCGTCGCGGTGCCCACCACGGCTGGCACCGGGGCGGAGGTCACCGCCAACGCCGTGCTTGCGTCGCCGGAGCATCGCCTCAAGGCGAGCTTGCGCAGCCCGCTGATGATTCCCCGGGTCGCGCTGATCGATCCGCTTCTCACCGTGTCCTGCCCGCCGCCGGTCACCGCCGCGAGCGGCCTGGATGCGCTCACGCAGTGCCTGGAACCGCTGGTCTCGCCCCGGGCCAGCCCGCTGACTGACGGGCTGGCGGGCGAGGGCCTGCGCCGCGCGGCCGCGGGCTTGCGTGCCGCCTACGCCAACGGCGAGGACCTGGCGGCGCGGGCTGACATGGCCACGTGCGCCCTGCTTGGCGGGATGGCACTGGCTAACGCCAAGCTCGGCGCAGTGCACGGCCTGGCCGGCGTCATCGGCGGCATCGCGGACGTGCCGCACGGCATCGCCTGCGCGACGCTGCTGGCACCCGTCATCGACGCGAACGTACACGCGCTGCGGTCCAGTCCGGCCGGCCACCCCGCCGTGGACCGCTACGCCCGGGCCGCCCGGCTGCTGACCGGTGAGCCCGCCGCATCCGTCGAGGACGGCCTGGCCTGGATCCGCCAGACCCTCACGCTGCTCGCCGTACCCGGCCTGGCCACCTTCGGCATCCGCCCGCAGCACGCCGACGAGATCGCGGCCAAAGCCCTGACATCGAGCAGCATGCAGGGCAATCCCGTCGCCTTGAATCACGGAGACCTGAAAGCCATCCTGGAGCGGGCGCTGTGAACCGCGCCGGTCGTGCTGCCGTCCTACGGACCGACCGTCGCTGGCAAGCGAGCGGTGCGCCCCGGGCGGCCTGCCCGGCGGTCAGCAGCATCCGCATCTGCGGGTCTATGACGCTCGCCTCGCGGGTGGAGATCCCGAACGGGCGGCAGTCGAACATGTAGGGCTCATCGACCGCCCCCCCGGGATCAGGCGGCGCGCCGGGCACAGCCGACAACCAGGTGGTCGGAACGCGCGGGCATCTCGCCGACAAGCTGGCGGATCCAGCGCATCCGGTCGATGGCCGCCTCGGGGTGGTCACCGAACTCCTGGGCCATCCGGGCGGCGCAGCCGCGCACGCCGAACTGCTGCACGGTCAGGCGGACGGCCTCGGCCACCGCGTCGCCAGCCGACGCATCCGATCGCTGCAGCCCCGACGCGAACAGCGCCGTGCAACGCGCGTCAATCATGTTCAACCTGGACATAGCAAACCTCCGCTTTTCCCCTCACCGGACCCTGGGGCGTTCCCTTATACAGTGGCGCTCAGGGACCGGGTGATTCGCTGGGGGACGCGGAAAACTCTGGGGGATTCGCCGGGGCTGGACGGCCTAAGGCGGCCCCACTAGGGTGATGCCGTCCTTACGAGAGACTGCGAGGCTCCATGCTGGGGGCGAATCCGGGGCTCACCGTGTCGCGCATCGCCCTGGGCTGCGGCAACTTCGGCGGGGTCGGCTCGGCGCCGGAGTTCTTCGGCCAGGGGCTGACCGAGGACCAGGCCTTCGGGCTGATGGACGCGGCCTATCAGGCGGGCATCGACTGGTTCGACACCGCCGACGCCTACGGCGGCGGCCGCAGCGAACGGGCGATCGGCCGCTGGATAGCCTCGCGCGGGGTCCGGCCACGGCTCACCACCAAGACCTTCAACCCGATGCGGGCCGGCGCGGACCACGGGCTGAAGCCGGACCGGATCGCCCGCCAGCTCCGCTCCAGCCTGGACCGGCTCGGCGTGGACCGGGTCGAGCTGTACCTGGCCCACGAATACGACCCGGACGTGCCATTGGCCGAATCGTTCGGGGGCTTCGGCGCCGCCCAGGCCGACGGCCTGATCGGCGCCTACGGGGTCAGTAACTTCGACGCCGCTGCGCTCGCGGCCGCCCTTGCGGCGGGCCCGCCGCAGGCTGTGCAGAATAGCTACTCGCTGCTCGCGCGGCAGGACGAGCGGGACGTGCTGCCGCTGTGCGCCGAGCGAGGCGTCGCCTACTTGGCATTCGGGCCGCTGGCGGGCGGCTGGCTCACCGGCAAGTATCGTCGCGGCGCGGCGTACCCGGCCGGGTCGCGGATGACCCAACGGCCCGAGCCTTACCAGGGCTTCGTCACCGGCCGGACTTTCGACGCGCTTGACCGGCTGCAAGCGGTCGCCGCGAACCGCGGCACCTCAGTGGCCGGGCTCGCGCTCGGCTGGCTGCTGGCCGACGACCGGGTGGCCCAGGTCGTGATCGGCCCGGGCCGCCCGGAGCACCTGGCCCCGGCCGCCGAGGCGCTGCGGCATCCAGTCACCGGGGCCGAACGGACCGAGATCGAGGCGGCTGTGGCCGGCCTTGCGGAGGGGGCGGCATCGTGATCGAGCTGGCGGAGATCGAGGCCGCGCGGGCGCGGATCGCCGGTTCGGTGGTCCGCACGCCGCTGGTGCGCCTGCACGTCGAGGATGCCCCGGCCGAGATCTACCTCAAGCTGGAGAACCTGCAGCCCATCAACTCGTTCAAGATCCGCGGCGCGGCCAACGCGGTCATGCTCGCGCCGGCCAGCGCGCGGGCCAAGGGCCTGGTCACCGCCAGCGCGGGGAACATGGCCCAGGGCATCGCCTGGACGGCGCGCGAGCTCGGCGTCCCGGCCACGATCGTCGTGCCCGAGCACGCGCCCGAGGCCAAGATCGCCGCGATCGAGCGGCTGGGCGGCCGGGTGCTGAAAGTCCCGTACGACGCCTGGTGGAACGTCATAGTCACCAGCCACCTCGACGGGCTGGACGGGTTGTTCGTGCACCCGGTCCAGGACCCGGCGGTGATGGCCGGTAACGGCACGATCGGGCTGGAGATACTGCAGGACCTGCCCGACCCGGATGCGGTCGTGATCCCGTACGGCGGCGGCGGGCTGACCGTCGGCATCGCCAGCGCGATCAAGGCGCTCCGGCCCGGCACGAAGATCATCACGGCCGAGCCGGACACCGCCGCCGCGATGGCCGCGGCGCTCGCCGCCGGGCACCCGGCCGACGTCGACTATCGTGCCTCGTTCGTGGACGGCTCCGGCAGCCGACGCGTGCTCGACAGCATGTGGCCGCTGGTCGCGCCGCTCGTCGACGCCGCCGTGGCCATCCCGGTCGCCGAAGTCGCCGCCGCCGTGCGCACGCTCGCCGAGCGGGTCCGGGTCATCGCCGAGGGCGCGGGCGCGCTCGCTCCCGCGGCCGCGCTGAGCGGCCGGGCCGGGACCGGCAAGGTCGTGTGCGTGGTTTCGGGCGGCAACATCAACCTGAGCAAGCTCGCCGAGATCCTCGCCGGATCCTCCGTATAGAGCGGCGGGATAGCGGGGCCGCGGGATAACCTCAGGCCGTTCAGGGCCTCGAGCAACCGATCGACCTCGGCGACCGTGTTGTAGTGGATGAAGCCGATCCGGACCGACTTGTCGGTGTAGCCGAGCCCCTGGTACAGGCCGAGCGAGTACCACGAGTCGTGTGCCCAGACCCCGATCTGCGCGTCGGCCAGGCGCGCGGCCACGTCCGCGGCCGCCACGCCGTCCACGTTGACCAGGAACGTCGGCACGCGGCCGTCCATCCCCGGCCGCCCGTAGACGGTGACGGCGTCGGACCGGCCGTCCAGGAACCGCTGGCCCAGCGAGCGCTCGTAGGGGGCGATCGCGGCGAAGCCCCCGATCGAGTCGAGGTAGTCGATGGTCGCGTTGAACCCGGCAAGCAGTTCGTACGGCAGCGTACCGGTCTCGAAGCTACGCCCCAGCGGGCGGGTGGGCGCCGGGCGCGCCTTGTACGGGCGCCACTGCTCGATTATCTCGGCCCGCCCGCAGGCGATGCCGAGGTGCGGGCCGCAGAACTTGTACGGCGAGCAGATCAACATGTCGGCGCCGATGGCGCGGACGTCGATCGGCTCGTGCGCCGCGTAGTGGACGGCGTCCACCCAGGCGAGCGCCCCGGCGTCGTGCGCGAGCTCGCACACGCGCCGGGCGTCGGTGACCGTGCCGACCGCGTTGGACGCCCAGGCGAACGCGACCACCTTGGTGCGCGGCCCGAGCTTGCGCTCCAGGTCCGCGAAGTCCAGCGTGGTGTCGTCGTGCAGCGCGACGTGCCGGACCACCAGGTCCCTGTCGTGGGCGATCTCCAGCCACGGCGCGACCCCAGCGTCGTGGTCCAGGCAGGACACGAGGATCTCGTCACCGGGCTGGAAGGCACGCGCCGCGGTCCGGGACAGCGCGAAGTTCAGCGTGGTCATGTTCGGCCCGAAGATCACCTCGTGCGGCTCGCAGCCGAGAAACCCGGCCGCCTTGTGCTCGGCCTCCTCGAGGATCTTCCCGACGCGGATGCTGGTGGCGTAACCGGCGCCCAGGTTAGCGCTGGCCTCCCGGAGCGCCCGCGCGATCGCCTCGCCTACCTCGTCGGGCACCTGGGTGCCGCCGGGGGCGTCGAAGAAGGCGAACCCCTGCCGCAAGGACGAGAAGCGGGCCCGGATGGCCGCCACGCCGAGGCCCGCACCGAGGTCCTGGCCAGCACTGAGTACTTCGGCCACCGGAAGCTCCCTCCCCTGGGGAAACGCGCCCCAATGATATCGACTTCACAACTGCCAGCCATTCTCACAGTAGTCCCCTTGCCTTGGCGTAAACGGCAATGGTTTGATCAGCGTTACGAATTCGGCCGTTGGGGAGGGCGTATTGAGTTTGCTCGAACGCAGCACCGAGGCGCAAGACCCCGCAGGCGGCCGACCTGGCGGCGTTCCGCCGGCCCGCGCGCAGCGCGCGCGTCGCGACTCCTACAACCACATCGTGAGATATCCCGGGAAATGGAGGCGTATCCAGTGAAGGGACGCCTGTTTATAGCTGCGGCGGCGGTTGGCTCGCTGGCCGCGGCTGGTTGCAGTAGCAGCAGCAGTAGCAGTACCGCCGCGAGCGGCGGAACCACCAGTGCATCCGCCGCCGCCAAGACGTGCGTCGCGTCGATCGGGATGGAGGGCCCGCTCACCGGCCCGGTGGCGCCTCTCGGTCAGGAGCAGCTGCACTTCGCAGAGCTCGCGGTGGCCATGGACAACGCGGCCAACAAGACGCAGATCACGCTCGTCCAGGGCGACACGCAGCTGAATCCGGCGCAGGCGACGACGGTGACCCAGCAGTTCATCTCGAACTCGAGCATCGTCGCCGTGGTCGGCCCGGCGGGCAGCCAGGAGGTCGAGGCGATCGGCGGCCCGATGGGCCGGGCCGGGATGGCCTTCATCTCCGGCTCCGCGACCGCCGTGGCGCTGACGACCGGCACGTACCCGACGTTCTTCCGGGTGGTGTCGAAGGACAGCGTGCAGGGCCCGCAGGACGCGAACTACATCGTGAAGACCCTCCACCCCAAGGACCTGATGATCGTCGATGACCAGGAGGCCTACTCGACCGGCCTGGTCAGCGCGATGCTGCCGATCTTCCAGGCGGCCGGGATCAAGGTCGACCACGAGTCGGTCTCGCAGAAGGTCACCGACTTCTCCTCGCTGGTCGCCAAGGTCACGCCGGCTACCTCGGTGGTCGTCCTGCCCTGGCAGATCGCGGCCAACGCCCAGCAGTTCGGCCGGGACCTGGCCCAGCAGCACAAGACGGCGGTGATCTTCGGCACGGACGGGCTGTTCTCGCCGGGCACGTTCAGCATCACTGGCTCGTACGTGTCCTCCTTCGGGCCGGACATCACCGCGATTCCCGCCGACGTAGCGATCGCCTCGGCCGCCAAGGCGAAGTACGGATCGTTCGGCACCTTCGGCCCGCCGGTGTTCGCGGCCACGCACGTGATCGACGAGGCGATCGCGTCGGTCTGCAAGGCTGGTCAGACCCCGAGCCGCAGCAATGTGCTGGCCGCGATCAAGAACACCCACGAGCCGGCCTCGATCCTGGGCCAGCCGATCTCCTTCGACTCCCACGGCGACCTGGTCAACGGCAAGTTCTTCCTGTTCAAGATCACCTCGACCGGCAAGTACCAGCTGATCCCGAGCTCCTGACCAGCTGGACTAGACAGTTGCCCCGCCGCGGGCCAGGCTCTATGGGGCTGGCCCGCGGCGGAGCGCGTCGTGATGGTGATGGCGGGAGTCGTACCAGATGAGCTTCTTCCTTCAGGAACTGGTGAACGGCATCACCACGGGCGCGCTCTATTCGCTGGTCGCGCTGGGCTTCTCGATGGTGTACGGGGTCCTGAAGCTACTCAACTTCGCGCACGGCGACGTGTACATGATCGGGGCGTACATCGGCTTTTTCGTGATCCAGTGGTTCGGCGGCGCGGCGCACGTGAGCATCCCGGTGCCGCTGTTGCTGGTGATCATGTTCGTGCTGGCGGCCGGCGTGACCGGAGGACTGGGCGTCGCGATCGAGCGGTTCGCCTACCGGCCGCTGCGGGACGCGCCGCGGATCGCTCCGCTAATCACCGCGATCGGCATCTCGTTCTTCCTGGAGAACGCGGTCCTGCTGCTGTTCGGCGCTCAGTACCGCATCTATAACACCCCGGAGTTCATCTCGCTCTCCAGCGGAATCCGGATCGGATCGGTCACCATCGACACCGTCCAGATCATGGTCGTGCTCCTGAGCGTCGCGCTGATGGCCGGCCTGCAGCTGCTGGTCAACCGGACCAAATGGGGCAGGCAGGTACGGGCGGTGGCGGCCGACCGGGAGGCCGCCGAGATGCTGGGGATCAACGTGAACTTCACGATCTCGATGACGTTCTTCCTCGGCTCGGCCCTCGCCGGCGTGGCCGGCGTCATGGGCGGGCTGCTGTTCAACCAGGTGACGAATACGATCGGGTTCATCGTCGGGCTCAAGGCGTTCACCGCGGCCGTGGTCGGCGGGATCGGCTCGCTGCCCGGCGCGATGCTCGGCGGCCTGCTGATCGGCCTGGCGGAATCGTTCACCATCGGCTACATCTCCTCCACGTACTCCAACCTGCTCGTGTTCGCGCTCCTGATCATCGTGATGCTGGTGCGGCCGAGCGGGCTGCTGGGCCAGGCCCAGCTGCAGAAGGTGTGAAGCGCCCATGAGCGTGGAATCGCAGGGGCCGCAAGTCGGAGCCGACGAGTGGGTCGCCCGCCAGGCGCACCGCCGCGAGTACCTGCCGTCCTGGCTGGGCCGCGCGCAGCGGGCGGGCGAGTCGATCGGCTGGTGGCCCAGGCTGGCGGTCGCCGGGCTGGCCGGCCTGGCGCTGCCGCTGCTCGGCCTCGGCGGCTTCCAGCTCCAGGTCGGGATCGACGCCCTGGTCATCGCACTGTTGGCCGTCGGGCTGAACATCATGGTGGGCTGGACAGGGCTGCTCGACCTCGGCTACGTCGCGTTCTTCGGCTGCGGCGCGTACGGGTACGCGCTGCTCTCCTCGGCCCAGCTCGGCAGCAACGGCATTCACCTGCCGTACTACCTGTCGCTGCCGATCGTGATGATCGGCGCGGCGCTCATCGGGCTCTGCGTCGGGCTCCCGTCCCGGCGGCTGATCGGCGACTACCTGGCCATCGTGACGCTGTTCTTCGGCGAGGCGTTCGTCGAGTTCACCAACAACGTGGCCCCGAGCAAGCTCGGCGGCCCGAACGGGATCACCAACATCGACCCGATCAAGATCTTCGGAGTCCAGCTGACGAGCAACGCCAGCTATTACTACCTGCTGGCGATCGTGCTGGTCGTCACGATGGCGGTGCTGCGACTGCTCGAGATCTCGCGCACCGGGCGGGCCTGGCGGGCGGTCCGCGAGGACCCGCTGGCGGCCGCGGCGATGACCATCCCGGTCAACCGGGTGAAGCTCCTGGCGTTCGCATGCGGCGCCATGGTCGCGGCGCTGGCCGGCACCATCTACGCCGCGCAGCAGGCGAGCGTGTTCCCGACCGACTTCGACACCCCGATCCTGATCCTGATCTACGCCGGGCTCATCCTCGGCGGAGCGGGCAGCATCGCGGGCGCGGCGACCGGCGCTCTGGTGGTCATGGTCATCTACGACGGAGTGCTGCGGAGCCCGGCCGAGGCCAGCTACCTGTTCTACGGACTGATCCTGCTGACCCTGCTGGCCAAGCTGCGGCCGTGGCGGCGACTGGTGGCGGTCCTGGCCGCGACGGTCGCGCTCGGCTTGGCGGCGCACGCCATCGCGGCGGCCGTGTCGGCGAGCGCCGTGGCGGGCGGGCCGCAGTCGGGCGGCTGGATCGCCGACGTGCTGCGCGACTGGGTGATCGTCCCTGCTAGCGCGCAGACACTTGGAAACTTCGGATTCGTGGTGCTGATCTGCCTGCTGGTGGCGCTGGTGCAGGTCAGCAGCCGCTGGCGGACGATCCTGCTGCCGCCGACCCTCTACCTGGCCTCGTTCGTGTGGGAGACCAGGCTGGTGGTGGAGCCCTCGATCACCCGGCAGCTGATGATCGGTGCCATCCTGATCGTGATGATGAACGCCCGGCCGCAAGGATTGCTCGGCCAGCGGCGCGTCGAGGTCCCGACGTGACCGCCGAGCCGGAGGCGGTCCCGGTCCTGGAGCTGGATCAGCTCTCGCTGTCCTTCGGCGGGCTGCTCGCTCTTTCCGGGCTGGACCTGCGGGTCCGCGACCGGGAGGTGGTCAGCGTGATCGGGCCGAACGGCGCGGGCAAGACCACGGTCTTCAACGTGATCACGGGCGTATACCAGCCGAGTTCGGGGGATGTCCGGTTCGCCGGGGAATCGGTCGCGGGCCGGCCGCCCCACATAATCGCCCGGCTGGGGATCGCGCGCACCTTCCAGACCTTGCGGCTGTTCATGAACATGTCCGTGATCGAGAACGTGCTGGCCGCCACCTACGGCGGCACCAAGGCCATGCCGTGGGAGTCGGTGCTGCGACTGCCGCGGGCCCGGCGCGAGGAGCGCGAGGCCCGGGCGCTGGCCGAGGAGGTGCTGTCGTTTTTCGGCCAGCGGCTCGCCGGATACCGCTGGGATCAGCCCGCTTACTCGCTGTCGTACGCGAACCGGCGGCGGCTCGAGATCGCCCGGGCGCTCGCCACCCGGCCCCGGCTCCTGCTGCTCGACGAGCCGGCCGCCGGCATGAACCCCACCGAGACGCACGAGATCACCGAGCTGATCGGGCGGCTCCGCGACGAGCGGGGGGTCGCGATCCTGGTGATCGAGCACGATATGCACGTGGTGGCCGGCTGCTCGGACCGGGTAGTCGCGCTCGACCACGGCGTCAAGATCGCCGAGGGCGGCTTCGACCAGGTCGCGGACCACCCAGCCGTCGTCGAGGCCTATATGGGGCGGCATCCGGAAGACCTGGCGGAGGCGGAATGACCGAGGTGCCGCCTACGGGTGAGACGACTCCTCCGGCCCCTGTCGGGCGAGGGGCCCTGCTGAGCCTGGATCAGGTCACTACCTACTACGGCCAGATGCGGATCCTGGAAGGGATCTCGCTGCATGTCGACGAGGGCGAACTGGTCTGCCTGCTCGGCGGGAACGCGTCCGGCAAGTCGACGACGCTGAAGACCATCCTGGGGATCGTCCGGCCGCGCGCCGGACGGGTGCTGCTGAACGGCCAGGACGTGACGCGCTGGCCGGTGCCGCAGCGCATCGCGGCCGGGATCGCCATCGTGCCGGAAAACCGCCGCCTGTTCGGCCAGCTGACGGTGCGGGAGAACCTGGAGCTCGGCGCCGTGCTGCGCAAGGGCGGCCCGCTCGCCGAGGACTTCGACCGGGTGCACGAGCTGTTCCCGCGCCTGCTCGAGCGGCGTAGCCAGCTGGCCGGCACGCTGTCCGGCGGCGAGCAGCAGATGGTCGCCATGGGCCGGGCGCTGATGTCCCATCCGCGGCTGCTGCTGATGGACGAGCCGTCGATGGGACTGTCACCCGCGCTGGTCCTGCAGAACTTCCAGATCATCAAGACCATCCACGCCTCCGGCGTAGCGGTCCTGATGGTCGAGCAGAACGCGACCATGGCGCTGTCCATCGCCGACCGCGGCTACGTCCTGTCGACCGGGGAGATCGTGCTGGAGGGCACGGCCGCGGAGTTGTTGCGCGATGAGGAACTCAAGCGCGCCTACCTGGGACGGTAACTACTGCTGGTTCACGAAGGCCTGCTGGGAGAGCGGGTGGTCCGGGCCGAGGACGAGCGGGGTGTTCGCGCTTTCCGCCGCTTGCTTCTGCGCGTCCAGCTGCGAACCCGGCGTGGCGAAGAGCACGTGGACCGACGCGTTTCCGCTGCCTCGGGCGCCCACCGGCGCCACCGCGGCCGGATTGCCCTGCGCGTCGGTGACCCACAGCTGGAAGTCGTCGTACTTGAAGAGCTGGATGTCGACGATCGGCGTGGGATAGTGATGCACCCCGGCGGGCTCCTGGCTCGGGGCCGACGCCGCGGTCGTGGCCGGCTGCTGGTCCGCAGTTGGCTGCTGGTCCGCAGTCGAGGTAGGAGCCTGGGCCGCCTGTGCGCCGTCCGTACCCGGGGCAGAATCCTGTCCGCCCTGCAGGTCGTCCGTGGCCGCAGCAGAAGCCTGGGTGCCCTGGGCACCGCCTTGCGGTAGCACGCCGATGTGGAAACTTTGCTGCAGGGGCACTCCGGCGTTGAAAATCGAGTCCGTCCACTTGGCCACCCCGTCGGCGTCCTGGATGGGCGTGTCCAGCAGGCCATTGGGATCGAGTTCCTGCTTGATCTCCGGCGCGAGCAAGTCATACAGCCGCTTGGCGTTCTGCCGCAGCAGGTCTACTTTGGCCGGATCAGCGCAAAATTGGGCTGACCATTCGATTCCGACCAAGTTCCTGACGAGGAACCAGCCCTGGGTGTCTTTCAGCCACAGGGCGCTGCCGTGGTGATCCTGGAACGGCGCGGATCCGTAGATCAGGCCGGTCGTGTTGGCCGCGAGCTCAATCATCTGCTTGCGGGCCGCCACGTACTCGGGGGAATCCGCGCGCGTCGGATGGTCAGGGACGTTGATGTCCCATTGATGCTCCTCCGACTCTGAGTGGACGGGGTCAGGACTGGTCATCGGGCTCTCCCACTCAGGCTTTGCGCAGCGTGCCGACGGTGACGTGCGGCCAGCTCAATCCGTTGAAGTTCAGCAGCACGGTCTGCGAGTACTGCAGCTGGTTTTCGGCCGGCTGACCCTGGACCGTCTCCAGCCAGAACGTGGCGACGACGCTCGCCGTGACCGCGTTCGGGCCCTGAGGACCGCCCTTCAGGAATGCGGTGTTCGCGGTACCGCCGCCGGGCACCGGGGTGTCGCCGGTAGTCACGTGCAGCGTGGTCGTGGAGGTGATGTGCTGGCCCGCGATCGCGGCGTGCAGCACGCTGTTGGGGTCATTGACCATGGCCTGGGTGACGCCGACCAGCCCGGCGGCGGGGGTCCGGAAGCTGGTCTTGTTGGTCAGCGTCTGCTCGGGGAAGTCGAAGGTCTGGGACGGCGGGTTGATGGTGAAGGGCTTAATGCTGGCCGTAGGGATGGCTGGGGCCGCGGCCGCGGTGCTGGCGGTGCCCTGGACCAGGATCGTCGTGCCGTGCGGGATGGAGGCCAGCCGGGCTACGGTGGGCGGCACGTTGGGGTCACTGGTCTTCGGTATCGCCACCCACAGACCCGGCTCGATGTGCAGCCCCGCTTTCAGGTTGGCGTCCGAGATCTGCTGCAGGTAGCGCAGGCCGAACATGTTGATGTCAGGCTGCAGCAGGCCGCGATTGGGGATCTGCCCGGGGATCGCGTCGAATTCGATCTGCTCGCTGGTCACGTTGAGCTCGAGGAAACGATCCTGCCCGGACGTGCTGTTGGGCCGCCAGATGACGTTGAAGCCCCGGCCGCTCCACTTCCCCACGAGCCCGGCGAGCGGGCCTAGCGGGCTCGCCACCTCCGGGAACGGCTGTTGTACCGCATTTTCCACGGCCGGCAGCGGCTGGAAAGAGAAATCGGGCGCAAGTTCCACGAAACCCCCCAGAAAACTGAGTTAGGCCATCACGCGTGAGTCCGTCTGTCACTTCGGTTACAACGCTCAACATTCGACCCGCGGCCATGGCATTGTCAAGAGCCAGATTCGGGGAGCGGCGGCTAGTGACAAGCCGGCCGCCGGACGGCTAGATGGCGGTAGCAAGGGCGCTTTGGAGGGGGAATCATGGCCGAGACCATCATCGCGCCGGTTCAGGAACATATGGCGGCCGAGCTCGGCCCGATCACGGCCGACATGGGCATGATCGTGACGCGGGCGGCGCGGCGTTTCGGCTCCAAGACGGCCCTGGTCGCCGCCGGCCGGACGCTGACCTACCAGGCACTCGACGACCTGTGTGACCGGGTGGCCGGCGGCCTGTACGACATCGGAGTGCGGCCCGGCGACCGTGTCTCGCTGTACTCGCCGAACCGGTGGGAGTGGGTGGTCGCCTACCACGCCGCCCTGCGGGTCGGGGCCGTGGTCAACCCCATCAACGTGATGCTCACCGCGGAAGAGGTGGCCTTCGTCCTCAACGACTGCGGCGCCGCGGCCATCTTCACCTCGGGCGAGAAGGCCGAGGTAATCGCCGGCCTGACCCGGGGTTCAGGGTCCGTGCCGACCTTGCGCCGGGTCATCAGCTTCGACCCCGCAGGCGGCGGCGTCACCGGGTTCGAGGAGTTGCTCAGCCACCCAGCGGCGGCGCCGGACGTGCCCAGGCCGGCCCCGACGGACCTGTCGACCATCGGCTACACCTCCGGCACCACTGGCCACCCGAAGGGAGCAATGCAGTCGCACCGGGCGGTATTCCTCAACACCGCGGCCGTGTTCGCGGTCCAGACGCGGACCGACCGCGACGTGATGCTCAACGCCCTGCCCCTGCCGCACGTCTACGGCAACGTGGTGATGAACGGCACCTTCATGGTCGGTGCCACGCTGGTGATGATGGAACGCTTCGATCCCGCCGTGACCTTGGCCGAGATCCAGCGGCACCGCGCGACCGTACTCGACGGCGTGCCGACCATGTACGCGATGATGCTCGCGGACCCGTCGCTGCCCGGCGCCGATCTGTCCTCGCTGCGGATCTGCACGGTAGGTGGCCAAACCATGCCGGCGGCCAAGATGGCCGAGTGGGAACTCCGGTCCGGCGTCCCACTGCTCGAGATCTGGGGGATGACCGAACTAGCCGGCGCGGGCACCAGTAACGGCAGCTACATGCCCAACGTGCACGGCTCGATCGGCTTCGCGCTCCCCGGAGCCGACGCCCGGGTCGCCGCTATCGACGATCCAGGCGTCACCGTGCCCGACGGCGAGGCAGGCGAGCTGATGATCCGCGGGCCGCTGGTCACGCTCGGCTACTACGGCAACGAGGCGGCCACCCGGGCCACGATCGAGCCGGACGGCTGGATGCACACCGGTGACATCGCCGCCCGGGACGACGAGGGCCACTATTTCATCGTCGACCGCAGGAAAGACCTGATCATCACGGGCGGGTTCAACGTCTATCCGGCCGAGATCGAACGCATCGTGGCGTCCCATCCCGCGGTGGCCATGGTCGCCGTCGGATCGGTACCGGATGAAACCCACGGTGAACTGGCCCGTGCCTACGTGGTGCTTCGCCCGGGCGCCACCGCAACCGAGACCGAGATCACCGAGCACTGCCGGCTGCACCTGGCCGCCTACAAGCTGCCCCGCTCGGGTCCGGTTCGTGCCCGACCTGCCCAAGACCTCCACCGGCAAGGTGATGCGCCGCGAACTGAAGACCCTGGACGGCTAAGGTCATCCGGCGGCTAAACTCCGGCGGGTGACCTCGGCTGCCAGGAGCGCCAGGCGGATCGCCGCTGGCGAGATGATTGCCGTCGTGCTCGCGCTGGTCACCGCCTGTGCGGGCCACCCGCGGCCATCCGCCGCGGCCACGACGACATCGCCGCCGTCGCCCGCGAGGTCGGCAACCCCCTCCGCCCGCCCGACGACCAGCGCCACCAGCCCGCCCGCCGCCGTCGGGATCTCCGGCCGTTACCGGGTCGGCGAGCGGCAGCTGACCTTCGTCGAACCACCGCACACCGGCCCGACCGGCGAGTCCCTGGGCCAGCGCACGCTGGCCACCACGGTCTGGTACCCGCTCGCCGGATCGCATCCGGTCGCCGGACCACTCCCGCTGATCGTCTTCGCTCCTGGTTTCATGATGTGCAGCGGACCATACTCCGCCCTCCTTCAGACCTGGGCCAGTGCCGGCTACGTGGTCGCGGCAGTGAACTTCCCGCGCACCAACTGCCATCTCGGCGCCGCTGTCTGGGAACCAGACCTGGTAAACCAGCCCAGGGACATGACCTACGTTCTGAGCAGGATGCTGGCGCTGAGCGCAGAGCCGGACGACCTGTTCTACGGCCTGATTGACCGCCATGAGGTCGCGGCGGCCGGCCAGTCCGACGGCGGCGACACGGTCGCGGCACTCGCGGCCAACGGGTGCTGCACCGATCACCGGGTGACCGCCGTCGCGGTGCTCTCCGGGGCGGAGTGGCCCCCGATGCCCGGACGGTATTTCCCGGACGGAGCCAGCGAGACACCGCCCATGCTGTTCGTACAGGGCAGCGCCGACACGATCAACCCGCCGTGGACGAGCATCCAGCTGTACCGGGCCGACGAGGCGCGCGCCCGCTACTACCTCGACCTGCTCGGCGCGGACCACCTGACCCCGTACACGGGAACCAACCCGGTAGAGCGGCTGGTGGCCGGGGTCACCCTGGCGTTCTTCAACCGGTATGTGCTCGGACAGGCCAGCGCGCTGGCCTCGATGACCAAGGATGGCAACATCAGCGGCGCCGCGGTACTGGTGAGCGGCGGCGAGCCCCCGCCTTAGCGCTCGAGACGGCGGCAGGAGAAGCTATAAGCCTGATGCAGACGCCCATTGACACGAGCGAGCCGAACATAGACCGTTACGTGCCGGAGAGCCAGACGAAGCCCCAGGGGGGCAGGTCGATCCGGCCGCCGCGGATGTCGAGCTGGCCGGCGCTGGAGTGCACGTGGAAGGGTCCGTAGAGGCCGGCCCGGGCGATGATCCCAGCGTCGGCTGACTGGGGGATGTCGCTGAAGTTGGTCAGCGAGAGGAACGGCGCGCTGCGCGGGTGCGCCCGGCGATAGGACAGCACGCTGTGGTTCTCGGTCGGCAGGATCTCGGTGCTGCCGCCGGCCCGCAGCGCGAGCAGCGAGCGCCGCGCGGCGGCCAGCCGCCGGATCGCGCCGAACACCCGGCCCTCGAGCGAGTCCGGGTCGTGCCGCCGCCGGGCCAGGTCCCAGTCCATCAGCGGCCGGTGCATCCACCGGTTGTCATGCGCGTGCGCCGGGTCCGCGGCCCACCTGGGGTCGCTGCGCACGGCCAGTTCGTCGCCCATGTAGATGATTGGGATGCCGCCGAAGGAAAAGGCGATGGCGTACATCGACTCGAGCCGCCTGACGGCGGCAGCGGTGAGCCCGCCCGGGTCGGAGCTGCCATCAGAAGGCTCGAGCGCGGCCTCGATGCCACACAGGGACGCGGCCATGCCGGAGATGCGGGCGTCGCCGGTGGCCGGGTTGTCCTGGAACAGCGCGCCGCGGCCGAACGATCCGGGGAAGCGCCCGGCGTAGAAGTCGGCCAGGAAGCGCCGGTGGGCGAAGCCGTCGATACCCGCGGCGGCGGCGTCGGCGTCGGATACCGCCCAGCCGATGTCGTCGTGGCAGCGAACGTAGGTGACCCAGGAAGTCGGGGCGGGGGCGGCGCGGCGGTGCGAGAGCGCGCGCTCGGCCAGCCGGACATCGCGGGTGGCCAGGCTCGACCAGAGCATCACCATGAGCTGGTTGTCATAGGCCAGGTCGCACTCCGGGCGGAACCGGTCGTGGCCGCCGAGGTACTGGGCCAGCATCTCCGGGCTGACGATCGCCTCGGCCTTGAGCACCAGGCCGGGGGCGGCCAGCCGGGTCAGCGCCCGGAACGCCTGCAGCAGCAGGTGCGCCTCCGGCTGATTCTGGCAGTCCGTGCCCATCCGCTTCCACAAGAACGGCACCGCGTCGAGCCGCAGCACGTCGATGCCCCGGTTGGCCAGGGCGAGCATGGTGCCCAGCATGGCGCGGAACACCGCCGGGTTGGCGTAGTTCAGGTCCCACTGGTACTCGTGGAAGCTCGTCCACACCCAGCCCAGGCTAGGGACCTGGGTGAAGCTGCCCGGAGCGGTATCGGGGAACACCTCGGGCAGCGTGCGCTCGTAGGCGTCGGGTTCGGTGCGGTCCGGGTAGATCAGGTACATCTCGCGATAACCGGGCTCGCCGGCCAGCGCCTTGCGGGCCCATTGGTGCTCCCGCGCGGTGTGATTGAGCACCAGGTCGACGCACAGCGCGATGCCGCGCTCGTGCAGGTCGCCTGCCAGCGCCTGCAAGTCGGCCATGGTGCCAATCCGCGGGTCCACCTGGTCGTAGTCGGCTACCGCGTAGCCGCCGTCGCTCTCCCCGTCGCGCGGCCGCAGCAGCGGCATCAGGTGCAGGTAGGTGACGCCAAGCTCCACCAGGTAGTCCAGGTGCTCGCGGACCCCAGACAGCGAGCCGGCGAACCGGTCGGCGTAGCAGACGTAACCGATAATGCGGGACCGCTGGAACCAGGCCGGATCGATCTCCCGGCGGCGGTCGAGCCGTCGCAAGTCCGCCTGGCGTGCGGCGGCCGCGTGTAGTGCGTCGAGCACCAGCTGGGTCGCGAGTTTGTGCACGTCCGCCACGCCGCCGTAGAGGAGGCCGAGCGGCCCGGTGATGTCGAAGGACAGTGCCTCGAGCCGCGTCAGGAACGCGTCGGCCTCCGCCGGGCCTAGCCGCGACCGCGCTTGAAATTCCACCGCGGGACCCAGTTCGGGCACGCACGACTCCTCACGGCACGGGCTGGCGGCGAGCAGCCAAAGTGATCGTCGATGGCGACGATACCCGGAGAATTACCGGCCCGGAAGCTTGGCGCCCATCAGCCGGCTGAGCCGCAGGATTTCGGTGTCCCGCGCGTCGAGCACCGGCTCGATGACGTTCATCGCGGCGTGGACGGCGGTCTCGAGATCGCCGACAATGCCATACCGCAGGAAACTGCGTCCTAGCGCGCGCCGGAGCCGTTCGGCGGTGACGGCCAGCAAATCGGCCGGCTCTTTATGCGCACCGGCTTTCCCGGTCCCGGCACCTCGATTGGCGCGCCCGCCTGAATTCGGCCGGCGGCCGCGCCCGGGCGCGCGCGTCGCGTGGCGGCCGGGCGAAGGGATTACCTCAGGCTCGGAACTGCCTGACTCGGAACTAGCTGACTCGGCGCTGTCAGGCACCGCGAACAACGGCGTCATCGCCCACGGCTGCGGCGGCGCCGGGGCGCCGCGCCGCCGCTTTGGTAGGGTCGGCTCCGGGAGCATTGGCGTGACCTTTCCTGTCCAGGATTTGTCTACACAGCGCTAATGCTCCCCCTTTGTCGCCGTCTTGCCATAGATGTCCAGGTCGCACGGCGTGTCATCATTACTCCGCAGGGTGTCGGCCGACCCTCTCCCGCGCATTTCATCGGCCATTCTTATCGAATATATGTACGCATGACGGGATTTGCCGGGTTAACGCGGTCACCGAACCGGGCTCCGCGTGCCGGGCGATTTCCACGTGCGGCCGGGAAAGCCATATCGCCCAGTCCGCGCTAATCTCGCCGGCCGTGGTCAGCAGCAGCGGCAGATAGTCGTGCAGCAGCCGCTGCGTGGTGGTCTCGGCCGCGTGCACGGTGACGTTCATCGCGGCCCGGACGGCCCCGGTCCCGTCCCGGACCGGGACGGCGACCGAGCGTACCCCGGGCGCGAGTTCCTCGTCGGCCAGGGCCCAGCCCCGGGCCCGGACCCCGGCCAGCTCGTCGCGCAGCTGGTCGGGCGACCGGCCTATGTAGGGCGGCAGCCCGGACCGGCTCGGCTGGGACAGCACGGTCACGACCTGATCCGCGGGCAGGGCCGCGAGCAGGACCTTGCCCTGCGAGGTCTGCGCCGCAGGGAAGTGGGTGCCGATCTCCACCCGCAGCGCGATCAGCTTGGGCACCGAGACGCGGGCCACGTAGACGATGTCCGAGCCGTCGAGCTGGGCCATGGACGACGACTCGCCGGTCCGGGCCACCAGCGCCGCCAGGTGCGGGCGGGCGATGTCCCACAGCCCCAGCGCGCTGACGTACGCCATCCCCAGGTTCATCACCTTCGGGGTCAGCTCGAAGGTCCCGTCCGCGGACCGGACGTAGCCCAGCTCTTCCAGGGTGAGCAGCAGGCGGCGGGCGGTCGGGCGGGCCAGCCCGGCCGCGGCCGCCACCTCGCTCAGCGACATGCTGCGGTGGTCCGCGCCGAACGAGGCCAGGATGTCCAGCCCGCGCGCCAGCGCCTCGACGAAGTCCGGCCCGCGGCCGCGTCCGGCCATGCCGGGGCTAGCCCTCGCCGAACAGGCTGTCGCGCGCGGCGTGCGTGGAATCGGACTTGAACTCGGTGTACTGGTACGGGTTGTCCAGCACCTCGGTGGTGGGCAGGTCCGGGTTCATCCCGGCCGCCCAGGCCTCCTCCCCAAGCGCGGACCGCAGGTAGTCGACGGTGGCCTCGGCGGTCCGCCGCACCGCCGCCAGATCGGCCCCGACCAGCCGGTTCTCGTGCTTGACGATGCGCCCGTCCACCAGGACCGTGTGCACGTCACCGCGCTGCGCCTGGAAGGCGACGTGGCCGTAAGGGTTCACCAGCGGGAACGAGACCGGCGAGCTGTCGTTCTTGATCAGCACCACGTCGGCCTTGCGGCCCGGCTCGAGGCGGCCCAGGTCGTCGCGGCCCAGGGCGCGGGCGCCGCCCCGGGTGGCCCAGTCGAGGACGTGCTCGGCGCGCAGCGCGTGGTGGGTGACGGTCTCGCCCTTCATGTGCGCCTCGAGATGCTCGCGGGCCCGGTCCGCGCCGAGGGTGGCCCGCATGGCGGAGAACAGGTCGCCGCTCCACCAGACGCTGGTGTCCATGGACAGCGAGACCGGGATGCCGTGGCGGCGGACCTGCCAGGTCGGCGGGTAGCCCTGCCCGGCGCTCTGCTCGGATTCAGTCGAAACCGAGACGGAGCCGCCGGTGGCGGCGATGCGCTGGTAGGAGTCGGTGGAGAGGGTGGCCGCGTGCACGTAGATGTTCTCCGGGGTCATGAACCCGTTCTCGTGCATCAGCCGGATGCCGTCGTCGTTGGTGGCGCCCCACACCCCGGCGTGGGTGGTGACGGGCAGGCCGAGCTCGCGGGCCACCTCGAAGGCCGCCTTCTCCGGGAAGGCCGGGTCGCCGGTGACGTCGAAAGCGATCTGGAACCCGAGCATGTCGTCCGCGGGGTGCTGACTGAAGAACGACCGGAAGGCGGGGTCGGCGGTCCACTCCCAGGGGCCAGCCTGGATGTTGCCGTAGGCGAGGACGAACCGCCCGGGCACCGCACGCAGCGCGTCGACGGCGGCCTCGGCGTGGTCGGGGGTATGCAGGTTGTGCGACCAGTCCACCGTGGTGGTCACGCCAGCCTCGAGGGCTTCCCAGGCGGAGATCAGGTTGCCCGCGTGGATATCCTCGGGGCGGAACTTCCGGCCATGCTCCAGGTAGTTCCAGACGAAGTACTGGGTCAGCGTCCAGTCCGCGCCGTAGGCGCGCATCGCCGTCTGCCACATGTGCCGGTGGGTGTCGATCATCCCCGGCATCACGATGCCGCCGCTCGCGTCGATTTCGAGCGCACCCTCCGGGGCCTGGCGGCGCGGTCCCACCGCGGCGATCCGGTCCGCGGTCACCAGCACGTCCGCGTCGGTGAGGATGGTGTGGGCGTCGTCCATGGTGAGCACCGTGCCGCCACGCAGCACGACCGGACGGCGGTCCGGCCAGGACGCCGCGACCTCGTCGGGATTCGCCATCGAAACCTCCGGGTGTCCTGAAGCGGACGGTCGTCCGCTGCACGGCCGTTCGGCCGACCAGTGTCACTGTCGAACATCGGTGTTCTGGCTGTCAAGCCATTCTTCTGCCGACCTCCACCTTGACAGGGTACTTCACAGGCCTAGGCTGGTCCGTAAACCGTCCATGGACGATTGTCCGTATGACGGACAGCGTGATGAAGGGACGGCAACGCGATGACGGTGGACCGGGCCGAGGGGCCGCTGGCCGGGCTGCTAGTGGCGGACTTCTCCCGGATCCTGGCCGGCCCGTACGCGACCATGCTGCTGGCCGACATGGGGGCCGAGGTGGTCAAGGTCGAGGGGCCGGGCGGGGACGATACCCGTACCTGGCAGCCCCCGGTCCGGGACGGCGTCTCGACCTACTACCTCGGCGTCAACCGCAACAAGCGCTCGATCGCGCTGGACCTGCGCGACGCCGGTGACCTGGCCGCGGCGCGCGAACTCGCGCGGCGCGCTGACGTGTTCATCGAGAACTTCATGCCGGGCGGCCTGGCCCGCTTCGGGCTGGACTACGAATCCGTGGCGGCCGCCAACCCGGCCGTCGTCTACGCCTCGATCAGCGGTTTCGGCAGCGGCCCCAAGGGGGCCGCGCTGCCCGGCTACGACCTCATCGTGCAGGCCATATCCGGCCTGATGAGCGTGACCGGAGATCCGGACGGCGAGCCGTACCGGGCCGGGGTGGCCGTCTTCGACGTCATCTCCGGCCTGCACGCCACCATCGGTATCCTGGCCGCGCTCAACCACCGGCAGGAGAGCGGCCGCGGGCAGCACATCGAGATCAGCCTGCTGGCGTCGGCGATGTCCGGCCTGGTCAACCAGACCAGCGCCTACGTCGCCGGGGGCGTGGTGCCGTTCCGGATGGGCAACAGCCACCCCAGCCTGTTCCCCTACGAGCCGCTGCCCTGCGCCGACGGCGAGCTGATCATCACCGCCGGCAACGACCAGCAGTTCCGCAAGCTGGCCCAGGTCCTGGGCGTCCCCGAACTGCCCGACGACCCGCGGTTCGGCCGCAACGAGGACCGCACCGCCCACCGTGACCAGCTGCGGCCGCTGCTGGTCGAACGGCTGCGCACCCGGACCAAGATGGAGTGGTTCCGTGAGCTGATCGCGGCGGGGGTGCCCTGCGGTCCGATCAACACCATCGACCAGGGAGTGGCGTTCGCCACCGAGGTGGGGCTGGACCCGGTCGTCAGCGTGGGACAAGGCGACGCCGCGGTGCCGTCGGTACGCCACCCGATCACCTTCTCCGCGACCCCGGCCAGCTACCGGCTGCCGCCGCCGGCCCTCGACGAACACGGCGCCGAGATCCGCCGCTGGCTGGCCGCGCCGCAGGAAAGGTCACAAGAGAAGGGGCCGAACGACATGGGCTCTAGGCACAGCGAACCCAGCGTGCGGGAGATGGGCGGATGAGCGGCAGCGCGGACGGGTCTTCGGGTCTGTCCTTCCCCACCTCGCTCGGCACCTCGACCGCCGACCAGATCAGGCTGCTCGGCCAGGACCTGACGGCGGACCTGATGGGCCAGGTCAGCTTCGGAGAGCTCGCCTTCTGGCTGGTCGCGCTGCGCCGACCGTCGCCGTCGGAGACCCGGGTGTTCGAGGCCGTGCTGGTGGCGCTGGCCGACCACGGGTTCACCCCGACCGCGATCGCCGCGCGGCTGACCTACCTGTCCGCCCCGGACTCGTTGCAGGGAGCGCTGGCCGCCGGGCTGCTCGGCGGCGGGTCCCGGTTCCTGGGGGTCACCGAGGACTGCGGAATTTACCTGCACGACGTGCTGCAGCACCACCAGGCCTCGGGTGCCGCGCTGCCCGCGGACGAGGCCGGCTGGGACGCGCTGGCCCTGGAGGCGGTCCGGCAGACCCGGGCGGAGAAGCGTTTCATCCCCGGGCTCGGGCACCCGGTGCACAAGGTGACCGATCCGCGCACGCCGGTGCTGATCGAGATCGCCGAGGCCGAAGGGTTGCGCGGCCCGCACTTGCGGCTGTTCGAGGCCATCGGCCGGGTGCACGAGCAGGTGCTCGGCCGCAGGCTCCCGCTCAACGGGGCGGGCGTCTGCGGCGCCGCGCTGGCTGACCTTGGTCTGCCCGTCGAACTGCTGCGCGGCTTCGCCCTGCTGGCCCGGGCGGCCGGGCTGCTCGGGCAGATCGCCGAGGAACGCCGCCGCCCGATCGGCATGGAGGCCTACCTGACCATCGACCGTAACGCCGTCTACGTCAATCCGGACGAACCCTAGGAGCGCTGCATGGCCACCGTCGCCGCGGTCATCGCCTCGACGCATCACCCCTTCTACTACCGCGCGAGCACCTCGACGGGCGCGGACCGGCCGCCCTTCGCCGACGAATGGGTCGCCAAGATCGAGGCGTTCCGCCAGACGCTCACCCGGGCCGAGCCCGACGTCCTGGTCATGGTGGGCAGCGATCACTTCCACCAGCTGTGGCTGGACAACATGCCGCAGTTCCTGGTAGGCAAGGCGCCGGTCTTCGACGCGAACTGGTACAACGAGGAGCGCGAGTTCGGCCTGCCGCGGATGCGGCTGGCGGGCGAGGAGGACCTGGCCGCCTACCTCCTGCGCGAGGGCCTGGACGCCGGCTTCGACCTGGCCTTCAGCAACGAGCTGCGGATCGACCACAGCGTGACCTGCCCGATCATCACCCTGCGGCCGCAGGCCGACCTGCCGGTGGTCCCGGTCTATACCAACATCTTCGCCCCGCCGATGCCCCGGCCCGAACGGTTCGTCCAGCTGGGCCGCGCCATCAGGGGAATGGTCGAGTCCTGGCCGGCCGACAAGCGGGTGGCCATCATCGGCACCGGGCACCTGTCCCTGGAGCTCGGCGGCCCGCGCCAGTTCGGCCCGCACGGCCCCGACGCGGAGTTCGACCGCAAGGCGGTGGCCTGGATCGCCAACGGCGACGTCGACGGCTGCCTGGCCGAGGTCACGCTGGACAGCCTGCACGCCCCGGGCAACGCCACCCATGGGTTCATGGACTTCATGCTCATGATGGGCGCGGCCGGCGACGGCGTCAAAGCCGACTACGTCGACACCCTGGACCTGTTCCACACCATGGAGGCCTACTTCACCTGGTACCCGGAAGGAACGGCAGACCCATCATGAGCAAGTACCTGCTCAACAAGTTCCTCTACACCGTCGACCGCGACCCCGAACTTGTCGAGCGCTACCGCGCCGACCCGGCCGGCACCGTGGCCTGGTGGGAACGGGAGATGGCCAACACCGTGCTCAACTGCACCGCCGGGGAGAGGTCCACCTGGCTCGCCTTCACCGAGACCGAGCGCCAGGCGCTGCGCGAGCACGACCACGTGACGCTGTTCTCACTCGGCGCCCACCCGTTCCTCACCCTCACCCTGTTCATCGCCATGTTCGAACGCGACCACGGCCCGCTGGAATACCAGCTGGCCTACGCCCAGGCCATGAACCACATCACGCTCCCCTACCCGGACATCGCGACCTAAGGCGAAGGGCGGGCAGGTGTGTTCAGCGCCTGCCCGGCGTGTCAGGATGGCGGCATGACAGACCCGCGTGCGGGGCAGCCCGCTGCTGCTGAAGATCTGGTGGACGTCGCGAAGCTGGTGACCGCCTACTACGCGGTGCATCCCGATCCCGGCGATGCCGGGCAGCGGGTGTCGTTCGGCACATCGGGGCACCGGGGATCCGCGTTCACGGCGACGTTCAACGAGGACCACATCCTGGCCACTACGCAGGCGATCTGCGAATACCGGGCCTCCCGCGGGATCGACGGGCCGCTGTACCTAGGCGCCGACACGCACGCGCTTTCCGAGCCAGCCCAGGTCAGCGCGCTCGAGGTGCTCGCCGCCAACGAGGTTCGGGTCATGGTCGACGCCCGCGGCGGGTACACGCCGACGCCCGCGGTGTCGCGCGCGATCCTGGCGCACAATGCTTCCCGG